>ENA-UONY01003434-UONY01003434.1-human-gut-metagenome-genome-assembly--contig:-CS9-NODE-3434-length-9962-cov-6.506107_pt1 | contig 9962 bp, 8 predicted proteins | sample MGYA00242465_ERZ724012 | MGnify/ENA metagenome assembly ERZ724012 | reverse complement strand
GACCAGGGGCTTCTCCCCCGGCTGCTTGCCCTTGGCCAGCACCTCCGCCGCCGCGCGCAGCTTCGGCAGGGGCGACTGCGTGGACGTCCCGCACAGATACGGTTCGCAGTCGGGCACGGCCGCCGGGCTCAGCGGCAGCAGGGCGGTGGGGTCTGCGCCCAGCGCCTGCACGCGGCGCAGGAACTGTGTGACGGCGGCGGGGTCTGCGCTGAGCACGCCGATGCGAGGGAGGTCGTTTGTCTGCATGATGGGCATCTCCTGACGAAAAAAGTCTCCGCGAAGCGGGTATGGCCCTATCTTAGCGGAGACTGTGATCCGTCCGGCAACGCTTTGGCATCCAAACGGCATCATTGCGCGTTGAAATACAAAGTATTTTCCACACGCCACGCCGGCAGGGAAAAGGCCGTGTCGGCGTCCGGGTCGTAAAACTGCAGGTAGTCGGTGATGCTGCTGTCCATGCCGTCGTTGTAACTGCCCTCGTTTCCGGCGTTGAGCAGCCGCAGCGGGACGGTGTTCGTGCCGCGCACGCGCAGGCCAATCATTTTCTTCGCCGCTTCCGGCATCGGGATCTGCACCTCGTCATACGGCTCGCCGAGTGCGGCCGCGACCGTGGCACCGACGCGGTTTTCAAACACGCGCAGCAGGTAATCCCACAGATCGTTCTGCCGGATCTGGAAGCCGAAGTCATAGGCAAATTCATAACTGAGCGCCAGCACGCAGCCGGTCGCGTCGTCGAGCAGGAACGACGCCGTGTCGCCGCGCGGATTGCTCAGCGTGATGCCCCAGAGGACGAAGCCGCTGCCGTAGTTCGCGTACTGGACGGTCGCGCCCTCCTGCACGGAAAAGCCGCCGCCGAACAGCGCGCTGTCCTTTTCCAGCGCGCCCAGCAGGTCCTGCGCGTACTGCGCCATCTCGGCCAGCGTGTGCACCGCGGCGCTCTCATCGAGCTCGACGGGCTCTTCTGTGCCGTAAAACAGGTTTTGTATGCCATCGGTCAGCTTCAGGCGCAAAACGGTGGCCGGACTCTGCTCGTCGCCGGTGCTGAGGGAAAACGCCGTGTCCTGATCCGCGCGGTCGAGCCGCGCCGAGACGAAGTTCGGCAGGAAAAATCCGCCCGCCGCGATCGCCAGCATGAGCACGAGCGCCAGTGCGGTGTTGAGCCAGCGTTTCATACACGGCCTCCTTTCAGCTCCACGGTCACGACCGTGCCGTTGCCGACGCGGCTTTCAAACTGCATTGTGCCGCCGTGCAGCTGCACGATCTCGTTGCACAGCGACAGGCCGAGGCCCGCGCCGCCCTGTGCGCGCGAGCGCGACTTGTCTACGCGGTAAAACGCCTCCGTCAGGTGCGCGAGCGCCTCCGGCGGGATGCCGCGGCCGTTGTCGAGCACGCGCACGCGGCAGCCGTCGGGCAGCATCTCCTGCCAGACGTAGATGTTGCCGCCGCTGTCGAGCGCCTTGCGGGCGTTGTCCATGAGGTTGACGAGCAGGGTCTTGAACAGGTCCGGCTCTAAAAAGCACGCGCCCTCCTCGGTACGGTACTGCAGGGCGATGCCTTTTTGCGCGTACAGGCGCTTGAGGTGCTCGAGCAGCCCCGCCACGAGATCGGCGGGATGCGCGGGCACGAGCTGGAGCTTTGACTGGTCGAGCGAGAGCATATCCAGCAGCTTCAGCCCCAGCGCCTCGAGCCGCTTGCCCTCGGAAAAAATATAGTTCGCCGCGTCCATCTGCTCGTCCGGGGTGAGCACCTGACTGCGCAAAAGGTCTGCATAGCCGATGATGGAGGTCATGGGCGTTTTCATCTCGTGCGAGAAGTCGGCCATGAACCGCTCCTGCAGCGCCATGGTCTCCTGAATGCGGTTGACGTTGCGCTCAAGCTGCCCGGCCATGCGGTTGAAGTCGGCGGCGAGCTGCCCCACCTCGTCGCGCGAGCGCACGGGCGCCCGATAGCCGAGGTTGCCGCGCGCCAGCTCTCTTGACGCGCGTGAAAGCGTGCCGAGCGGGCGCGTCAGCAGATAGGACGTGACCCACGACACGGCTGCGCCGATGGCGATGAGGATCACGAACGTCGTGTGGTACGCGCGCTGCTGCGTCTGGCGCACGGTATAGGTCTCCGTCACGTCGAACGCGAGCTGGACGGTCGTGCCGTCGGCCGTGGCGCCGAGCATGAGGTAGTGCCGGCCGTTGCCGGTGTGCACGATGCTGGTCACGCCGCTGCCGGCCGGAGGCTCGGGTGCTTCATCGAGCAGCGCCGTGTCGCCCGTTGTGGTCATCTGTGCGCCGAATCGGATGCGCGCTGCCGTGTTCGACCCGCCGCTGCCGAGCTTGTGCAGCACGAGCGCGACGGTGTTGGCCGCCGTGCCGGGCGAGGCGTTGTCACCGAGCAGCTCCAGCACGTCCACGACCATGCGGTAGGTCTGCACGGCGGCGTCGCGCTCGCGGTCGATGGAGGAGGAAAACGACTGCGCGATCATCAGGCTGCCGCCGATGCCGTAGGTCAGCGACAGCAGCAGCACCATGGCGATGGTGAGCTTTGCGCGAAATCTCATCCGCTCATACCTCCAGCCGGTAGCCGACCTTGTTCACGGCCAGCAGCCGGTTTTCCCAGCCGACCTTTTTGCGCAGCCGCTGGATGTGCAGATCCACGGTCTTGCTGCCGTAGCTGTATTCGCCGCCCCAGACGTGCTCGTAGATCGTCTCGCGGTAGAGCGCGGTGCCGGGGTTGCGCGCGAAAAACAGCAGCAGGTCATATTCCTTGTGCGTCAGGCTGATCTCCTCCGTGCCGCGCCAGACCTGCATGGCGCGCGTGTCGATGCGCAGCCCGCCGATCTCGATCACGGCGTCGGTCTTGTTGTAGCGCCGCAGCACGACGTCCACGCGCGCGAGCAGCTCCACGACCTCAAAGGGCTTGACGATATAGTCCTCCGCGCCCATGCGCAGGCCGCGCACCCGGTCGTCGACTGAGCCGCGCGCGGTCAGAAAGATGACCGGGATGCCCAGCGGGCGGATATACTCCATCAGCTCGAAGCCGTCGGCGTTCGGCAGCATCACATCGAGCAAAATGAGATCAAATACGTTGCGTTCCAGAATGTCCGCCGCGGCCAGCCCGTCATAGACGCACGTGCAGTGATAGCCCGCGCGGGTCAGGCTCATCTGGATCAGGTCGCAGATCGGCTTTTCATCGTCCACGATCAGGATCTGGATCATGCCACCGCCTCCTTCGAGTCAAAACTACATCCGTTTGGCATCAAAACGGCATCCGAATCCGATGCCCGGTTCGATTATAGGAGCGGCCGGTGTGCGTGTCAAATGTTTCGTGCGCCCAGTCAGGTTTTTCCTGAGTTGGGGAAAGATGTGCAAATATTCGGCGTTTTTGCCGAGAGCAATCTTGCGATTCGTGACAATTCATGATAAAATGACAAAAAATTATATTTTTCTATCGAAATTTCGGCTATAAATCGCAGCACAACATCAAAATGACAGGCAAAATCAGGGAAACAGTTGCTCTTTTCTGTCGTTTTCAACGGCGAAAAGAGCAACGGAGGGGGGAAAAACATGCATAGATCCCATTTTGCGGACAGGGTCCGGGCCTTTCTGCTGGCAGCCGCACTGGTGTCGGCGCTGATCTGCCCGCAGGCGCTGGCTGCGGACGCGGCGGGGAGCGGCGGCTGCGCGCACGGCCACACGCTGACGACCTGCCGCAGCGCGGTGCTCCGCTATGCGGGCCACAGCTGGGATGCCGATCATGTCTGCACGAAGTGCGGCACGCAGGGAAAGAATATTGCCGATGCGCAGGTCAAGACCGCGCCCGCGGTCTATAACGGCAAAGATGCCGTCTGCGCCGTTGCGGTCACGTATCAGGGCAGGCAGCTGACGGTCAGGACCGACGAAGCGGACGTCGATGGCTGCATCTCCTATACGAACAACACGCGCGTCGGTCTCGGCACCGTCTCGATCCGGGGCATGCGCGACTTCTACGGCACGGTGTCCGCGCAGTATGAGATCCTGCCCGGCGGCGTCCGGGACGCGGCTGCGGCCGAGATCGGCCAGAAGCAGGTCCGTCTTGACTGGACGGCGGCCGCTGGTGCGGAAAACTACCGCGTCGAGATGAGCGCCGACGGCGGCAGCACCTGGACCGCTCTGCCCCTGACCGCAAAGCCCGTCTGCATCGTCACGGGTCTCGCACCGGCAACGGCGTACACGTTCCGCCTGGTCGGCTGCACGCAGGTGGACGGCAGGTGGTATTTCTCGCCGTACTACTCCAACACGGTCACGGTGACGACGCTGCCAGAAGGCGCGTTTGCACCGTCCGAACTGCTCGGCACGATCGACGCGCAGGTGGATGGGCGCACCGTGACCGGCCTGAGCATGGACGCGGCGCAGTATCTGTTTTTGCCCGCGAGCGCGGATCTGAGGCGCCTCGCCGTGACGGTGCACACGCAAAACTGCACGAACCCGACCGTGGAGCTGCAGGGCAGCAAGGGCATAGAATCGCTCGGCGAGACCGTCAACATCACAGAGCTTGCCGCCGCGGACGACGGCCTTTACACGCTCACCGTCCGCATCAACGGCGAGGCGGCCGGCACGCTGTGCGTGGCGCAGTCCGAGAATCTCAGCGCGCTTTACATCACGAGCGAAGATCCGTCCGCACAGGGCCGAGCCTTTGTGGATGCCGGCGATGCCAACGCCGCGGCGCAGCTGCTGCTGGCCGACCGGGACGGCAATGCCGTCTGTGACGGTGTGCGCACGCAGCTCCGTGCGTGCGGCAGCACCGACCCTGCGGCCGCCGGGAAGCGGTCGTATCAGCTCCGGCTCGACCAGGCGTGTGATCTCGCCGCCTGCGGGGAAGCGGCTGAGCGCTGGACGCTGCTGGCCTGCTGTGACGACGCAACGCTTTTGCACGACAAGCTCTTCCGGGAGCTTGCCGTGTCGCTGGGCATGCCGTACACACCCGCGGCCGACTGGGTGGATCTGTACTATGACGGCGTCTACCTCGGCACTTATCTTGTCAGCGAGACGAACGCCGTCGGCAGTACTGGTGTGGACATCACCGGCATGGAGACCGCCTACGCGGCCGTCAACGCGGACTACGGCAGCGATATGACCACGGCCGCGGCCGAGAACCGGTACGGCCGGACCTACCGGTACACGGCCGGGCTGACCGAGCCCGCCGACATCACCGGCGGCTATCTGCTCGCGCGTAGCGACACCGCCAAGGCAAAGCAGGACGCGGCCAACGGCTTTGTGACCGCGCGCGGCTGCGCCATGAATGTCCAGAGTCCCGCGTGGTGCGGCCGGGACGCCATGGCCTACATCAGCGAGTATTATCAGGCCTTTGAGGATGCGGTCTACGCGCAGGATGCCGCCGGGAACTACACCGGCTACAATGCCGAGACCGGTAAGTACTATTATGAATACTGCGACCTGACCTCGCTCGTGCAAGTTTACCTGCTGCAGCGTCTGGCCGCCGATGCGTGTGCGGTCGGCGTCTCGCTGTCCTTTTATAAGGATGCCGGCGGTCTGCTGTACGCAGGCCCTGTTTCGGATATGGAGCTGGCCTGCGGCGATATCGGCGCGGACGATGACTTTGACGGCGGGCGCTACCTTGTGTCCGCGCTCCTGCAGATCCCCGGCTTCCGCGCGGCCGTCGGCAATTACTGTCACGATACGTTCCTCGCGCAGGCGCAGCGGCTTGTGGGGGACGGCGGCAGGGTCATGACCGGCGGCGCACATCTGTCGGCCAGCGCCGCCATGAATGACCGGCTGTGGCCGCTTATCCGCGCCGGTGATCGTGCCTGGCCGGCCGGCACGACGTATGCCGATACCGTGGCGGACATGGACGCCTGGCTCACCGCGCGCATCGCGCAAATGCGCGCCGCCTATGCCCACACGTGGGACGCCGGCGTCGTCACGCGGGAGCCGACCTGCACATCCACCGGCACGCGCGTTTACACCAGCGATGCCGGCGAGACGATGACCGAGACCATCCCGGCCAGAGCCCACGCGCCCGAGGCGCTCCCGGCCGTGGCGGCCACCTGCACCACGCCGGGCCTGACCGAGGGCAGCCGGTGCGCCCTCTGCGGCGAGGTGCTGACGGCGCAGGAGACCATCCCCGCCGCGCACCGCTATGTCAACGGGGCCTGCACCGTCTGCGGGGCAAGAGACCCGGTGTCCGCTCCGTGCCCCGGCGGCAAAGCCTGTCCGGGCAGCAGATTCACCGATATGCCGCCCGCGGGCAACTGGGCGCACAACGCCATTGACTTCACCGTGGCGCACAAGCTCTTTGCCGGCACGTCCGACACGACCTTTGAACCGAGCGCACGGCTCACCCGCGCCATGATCGTCATGATCCTCTATCGGCTCGAGGGCGAGCCCGCCGCCGCGGCGGAAAGTGCCTTCACCGATGTGCGCAGCGGCGCCTGGTATGCCGGGGCGATCGGCTGGGCGGCGGGCAGCGGCATCGTGAACGGTGTCGGCGGCGGCCGGTTTGATCCCAACGGTCTGGCGACCCGCGAGCAGACGGCGGCCATCCTGTATCGGTACGCCCGCTTCAAGGGCAGTGATCTGGATGCCTGCGGCGACCTGTCGGCGTTTGCGGACGCGGGCAGCGTGTCCGCTTTTGCGCTTGCGCCCATGACCTGGGCGGTGGGCGAGCGGCTGATCTCCGGCAATGCCATCGGCGGCCGGACGCTTCTCGATCCGCAGGGCGTGACCACACGCGCGCAGTTTGCGACGATCATGATGCGCTACATTTTGAACGTTGTCCAGCCGACGTCCGAGCCCTGACGGCCGCTGCAACAGTACCGGCAGCCCGGCATCCCGGAGCGGTTTTTCCGCTCCGGGATGTTTTTTCGCCGCCGTTCGGCAGAAATCGCGGAAATCCCTGCCAGACTCTTGACAAAATTGCGCCCGCCATGCTAGTCTTTTTCACTAGGGAAATGAATTTTGACAGAAAGGCAATGGCAATGACATTAAATGAATTGAAGATCGGTTCCTCAGCAGTCATCACGGCCGTCGGTGGGGACGGCGCGCTGCGATGCCGGCTGTTGGACATGGGGCTGACACCCCGGACGCGCGTCACTTTGCAGAAGGTGGCGCCGATGGGCGATCCCATCGAGATCCGCGTGCGCGGCTATGAATTGACGCTGCGCGTAGAAGAAGCGAAGAAGATCGAGGTCGAGGGGGTGTCGGCATGATCTTTGCGCTTGTCGGCAACCAGAACTGCGGCAAGACGACGCTGTTCAACGCCCTCACCGGTTCCAACCAGCACGTGGGCAACTTTCCGGGCGTGACCGTCGACCAGAAGATGGGCGAGATGCGCGATGAGAAGGGCTGCTCCGTCGTCGACCTGCCGGGCATCTACTCTCTGCGTCCGTATACGCAGGAGGAGATCGTCTCGCGCGATTTTATCATCAACCAGAAGCCGGACGGCATCATCAACATCGTGGACGCCACGAACATCGAGCGCAACCTGTACCTGACGCTGCAGCTGCTCGAGCTGCGCGTGCCGATGGTGCTGGCGCTGAACATGATGGACGAGGTGCACGCCAACGGCGGCGCCATCGACGTGCAGAAGATGAGCCAGGCGCTGGGCATCCCCATCGTGCCGATCTCGGCGGCGAAAGGGGAGGGCGTGTCCGAGCTCGTGGATCAGGCGCTGACCGTTGCGCGCAGCCAGACGCTGCCGAAGGTGACGGACTTCTGTGCGGATGATTCAGCCGTGCACCGTTGCATCCACGCGGTCGTGCACCTGATCGCCGACCATGCCGACCGCATCGGCGTGCCGGCGCGTTTCTGCGCGGCCAAGCTCATCGAGGGCGGGGACGATCTCGCGCAGTCGCTCGCACTCGACGAAAACGAGCGGGAGCTGCTTGAGCACTGCATCGTGCAGATGGAAAACGAGACCGGGCTCGACCGCAACGCGGCGCTCGCGGACATGCGCTACACGTTCATCGAGGGCGTCGTGGCTGCTTCCGTGGTCAAGTGCCACGAGAGCAAGGAGCACGCGCGCTCCATGAAGATCGACCGCATCCTCACAGGCAAATATACCGCCCTGCCGATGTTTCTCGTCGTGATGTTCCTCACGTTTTATCTCACGTTCAACGTCATCGGCCAGTGGCTGTCCGACCTGCTGCAGCTCGGCATCGACGCGCTGACCGGCGTCGTGGACGCCGCGCTCACGGCCTACGGCATCAACCCCGTGGTACATAGCCTCATCATCGACGGCGTGTTCGCCGGCGTCGGCAGCGTGCTCGTGTTCCTGCCGATCATCGTGACGCTGTTTTTCTTCCTGTCCATTCTGGAGGACACCGGCTATATGGCCCGCGTCGCCTTCGTCATGGATAAGCCCCTGCGCAAGATCGGCCTGTCAGGGCGCAGCATCGTGCCGATGCTCATCGGCTTCGGCTGCTCGGTGCCGGCCATCATGGCCACGCGCACCGTCTCGTCCGACCGCGACCGGAAGATGACCATCCTGCTCACGCCGTATATGAGCTGCTCGGCGAAGATCTCGATCTATGCCTTTTTCACCGCGGCGTTTTTCCCGCGCTACCGCGCGCTCGTCATGCTGGGGCTGTATGTCCTCGGCATCCTCATCGGCATCCTCGCGGCGCTCATCATGAACAAGACGGCCTTCCGCGGCAAGCCCGTGCCGTTTGTCATGGAGCTGCCGAATTACCGTATGCCCGGACTCAAGAGCGTGGCGCTGCTGCTCTGGGAGAAGGCGAAGGACTTCCTCCAGCGCGCGTTCACGGTCATTTTCCTTGCGACCATCATCATTTGGTTCCTCCAGAGCTTTGACACGCGCCTGAACGTCGTGGCCGACAGTGCCAACAGCCTGCTCGCGCTCATCGGGCAGTTCATCGCGCCCGTCTTCCGTCCGCTCGGCTTCGGCGACTGGCGCTGCGCCACGGCGCTCATCTCCGGCTTTATCGCCAAGGAGTCCGTCGTCAGCACGCTGCAGGTTCTGCTCGGCGGCGCGGCCATTTCGACGCTGCTCACCACGCGCTCGGCCATCAGTTTCCTCGTGTTCACGCTGCTGTATACGCCGTGCGTGGCCGCCATCGCCACCATCCGCCGCGAGTTGGATTCCCGGCTCAAGACGGTCGGCGTCGTGGTTCTGCAGTGCTCGGTCGCGTGGGTCGTGGCGTTTGCCGCGTATGCGATCGCGGGGCTGGTGTGATGCGGCTGATCGATTATCTCCTGCTGGCCATCGTGGCCGTGTGCGCCGTCATCGCGTGGCGCGTCTGGCGCCGCGCCATGAAAAAGGGCGGCTGCTGCGGCAGCGGCTGCACCGGTAACTGCGCGCAGTGCGGCAGAAACTGTGACTGCAAAAAAGAGAAATAGATAAAAGCAAGGCTTCCCGAATTGGGAAGCCTTGCTTTTTTCTATGCGTGTGGCCGCGCTCACAGCTCCGCAATATGCACCGGGTTTCCGTGCTCCTGGATCAGGGCCGCGAGATCGTCCGCACGCAGCCACACGGTGGCCGTGTTGTCGTTCGGGTGCACGCCGATGAGCCCCGGCTCAGCGAAAAACGCGGCGTCGAGGTAGAGCTGCACCTTGCGTTCGGCTTTTTCTGTCTGCGCGAGCAGAAGCTTCGTCTCCGACTGTATTTTGTCCAGCCACAGTCCGAAGCAGTGCATCGAAAGCGCCGTCAGGAGCAGGTATACGAGCAGCTTGCCGCTGATCAGCCAGAAAAAGGCGCAGTCGGCGGCGAGCAGGAAGTATTTTTTCCCGCGCCGCGGCATGAGACTGTACACCACGAGACAAAACGGCAGGAACACGACGAGAAATGCCGTCGAGAAGAAGGAGGTCAGGGCACTCCCTTTTCCCGCGAGGAACAACGAAGAAAGCTCCATATCAGCAGCCCTCCTGCGCGTATTTACACACCGCGGCAGCTTGTGTCACAAGCGCACGGGCGCAGAAAAGAGCGCCTGCAGATCCTGCGGCGCCGCTTTCCGGATG
>ENA-UONY01003432-UONY01003432.1-human-gut-metagenome-genome-assembly--contig:-CS9-NODE-3432-length-9974-cov-3.935780_pt1 | contig 9974 bp, 6 predicted proteins | sample MGYA00242465_ERZ724012 | MGnify/ENA metagenome assembly ERZ724012 | reverse complement strand
ATGGGAGATTACGCCCGACTTCTACGTCAGCGGCCAGTTCAACGTCGATATAGAAAGCAGCCAGTCCGACCGTTACATCTCGCCCGACGACGCACAGTTCCTCAGCAAGTCGGAGCCCTCGGAGCGGGGAACCTACCGCCTGGGCACCAGCAAGGGATTCAACTACGACGGCAAGATCGTGCTCAACTACGGCCGTTCGCTCGACAGCCAGGGATCGGGATTCGTGATCAACGCCGGAACGGACATCCAGCACACGAACCTCACCTCGTCGTACGTCACGGCCATGGGCTTCCTGAAAGACGAACTTTCGGACATCAAATACGCGCTGGGGTACGATCCGAGCAACCTGCCCTCCGGCAGCGAGACGCTGCTGGCCAAAGTGGGATTCTTCGCCAGCGGCAACATCTACTTCCGCAACCGCTATTTCGCCGACATCTCCTACCGGACCTCCGGCTCGTCGGCCTACGGCTCGGAGAACCGCTTCGCACCGATGTGGTCGTTCGGTCTGGGCTGGAATCTCCACAAGGAGAAATTCCTCGACGATGTGGAGTGGATCGACGTAATGCGCCTCACCTGGTCGTGGGGTTACAACGGCCAGACCACCGGCAGCCCCTATCAGGCCATCACCACGTACCGCTACGACAACAAGAACATGTACTACACGGGTGTGGGAACCGTCCCGATCCGCATGGGCAACCCCGAACTGAAATGGCAGCGCGTGCTGAAGAACAACATCGGCATCGACCTCACGCTCTTCAAGGAGCGTCTGGTCCTGAGTTTCGACTATTTCCGCAACACGACCAAGGACCAGCTGATGAGCATTCCGCTCCCGGCCTCGACCGGCGCCGAGAACATCACGGTGAACTTCGGCGAGAACCAGAACACGGGTTACGACTTTTCGGTCGCCGCACAGATCATCCGCAACCGCAACTGGGCGTGGACCTCGGTGATCAACGGCTCGCACGTCAAGGACCGCATCAAGCGCATCAGCAATACGCTGAAGAACACCTCTTATCAGGTCGATCTGGACAGCCCGCTGATGCTGCGGTTCCGGGAGGGCGGCTCGCAGTACGACATCTACGCCGTGCGTTCGGCCGGCATCGACCCCGCCACGGGACAGGAGATCTTCATCAAGAAGAACGGCGAATACACCTTCAAATACGACACCGAAGACGAAGTGGTCGTGGGCAACACGCAGCCCAAACTGCAAGGCACATGGCTCAACACGCTGCGCTACAAGGGCTGGTCGCTGAATTTCGTATTCAGCTACACGTTCGGCGGAGACACCTACAACAAGACCCTCTGGGAGAAGGTCGAGAACATCGACCCGCGCTACAATGTCGATGAACGCGCCTTCACCGACCGCTGGAAGAACCCCGGCGACCTGTCGCGCTACCTGGCCATCCGCCAAACCACGCAAACGTACAACTCGGAACGTTTCGTGGAACGCCTCAACGAACTGTGGCTGTCGAGCGCGACGATCTCCTACGAGTTCCAGGCCAAGTTCCTCAAACGGCTCGGATTCAAACGCCTGGCCGTCGGCGTCGGCGTCACGGACCTCGTGCGTTTTTCCAGTGTGAAGTACGAACGTGGTACGAGCTATCCGTACAGCCGTACGATCAACCTGATGTTCCGTCCCACTTTCTAACATGCCGAAGACTATGAAATCTATCAAACAATACAGTCAGACCCTGCTGCTGCTGACGCTGCTGCTGAGCGGCTGCGGGGCTTACCTCGATGTCAACCCCAAATCGGAGGTAACCGACAAGGAACTTTTCTCCACGGCCGAAGGCTGCGAGGACGCCATCTACGGAATCTATGCCGAGATCGGCGGCGAGCGCAACGGACTCTACGGACAAATGCTCGCCTACAAATATCCCGAGCTGATGACCGGCAATTTCACCATCAACCAGAGCGACAACATGGCCTACGTCGTCCAGCGGCAGTGGACGCACGACAATGCCATCGCCGTTGCCGAAGAGATCTGGACCACGGGATACAAGGTCATCGGCCATGTCAACAAGGCCCTGTCCCACATCCTGCCGAAAGACGACAGCGAGTTCCGCCATACGCGGCTCTACAAGGGTGAACTTCTCGCCCTGCGGGCCTTCCTCCACTTCGAGATGGCGCGCATCTTCGCCGTATCGTTCGCCTCGGGCGACGCCGCGGCCAAAGCCAAGGCGATTCCTTATGTGAAGAGCTACGGCATTCAGGTCACTCCGTACAGTTCGCTCGACAAGGTGTTCGAATTCATCATCGCCGACCTGACCGAAGCCGAGAAGTACCTCGAAGAGGATGCGACCCTGCTGCCGGTGGTGCGCGACAACGCCATGGGCGACTTCACGAGCAACCGCATCACCCATTTCAACCTCTACGCCGTCAAGGCGCTGCTGGCCCGCGCATATTGGACGATGAACGATCTGGAAAAGGCCGAGGGCTACGCGCAGGAGGTCATCGACAGCGGCAAATTCCCGCTGAAAACGACCGCCGGAGCCTGGAACAGTCTTGAAACGGGGACACTCGACATGCAGGAAACCGTCGTCGGTCTCTACTCGACGACCTTCACGTACTACTATTATTTCGACCTGATCCGCAGCTCCACGAGCATGGGCTCCATGAAACTCGCGGAGCAATACACCTCGATCTTCGAAGCGGATCAGGAGGGCAATGCCGACCGGCGCTACGTGGCGTGGTTCGACCGGAACAACAACTGGTGCACGAAGCACTACAATGTGATGTACGCTTCCAGCAACGACTCCGGTTCGACGGCGACCTACAACGGCAATTCGATCCCGGGCGTGAGCCTGATCCGCATTCCGGAGATGTACTACATCGTCGCGGAGGCCAACCTCACGAAAGATCCCGACAAGGCCACCGAGTATCTCGACTACGTGGTCACGTCGCGCGACCAGACCGCGTTCGCAGATCGGGAAGCGGGCAAAATCACCGAGGAGAATATCTTCAACGACCGCCGCAAGGAGTTCTTCGCCGACGGAGACGATTTCCACAACATGAAGCGCCTTGCCCGCGACCTCACCATTTCGGGCATGGGAACTTTCGCCGGCAACGACGACGCTACCTACACGATGCCTATTCCGGCATGCGTGGAAGACAATTACAGACAATAAAAAAACGAGGCATATGAAACGCAAACTCATATTCAACATCCTCATCGTCCTGAGCGCGGCGGGCGGATTTCTCTCCTGCTCCGATACGTGGCTGATGTACGACACCTCGCAGAAGGACAAACTCTATTTCAAATACGAAAATTACTCGACGCTCGACCAGTACGTCTCGACCGATCTCTCGTTTGCATTGCTCGATGCCACAACAACAGAGCTCAAACACCGCATCACAGTGACGCTCATCGGTTCGCCGGCGGATCATGACCGTACATTCGAAGTGAAAGCTATCCATGACACGACGACCAATTATACGACGGGCGGAGTCACACGCGAATTAGTCGATGCCGTGGAAAACGAGGACTATACGATCGACCGGCTCACGGTACCGGCCAAAGCCATTACCGGCGAGATTGAAGTAACGCTCAAACGCTCTGCCAAATTATTGACCCAAACAGCATCGCTGGTCCTCCAAATAGTCGAAAACGAAGATTTCCAGGGCGTCCCGCGCAACGTCTACCGTATCTTGATCTCGGACGGAACCGCCGCCTGCCCCTACTGGTGGTACTACTCCGCCACCCAGCAGTGGTATCAATATACGGGCGAATTCCGGCAAGACAAATACCGAAAACTGTTGGAACTCTACCACAGCATCGCAGATACCAACCCGACGCTTTACGCCGAGATGGTCAAACAATACGGCGAGAACATCGACAACGATTACTATACGGGACTCAACGGACAGCAACTACGCATGAGCATGGGATTCATGGTCAACCGACAGAACCCCCACAAGATGGCCTGGCTCCGTTATGTGCTCTGCCCGCTGTACGAATACTACAAGACCAATTATCCCGACCTGGAGTATTATACGACCGGAAGCGTCAATGTAACGACAGGCGGTTGGAGAGACCCGGCAAATAACTATTAATCGAAAGCATCATGAAACAACTTGCAAAATATCTGTTGCCGCTCTGCTGCGGAATCGTACTGGCCTCCTGCTACGGACTTGAAAAAGAGGAGTACCGCGAACTGGCGCCGATTATGGTCAGCGGTCTGGAACAGACCATTTATGCCAAGGCAACCGAGAAGCTGACGCTGAACAGCCTGCGTGTCGAGAGCGGCAACGATCACGAGATCGCTTACGAGTGGTCCTACGGCCGTCCCGACGGCGACTTCCCCGGAATGGTCGATACGACCTTCATTTCCAGTTCGCCCACGCTCGACTACGCCTTCGAAAAGTCCGGCAGTTATGTGCTGCGCCTGCGGATCGACAACGGCGAGAGCATCGGCTTCTACTACTACGACCTGCGCGTGCAGTCGGGATTCGATGAAGGCTATCTGATCCTCTGCAACGACGAGGAGAATCGCGGTTCGCTGGCGTTCGTCAAGATACGGACACCCCAGGAGGAGACCGAGAATGCACAGGAGGTGTGGGACGATCTGCTGAATCTGATCAATCCGGAGTACGAATTCCGGAACCTGAACGACGTTTACGTCTTCTCCACCCCCGGATTCTGGTCGGGCGTTCTGATCTCGTCGAACGACGACGAAAGCTCGATCTATCGTCTCGACGCCGCATCGCTCGCCGTCACCCACCGCATGAAGAGCATGGAGGAATACGGTGTTCAGACCGGAACGATTCTGGGAGAGCAGGTCTATGGAAGCACCGAGCAATACGTCCATCTGATCGGCGAGGATTTCAAAGCCTATCGTTACGAATTCTCGGTCGATATGCTCATCTACCGGAACCCGCCCTACCCGGCAAAATACTGCCAGCAGGGATACTTCGCCTCGAAAAGCAAAGGGGAGCGCTGCGTACTCACATTCTGCGAAGAGGGCGCCAATGCATTTCCCAACGGTCGCACCATCAACGGATATGCCGCACCGAGCGGGTACGAGTTCGTCAACATGGCCGCCGCACGCATCGGTGCAGAGTACGACCGTTCCGAATTCTATTACATCGCACGATCGGCCGAAGGCTCTCCGAAGCAGGTCAAGATTCTCAAAACGACCTCGACGCTCGGCTCTCCGACCGAACTCCTGACATACACCGAGTCGGCCCCGATGCTGATGAACGCCCATTCGCGGATCGTGACGACGAAGCTCAACGGAAACGCCTATTACGACTACGACAACAAAATCTACCACTGGTCGATGACCGGAACTTCGCCGCGGGTGCCGGCCGAAGGGGACCAGCCCGACATCACGCTGCCCGACGGCGAACAGTTGCTGGACATCTGCACCAATGCGGTACCGTCCACTTCGTCCACGGTGATCGACGACGACAAACTGCTGATCGCCACCTATAACCCCACGGCGACGGATCGCAAACCGGGCAGTCTGTACCTCTACGATCTGCGGACGATGAAAAAGGAGAAGGAGTGGATCGGCATCTGCGAAAAGCCGGTGGCCGTGGCCTACAAATTCCCGACGTCGAACTGACGCCCGGTCCGACAAGTATCAAAAATTCGGCCCTCCCGCATGGGAGGGCCGAATTGCATCTTATTGCACCAGCATCGCGTGGTGATAGCCGTCGGTCTTGTCCCAGTCCCCGCGCGTGAAGTCGGGCACAGCCACCGGAGCGCTGTTGTGTTCGAGCGACATGGCCGTCAACGCCCCGATGCACGACCATTCGGCGGCATCGTAGACATCCTGATCGAGCGGCAGGCCGTGTTGCAAGCAGTAGATCAGGCGGTAGTCCATGATGAAATCCATGCCGCCGTGGCCGCCGACCTCCCGGGCCTTCGCCTCGATCTCCATAGCAATCGGGTGCTTGTAACGCTCCATCAACGCCTCCCGCACCTCCCTGGGCACGAAGCGGTGGCTGCTCAGGTCCTCGTGGTCGGGCACGCCCGACTCCGTGAGCTGTTCGGGATCGAAGGCATAGCCCTGAACCGGGTATTTGTTGGCGAAGCCTTTCGTACCGGTCAGCTGGTACATACGGCTGTAAGGACGCGGCGTGTAGACGTTGTGTTCCAGCAGGATCGTGCGGCCCTTTTCGGTCTTGATCAGCGTCGAGGTGTGGTCGGCGTTGGCGAACTCCGTGGCGCCCATCTTCTCCCCGGCCTGTTTCAGACCGTTGACCGACCGGGTGTCCACAGCCACGAGGTAGTTCATCTTGTCGCCGCGGTGGATGTCCAGCAGCTGGCAGGCGGGGCCGAGGCCGTGCGTGGCGTAAATGTCGCCGCGGTGCTTTTGGTTGAAGTCGAGGCGCCAGTTGCCCTCGTAGTAGTCCCAGAAGGCATCCAGATTGTGGATATACGATCCCTCGACATGGAGGATGTCGCCGAACAACCCCTGTTTTGCGATGTTGAGCGTCGAAGTCGTAGACGCAGTTTTCGAGCATCATGCAGTGGCGCCGGGTCTTCTCGGCGGTGTTCACCAGCTGCCAGCACTCGTCGAGCGACGTGGCGGCGGGAACCTCCACGGCGACGTGCTTGCCCTGCTTCATGGCGTAGACCGCCATCGGCACGTGCTTCTGCCACGGGGTGACGATGTAGACGAGGTCGATGTCGCCGCGCTCGCAGAGCTGTTTCCAGCCCTCTTCGCCGCTGTAAGCCGCGGCTTCGGGAAATCCGCGACGCGCGAGGATCGCCTGCGCGCTATCGACCCGCTCGGGATAAAGGTCACAGAGGGCCTTGATCTCGACGCCGTCGAGATGAGTGAAGCGCTCCACAGCACCCGGACCGCGCATGCCCAGCCCGACGAAGCCCACCCGGACCGTCTCCATCGGAGCCGTCCTGAGCCCCAGCACCGATTCCTGGCCCGGCTCGCGCGCCGGCGTGTCGAACACGATCACCCCGTCGATGGTCTTCCAGCCTTTCGAACCGCAACCCGAAAACAAGAGGATACCCGCGAGAGCTCCCGATAAAACGAGGAATTTCTTCATTTGTACAGCAGATTGATTGGTTTCAAGACAAAAGTAGGAAATATTTTGAAAAATGCGCTCGTTTGAGTACTTTTGCGGTCATAAAATCTCCTTCCATGTTGCGTAGACTTGCGGCGGTAATCCTTTCGGCCCTCCTGCTCTCCCCGGGATGGCTCAGCATGACGGGGCTAACGCTCCTCGCGGGATTCGTCCCGCTGCTGTGGGTGAGCGCCTCGTACGACGCCTCGCGCCGCTCGTGGTGGAAGGTCTTCGGCTGGGCGGCGCTGACCTTCGCGCTGTGGAACGCCCTGACGATCTGGTGGATCTGGTACGCGACGCCCGTAGGCCCCCCGGCCGCCACGCTGGCCTCGACGACGATGAACATGATCGCCTTCATGCTCTTCCACACGGTCTCGAAAAAAGCCCCCAAGGCCCTCGCCTACACCACCCTCGTCACGGCGTGGATCGCCACCGAATACTGGTACACCGTCGGGGATTTCTCGTGGCCGTGGCTCATCCTCGGCAACGGATTCTCGCACGAGGTGTGGGCCGTGCAGTGGTATGAATACACGGGCGTCTTCGGCGGCACGCTGTGGGTGCTGCTCTCGAATATCCTGATCTTCGAAGCCCTCCGGGCGCGCACCGTGCGGCGGTGGACAGCCGCGGCGTGCGTCGTCGCGGTGCCGATAGCCGTATCGCTGGCCATCTGGGGAAGCTGGGAACAGCCCGACGAAGGGGCGGCCGAGGTGAGCATCGTCCAGCCCAATGTGGACTGCTACGACAAATTCCACGGCGACACGGAGCGGCAGGAGGAGAATATCCTCGACCTGCTGGACGACGTACCCGCCGGGGCGCAGTTCATCCTGCTGCCCGAGACCGCCGTGCCGGGTTACTACCGCGAACCCGCGCTGAGCGATTTTTGGCTGGGGGCAGCCGACACGCCGGGCGAATTCTGGCAGGTGCTGGCCGACACGCTCCGCAGCCGCCATCCCGGGGCCCTGCTCATTGCCGGAGCCAACACCACGCGCCACTATCCGGCGGGAGCGCAGACCGAAACGGCCCGTGCGGAACGCTTCGGAAACGGCTATTACGATGTCTTCAACACGGCCGTGGGGCTCGACTCCGCGGGCCGCATGCAGCTTCATCACAAAGGCCGGCTGGTGATCGGCGTCGAGAACACCCCGACGTGGGTTTTCGACGTGCTGAAATTCCTGGTCATCGACCTCGGCGGCACGCTCGGGCAGATCGGCAAGGGACAGCACGGCACGGCCTTCGAACACGATGGAATCAAAACCGGCCCCGCGATCTGCTACGAAGGGCTTTACGGCGATTTCTACGGCGATTTCGTGCGCCGCGGCGCGCAGTTCATGGCCATCATCTCGAACGACGGCTGGTGGCGCGACACGCCGGGCTACAAGCATCTGTTCACCATCTCGCGCCTGAGGGCCATCGAACACCGCCGCGCCATCGCCCGCTCGGCCAACACGGGCCGCTCGGGATTCATCTCCGCCCGCGGCGACGTGGGCGAAACCCTCGGCTGGGAGGAGCGCGGCGTGATCTCCGCCCGGGTGCCCCTCAACTCGGAACTGACTTTCTACACCCGCTACGGCGACTATCCGGCCCGCATCTCGGAATATGTGCTGCTGCTGTGTCTGCTCTACTACGTCGCCTACCGGGTCAAACGCAAAAACCATCTCGTCCAATAAACCCCCGATGTCATGAACTACACCCAAACCCTCGAATTCCTCTTTCAGTCGCTGCCCGCGTTCGAAACCAGCGGCGCAATGGCCTACAAACCGGGATTGGAGCGTATCGCCGCATTCTGCCGCCACCTGGGCAACCCCCAGCGGAACTTCTTCACGATCCACGTGGCCGGCACCAACGGCAAAGGCTCCGTAGCCCACATCATCGCCTCGGTGCTCCAGCAGGCGGGATACCGCACGGGGCTCTTCACCTCGCCCCACTTGCAGGACTTCCGCGAACGCATCCGCGTTGACGGCGAAATGATCCCCAAGCAGAAGGTGGTGAACTTCGTGGACAAGCACCACGACAAGATGGTCGAATCGGAGCTGTCGTTCTTCGAAATGACCGCCGCCATGGCCTTCGACTACTTCGCGCAGAGCGATGTCGAGGTGGCCGTGATCGAGACGGGGCTCGGGGGACGGCTCGACGCCACGAACATCATCGTGCCGATCCTGAGCGTCATCACCAACATCGGGCTGGAACACACGGCCCTGCTGGGCGACACGCTCCAGAAGATCGCTGCGGAGAAGGCAGGGATCATCAAAAAGAGCATTCCGGTGATCGTCGGCGAAGCGGATGTCCGCTACAACGAGGTGATCGAACAGGCCGCCGCGGCCAACAAATCGCGCGTGATCTACGCCGAACGGGAGTTCGTCTGCGAAGAGAGCCGTCCCGAAGGCAACCGCCAGTTCTTCCACCTGCGCCGCACGCGCGACAACCGGGATTTCGACGTGCTGCTCGATCTGCAAGGCAGCTACCAATGCCGCAATATCGTGACGGCTTCGGCGGCGATCGACTTCCTGCACGAAGAAACGCCGCTGACGATCTCCCGCCGCGCCTATCTCGAAGGAATGTGCTGCGCAGCGGCCAACACGGCGCTGATGGGCCGCTGGCAGACGCTCGCAGAGGCTCCCCTCACGGTCTGCGACACGGGGCACAATGCCCACGGCATCGCCTACGTGGCCGAACAGATCCGGGCGACGCCCCACAAGGAACTCTACTGCGTGATCGGATTCGTGCGCGACAAGGACCTGGCGCACATTCTGCCCCTGCTGCCGCACGAAGCCCACTATATCTTCACCCAGGCGCATTCGGAGCGTTCGCTCCCGGCCGCGGAGCTGACGGCGAAAGCCGCGATCTACGGTCTGCACGGCGAAGCGGTGGAGGAGGTGACGGCCGCGGTGGCCCGCGCCCGGGAACTGGCGTCGGAGGGCGACATGATCTTCATCGGTGGCAGC
>ENA-UONY01003428-UONY01003428.1-human-gut-metagenome-genome-assembly--contig:-CS9-NODE-3428-length-9976-cov-4.667977_pt1 | contig 9976 bp, 5 predicted proteins | sample MGYA00242465_ERZ724012 | MGnify/ENA metagenome assembly ERZ724012 | reverse complement strand
TTGATGGTCTGGATGATCCGGCCCGGCATGGCGCCGATGTAGGTGCGGCGGTGTCCGCGGATCTCCGACTCGTCGTGCAGTCCGCCCAGCGAGATGCGGCCGAACTTGCGGCCCAGCGCCGCCGCCACCGACTTGCCCAGCGAGGTCTTGCCCACGCCCGGAGGGCCGTAGAGGCAGAGGATCGGCGACTTGAGGTCGCCCTTGAGCTTGATGACAGCCAAATGCTCCAGAATACGCTCCTTCACCTCGTCCAGACCGAAATGGTCGCGGTCGAGCTGTTCACGGGCGCACTTGAGGTCGAGGTTGTCCTTGGTCGTGTCGTTCCACGGCAGTTCGAGCAACAGTTGCAGATAGGTCATCTGCACCGAATACTCGGCTACGGCGGGGTTCAGCCGCTCGACTTTCTGCAACTCCTTCTCGAAGGTCTCGCCGACCTCCTTGGGCCAGTTCTTCTTCTTGGCCTCCTCGCGCATCTTCTCGATGTCGGCGTCGGCGCCGTCGCCCAGCTCGTCCTGAATCGTGCGCATCTGCTGCTGGAGGTAGTAGTCGCGCTGCTGCTTGTCGATCTCCTGCTTCACGCGCTCCTGAATCTGGTTTTTCAACTCGGCCAGCTGCTGCTCGCGGATCAGTATTTCGAGCAGCTTGCGGGCGCGGGCCAGCAGGCCGGGGGCTTCCAGCAGCGACTGGCGGTCCTCGTCCGTCAGCTCCATGTTCGAGCAGATGAAGTTGATGATGCCGCGCTTGGAGTCGATGTTCTTAATGGCGAACGCCGCCTCCTTGGGCATCGACGGCGAGACGTTGATGATATTGAGCGCCACGTCGCGGATCGAGTCCACGAGGGCTTCGAACTCGACGCTCTTCAGATCGGGCGTGGTATCGCGCAGTGCGGTGACACGGGCCCGGAAGTAGGGTTCGGTAGTAATGTATTCGCGGATCTCGACCTTCTCCAAGCCGTTCAGGATCACCGTGAGGTTGCCGTTGGGCATTTCGAGAATCTTGATGATGCGCGCCGCGGTGCCGACCTTGTACATGTCGTCCGGCGCGGGGTCTTCGACGTCGCTTTCGCGCTGCAGCACGGCGCCCAGAATACCGCCTTCGGCATTCACGGCGCGCACCAGACTGATGCTCTTGTCGCGGCCCACCGTAATGGGGGTGATGGCGCCGGGAAAGAGCACGGAGCTGCGCAGCGTGAGAATCGGAATGATCTCAGGAACCTCCACCTCTTCGACGACTTCGTCACCGCCCGTCACGATGGGGATCACGCGGTGATTGCCGTCGAGCAGATCGGGAAGCAGGTTCACGTCTTCGACTTCGATTGTTTCGAATTTATCTTTTTTACTCATAGCTTACAAATATATAATGTCGCAAAGGTAACGATTTTTTAGTCATATTTATTTCATCTTTGACAGAATGTTAATAACTTTGCAGGTCAAATAACGAAGTAAAACAATTTCATCCCTATGCAAATCGCAGACAAATACTCGCCGCAGGAGATCGAGTCGAAATGGTACGACTACTGGATCGAAAAACGCTTGTTTCACTCGGAACCCGATCAGCGCGAACCCTATACGATCGTAATTCCGCCCCCCAACGTAACGGGCATGCTCCACATGGGTCACATGCTCAACAACACGCTGCAGGACGTGCTGGTGCGCCGCGCCCGCATGTCGGGCAGGAACGCCTGCTGGGTGCCGGGCATGGACCACGCGTCGATCGCCACCGAGGCCAAGGTCGTGGCGATGCTGCACGAAAAGGGCATCGAAAAATCGTCGCTCTCGCGCGAAAAGTTCCTCGAATACGCTTGGGAATGGAAGGAGAAGTACGGCGGCATGATCCTCAAGCAGCTGCGCAAGCTGGGCGCCTCGTGCGACTGGGAGCGGACCTGCTTCACGATGGACGGGCCGCGCACCGAGAGCGTCATCAAAGTCTTCTGCGACCTGTTCGAAAAGGGCAGGATTTACCGCGGCGTACGCATGGTGAACTGGGACCCCGCGGCGAAAACGGCGCTTTCGGACGAAGAGGTGGTCTTCAAGGAGTCGCACGGCAAACTCTACTACCTGCGCTACAAGATCGAAGGCACGGACAAGGCGATCATCGTCGCCACGACGCGCCCCGAAACCATTCTGGGCGACACGGCGCTGTGCGTCAACCCCAACGACCCGCGCTACGCCTCCCTGCCGGTCGATGCGCGCGTCATCGTGCCGCTGGTGAACCGTTCGATCCCGGTGATCCGCGACGAATACGTCGATATCGAATTCGGCACGGGCGCGCTGAAGGTCACCCCGGCGCACGACGTGAACGACTACATGCTGGGCGAGAAATACGGTCTCGAAACGATCGACATCTTCAATGACGACGGCACGATCAACGACAAGGTCGGCATGTATGTCGGCATGGACCGTTTCGACGTCCGCAAACAGATCGAGAAGGACCTCGCCGCGGCGGGCCTGCTCGAAAAGACCGAGGAGTACACCAACAACGTGGGATACTCGGAGCGCACGGGCGTGGCCATCGAGCCGAAGCTCTCGATGCAGTGGTTCCTTTCGATGGAGGAGCTGGCCCGGCCCGCGACCAAAGCCGTCATGGAGGATGCGATCCGCTTCGTGCCTGAAAAATACAAGAACACCTACCGTCACTGGATGGAAAACATCAAGGACTGGTGCATCTCGCGCCAGTTGTGGTGGGGACAGCGCATTCCGGCCTACTACCTGCCCAAGGGCGGATACGTCGTGGCCCCGACGGCCGAAGAGGCGCTCGCAAAGGCGCGTGCAAAGACCGGCGACGACTCGCTGCAGCCGAGCGACCTGCGTCAGGACGAGGACGTGCTGGACACTTGGTTCTCGTCGTGGCTCTGGCCGATTTCGGTCTTCGACGGCATCCGTAACCCGGACAATCAGGAAATAAGCTACTACTACCCCACCAACGATCTGGTGACGGGTCCCGACATCATCTTCTTCTGGGTGGCCCGCATGATCATGGCGGGTTACGAATACCGCGGCGAAAAGCCTTTCGGCAACGTATACTTCACGGGCATCGTCCGCGACAAGATCGGCCGCAAGATGTCCAAGCAGCTGGGCAACTCGCCCGATCCGCTGGACCTGATCGCCAAATACGGCGCCGACGGCATGCGCATGGCGATGCTGATTTCGTCGTCGGCCGGCAACGACGTGATGTTCGACGAAGCGCTCTGCGAGCAGGGCCGCAACTTCGGCAACAAGATATGGAACGCCTACAGGCTGGTGAACGGCTGGTCGGCGGACGACAAGGCCGCGCAGGACGACAACAACCGGCTGGCGGTCGAATGGTTCCGCCAGACGCTGGGCCGCGCACTGCGCCAGATCGACGAGGACTTCAGGTCGTACCGCATTTCGGAGGCGTTCATGACGGCCTACAAGCTCTTCTGGGACGACTTCAGCGGTCTCTACCTCGAAATGGTGAAACCCGCCTACGGACAGCCCGTCGATGCGGAGACGTTCGCCGCGACGTGCGGATTCTTCGACGAATTGATGCGCGTGCTGCACCCCTTCATGCCGTTCGTGACGGAGGAGATCTGGCAGGACCTCGCGCCCCGCAAAGAGGGCGAGTCGATCTGCACGGCCCCCATGCCGCAGCCGGTCGAAGCCGACGAGCGCCTGCTGGCCCGGTTCGAGCTGGCCAAGGAGGCGATCTCCTCGGTGCGCAACATACGCAACCAGAAGAACCTGCCGCAGAAGGAAGCGCTGACGCTCAAGGTGATCGCCGACGAGAACTACCCCGCCGAATACGCTCCCGTGATGCGGAAAATGGCCAACCTGACGGCCGTCGAAACCGTGACGGAGAAAGACCCCGCGGCCGCGGCGTTCATCGTCAAGACGACCCAGTATTTCGTGCCGATGGCGGGCAAGATCGACGTCGAAGCCGAAATCGGGAAACTGACGGAGAGTCTCGCCTACTACGAGGGATTCCTCGCAAGCGTCATGAAGAAGCTCTCGAACGAGCGCTTCGTGCAGTCGGCGCCCGAAAAGGTAGTCATGAACGAACGCGCCAAGCAGGCGGACGCAGAAGCGAAAATCGCGGCCATCAGGGAGCAGCTGGCGGCGCTGAAATAATCCGGCGTGGCACAAATCACCATATACACCGACGGCTCGGCCTTGGGGAATCCCGGACCGGGCGGTTACGGCGCGGTGCTGCTTTCGGGCCCTCACCGCAAGGAGCTTTCGCAGGGATTCCGCCTGACGACCAACAACCGCATGGAGCTGACGGCCGTCTGCGCGGCGCTCGAAGCGCTCAAGTTCGAGGGGTCGGACGTCACGGTCTATTCCGACTCGAAATACGTCGTGGACGCCGTGACGAAAGGCTGGGTGTTCGGCTGGGAGAAGAAACGGTTCGCCGGCAAGAAGAATCCCGACCTGTGGATGCGTTTCCTGCGCATATACCGACGCCACAACGTGCGGTTCGTATGGGTCAAGGGGCATGCCGATACGGTCGAGAACAACCGCTGCGACCAACTGGCCGTGGCCGCCGCCAACGACAAGGCGCATTTATCGGAAGACACTGGTTATGAACCGGAAGGGAGGTGAGCGGCAACGCCCGCCTCTTTTCCTTTTTCGGCCCTTATTTCTCCTAAACTTCGCACTTTTGACCCGCAGGGTCCGATTTTATCATTATTATTCCTATCTTTGTCCCGATTATCACATAACCTGCAAATAATCCGCCCGTAATGCTTAAAATATACATGAGGCTCTTGGGTTTCGCCCGACCCATCCAGAAATACGCAATTCCCTATTTCTTCTACTCGCTGCTCTACGCGCTGTTCAACTCGCTCACGTTCCTGCTGATCATGCCGATCCTCAAGACGATGTTCGACGCCGACTACACGTTCGTATATGTGGAGAAACTTCCCCCGCTGGCCTTCAATCAGGAATACCTGACAGCCTTGTTCAACTACACCTACTCGCATCTGTTCAACGAATACAACCCCGAAAACGTACTGCTCATGCTCGCCGTGGTGACCATTTTCGTGAGCCTGCTGAGCAACCTGTTCCGCTATCTGGGCTCTTGGACGGTGGAGAACATGCGCACCCGCACCCTGCAGCGCATGCGCAACGAGATGTTCTCGAAGGTGGTGGACATGCACGTCGGCTTTTTCAGCGACCAGCGCAAGGGCGACATCATTTCGAAAATCACCTCCGACGTCGGCGTGGTGCAGTTCTGCATCACCAACACCCTGCAGGTGGCTTTCCGCGAGCCGTTCCTCATCATCGGCTACACGGTGATGATGGTCGCCATATCGTGGGAGCTGGCCCTCTTCTCGGTGCTGTTTCTGCCCGTGGTGGCCCTCATCATCGGCAGCATCGTCAAACGCCTGCGCCACCCGGCCCGCACGAGCCAGCAGCGCATGGGCGAGCTGGTATCGACGCTCGACGAGTCCCTTTCGGGCATCAAGGTCATCAAGAGCTACAACGCCGTGGATTATATCAAGCAGAAGTTCTACGACCTGAACGCCGATCTGGCCCGGCTGACCCTCTCGATGGCGCGCCGCCAGCAGCTGGCTTCGCCGATGAGCGAATTCCTCGGCATCTCGGCCGTGGGCGTCATCCTCGTATTCGGCGGTTCGCTCGTATTCAAGGGGTCGCTCAGCCCCGAAGGCTTCATCGCCTTCGTCGCCATGTTCTCGCAGATCACGCGCCCCGTGCGCACCTTCATCGACCAGTTCGCCAACATCAATCAGGGCATCGCGGCCGGAGAGCGCATCTTCTCGATCATCGACGCCCAGAGCGAAATTCAGGACAAGCCCGGCGCGCTGGAGCTGAACGGCCTGAAAGACAAGATCGAATTCCGCGACATACACTTCTCCTACGACGGCAGCCGCGAGGTGATCGACGGCATTTCGTTCGACATCAAACGCGGGGAGACCGTGGCGCTCGTGGGACCGTCGGGAGGCGGCAAATCGACGCTCAGCGAGCTTGTTCCGCGTTTCTACGACGTTACGGCGGGCGACATCCTCATCGACGGCGTTTCGATCCGCGACTACACGCAGGAGAGCCTGCGCGCACACATGAGCGTCGTATCGCAGGACACCGTGCTTTTCAACGACACCATCGAAGGCAACATCGCCATGGGCAAGGCCGGAGCTTCGCACGAGGAGATCGTCGAAGCGGCCCGAATCGCCAATGCCGACTGCTTCATCACCGAAGCGCCCGAAGGCTATCGGACCAATATCGGCGACCGCGGCGTGAAACTTTCGGGCGGCCAGCGGCAGCGTCTCTCCATCGCCCGCGCCGTATTGAAAAACCCCGACATCCTGACTCCCGACGAGGCGACTTCGGCCCTCCACACCGAGAGCGAAAAACTCGTGCAGGACGCCCTCAACAAGTTGCTGGAGGGCCGTACTTCGGTAGTCATCGCACACCGTCTGAGCACGATCCACAACGCCGACAAGATCATCGTCGTCGATCACGGACGCATCGCCGAACAGGGCACGCACGCCGAACTGATGGCCCGCGGAGGAATCTACGCCAAACTGATCGAACTGCAGTCGTTCGAATAAAATATCCCGCTCGTATGAAAAGCGAGAAAGAGAAGATGCTGGCGGGCGAATGGTTCGACCCGCGCGACGAGGAGCTGACGGCCGACCGCGACCGCGCCACGCTGCTGATGCACCGGCTCAACGCCGAATGTCCCGGCCACGACGCAGCATACCGCGCCGCTCTGCGCGAGCTCTGTCCCAATGCAGCCGGATTCATCCGCGCGCCCTTTTACTGCGATTACGGCTACAACATCCATATCGGCGAAGGCTCTTTCGTCAATTTCGACTGCGTCTTCCTCGATCTGGCTCCGATCCGTATCGGGCGCAATACGCTGATAGGGCCCAAGGTACAGCTGCTCACCCCGCACCATCCGCTGGACCCCGACCTGCGTGCGACAGGCCGCGAAGCCGGCAAACCGATCACCATCGGCGACAACTGCTGGCTGGGCGGCGGCGTCATCGTCTGTCCGGGCGTCCGGATCGGCAACGGCGCGATAATTGGAGCGGGTTCGGTAGTTACGCGCGACATTCCCGCGGATTCGGTTGCCGTCGGCAATCCGGCCCGCGTCACCCGCACGCTTTCATACACTTAACTGCGACTCCGTTATGTTTACCTCCGGCGCTCCCGATCTTCAATCGTTGATGCAGCTGCTCGACGCGGCCCAAATGGGGTGGTGGAAGGCGGATTTCCGCACGGGCGAACTGTTCTTCTCCGACTACATCGTCGATCTGCTGGGACTCGGCAGCAACCGGGCCGCAGTCGGGGAACTGATGCCGCTGACGCGCGAAGATTACCGGACACGGATACACAACGAATTCCTGTCGCTCAAGGTCGGAAACCATTTCGACGAAACGTTCCCCGTCGTACTGCCGGAAGGCGAAATATGGATCCATACGCAGCTCGTCCGCAAACAATCGGACCCGCAGCAGGGCATCAAACTCTTCGGCTACCTCCAGCGCGTTCCGGTCGCCGGCCGGAAAGAGGCGGACGTCCTCACGCTCGAAAGCAACTATTACGCGGTGCTGAAGGAGAACAAACACATGGACGAGCTGCTCGACCACCTGCCGATCGGCTACTTCCGCATCCGGCTGCTCTACGACGACGACGGCCAGGCGACCGACTACCTTTTCCTCTCGGTCAACCAGACGGCGCAGCAGATTCTGGGCGTAGACGCCGCTGATTACCTCGACAAGACCGCCCGCGAAATAGACATCCCCGTAGACCGGCACATCGACGAGCTGGCGGCCATCAGGCTGGGGGATTACAAGATGGACCAGTGGCATGCCTCCAAAACCGGCCGCTACTGCCGCAGCTTCCTCTACAACACCCCCAACGACGCGACGGAGATCGTGATCCTGATCCTCGACATCACGGACGTCGTCACGGCGCATCAGGCGCTCGACGAAAAGGAGAAACTGCTGCGCAACGTCATTCAGAACGCCCCGATCGGCATCGAGATATACGACCGCACAGGGCATCTGGTGGACATCAACGCCCGCGATCTGGAAATGTTCGGCGTAACCGATCCGGCAGGCATCCGGGGACTCAGCATTTTCGACAACCCCAACTTCTCGGCCGAGATCAAGGACTGCATCCGCGAAGGCCGGGGTACGGACTTCACCACACGCTACGATTTTTCGAAAGCCCGAAGCTATTACGACACCAGCCGGAGCGGCTACATCGACTGGACGGCCCGCATCCGGTGTCTCTACAACGACACGGGCGAAATCACCCACTACCTGCTCATCAACATCGACAACACGGAACTCCGCCAGACGCAGGACCGGCTCACGGAATTCGGAGCGCTGTTCCGCCTTATCTCCGAATACGCGCAGGTGGGATACATCAACTACAACCTCTGCAACAAAGAGGGTTATGCGCAGAGCGTCTGGCTGCGCAACTACGGCGAAGCCGACACGGCCGCCATCGGCGACGTCATCGGCAAATACCGTCATATCCACCCCGACGACCGCACGGTGCTGCTGAACCGGCTGGCGCAGTTCGAGTCCGGGGAGATACAGTCGGCATCGGTCTCCTGCCGCGTCCTGCACGACGACGGCCGGACGACATGGATCAAAATCCACCTCATCTGCCGCGACTACCGGCCGCAGGAGCAGGTGATCGACATGCTGGGAATCAATTACGACATCACGGCGCTCAAACAGACCGAGCAGGAGCTGATCGCCGCCAAGGAGCGGGCCGAGGAGTCCAACAAGCTCAAGACGGCGTTCCTCGCCAACATGAGCCACGAAATCCGCACGCCGCTCAACGCCATCGTAGGCTTTTCGCAGCTGCTGACCACCGAGGAGGACCCCGAAGTGCGCAAAGAGTACAACGACATCGTGTCGCTCAACAACGGACTGCTGCTGCAGATCATATCCGACGTACTGGACCTCTCGCGCATCGAATCGGGGCATGCCGATCTGGTCAGGACCCGGTTCGACCTGCGGACGCTCTGCCGCGAAGCCGTCGAAACGTTCCGCCTGCAGACTCCGGAGGAAGTCGTGCTGGACGTCGAAAAGGGACTGCCCTCCTGCACCGTCTGCCAATACAGGCAGGGGCTGATGCAGATATTGGCCAACTTCATCCGCAACGCACTGAAATTCACACCAAAAGGATTCGTCACGGTGGGATTCGAACGCAAACGGGACCGGCTGAGTCTCTATGTCCGCGACACGGGCATCGGCATTCCGGCCGAAGAGCTGGACAAAATCTTCGAACGGTTTTACAAGGTGGACACCTTCACGCAGGGCACCGGACTCGGACTTTCGATCTGCAAGAGCATCGCGGAGCAGATGGGCGCACAAATCGGCGTCGATTCCGCCGTCGGCGACGGTTCCTGCTTCCGGGTCGAAATGCCGATCGCGGAATAAGCCCACGCCGTTTTTGCGGCGGCGGCCTAATCGGCGGAATTTTGCAGATTTTCAAATCTTTTTTATATCTTTGCGAGTTGTCGGAAAACGAATGACGTTTCCGGCAGTTCCGGCTTTGCTCCGGGTGCAGGATCCGAACGAAAACAAAACACATACACCATGAAGTTCAAAGAGTATAAAGGTCTCGATCTGGCGCAGACGGCCGCCGACGTGCTCGGCGAGTGGGACGCCCGCGATACATTCCATAAAAGCATCACCACGCGCGAAGGACACCCCGCGTTCGTATTTTACGAAGGCCCCCCGTCGGCCAACGGCACGCCGGGCATCCACCACGTCATGGCCCGTACGATCAAGGACGTTTTCTGCCGCTACAAAACGCAGCAGGGCTACCTCGTGCACCGCAAGGCGGGCTGGGATACGCACGGACTTCCGGTCGAACTGGGCGTCGAGAAGAAGCTCGGCATCACCAAGGAGGACATCGGCAAAAAGATCACCATCGAAGAATACAACCGCACCTGCCGCGAAGCCGTCATGGAGTTTACGGGCATGTGGGAGGACCTGACCCGCAAGATGGGCTACTGGGTCAACATGGAC
>ENA-UONY01003425-UONY01003425.1-human-gut-metagenome-genome-assembly--contig:-CS9-NODE-3425-length-9983-cov-4.569803_pt1 | contig 9983 bp, 6 predicted proteins | sample MGYA00242465_ERZ724012 | MGnify/ENA metagenome assembly ERZ724012 | reverse complement strand
CTGATTACAAGGCTCATCAAGAGCCTTAAACCTCTTAAAATATCTTCTTTTTCTTTAATTATCTTGTATTTGATGTACATTTGTCTTATGCATTTCTAAATAAATACGAATATCGTCTATCCCGAATTAGACCTAAGGTGATTTTTGAGGTCCATTAGACCCAAATTAGACCCAAAAAAGGCGCGTCCCGTCATCATCTGGTATCCTGAAGGAAAACCGATAATATAGCAGGTTCAGTTCTTCAAGGCCCCCAATGGAAGGATGATGATCCCATCGTCGCGCCTGTATGCATAACGTTCCGTACCGGTAATGATCGCCATGAAAGCAGGTTTCCCCATCTTGTCGGTGTCTATCCTTCTGAGAACGTCCTTCAGTGTCCTCACGCCCTCATCGATCAGCCTCTCGCCACCGAGCTTCACTTCGAGAAGTGCATATCTCCCGTCCCTCAGGTGGATGACGACATCGCATTCGTTATCAAGGTTGTCCTTGTAGTGGTACACATCCCCATCCAGTGATTCCGCGTACACCCTGAGGTCCCTTACTGCAAGCGCTTCGAAGAAGAATCCTGTTGTATTCAAATTGTTGATGAGGTCCTGCGGACCGATTCTGAGCGATGCGGCAGCCAGTGAAGGATCCACGAAATATCTGGTATCGGATGTCCTTATCGCAGTCTTCGAACGCAGATTGGGATTCCATGCCTTCATGTCCTCGATCACATACAGTTTTCTGAGTGCCTGCAGGTACTCTGAAACGGTCTCCTCTGAGACACCTTCTGTATCGTTGGAGGATATGTCGGCGGAGATGGATGCCTGGGAGATCTGAGTGCCCTGATTCCTTGCATAGGAACGCAGCAGCATCCTGACCTTCTGCGGATCCCTTCTGATGTCATCCACACGCGACATGTCATTCCTGATGACCGCATCGATGTAGTCGAACGCCTGATCCAATGCCACATCATCATCCATATTCACTGATTCAGGCCATCCGCCCCTGCAGATGAGGAATGTGAGCCTATCGAGATCCAGATCGGAACAACCTGAGATTGGTTGGGATTCGAATAAGGATGCGAGACTCACATCGCCTGTGGAATCCCCGGATTCGTAGAGGGTCATGGGGCGCATGACGAGCCAACCGAACCTCCCGGTTCCGGAATGGATGGTCTCGGATATGTCGGCAGGTACAGATGAACCTGTCAGGATGAATTGACCCTGCCCCTTGTGACGATCCACATGGTGCCTTACGGCATCCCATAATTTGGGAGCGACCTGCCACTCGTCCAAGAGTCTCGGATGATCCCCTGTAAGCAATCTCTCAGGGTCTATCTCTGAAAGAATCTTGTTGGTATTGACGGTACTCGGATCGTCCACGGACAGGGTGCTCTTGGAGACCTGTTCCGCGGTGGTGGTCTTGCCGCACCATTTGGGACCTTCGATCAATACCGCTCCTTTTCCTCTGAGTTTCCTTTTCAGAGCGGAATCCACAATACGCGGCCTGTATGAGAACGATCCTTCATCCATGTTTTCGAATAGAATCGCAATTATAAATATAATCCGATACTTGTAGATAATTTAATCCGACACTTATAGATAATTTAATCCGATACTTATAGAAATTGTTTACAATTAATGTAAATTTACATGTAAACGCACATCCCGCACCCTTGACATTTTGAGCGGGTAATTACAGTCCTTTGTTCCGACTAGTCAGGACACTCCTTTCTGGAACTTCGTTTCCTTTCTCCATCTCTTCTCCGATCGGTTGACCTGCCCTATCCGGGAAGGCCACATCATGCTGTCGTCACAGCCTGATATTTCTCTGCTGTTTTAGAAAATAACACTAAGGTCTTTAAATGGGAAAAGTGGAGCCACCTGAGGAATTCGAATCCCCGACCTGCTGATTACAAGGCTCATCAAGAGCCTTAAACCTCTTAAAATATCTTCTTTTTCTTCAAATATTTTGAAAATACTATACAATTGTTTCAGCCATTTATAAATAAAATTGAATATTGTTTAGTCCTGAATTAGACCTATGAAGATTTTTTTGGATCCATTAGACCCAAATTAGACCCAAAAAACGGGTTGCAATTTCCGTTAATTGCTGACAACAAATGACGTAATAGTGGCTGTATCCTTTGATTGTCTACATCGTTACGACCTTTCACCTAGGTTAAAGTACAGTGTGCACATTACACCTTTGATAACTTGTTCTTGACTTACATGGACGAATCCGGTAAACCGAATTACAACGATACTGAGAACGAATATGTTCTCGCTGCAATCACGATTCATGAATCAGAATACAAACACGTTGAGAATGAGTTGTCAAAGGTCAAACAATCCTTTTTTCCAGACAAGGATTCGAAAGATATAGAGATCCATGCAACCGATATCATCAGCCGTAAAGGGTTTTTCAGCAAAATGGACGTATCAAAACGTCTTCAGCTGCTAAAGGACATCCTGAGCACCTTGAAGATGATTGATTGTACCGTGAACTGTGTTCTGATTAGGAAGGAACCATTGAAAGGTAGGATTGCAGATGTGGATAATGTCGCTTACAAGTTCTTATTTGAAAGACTCTGTTTGACGCATCAGAAATTGAATAAGATATTGGTTAAAGGCGGATCGGATCCTCAATTCGGCATTCTTTTTATGGATTCGATACAACCCAAATTTGATGAGAAGATCAAGATCGGGGTACGTAACATGATTGCCGAGGGGACAGAGTACATCGTTAACGACCATATCATCGAGGATGTTGTCTTCGTCGATTCAAGGTACAGGGCGATGTCTCAGATCGTCGATTGTATCGCATATGTCATAAGACGTTATCATCGTCAGTCTTATTCAGGTTCTGTCAATGAATCAGAAATGTCTTTCTACAAGGAATGTTTCGACATAATACGTCCACGCATCAGAGAGGGGCCGAATGGGCGCATAAAAGGCGCTGGATTGAAGATATATCCGTAAAACGTGAATTGGCAGAGTTAGGTCGCTTAGGAGCCACATCCCTCTGCCGGGTCCCCTGCTTGGGACAGTTACAGATTGTCAGAGCGATATTTATTCTATTCGTTCTAGAAAGAACAAACAGGGATTCATGTCGCTCAGGCCCCAATATTTAACCGTTTTTATATATAAAAATCGATATTGACAATTGTGTCTGATGGTTTTGAATTGACCGAAGAAGATGTGAAGCTCCGTTATGTCACTCCAGCATTAGAAAAATCTGGTTGGCCCAAAAAACAGCTTCACATGGAGTATGTGACGAAAGGCCGCATAATTATCGATCAGTACGGACCAGTTCGTAGTACAGAATGCAAGAAACTAGATTACCATTTGATTTCCAGAAGTGGGAGATCACTCGCCGTCGTTGAAGCTAAGAAAGAAAAATATCCTGTAGGGCAAGGCATTCAACAGGCCATCGAGTATGCAAAGTTGGTGGATGCGCCGTTCGCATACAGTACAAACGGTCACGGTTTCCTGGAACACGATATGCTTACCGGGGAAGAGAAGGAATATTCTATTGATGAATTTCCGACTGAAGATGTGTTATGGGGGAGATATCTCACATACAAGAATTTTGGAGTCGGCTCCTCTTTGGAAACACCGTTCTATACAGAGATGGGATGGTATTCTCCCAGATATTATCAGAGGGTTGCGATAAATCGCGTTCTAGAAGCCGTCGAGAACAAACAGAAGAGAATACTGCTTGTCATGGCAACAGGCACGGGAAAGACCTACGTTTCAATGCAGATCATCCACAGACTGATGGAATCTGGACGTTCCAAACGCATATTGTTCCTGGTTGACAGGAACAAGCTGGTAGATCAAACAATGGCCAATGATTTTAAGCACTTTAACAAAGTCATGACCAAGGTACAGAATCGTAGTATGGAAAGTGCATATCCGTTGCAGCTTGCCCTTTATCAGCAACTCGTAGACAATTCTAAGAGTGAAGAGGAGCAGCCATACAGGCAATTCAAACCAGAATTCTATGACACCGTGATAGTAGATGAGTGTCATCGTGGGAGTGCCTCTGAGGATTCGGAGTGGAGGAAGATCCTCGATTACTTCAAAGACGCCATCCACATAGGATTGACTGCCACTCCCAAGGAAGATAAGGATATCTCTACGAGCAAATACTTTGGACAACCTGTTTATACATATTCTTTCAAACAGGGTGTGGAAGATGGATTCCTCGCACCCTTCAGAGTTAAGTCATACACGATCAATATTGATGATGGGTGGTATCCAGACACATCCAATACGGACCAGTATGGCAATCAGTTGAAAGGACCATTCGATCGTCGGGACTATGATCGCAGGGTCATTGTTAAGGACAGGACCGCCCTTGTTGCCGAAAACATCGTCAATTTCCTTTGTGATACTGATCCATTTGCAAAAACCATCGTGTTCTGTACGGACACCTATCACGCACAGCGTATGAGGGATGCGATAGCAGCATTGGTTCCGGATAGAATGAGGGAAGACTCTCGTTACGTAATGAGGATTACTGGGGATGATGAGGAAGGTCTCAAACAGTTGGATAATTTCACAGATAAACGTTCCAGATATCCGGTGATTGTAACCACATCAGAATTGCTGACAACAGGCGTAGATTGTTTTATGACGAAGATCATAGCAATCGATAAGACAATAGCATCTGCGACAGAATTCAAACAGATAATAGGTAGAGGGTCAAGACTTGATACGGAAATGGGTAAGTGGTTCTTTACCATACTGGATTTCAAGAATGCCGTTCAGAACTTCATCGACGGATGGGACGGCCCACCGTTGCCCCCCGAAGAACCGCCGGAACCAGGAAAAGGTCGTGGGGGCGGAGGAAAGCCTCCTGAACCGGGCCCTTATGGGTTCGGAAAAATAGAAGTCCAGGGTCACGTCCCGGTTGAGATACAGATCGAAATTGATCGTAAATATGGCCCCAACGGAGAATTTACTACAGAGGATATCATCGATTATTCTAAGAAAAAAATGCTGGGATTCTGTCCCACGTTATCAGACTTCCTAAACGAATGGAATTCCAATGACAGGAAGAAGGCAGTATTGGAAGAACTGGAGAATCACGGCGTACTCGTCAGCGAAATGCGTTCACGTGTCGGGCGTCAAGATTTGGACGATTTCGATATGCTTTGTCATTTGGTTTATGATATGAAACCTATGACTAAGACGGAACGTGTGGATCGCATAAGGGATGATCCAGTACTCAAGAGTTATGGCGATGTTGCAAAACAGGTTCTTGATATTATTATAGAGAAATATTGCAACTCATCGGAATCCGATCTAACGAACATGGATATCCTGACATTAAACGAATTCAAGCAATTTGGCAGTATCCCAAATATTGTCAACGCATTCGGTGGCAAAGACAGTTATCTGAATGCCGTAATAACCCTTCAGAATCTGATTTATTCGTGATAAAATGCAACTCAACACCTTTGTAAAGAGCATTAGAGACAAGATGCGCATGGATGCGGGAATCTCAGGAGATGCTCAGCGTATCGAACAGATAACATGGCTGCTGTTTCTTAAGATATACGATGCAAAGGAACAGGAATGGGAGATACTGGAAGATGACTATCGGAGCATCATTCCGGATAGGTTCAGATGGTCCAAATGGGCAGTAGATAACAAAGACGGTAAAGCGTTGACTGGCCCAGATCTTCTGAAGTTTGTTAACGATGAGCTGTTTCCAACATTGAAGAAACTATCCGTGGACGAATACACCCCAGCAAAACAAGCCGTTGTAAAATCGGTATTTCAGGACATCAACAACTACATGAAAGACGGCGTTCTGTTGAGAGAAGTCGTCAATATCATCGATTCCATTGATTTTACAAGCTTCAGCGAGCGTCATGCATTCAACGATATCTACGAAAGCATACTGAAGGAGCTTCAGAGCTCGGGAGACAGCGGAGAATTCTACACGCCGAGGGCCGTAACGGATATGATGGTCAAACTAGTAGATCCGAAGCTTGGAGAGAGTATCGCCGATTTTGCTTGCGGAACTGGCGGTTTTCTAACATCATCATTAAAACATCTTTCCGAACAAGTCGAAACGTCCAAGGACAGAAATGCCTACGGTTCATCGATTTACGGTATTGAAAAGAAAGCGTTTCCGTATCTGCTCTGCATCACAAACATGATTCTTCATGATGTGGATAATCCCATGATCATCCACGGGAATACACTTGAGAAAAACGTGAGGGATTATGGCGAAGCAGACAAGTTTGACGTCGTTTTGATGAATCCCCCTTACGGTGGGAGCGAATCCGAATCTGTGAAGATCAACTTCCCACAGGATCTCCGCAGTTCTGAAACGGCAGATCTCTTCGTGGATGTCATAATGTATCGTCTGAAAAGGAATGGTCGTGCAGCAGTAATCCTCCCGGACGGATTCCTGTTCGGCTCCGATGTAAAGAAAAACATCAAACGCAAACTGATGACCGAGTTCAATCTTCACACCATAGTCAGGTTGACAAATGACGTGTTCGCCCCATATACCAACATAAGAACCAACATCTTGTTCTTTGACAACAAGGGAAAGACGGAGGGCACATGGTTTTACAGGGTCGATATGCCCGAAGGCTACAAGCATTTCTCTAAGACCAAACCGATCAAGCTGGAACATCTTCAATGTGTGATCGATTGGTGGAATAATCGTGAAGAGATAATTATTGACGAGCACCCAAAATCGAAATACTATACATTCGAGGAAATCAGAGACGGTGGATTCAATCTGGATCTGTGCGGTTTTCCTCAAGAGGTCAATGAGATCCTGCCTCCAGATGAGGTCATAAGGAACTATCGCCAGCAGAGATCTGAATTGACATCAAAGATCGATGCCATACTGGATGAAATCGAAAGCATCTTGGAAGGTGCGAAGAATGCGTAAGGTTAATCCGGAGGATCTGAGGGCATCCATTCTCCAGGCTGCCATTCAAGGCAAGCTTGTCCCCCAGGATCCAAACGACGAACCAGCATCGGTTCTTTTGGAAAAGATACGTGAGGAAAAGAAAAAACTGGTAGCCGAGGGAAAAGTCAAGAAAAGTAAACACGAATCTTTCATTTTCAGACGTGATAATCATTATTATGAGAACATTGATGGAAAAGAAGTCTGTATTGACGAGGAAATCCCATTTAAGATACCAAATACTTGGTCTTGGATGCGCATTTCGAATCTTGGGCAGATTGAAAGAGGTTCCGGAATAAAACGGAATGAAACCTCATCAAATGGTTTGCCTTGTATCCGTTACGGTGAGATATACACAACGTACGATATTTGTGCCATCAATATCAAAACTAAAACTTCTGAACAAATATTCAACAGGTCACATAAGGCGTCTTTTGGGGATTTACTAATTACTCTAACAGGTGAAACCAAAGAAGATATCGGAAAAACAATTGCATACTTGGGTCAAAATGAATTAGCAGTCGGTGGGGATTTAGCTATTTTGAAAAATCATCAGTTGGATCCTTTGTTCCTATCTTACTTTATGGCTTCCCCCTATGCTATTGGAACAAAATCCTCATTATCCACAGGTGATCAAATCATTCACTTAGGCGTAGGCAAATTGGAATCAATCTTGATCCCCATCCCTCCAAAAGCTGAACAGCTAAGAATAGTGAGAGCTATCCAATCTGTTAATCTCAAGATATCGGAGCTCAACGATACATACATGTCCTTACTATCAATCGATTCTGAGATAACAAACAAACTTCAATACTCAATTCTAAAATTGGCGATTCAAGGTAAACTTGTTCCACAGGATCCGAATGACAAACCCGTCCAGATAAAATGCAAGAATCCCATCATTAGACGTGATAATTCCTATTATCGTACTGCAAAAGGCGAAGAGATTTGCATTGACGAGCAATTACCTTTTGAAATCCCTTCAAATTGGACATGGGTTGGTTTGTTTGATATTTGTGACGTGCAATATGGCTATCCTTTCGATTCAACCAAGTTTAATGACAACAAAAAAGGTGTACCACTTGTAAGAATCAGAGATTTACTGCCGAATAAAACCAAAACATTCACGACTGAAATAGTGTCTGATGAGTATTTTGTCAATGATGAGGATATGTTGATTGGCATGGACGGTAATTTTAATCTTGTCTATTGGTCCGGAGGTCAGGCCTATCTTAATCAGCGGGTATGTAAAATAAAATGCAAATATGAATCCGTCAAAAAACAATTCATTGGACTATACTTGCAATACGCCCTCAAAAATTTAGATAATAAGTCCTACACCACCGTACAACATCTTTCAGACAAGCAATTGCGCTCCATCATAGTTCCTATACCCCCATATAATGAACAAAACAAGATCGTTGAAGAATACACAAAATGCATCTTACTCACCAATCAACTGTCTTATTGACAATAATACGTTGTTCATTGGATGTCATTCTAAGGTAAATGCGAGTGGTTTCTATACTCTCGTGTCCTAAAAGATCCGCAAGCAGTGCAATGTCATTGTATCTTTGCATGAAAGTTTTGGCAAACATGTGCCTGAATGAATGAGGATACACCACCGAAACATCTATTCCATAACGAACCGCCAGTTTCTTTAATTGAGAAGAAACACCCTTGGCGGTCATAGGGTGCCCCTTGGTGTTGATGAAGACGAATCCCGATTGCAGTTTTATTTCCTTTAACCACTCTATAGCTTCAGTTTGTAATCTGTTAGGGATGTAAATCCGCCTTATCTTACCACCTTTTGCATACAGGTCGGCATAGCCAAGTGTTATGTGCTCGACTTTGAATTGGAGCAACTCATTGATTCTAGAACCGGTCGAACCCAAAAACCTGACTAGAAAATACCACAATTGATTGCCATCATTTTTCAACCCTGTTTTCAAACACTCATAATCAGCGAAACTGATTACATTTTCCACAAAAGTCTGCTGCTTGAAACGGATGGTTTGAATTCTTAAATCTGATTTACTGTATTCAAGATATGAATTCATAGCAGATATACGCAGGTTGACTGTACGAGGACAATAGTTCTCGATTAATTGTGTTTTGAAAGCTGATAGGTTGACTGAACTGCATTCTGAGAATGATTTGAAAAACGAATCTACAGCCATTTGATAGGCGTTGATAGTGTTCTCTGATTTTCCAGTGCTTCTGAGGTATTCAATGTAGGTCATCAAGATGACCTAAGGAAGATTGCAACAACTCTATCTTTTCCACAATCCTTTTCTGTTCATTCATAGGAGGGATACAACATATCCTATGTTTCATCATTTTAAGAGTTATATGTTGCATAGAGGATCCGTGTTTGATCGATTTCAATTCATTCACCTCTGCCAGGAGCAGATAATACAGATATTTGGTATCAAAATATGGTTGATGAATAATTTTCCATATATGCTGAACATAAACAGATTTTCCACCATCCCAGATGTATGGTCCGATTGACATCGACCAGCCAAATAGCAAATCTCCATTTTCACAATACTGTTTTTCTTCGTGTTCGGTATTGGTATAGAGCCACTGATCACTAGTAAACAAATTACCGACCCTTACAAGTTTATATTTTCCATCAGGAACTACTTCATTGATATCATACGATTTGCCGTTGATGAATTCAAGGACATCCCCTTGTCTGCATATCATCCAGCCAGAGGGTACGTCGAATGTTACTTCCCCATCAATGCAGATTTCCTTATTATCAATAATTTCATAATAGGAATTATCACGTCTGATAATCGGATTCTTGCATTGAATCTGGACGGGTTTGTCATTCGGTTCCTGTGGAACAAGTTTTCCTTGAATAGCAGTCTGTAATATTGATTTTGTTAAAACTGACTGAATATCCTTATCTAACCTGACCAAAATCGAATTCAAATTCTGACACTCTTCGAAAAGGTAATCAGATTTGATAACAAAACCGACAATTTTTTGTTGTTCGTTTAAAGGGGCCAGCGGGATTAGTGCATTTTTTCCGTCTGATGTTCCTA
>ENA-UONY01003414-UONY01003414.1-human-gut-metagenome-genome-assembly--contig:-CS9-NODE-3414-length-10022-cov-5.814488_pt1 | contig 10022 bp, 8 predicted proteins | sample MGYA00242465_ERZ724012 | MGnify/ENA metagenome assembly ERZ724012 | reverse complement strand
GGCGAGGCTTCCTGCCGGAGAAAGCCCCGGCGGCTAAAGCCGCCGCGGGCGGTTTGGGTCCAGCGTCACGCTGGTCTTTGCTTCTTTCTTTCAAGAGGGAAAGCCCGTTACGAGCGGGAGGCCTGCTGACTCAGCTGGCTTCGTCCGCTGCCAAATAAAAGTTCTTTGCTTCTTTCTTTCAAGAAAGAAGAGAAAGGAGATAGAATATGGAGCTCATCACAAAAGCGCCCAAGGGGACGGTGGACCTGGTCCCGGAGAAGGCGGCAAAATGGCAGGCTGTGGAGGAGGTATTCCGCAGCGAGGCGGAATTGAACGGCTTCGGGGAGATCCGCACCCCAGTGTTCGAGCACACTGAGCTGTTCCTCCGGGGGGTGGGGGACACCACCGACGTGGTGGAAAAGCAGATGTACACCTTCGAGGACAAGGGAGGCCGGTCCATCACCCTGCGGCCCGAGGGCACCGCGGGCGCGGTGCGGGCCATGCTGGAGACCGGCCTGTACAACGCCGGCTACCCGGTGAAGCTGTACTACCTCACCTCCTGCTACCGGTACGAGAAGCCCCAGGCCGGCCGCCTGCGGGAGCTGCACCAGTTCGGCGTGGAGATGTTCGGCGCCGCCGAGCCTGTGGCCGACGCCCAGGTCATCGCCATGGCTTTGTCCGCCTTTAAGCGGCTGGGCCTCCACGACGTGGGCCTGCAGCTGAATTCCATCGGCTGCCCCACCTGCCGCAAGGAGTACCACAAGGCGCTGAAAGAGTACTTTACCGAAAGGCGCGACCAGCTGTGCGACACCTGCCTCTCCCGGCTGGAGCGTAACCCTATGCGCATTCTGGACTGCAAGAGCCCCGAGTGCCAGGAGGTGTGCAAGGGCGCGCCCAAGATCACCGACTACCTGTGCCAGGACTGCAAAGACCACTTTGCCAAGGTCCAGGAGTTTTTGACCGCCCTGGGCATCGCGTTCGAGATCGACCCCGGCCTGGTTCGGGGCCTGGACTACTACACCCGCACCGTGTTCGAGTTCCCCTCCAAGAGCCTGGGCTTTGCCCTGGGCGGCGGCGGCCGGTACGACGGTCTGGTGGAGGAGGTCGGCGGCAAGCCCACGCCCGGTCTTGGCTTCGGCCTGGGGCTGGACCGGATTCTGATGGCGCTGGAGGCCCAGAAGGCGGAGTTCCCCCAGCCAGTGAAATGCGAGCTGTACATCGCCACCATGGGCGAGGAAGCCCAGAAGAAGGCTTTCCTGCTGATGGACGAGCTGCACCGCTGCGGCATCCCCGCCGACACGGACCTGTGCGGCCGGGGCCTGAAGGCCCAGATGAAGTACGCCGACAAGATCGGCGCCAAGTTCACCATGGTGCTGGGGGACAACGAGCTCCAAGAGGGCAAGGCCGAGCTGAAAAATATGGGCACCGGCGAGAAGAAGAAGATTGCCATCACCGAGGAGGACTTTATCGGCGATTACGTCACCGTCAGCACCGAGGCGGAGTCCTCCAGCAAGATCGCTTTTGACTGACAAGCCGCCGCTTTTCTGGAAGCGGGAAGAACTATGGGAGAGAGGGACAGAATATGAAACAGACAAAATACCGCACCCACACCTGCGGCGAACTGCGCATGGAGCATGTGGGCCAGACCGTCACCCTGGCCGGGTGGCTGGAAAACCTGCGGGAGGTGGGGAGCAACTTCGCCTTCCTGGTCCTGCGGGACTTTTACGGCACCACCCAGGTGGTGGTGGAGACCCAGGAGATGATGGACCTGGTAAAGCCCCTGAACAAGGAGTCCACCATCGCCGTGACCGGTGTGGTGCGGGAGCGCACCAGCAAGAACCCCAAGCTCCCCACCGGGGACATCGAGGTGGTGCCCAGCGAGATCAAGGTGCTGGGCCGCTGCCGGTACAACGAGCTGCCCTTTGAGGTGAATTTCTCCAAGGACGCGGACGAGAGCCAGCGCCTGAAGTACCGCTACCTGGACCTGCGCAACCCCCAGGTGAAGGAGAAGATCGTCCTGCGCAGCCAGGTGGTGTCCGCCCTGCGCCGGGCCATGGAGGACCAGGGCTTTCTGGAGATCACCACCCCCATCCTCACCGCCTCCTCCCCCGAGGGGGCCAGGGACTACCTGGTGCCCGCCCGGAAGCACCCGGGGAAATTCTACGCCCTGCCCCAGGCGCCCCAGCAGTTCAAGCAGCTGCTGATGACCTCCGGCTTTGACAAGTACTTCCAGATCGCCCCCTGCTTCCGGGATGAGGACGCCCGGGGCGACCGCTCCCCCGGGGAGTTCTACCAGCTGGATATGGAGATGGCCTTTGCCGGGCAAGAGGACGTGTTCACCGTCATCGAGCAGGTGCTGCCCTCCATCTTCGCCCAGTACGGCGCGTACCACACCGCCTCCCAGGCACCTTTTGTGCGCATCCCCTACCTCCAGGCCATGGAGGAGTTCGGCACCGACAAGCCGGACCTGCGCATCGACCTGCGGGTGAAGGACGTGACGGAGCTGCTGCAAAACTGCGGCTTCGGCCCCTTTGAGAACAGCCTTATCAAGGCCGTGCCCGTGTCAAACTGCAAGCTGACCCGGAAGAACATCGACAAGCTCTGCGCCGACGTGGAGGTCCAGGCCGGGCAGAAGCCCTACTGGTTCCGGATCGATGAGAACGGGGATGTGGTGGGCGGCATCGCCAAATTCCTCAACGCCGACCCCGCCCTGGCCCAGCAGGTCAAGGACCAGCTCTCCCTGGAGAACGACACCCTGGTGCTCCTCTGCGCCGGGACGAAGGCCCAGGTGTGGAAGACCTCCGGCGTGATGGTGAAGATGGCCGGCGCCCAGTGCGAGGGCCACATGGACAGGGAGCGCTACGAGTTCTGCTGGATTGTGGACTTCCCCATGTACGAGATCGGGGAGGAGTCGGGCCAGCTGGAGTTCTGCCACAACCCCTTCTCCATGCCCTCCGGCGGGCTGGAGGTGCTGCTGCAGGCTGAGCGCGGGGAGGTGGACCCCCTCACCATCCAGGCGGAGCAGTACGACCTGGTGTGCAACGGCGTGGAGCTCTCCTCCGGCGCCGTGCGGAACCACGACCCCGAGATTATGGTGAAGGCCTTCGAACTGGTGGGCCTGGGGGAGGAGGACGTGCGGGCCAAGTTCCCGGCCATGTACAACGCCTTCTGCTACGGCGCGCCGCCCCACGCGGGCATCGCCCCCGGGGTGGACCGGATGGTCATGCTCCTCTGTGGGGAGAGCTCCATCCGGGAGGTCATCGCCTTCCCCATGAACAAGAGCGCCCAGGACGTGATGATGGACGCCCCCTCCCAGGTCTCCCAGGCCCAGCTGGACGAGCTGGGCATCCGCCTTGTGGAACATGATCCCCAGGAGGGCTGAAGCCCCCCAAAGACCTAGATAAAACCTAGTTTTCCCGGCCCCCGGCGTGGCGTGAAACCATGCCGGGGGCCTATATATTTAGCGTTCGATGCACAAAAAAGCAAGAGAAAAACACTATATATAGATTGACAGGAGCGGGGGAAAGGCCTATAATAAAAAGCGTTCACCCGAAAGAGAAGGAGCCCCGTGGGAGACGGGCCCAGGGAATCGCAGAGAAAGAGGAATTTGCCATGCTGAAGATGATCGTGAAGAGAAGCGGGGAAAAAGTCCCCTTCGACGCCTCCAAGATCCGGGGGGCTATCTTTAAGGCCAATGTGCGCAACGCCACCGAGAAAATGAGCGACGAGCAGCTGGACCAGCTGACCCGCTCGGTGGTGGCGGAGCTGGAGAAGCGGAAGAAGGTCCCCACCGTGGAGGAGACCCAGGACGTGGTGGAGGAGAAGCTCATCGCCGCCGACTACGCCAAGACCGCCAAGGCCTATATCCTGTACCGGGCCGAGCACCAGAAGCTCCGTGAGATGGACGACGAGCTGGTGAAGATCTACTCCGCCCTCACCTTTGTCCCCGCCGAGGACGCGGACCTGAAGCGGGAAAACGCCAACATCAACGCCGACACCGCCATGGGCACCATGCTGAAGTACGGCTCTGAAGGGGCCAAGAGCTTCTACGACAAGTACGTCATCCCGCCCCACATCGCCAAGGCCCACGCCGACGGGCAGATCCACATCCACGACAAGGACTTCTACACCCTTACCGAGACCTGCTGCCAGATCGACCTGATCAAGCTGTTCCACAACGGCTTTTCCACCGGCCACGGCTACCTGCGGGAGCCCAACGACATCCGCAGCTACGCCGCTTTGGCCTGCATCGCCATCCAGGCCAACCAGAACGAGATGCACGGCGGCCAGAGCGTGCCTATTTTCGACTACGCCATGGCCCAGGGTGTGGACAAGACCTACCGCAAGGAGTACTTCAAGGCCCTGGTGGAGTTTCTGCAGGTCCAGAAGGCCATGCCCTACGGGGATGTCAAGGCCATGATCGACGCGGCCAAGGCCGACCTGGGGGACCAGGTGACCATGACCACCGCCGAAGAGTACGGCCAGCGCTTTGCCGAGTACCTCCCCCGCCACCAGCGGGAGAACGGCTTCCAGGAGGTCACCGAGGAGGAGGCGGAGGACGCCGCCGCCTACGCCAAAGAGACCGCCTGGCGGGAGACCGACAACGCCACCTACCAGGCCATGGAGGCCCTGGTGCACAACCTGAACACCATGAACTCCCGGGCCGGGGCCCAGGTGCCCTTCAGCTCGCTGAACTACGGCACCGACACCAGCGAGCAGGGCCGGATGGTCATCCGCAACCTGCTGCTGGCCACCGAAGCCGGCCTGGGCGACGGGGAGACCCCCATCTTCCCGGTGCAGATCTTCAAGGTGAAGGAGGGCGTCAACTACAATGAGGGCGACCCCAACTACGACCTGTTCAAGCTGGCCATGCGGGTTTCCGCCAAGCGGCTGTTCCCCAACTTCAGCTTTATCGACGCGCCCTTCAACCTGCAGTACTACAAGCCCGGCGACTATGACAGCGAGGTGGCCTACATGGGCTGCCGCACCCGGGTGATGGGCAACGTCCACGACCCGGACCGGGCCGTGACCTGCGGCCGGGGCAACCTGAGCTTCACCTCCATCAACCTGCCCCGTATCGGTATCGAGGCCAACAAAGACATCAAGAAATTTTATGAGATATTGGACGAGAGGATCGATTTGGTGGTAGAGCAGCTGCTGCACCGGTTCAAGATCCAGTGCAGCAAGAAGGCCTACAACTACCCCTTCCTCATGGGCCAGGGCGTCTGGATTGACTCGGACAAGCTGGACCGCAACGACTCTGTGGCCGAGGTCCTGAAGCACGGCACCCTCTCCGTGGGCTTCATCGGCCTGGCTGAGACCCTCAAGGCCCTGACCGGCAAGCACCATGGCGAAAGCCAGAAGAGCTACGACCTGGGCCTGGAGATCATTACCTATATGCGCAAGCGTATGGATGACATATCCAAGGAGATGGGGCTGAATTTCACCCTGCTGGCCACCCCCGCCGAGGGCCTCTCCGGCCGGTTCGTGCGCATCGACCAGAAGAAGTTCGGCAAGATCCCCGGCGTCACCGACCGGGAGTACTACACCAACTCCTTCCACATCCCGGTGTACTACCCCATCAGCGCCTTCGAGAAGATCCAGAAGGAGGCACCCTTCCACGCCCTGACCAACGCCGGCCACATCAGCTATGTGGAGCTGGACGGGGACGTGTGCAAGAACATCGACGCCTTCGAGGCGGTGATCCGCTGCATGAAAGAGGCGGGTATCGGCTATGGCTCGGTGAACCACCCGGTGGACCGGGACCCGGTGTGCGGCTATAACGGCATCATCGACGACGTGTGCCCCCGCTGCGGCCGCCGCGCCGGAGAGGGCGTGCCCCTGGAGAAGCTGGAGGAGCTGCGGAAGAAGTACCACGACGTGCCGGATTATTCCTGCTTGATCCGCTAAGTCCGTGACCGGACGGGACGGGAAAATTCCTCTGCACTACGTGCGCCGGAATTTTAGTCTTGTGACCACGAGTAAGTTGCGCAAGGCACAACTTACTCGGTCAAGAAGCGCTTGGGAATTTGAAAAACTCCCATTTCGCTTCGCGAAACCGCGCTTCTTGCGGCTGGGAGGAAAGGGGGACACCGCTCACCGGGATTTTGGTCCGTGGCCGGACGGGACAGGAAAAACCCCTATCCGCCTACCGTTCGCTGACCGGGGTTTTAAGGGCGGCTGCCGCCCGGCTCAGGCGCGGGGAGCGCCAAGAAAAGTTCTTTGCCCAGCTTTCTGCGAAAGAAAGCTGGCGAGGTGTGGAGCGGAGCTCCACGGCCTGTCCCCACAAATTCCCGCCCTATCTTGCATTTCCCCTTGACAAGGGGCACAAGATACTGTAAAATAAGAATAGTTCTTAAATTTGGTACACCCACACATTGTGAGATCATAAGGAGGAGAATCATCATGGCGAAGAAAGCAGCAGAAAAGAAAGAACAGATCCTCATCGGCGAGGGCCGGGACTTCGAGCGCATCCGCCGCATCACCGGCTACCTGGTGGGCACCATCGACCGCTGGAACAACGCCAAGCGGGCCGAGGAGCGGGACCGGGTGAAGCACACCCTCTCCAGCCTGTAAGAAGAAAGATCCCGGAAAGGGGGAGAGCCCCATGCACATCCTGCTGGTCAACGACGACGGCATCCACTCCCCGGGCTTGCGGCTGCTGGCCCAGGCCCTCCACGGGACGGGGCGCCAGGTGACTGTGGTGGCCCCCGACCGGGAGCGCTCTGCCGTGGGACACGGCATCACCCTGCGGGACCCCCTGTTCGTCCAGGAATTTGACTGGGAGGGCGTCCCCGCCTACAGCTGTTCCGGCACCCCTGCCGACTGCACCCAGCTGGGGCTGATGGCCTTGACGCAGGACCCGGTGGACCTGGTGGTCTCCGGCCCCAACCGGGGCTTGAACCTGGCCGGGGACCTGCAGTACTCCGGCACCGTGGCCGCCGCCCTGGAGGGCGCCAAAAAAGGGCCGCAAGGCCATGGCCCTCTCCGCCCCCCGGGAGGCGGACCAGGCCGTGGTGGCGCGGGTGTTCCTCCGGCTGCTGGACCAGCTGGAGGTGGAGCAGGACGTGGCCCACATGCTGAACATCAACGTGCCCGCCCTGCCCTACCAGGAAATAAAGGGCGTGCGCTGGGCGCCCCAGGGGAGCTCCCTGTGGCTGGGCGGCTACGAGGAGCGCCGCGCCCCTGACGGCCGCCGGTATTTCTGGTGCACCAGCGGCCCCTGCCGCTCGGAGGAGGCGGAGAGCGACTTCTCCCTGCTGCAGGCGGGCTACGTCACCGTAACGCCCCTCACGTACCAGATGACCCACCGGGAGGCTTTTCCCGGCAGAGAATTGACATTGTAGCGAAAAGGCCGGGCGGGGCGACCCGTCCGGCTTTTGCGCAAAGGAGGAGACGAGGATGGAACTGCGCATCGCCGGTGTGGTGAAGGAGTCCATTGTAGACGGCAAGGGCATCCGCTACACCGTGTTCACCCAGGGCTGCCCCCACCACTGCAAGGGCTGCCACAACCCCCAGACCTGGGCGTTTGAAGGGGGCGAGATCACCACGCCGGAAAAGCTGTTTGCGGACTTTGGGAAAAACCCCCTGCTCAAGGGCATCACCTTCAGCGGCGGCGAGCCCTTCTGCCAGCCCCAGCCCCTGGCGGAGCTGGCCCGGCTGGTGCACTCCCTGGGCAAGGATGTGACGGCCTACTCCGGCTGGACCTACGAGCAGCTGGTGGAGCAGCACGACCCCGCCGTGGACGATCTCCTGGCCCAGGTGGACGTGCTCATCGACGGCCCCTTCCTCCTGGAGCAGCGCAACCTGGAGCTCACCTTCCGGGGCAGCGAGAACCAGCGCCTTATCGACATGAACAAGACCCGGCAGCAGGGCCGGGTGGTGCTGCTGGAGCTGTGACCTGGTGCCCGGCGGAATACGCGCAAAGGGGAGGCCGGCCTCGCGGGGGCCTACCTCCTCTTTTTTTGCGCCTGTCCGGGGCTGTGACCGCCCCCGCCCTTTGATGGGAGGGGGTTCTGTTTTACCTTGCCGGAGGTGACGCCGCCCGCGCTTCTCCGCTGGCAAAAAACGTCTCGTTCGCCCAGCACACGGCGCTGTCCGGGTGACAGGCCGCGGCGCGGCGGTTGTAGGCCCGGGCCAGGGCCGGGTCCCCCAGGCGGTACCAGCAGACGCACAGCTGCAGGCAGGGGTAGTAGCCGTAGTACTCCGGGCAGAGGAATCCCCCGGCCCGGCTGTCCTGGGGGCGGGAGAGGGCGGCCTCGTACCAGAATACCGCGGCGGGGAGCTGGCCCCCCTCCAAAAAATGGTCCCCCAGCGCGCAGCACAGCTCCCCGCTGGGCGGGCCGAAGGAGAGCCCCCGCAGCAGGGCGGCCAGGGCCTCCTCCCCCCTGCCCAGGCGGCCCAGGCACTGGGCCAGGTCGAGGCAGGCCTGCTTCTCGTTTTCCACCCAGCCCCGGCCCTCGTCCAAAAACTGCCGGAATTGCCCGGCGGCCTCCTCTTCCCGGCCGTGGGCGGCCAGCTCCCTGGCGTAGTAAAACCGCTCCCGGGGCAGGAGGGGGCGTTTCGCTTTCACGGTTTCCAAAATCCGCAGGTTCCGGTCCGGGTCCCCCGGGCCTGTTTTTTTGTGGGTGACCGCGGCGTCCCCATAGAGGACCTTCCCCGCCGGGGCGATGGCCTCGTGGACCGCGCCCTCCCAGACAAAGCCTGCCTCCCGCCGCAGGAGCCGCTCCCGGAAATAGGTGAGGCCGGGCCGGCCCGCCCCGTCGCCCCCGGTGTGGTAGGGGAGCATCACCACGTCCGTGTCCGGGGGCAGGGACGCCTTCAGCCGGAGAAACCGCTGCCGGTCCTGGGGGAGCAGCACATCGTCGGCGTCCAGCCACAGGCAGTAGTCCTGGGTGGCCTTGGAAAAGGCGAAGTTCCGGGCGGCGGCAAAGTCGTCCTCCCAGGGGAAGTCGTAGACCAGCGGCGTGTACCGCCCCGCGATCTCCCTGGTCTGGTCGCTGCTGCCCGTATCCACGATGACGATCTCCTCCGCCAGGCCTTGTACCGACTCCAGGCAGCGGGGCAGGGTGGCCTCCTCGTTTTTTACGATCATGCACAGGCTGATGGTGACCATAGGCAGGCTCCTCTCCGGGTATGTAAGGGCGGGCCGCAGCCCGCCCCAGGCCAAAAAGGCCTTAGGTGGTGGGGATGTCCCCGTTCCGGGTGATAGTGGCGGAAAGGTCGCTGTAGAGGAAGGAGGTGCCAGCGCCCACCACCTGCAGGGCGGCGGGGGCCGTGGTCACCGTGAAGGGCACGGTGAAGCTGAGGTTCGCCACGTCGCTGGCGCTTTGGAAGGTGTGCTGGGCCGAGGCCCCGGGGATGTCCGTGCCCCCCAGCTGGGCCGTGATGCCCACATTCAAGGGGAAGGCGGCGCCGTTCCCCGGGGCAAAGCTGCCGCTGAAGGCCAGGGTGTACACCCCGGGCTGGGTGATGGTGAAGTCCGGCGAGTTGGCGGTGTGCTCCGCCGCGGTGCCGTAGCTCACCCCGGTGCGGTCGAACACCAGGGGGGTGGAGGCCGTCCCGGCCTGGGCCGGGATGGAATAGGCGGACAGCAGCTGCACCGGAGGGTTGGTCCCGGCTGCGCCCTGGGGGATGGTGAAGTCCAGCACTGCGTTGTTTTCGGTACCGCTGTTGGTCACCGCCGCCTGGGTGCCGGGGTCCCCGGTGGTGACGGTCCCCACGCTCACCGTGGCCGCGCTGCCGGTGGGGCCTGTGGCTCCGGTGGCTCCTGTGGCTCCTGTCGCGCCAGTGACACCCTGCGGGCCGGTAGGGCCAGCGGGGCCTTGGGGGCCTGTCGCCCCTTGGAGACCGGCTTCACCGGTGGCTCCTGTCGCGCCAGTGGCGCCTTGCGGGCCGGTTGGGCCAGTGGGGCCCTGGGGCCCCGCTTCACCGGTGGCACCTGTCGCGCCAGTGGCGCCTTGCGGACCGGTTGGGCCTGCGGGGCCCTGGGGGCCAGTTGCGCCCCGGGGACCGGCTTCACCGGTGGCTCCCGTCGCACCAGT
>ENA-UONY01003413-UONY01003413.1-human-gut-metagenome-genome-assembly--contig:-CS9-NODE-3413-length-10024-cov-9.388404_pt1 | contig 10024 bp, 13 predicted proteins | sample MGYA00242465_ERZ724012 | MGnify/ENA metagenome assembly ERZ724012 | reverse complement strand
AATGTGGCTTAAACAAAACAATGCCCCGATTTGTAAAGGTGTACTTTTGCAAATCACAAAAAAGTCGTAAATCGAGGTCAATATTTTTGCTCAACCCCTTGAAAATTGCCGAATCCTGAAGTAGAATATGTTTATGTATTTTTGCGCACCCCGATTTGCAAAAGTACACGATTGAAAATTAAGTTATAAAGCAAGGAGAGGCAGCCATGAAAAAAAGAGTAGTAAGCTTAGTTTTTGCTTGCATATTAGTTTCGTTGATTATGTCTGGATGTACAGGTAACGGCACATCTACGCCATCGACCTCATCATCAACAGATCCTTCAAGTAATTCATCAATTACTTCAAGCGGCGGCGGAGAAAGCTCCTATAACAGTTATACTTCATTTACAAATGACTATGGAACACCTACAACAGTTTGCGCACACTCTGGGTGTACAAATTATATCGCCTCATCGGGAGATACAAATTGTTGTGCAACGCATTCCCGAAAGTGCTTGGAATGTAATTGTTATATTGATGAAGATGCCATGTACTGCATGGATTGCTTGACGAAGGCGGCAAATAGTGGTAACTCATCAAGCGACTCAAGCCATACCTACGATGATGATTATGATTATGATAAAGGTTACGGCTATACTGCGCCGATAGAGGGAGAATCCTTTAGCGATTATGTTAAACGGCAAGATCCCGATTTGTACGAAGATATGCAAGACATTTGGGATAGCTTGGGATGAAGATAACTACTCAGGATTACTTATAAGGGGGGGTGTATTATGGGTTTTTGGGGTGTAGTAGGCGCCATCATTGTAGCCGTACTGATTCTATGCTTTGTTTAATGAAAGATGGCACTGCTGTACTGAATGGTCGGCAGTGCCTTTTCGTTTTTGAATAAGCTGAGGTTGTATATGAAGAAAATAGTTGAGAGTATACGGAAACGCCCGGTCAATCTGATGCTACTTATTTTGGTTGTTTTTGCGTACTGGATTAACAACCTTTTCTTAAAAGAACATAGTGGGGGACTTTTGAGAGTGTTTTTTATAGGCTACTTTAACGACCTCATTTGTCCGCTGTTTTTCTTTTCATACGCAAATATGCTACTGATTACTGTTGGCAAGGAAATTGCCCGTTTATGGGTGATTTGCCTTGTCAGCCTATGTACAAGCTGCGTTTGGGAGTTTGTGGCACCACTTATGAAGCCATCGTCCACAACAGACCCGCTTGATATTTTCTGTTATATAACCGGAGGAGTCGTGTACTGGGCAATTCTGCGGTATATCAAGAATAAGACTGATGGAACACGGGAGTAAGTTGTGATGCTGAATGTAAATAGTATAACAAAATCATTTGAAAATCACAAGGTTCTAAGCGGCGTATCTTTTTCAATTAACAATGGTGAGATATATGGATTGATTGGGAAAAATGGTGCTGGCAAAACGACCTTGATGAACATTATTGCAGGGCTTTCAAAACCAGACGAAGGAAGCTACTCAATCGGAAATGAAAGCACTACAGATAACATCGGTTACCTGCCAGATATTCCTGTTTTTTTCGATTATCTTACCGCACAGGAATATATCGACTTTCTACTGATGAATACTGATCGAACAAATGAAAGAAGAACGCATTTGTTGCAGCTTGTAGGATTAAAAGGTAATGAAAAAATCAAATCCATGTCTCGTGGTATGAAGCAACGCTTAGGAGTAGCCGCAGCATTGGTTAATGATCCCGAGGTATTATTACTCGACGAGCCCACTTCGGCACTTGATCCGCAGGGACGGCACGAGTTAATGGAAATATTGAAGCAACTAAAAGCAGATGGGTGCTCCATTGTGCTGTCAACACACATTCTGGCTGATATGGAAAAGGTATGTGATAAGGTTGGTTTTTTGCACGATGGTGTCATTAAAAACGAAGTTTGGGTTAGTGAATTGTTATTAGGCAAACAAGAAGCGTGGAAAATAGAGTTTGAAACTGTGTTTGAGTTGCCTACTTATAACAAGACCGCAATGTTTATCGTACCAACAAGCGAAAAGTCTTATGTGTTTGAAACGGCAGATCAGAAGTATTTGCTACAATACTTAGCGTCGCTTCCTGCAAAAATTGTATCCATAAGAAATAAGGCTATTTCTTTAGATGAGCTTTTTGAGGAGGTGTGCAAATGATGCAAATTATCTGTTGTATCAAAAAAGACCTGCTTGAGGTTATAAGGAATAAGTACACCTTACTTTTTAATGGTCTGCTAATTGCTGTTACTGTTATGGTGTTGGGCACGACATTAGCTTTCCCGTCACTGATAGATTTACTTGTAGAAAAAGCACCGGATATGGTTGCAGACGGCTCACAAATCCAACAGGTAATGGCAAAATTATTCCCGCAAACTACAAAAGAAAATATGGGAATATGGGCATCTGATATTATTATATTTTATACGATTTCCATTTCTATCGTATGCTGTAATTTGTTGCCCGGGGAAATTCGTTCAGGCAAATGGATTTTAGTAATGGAAGCGGGTTTTTCGCATTGGCAAATGTTGTTTTCAAAGATGTTAGTATATGGTGGTTGTACGGCGATTCCTGTTTTTGTTGGCTATAATCTTTATTACGCACTAAGCGGGATTATTATTTCAGATAATTACTCCGCTGCAATTGCTTTTGGCAATTCAGTCGCGGTAGCGGTAGCAGTATTCTTTATAACAACATTATCAATAACGCTTTCCGTGATTTACAAAAACCATATTATGGCTGTAATAACAATGGTGATTACCGTGTTGGCTGCACCGGATATTCTTACGATGTTTTCGTTTGGAAAGCTGTTTCCTACGCACCTACTCACTTTCATCTATAACTCGTCCGGCAACTTTGCTGAGCTGATTATTCCTTGTATTACGCTAATTGTACTACAGCTTGGTTTGTGTTATATGGCGATAAAGCGGTTTGATAAAATTGAAATCGCACGATAGAACGGAGGACGGTAATGAAATCTTTTAAGGGACTTAACGGTACAATCATACTTCGCGACTCCGGCGTTGCGATTGTAAGAGAAAATATGTTAGGAACTACTTTTCACAATGGCGGCGAGGTAGAAATACCGTATTCCAATGTCAGTGAAGTCGAGGTTGTTCCCGGCGCTTTACTAAACGGATTCATCTGTATTGTCGAAAATGGTTATGGTAGTCCATCCAATGTATTCTCTGCAATGAAGGATGAGAACACTATCATTTTCCGCCTCACAAGGAATGGACAGGCTAAAAAAATGAAGCGACTAATTGAAGAAAGATTATAAATGCAGGAGGTTGACTATGAGCATAAAAGATCCCAAAGGCGTTGGCGACTTTCTGTGGATTGTTTTTTTGATTCTGATTGTTGGGCTTTTTATTAGTCTCCTATAGAAAAGTTCAAAATTTTATGTATAATACTCTTGAACAGAAAACGCCGAGCCAAGCCCTTAAAGGGAAGGTGTAACGACTGGACACGGAGCTCCCTTGTGGATGAAGGCACAGTCTGAACTTATGGGTGACCATAAGAGCTACACAGAAATGATGTAGCCTTCGCAACTGCGATGTAACAATGTTTGTACTGTTATGAATAATGACACCATCGCCTCGAGTTTAAGACTCTGGGGCAAGTAGTTTCTCGATTCTCTACTTAAGATAATAATCGAATTACTGGCTGTTTACTTAGTTAACCAGTTCAAAAAAATGATAACTAAGATGCGCAAACATAAATCAACCATAAAGCGCATAATAAAAATTATGGCTCTGTTCCTAAGCATCGGACTCATGTGCTTGTACTTGGTTTCCGATTAGATGCTAATAAGCTCAAACGACAATGTGGCTACAATCGTTGTCGTGGAAACAAACCATTGTAGTGCCGACAAAGAGGAGGTATTCAGTTGCCCCCCTGTGTAGCGATGCACAGAAAACAACTCCGTAAATTCGGCGAAAATCTGTTTAATGGTTAGACCGCTTACCACTAGTAGGCGGTCTAACCATATCCAAAAATCAAAATCACAGGAGGAACTCTATGAAGAAAACGAGCTGACGACGAAGAAGCGAAAAATCCCTTTGGAACAAAGGGCGCACTTCTATACAGGGGCAAGCCCTGTAAGTGCGCTCTGCGAGGCGAACAGCCCGGACACCTGAATGTCCGGGCTGTTTTGCGTCACTTCGTTCCGACAAGGGAGTGCCTCCCTTGCGATACCTGCGGTATCTATCCCTGCGGACTTTGCGATTGATGCACCTTGCTGACGCAAGCCGCACCAATCACAAAGCTTTGAATATGTACCCATGACCGCCTGCTGCTATGGTAGGCGGTCTTTGTATATCTACAAAAAAATATGGAGGTTTCATTATGGCAAAAATAATTGAGCAGCTCCGCATGGAGCAACAAAAAATCGAGAAACAAATCACGCAGGAAAAACACAAAAAGCAGCGGCTTGAAAATCGCGCCGCCTACTATGAAAAGGGAGACAGGAGAAAGCGGGCGCATCACCTTATCACCCGTGGGGCGGCGGTGGAAAGTGTGGCTCCCTTGGCAAAGGTTTTGACCGAAACGGAGTTTTACACCTTTGCTGAAAAGATGCTTTCTCTTCCGGAGGTCAAAGGCTTGCTCATGGAAGCCGTCAACGAACACAACTATGCTGAACAGAAAGAGAGGTGTTGACCATCGCACTATATCATTTTCATGTGACCCAAATCAAACGCAGTGCAGGACAGTCCGCTATCGCTTCTGCGGCCTATCGCTCCGGCGAAAATCTGCACAGCGAATATTACGGCGAGGACAGCGACTACACCCGCAAAGGCGGCGTGATCTGTTCTGAAATTCTGCTGCCGCCCCATGCCCCATCTTCCTACTCTGACCGTGAAACCCTTTGGAACGCTGTTGAAAAAGTGGAACGGGGAAAGAAAGCACAGCTCGCATATAGTTTTGACATTGCTTTGCAAAACGAGTTTTCCATACAGGAGAACATTGACCTTGCAAGGCAATTTTTGTTGGAACAGTTTGTGATCCGTGGCATGATCGTGGACTTCGCCGTTCACCAGCCGGACAAGGAAGATGGCGGCATCTCCAATCCGCACTTCCATGTGATGTGTCCTATCCGTCCCCTTGATGAAAATGGAAAATGGGGCAACAAACAGCAGCGGGAATATCTGCTTGATGAGAACGGTGAGCGCATCCGTGATGAAGCAGGAAACTATGTTTTCAACGCTGTCCCCACTACCGATTGGGGCAGCCCAGAGACATTAGAGTATTGGCGTGAAGCATGGGCGGATCTCTGCAATCAGAAATTTGCAGAGAAAGAATTATCCGTCCGCATCGACCACCGCAGCTATGAACGGCAAGGTGTTGAACAGCTCCCCACCGTCCATGAAGGTGTGACTGTTCGGGCTATGGAAGCCAAAGGCATCCGCACCGATAAAGGCGAACTTAACCGCTGGATCAAAAAGACCAATGCCATGCTACGGGAAGCAAAACAGAAAATCGTAAAGCTCCTTGAATGGCTCAAAGAGGTCAAGGCGGAACTCACCAAACCGCAAGCACCGCTGCTTGTGGACTTACTCGGCAGCTACTACACCAAACGCAACCAAGGCGCATACTCCGACAAAGCAAAAACCACCAATCTCAAAAAGTATGCAGAGGCGGTCAACTTCCTGCAATCAAAAAACCTTGTCACCGTGGACGATCTGGATGCGCTGCTTGGCAGTATGAGAACGGACATTGACACATTAAAGGAAGCCGCTTCTAAAAATCAAAATAGCATCAAAGAACTGGACGAAGTGCTCCGTATGGTGGCTTTCTATCGGGAGGGCAAGCCTGTTGTCGATAAGCTGAAAACCATTCATTTTACGAAATCCCGCCAGAAGTACGAAGCGGAGCATGACCGTACTTTGCATTTCTACCATCTGGCAGAACGCAAGTTAAAAGGCAAGGCGGTAAACGGCAAGTTCCCCGTCAGCGCATGGCAGGAGGAAAAGAAAAAGCTGGAAACCGAGTGCGAGGAAATGCAGACTAAGCTCGCTCCCCTGTATGCGGACACCAAGAAGCTGTGGGCGATCCACTACAACATTCACGAAGTACAGCACGAACAGGAGCGCCAGCAGAAGAAAACCCGAAATCACGAGATAGACCGATAACCCATCGGAGAAAGGAAACCGTTATGAACAAAGAATTTGAACACGAATATGAAATTGACCCAGAGCTGTTGGAGGAAATCCGGCAATGGGAAGAAGCTGATCATGACGAGCCAGTCACTTATCACTTTTCTAATTCCGGCCCTTATCTCAAACCGCAGCCCCTACCGCCCGACCATGTACGCCACAACTGCTACTTCAATGAGGATGGGCATCTCTGCGTGAAGAATATTTCCGCCTTTTGGATTCCCGAACTAACGGTCACGGAGGTTATTCATGGCACGACTTATATTGTCACGGGCAGTTATGAGGGAGAGGTCAGCTTTCTGAAAAAATTGGAGCGTATCACCGCCAAAAAGTTTACAGAAAAGATGGAGGATTCCGAATGACAAATTCACAGATTCTTGGTACAATAGAAGCAACCAATCCTGTGCTGACAGTTGCTCCATCTAAGGAGGAAACAGAAATGTTAGGAGCAACAAACAAAATCACCGCCCTTTATTGCAGACTGTCCCAAGAGGATGAGCGTACCGGCGAGTCCCTGTCAATCGAGAATCAGCGCATGATGCTCGAAGCCTATGCCCGTCAAAATCATTTCACGAATATCTCCTGTTTTGTGGATGACGGTTACTCCGGGGTGGATTTCCAAAGACCCGGTTTTCAGAAGATGCTGGAAGCTATTGAGTCGGATCAGGTATCTACGGTCATAGTCAAAGACCTCAGCCGCTTTTCCAGAAACTCCGCTATGTCGGGTATGCTTATCAACTTCACCTTTGCAGAGCATGGTGTCCGCTTTATTGCCGTCAATGATAACTATGATACCATCGACCCCAACAGCGTAAACAACGATTTTGCAGGCATCAAATCGTGGTTTAACGAGTTTTATGCCCGTGATACCAGCCGCAAAATCCGAGCTGTCCAAAAAGCAAAGGGCGAGCGTGGCATCCCGCTAACGGTCAATGTCCCCTATGGCTATCTGAAAGACCCAGCTGATCCTCACCATTGGATTATCGACCCGATAGCCGCCGATGTGGTGAAGCGTATCTTCAATATGTGTATGGATGGACGGGGGCCATTGCAGATCGCAAAGCAGTTGAAAGCGGACAAGGTGCTTACCCCTACTGCATATAAAGAATCGCAGGGTATCAACAGCCCCAACAAGCGGTCTGAAAATCCGTATGCGTGGCAGGACAGCACCGTGGTACACATTCTGGAACGGATGGAATACACGGGCTGTACAGTCAATTTCAAAACCTACACCAACTCCATCTGGGACAAGAAGCAGCGGGACAATCCTATTGAGAAGCAGTCCATTTTCCCAAACACCCATGAGTGTATTATTGAAGATGATGTATTCAAGAGGGTGCAGGAAATCCGACAGCAGCGGCACCGAATGACCCGGACAGGGCGAAGCAGTATCTTCTCTGGGCTTGTGTACTGTGCGGACTGTGGCTCAAAGATGCTCTACGGTGCGACCAACAACGGCGATCCGAAGCAGGACTACTTTGACTGCTCACTGCATCGGAAAGACAAGGAAAAGTGCAATGGGCATTTTATCCGAGCAAAGGTTTTGGAGCGCATGGTCTTGAAGCATATTCAAACTGTCATGGACTATATTCTGCGCTACGAATCCTACTTCCGCAGAAAGATGGAAGCAAAACTCCGTCTGGACAGCACAGAGCAGATTCGCATTCGCAGGAAGAAACTGGAGCAGAATGAAAAGCGCATCGCAGAGTTAAAACGGTTGTTCATTCGCATTTACGAGGACAACGCCAGCGGTAAATTGAGTGATGAACGCTTTGATATGCTGAGCCAGAGCTACGAAGCGGAGCAGAAGCAATTTGAAGCCGCGGTTATCACCTTGCAGCAGGAAATTGAAGCACAGGAACGACAGAACGAAAATATTGAGAAGTTCATTCAGAAAGCACACAAGTATGTGGGCATCGAAGATTTGGACGGATACGCCTTGCGGGAGTTGGTGTCTGCAATCTATGTGGATGCACCTGATAAATCCAGCGGCAAGCGAGTGCAGCATATCCACATCAAGTATGACGGTATTGGGTTTATCCCTCTGAATGAACTTCTGAAAGAGGAAACGGCGTGACCGAAGTCACGCCGCCCCTTGAAAACACAAGGTTTTCATCAATTTTTGAATATAACCGTTTTATGACGCCCCCGCTTTCCCTCGGCGTACTTTTTTGCTCTGCTGCTGACCAAGTGTCAGTCATACCTTATGGTAAGCAGTAACCCTTTTCCAGTTTGTGGGCATACCCATCATGCAGAAAAGATCGGGCATTGGGATCTTGCCGTTCTGTTCGGCGGCATTATCAAGCAGCTTGGAAAGCTGCCGCTTAAATGCCAGAAAATCCTCATGGGGGAGCAGATACCGAAAAGCGAGAACCACAGAAAAGTAGTCGCGCTTTCCGTAAATGTACTCCTGCCCGTTTTTAGGAATAGAGAGCTTTTGATGGAGTGGCAGGTCGGGAATGTCATGCTTGGCGCAGCGATGGGTGAAAAGCCTTTCATTGTGGGCGCATACGTTTCTGAAATCCGTCAGGACCTCTAATAATTGTTTTAGCTGCTGCTCGTTTATTCCCTCAAATTCGATGCTGACGGCGGCCTTCACCTGCGGCTGGGAATATTCGTACATCTTTGACAACGTGCCAAAAGTCAATGCGCCTACTAGCACCCAAAGAGGAACATTGTGGTGGCTGGTTTTGTGATGCTCTATGTAAGGGTACTTTGTAGGGCGGTCGATCAAGGGGAAGAGGAATTTGCCGATCAGCTTGTCCACTTCGCGTTCTTTGAAGGCAGACGAAATATCGTACTTGTGCTTGTCCAGATATGCGCTTTGATTTTCGCCATATAGATCACAAAAGCTATAAGAAAGAGAAGAACGGATGTGGCGCTCGATATGAAGAAGATACCGGAACGTAAGCTCTCGGAGCTGCTCGTCGAAATGGTAAATGGTGACAATATCATCAAATGTCGTTCCGTCCAGATAGCGCTTTGTCGTTCGATTTTTCAGCAGATCCTTGTAGCCTGTAATGAGCGCGAAATAGCCATAGCGGTGCAAAATTGCCGCTGCGCTCGGTTCATCGGGGATAACGAGGTTTTTATCTTTGAGCTTTTGGATCTGCTGCACATACGTCAGAAATGGCTTCGGCATACTATCACCTCGAAAATAAAAAGGGAGCCCCCGCAGGAACTCCCCCGATCACAGGCCCCACAAGCTTCTGCGACCTAATCACTAAGATGAGTATAGCCGAAAGCCTACGATTTGTCAACAACAATCGCAAATAAAACGAGCAATACCATCTCAGCAATAATAGTATATGCTGCAGAATTGCACATATAAGTGCGGTGCAGCGGAGAATTTGAGCTATGCAGCTATGCCCTGCTGAAATCGCTGGCAGAAAACGGGATATTGCAGCCGGTGAATAAGAGAAAAAGCCTATTGCAACTCTAACGCATTAGAACACGATAGAATGCGTTAGAAAATCGCCGCGGATTGGACGCTGCAAAACCCATACAAAACCCATACGGGCATCAAAAAGCCCATACGCGAGCGTAAAACAGGGAAGATGAAGATACAAAAGAGAAAAGCCTGAAACCCTTGTGCCGCAAGGGTTTCAGGCTTTAAGACAAAACAAAGGAGAGTAGGAAAAAACAACCGGGGAAGAATTGGTAAGGATGAGGTCGGCAGTTCGAATCTGCCCAGCAGCTCCAGAACAACACCTGAAATCTTCGGATTTCGGGTGTTTTCTTTTGATTTCTGCAACTTTTGGAACCGATACAGTTTTGCGGATTTTCGCTGACCACATAAAATACCACAGACAGAATAAACTGTACCCAAGAAAATGGACACGAGATTTTGACCCATGGCCCCGTTCG
>ENA-UONY01003412-UONY01003412.1-human-gut-metagenome-genome-assembly--contig:-CS9-NODE-3412-length-10025-cov-4.500301_pt1 | contig 10025 bp, 10 predicted proteins | sample MGYA00242465_ERZ724012 | MGnify/ENA metagenome assembly ERZ724012 | reverse complement strand
GGCGGCGAGCAGAGCCGCCTGCGCCTGTGCATGCTCATGCGCGGGGACGTGAACCTGCTCATCCTCGACGAGCCGACGAACCACCTCGACCTCGCCTCCCGCGAGTGGATGGAGGACGCGCTCTCGGACTACTCCGAGGCCCTGCTCTTCGTCTCGCACGACAGGTATTTTATAGAGAAATTCGCAACGCGCATCTGGTGCCTCGAAAACGGCGCGCTCACGGACTTCCGCGGCACTTTCTCCGAGTTCCGCGCCTACCGGGCCAGGCAGGAGGCCATAGCCCAGGCGGCGAAGGCCGCCGCGCCCAAGCCCGAGAAGAAGCCCCAGCGCAAAAAGGGCATGCCCGAGCGCGAGAAGGAGGCCCGCCGCTGCGAGCGGGAGATTGAAAAGATCGAATCCCGTCTGAAGGAGATCGAGAGCGAAGAGGGGGAACACGCCTCGGATTACCAGCGTCTAATGGAACTGGAAGACGAAAAGGCGCGCCTCTCGCCCGAGCTGGACGCGCTCTACTCCAGATGGGAGGAACTGCAAGATGAAGAATAAGCTCTGGCTCATAGTTGTCATCATCCTGCTCGCCGCGGCGGCGGTCTTCGCCTTTGTCGCGACGGGGCACACCTACTTTGCGGCGCTGCTCGCGCTCATTGCGGCGCTCATAGTCTTTTACCGCTTTGCCGGGCGGGTGCTCCGCATCGTCGTCACGGTGCTGCTCATAATCGGCCTCGTCGTGTTCGTCATCATCGAGATACCCATAGTCAAGGCCGCGCGGACGGACGCGCCGGACGACTGCGACTACATCATCGTCCTCGGCGCGGGACTGCACGGGGACGTGCCCTCGCTCTCGCTCCGGAACCGCCTGGATGCCGCGCTCGAGTGGCTGGAGGCGCACCCGGACTGCGTCGCCGTGGTCTCCGGCGGCCAGGGCCCCGGCGAGACCATGACGGAGGGCGAGGCCATGTCCGTCTGGCTGGAGGCCAGGGGCATAGACCCCTCGCGCATAATCGTCGAGGACAAGGCCACCTCCACGATGGAGAACCTCCAGTTCTCCTTTGAGCTCATCCGCGCCGCCGGCGGCGAGCCGGACGGCAACTGCGCCATCGTGACCAGCGAATACCACCTCTGCCGCGCCAAGATGATGGCCGCCGACCTCGGCGTCGAGGCCTGGGGCGTGGCGGGGCACACGACCTGGCCCACGCTCATGCTCAACTACTTCATCCGCGAGGCCTTCGCGGTCACCTACTACCGGATATTTGGAGCCTGATATGGAAAAGGTAAACGTCTACGATTTCGACAAGACCATACTGCCCTACGACAGCACCGAGGCTTTCTTCCTCCACTGCCTGAGGAGGTACCCCCGGGTGCTGGCCCCCGCGCTCGGCGCCGTGCCGCTGGCGGCGGGGATGCCGTTCGGACTCGTGTCCAAGACGCGGGTGAAGGAGGTATTTTACCGCTTTCTCGCCCTCATCCCGGACATAGACGCCGAGGTCGCGCGCTTCTGGGAGGCGCACATAGCGGACATCAACGCCTGGTACCTCGCGCGGCGGCGGCCGGACGACATCGTCTCCTCCGCCTCGCCGGAGTTCCTGCTGCGGCCGGTGGCGGAGCGTTTCGGCTTCCGGCTCATGGCCTCGCGCGTGGACAAGCACAGCGGCTGGACGCTGGGCGAGAACAACCACGGCGAGGAGAAGGTCACGCGCTTCTACAAGGAGTACCCCAATGTGGAGATAGCCGAGTTCTACTCGGACTCCCTCTCGGACACGCCGCTCGCGCGGCTGGCGGAGCGGGCCTTCCTCGTCTCCGGCCAGTGCCTCGAGCCCTGGCCAGAGCGGAGCCTCTGGCTATGAGGCGCGGAGTAAAGGCCGCGGTCTGGGCGCTCTTTGTGCTGTATGGCCTTGTCATGCTCTGGCTGCTCTTCCTGAGCGGGCGGCACCCGGAGTTCCTCCGGGGCTATGTGGAAAACGGCATCTACTGGTCGCTGGTGCGCAGCACCACTAACCTCGTGCCCTTCCGCACCGTGGCGGACTTTCTCGAGAACATCGCCTCCGGGAACGACTACCTCGTCCGCCACGCCGTTGTGAACCTCGCCGGCAACGTCGTCATGTTCGTGCCGCTGGGGCTGTTTCTGCCGCTGCTTTTCCGGAGGCTGCGGCGGTATTGGCGCTTTCTCCTCGTCTGCGCCCTGGTCATCGTCGTCGTGGAGACGGCGCAGGTGCTGCTCACCGTCGGCTGGGCGGACGTGGACGACCTCATTTTGAACCTCTGCGGCGCGTCGATAGGTTTTCCCTTCGGAGTGCTCGCCGTTAAACTGTTGGATAAAGGGGATAGAGAGACTTGAAAAAGGTCGATTATGAGCATTTTTCCCGCTTTTTGATGCCGCACAGCGTCGCTGCGCGCGCAGATGAGCTGTATTTCTGCGTGAAGCGCGCGGTGCTCGACGAGAACCGCTACGCCTCGGACCTCTGGGTGCTGCGGGACGGCAAGGCGAAGCGGCTGACCTCCGCCGGCGACGTCTTGGGCTTTTGGCTGACGGACGAGGGCGTGGTCTTTTCCGCCCTGCGCGAGAAGCGGGACAAGGAGCGCGCCGAGGCGGGCGAGCCGCTGACGGTGCTCTACGTCCTGCCCTACGACGGCGGCGAGGCGCGCGAGCTCTGCCGTCTCGACTGCTCCGTGGGCGAGGTGCGCTTCCTCGGCAACGGCCGCTTCCTCTTCACGGCCACCGTCTCCCGCGACTGGGAGCGGGCCCTCTCCGAGGCCGGAGGCGACGCCAAAAAGGCCGCCGAAGCGCTCAAGAAGGAGCACGCCGCCTGCACGGTGGTGGACGAGCTGCCCTTCTGGTTCAACGGCCGCGGCTTTGTGAACGGCAATCGCAGCCGCCTCGGCATTTACGAAAACGGCGCTTACCGCTTCCTCACCGGCGAGAATACCGACGCCGAGCTCGGCGGTCTCTCCCCCGACGGCAGGCTTTTGAGCTTCACCGCCGTGGACTGGACAGGCACCATGCCGCTCAACGACCGGCTCTGCCTCCTCGACACCGAAACGCTGGCCATCGAGGACATCACCGTGGCTGAGGGCGCCTCGCACTACTGGTCCGCGCCCCTCGCGGGCGGCCGCATCGCCGCGCTGGTGAACACCCGCGACAGGTACGGCCTCAACCAGAACCCCTCGCTCTATCTGCGTGAAAACGGCGCCTGGTGCCTCGTCCTCGGGGACGGCGCGCGCTGCTTCAGCAACAGCGTGGGCAGCGACATAAAGGCCGGGGCCAGCTTCTCCGGCGACGAGCACGAGCGCGGCGGCGAGCTCTTCTTCCTCGACACTCAGGGCGGCTCCGCCCACATCCTCGCGGTGGACGAGGCCACGGGCGCGGCGCGCTGCGTCACCAGGCCGGGCCTCAACATAGCCGCGGCGGCGCTCTGGAAGGACGGCTTTGCCGTCTCGGCCATGCGCGGCAACTCCGGCTGCGAGATAATGTACATAGCCCCGGACGGCACGGAGACCGCCCTCACGGACTTCAACGCCGCCATCTGCGCCGAGTACGCCTACTCCGCGCCGGAGCCGCTGAACTTTGTGAACTCCCGCGGCCGCGAGATCGAGGGCTGGGTGATAAAGCCCGTGGACATGGAGCCGGGCAAAAAGTACCCCGCCATTCTCGACGTCCACGGCGGGCCCAAGACGGTCTACGGCAGCTGCTATTTCCACGAGATGCAGTTCTGGGCCTCGCAGGGCTTTGCGGTCATGTTCTGCAACCCCACCGGCGGCGACGGCGGCGGGGACGAGTTTGCCGACATCCGCGGCCATTACGGCGAGCAGGATTACGCCGACCTCATGCAGTTCGTGGACACCGCGCTCGAGCGCTGCGGCTTCATCGATCCCGACAGACTCGGCGTCACGGGCGGCAGCTACGGCGGCTTCATGACCAACTGGATAATAGGCCACACGGGGCGCTTCAAGTGCGCGGCCAGCCAGCGGAGCATCGCGAACTGGACCAGCTTCCACAACACCTCCGACATCGGCTGGTACTTCGCCGAGGACCAGGTGGGCGGCAGCCCCTGGAACGGCCTTGAGAAGATCTGGGCGCAGTCTCCGCTCAAGTACGCCGACCGCGTCACGACGCCCACGCTCTTCCTGCACTCGGACGAGGACTACCGCTGCCCGCTTTCCGAGGGCCTGCAGATGTTCTACGCCGTCCGCGAACACGGCGTGGAGTCGCGCCTTTGCATCTTCCACGGCGAGAACCACGAGCTCTCCCGCTCCGGCAAGCCGGAAAACCGCATAAGGCGGCTGCGCGAGATAACCGAGTGGATGGAGCATTACCTGAAGTAAGCATAAAAAATCGCCCGCCCGCGGAAAATCTCTTCCGCAGGCGGGCTTTTTGTGTTATATTCTGCTTACTTCGCGAGCATTTCCTTGATGGTGTCACCCAGGATCTTGATGCCCTTCTCTATGGCCTCGTCGGAGCTGTTGGAGTAGTTGATGCGCATGGTGCGCACGCCGCGCTCCTCCTCATAGAACGGGTCGCCGGGGCAGACGGCCACGCCCTTGGCAGCGGCGGCCTGCATGACGTCGACGGCCTTGAGGCCCTCGGGCATGGTGGCCCAGATGAACATGCCGCCTTCGGGCTTCGTGTAGCTGACGCTCTCGGGGAAGTCCTTGGCCATGCAGTCCATCATCTTCTCGGCCTTCTCGCGGTACATGACCTTGATCTTCTCGATCTGCTCGTCGAGGTCGTTGTCGAGCAGGTACTCGGCGAGGACCATCTGGCCGAAGATGTTGGTGTGCAGGTCCATGGTGGACTTGAAGGCCAGCAGCTTGGCGTAGAGCTCGGGCTGCTTGCAGGCTATCCAGCCGATGCGCATGCCGGGGGCGACGATCTTGGAGAAGGTGCCCATCGCGGCGCACTGCTCGCCGAGCAGCTCGGCGAAGGAGCTGCCGCCCTCGCCGTGGAAGCGGAGCTCGCCGTAGGGGTTGTCCTCGATGACCGGGGTGCCGGCGGCCTTGAGTATGGCGGCGGCGCGCTCACGGACGGCCTGGGTGTAGGTGAGGCCGGTGGGGTTCTGGAAGTTCGGGATAACGTAGATGAACTTCGGGTCGTTCTCCTTGAGGACCTTTTCCAGCTCGTCGCAGTCGATGCCGTCCTCGTTCAGGCTGACGGAGCAGACCTTCGGGCCGTAGAGGTGGAAGGTCTGGAGAGCGGCGAGATAGCTGGGCTTCTCAACGGCGATGGGGTCACCCGGGTCGATGAGCGTCGCGGCAACCATGTCCAGCGCCTGCTGGGAGCCGTTGGTGATGATGATGTTCTCGGGCGCAAAGTCTATGCCCTGCTTCTTATAGCGGTCGGAGATGAACTTGCGCAGCGGCAGATAGCCCTCGGTGTTGCTGTACTGCAGGGCGCGCACGCCGTCACGCTCAAGGACCTTCGTGACCGCGGCCTCCATCTCCTTTACAGGAAAGGAGTCGGGGTTCGGAAGTCCGCCGGCAAAGGATATTACGTCCGGGGATGCGGCGGCCTTGAGTATGGCAGCGGTGAAATCGCCCTGAAAATCGGGCTTGGACATGCGTTCAGAGATCCTGAGCTTCATTTCTTGTTCCTCCTCTTAGCAACTTAACTCTCTCGCGTATGGATATATTATCCGCGATAATACAACAAATGATAACACCGCGCTTCCGGAATTACAAGGTTTTTTCGCTACTGTAATGAATTTTCAGGCGAATAGATGAAATGTTGATTTCCCGCCGTTATGTTTGTTGCGGGAGATGAACAAAATGAACTGCGTATACCTCTTGCTGTCCCGCTCCGGGACGGCGTTTTCAAGGCTCATCCGCGCGCTGACGGGCGACGAGTACACCCACATCTCGCTCGGGCTCGGCTCCGGCGGGGAGATATACAGCTTTGCGCGGCTGCACCCGCGCCGCCCCCTGCCGGCGGGTCTGGTGAGGGAGGACTGCGCGCGGAGCTACATGGCCCGCCACCCGGACATCCCCTGCGCGGTCTACCGCCTCGCCGTCACGCCCGGTCAGCGCGAGGCTATAGAGGCCCGCGTGGGCTCCATGCTGCTCCAGCGCGAGCTCTATCATTACAGCATTCTCGGCACCGCGCTCTGCAGGCTTGACATCGCGCACGAGCGGGGCTACCATTTCTTCTGCTCCCAGTTCGTCGGCGACGTGTTGGCAAGGTCCGGCGCCGTCGAGCTGCCCAAGGCGCCCTCGCTCATGCGGCCGGAGGACTTCACCCGCCTGCCCGGAGCCGAACTCATCTACAAGGGCCCGCTCTCCGGCGCGCCCTGCGTCAGAAATATTTTCCACAGGGGAGAGGACTATGCCGTCTCACGACCGGCCTGAGTTGTCTGAAAAAGCCAAGAAAATAATAGCCGCGGCCTCCATCGCCGTCTTCGTCCTGCTGACGGCGGCCATAGCCTGGTTCGTGGGGCGGCCCAAGCTTAAATTCGTCTCCGAGCCCGAGCAAGTCCGCGCCTGGGTGGACTCCGGCGGGTTGATGAGACGCGTCTGGTTCCTGGGCATGCAGCTTCTGCAGGTATTCGTCGCCATCATCCCGGGCGAGCCCATGGAGATTGGCGCGGGCTACGCCTTCGGCGCCGTGGAGGGCACGCTGCTCTGCCTCGCCGGCACGACGATAGGCAGCATGGCCGTGTACTTCTTCGTCCGCCGCTTCGGCGTCCGGGCGGTGGAGATATTCTTTTCTAAGGAGAAGATAGAGTCCCTCCGCTTCCTGCGCGACACGCGGCGGCGCAACACGCTGGTATTTCTGCTGATGCTCATCCCCGGCACGCCGAAGGACCTGCTCAGCTACTTTGTCCCGCTCACCGGCATGGGGCCCTGGACCTGGTTCTGGATAACCACCGTGGCGCGCATTCCGTCCATCGTCACCTCCACCATCGGCGGCAGCGCGCTCGGCGTGCAGAACTACGTCTTCGCCGGCGTCGCCCTGGGCGTGACGCTGCTCATAAGCGGCGTGGGCCTGCTCATCTACCGCCGCATCTGTCTCGTGCATCAGGAGCACCTGGAGCACAAACAGCACCACAAGACCGAGGAGGGTCCCAAAAATGGCCGATAAGCTGCTCATCGCCGACGATGAGCCCGATATAGTAGACACCCTCGCCCGCTGCTTTGCCTCCCGCGGCTACGAGATCATGCGGGCCTCGAGCGGCGAGGAGGCCGTGCGCCAGGCCGGCCGCGCGCCGGACCTCATACTGCTGGACGTGAACATGCCGGACCTCGACGGACTCGAGGTCTGCCGCCGCATCCGCCAGCACGTCGCCTGCCCCATAATCTTCCTCACCGCCCGCGTCGAGGAGAGCGACAAGCTCCGCGGCTTTGCCGCCGGAGGGGACGACTACGTCGTCAAGCCCTTCTCGCTCGACGAGCTGGCCGCTCGCGTGGACGCGCACCTGAGGCGCGAGCGCCGCCACGGCTCGGCCTCCGAGCTCCGCTTTGACGGCGAGCTCGTAATAAACTACACGGACCGCAAGGTCACCTGGGCCGGGCACGAGTTGGGCCTCGTGCGGCGCGAATTCGACATAGTGGAGTTCCTCTCGCAGAACCCCGGCATGGTGTTCGACCGCGAGCGCATCTACGAGTGCGTCTGGGGCATAGACGGCGAGGGCGACTCCAGCGTAATCTCCGAGCACGTCCGGCGCATCCGCGCCAAACTCGCCGCCGCAGGCTGCGAGAGGCAGTACATTGAGACCGTCTGGGGGGTCGGCTACCGTTGGGCAAGATAAAGGCCGCAAACGAGCGCCGCCGGCGCAGGCTCAAAAATATGCCGCTGCGCCTTAGCTTCGTGCTCTACATGGTCGTCACCGCCCTCGCCGCGACCGCCGTCTGCGCCCTCATCATAAACGGGCTGGACAACACGCGGATCGAGCTCTACTATAAATACCGCGACCAGGCCGAGCAGATACCCATACCCGAGGGCGGGCACGCCGAGTACGGCTACACGAACGACGCCGAGGTCTACGTCATATACGACGCGGACGACCACGCCGTGGACAGCGGCAGCGTCCCCTATGACGAGGGCAGCCTGGTGAGCGACGTGGGCGGCGTGATAATCATGCCCGAGTACAGCGCCGAGGACAAGTCCATCGACTATGTGTGCCGCTTGCTCCAGGCCCTGACCATACCCGTCTCCTACCTCGGCGCCATAATTCTCTGCGCCGTCATCTTCTACCGGCGCAAGCTCAAGCGGCCCATAGAGATACTCAACGCCGCGTCGGAGAAGATCGCGGAAAACGACCTGGGCTTCACGGTGGAGGTCCCCTGCGGCAACGAGCTGGGGCGGCTGTGCGAGTCCTTTGAGAAGATGCGCGCCGCGCTGCTGGAGCTCAACCGCGAGCACTGGGCGCAGATGGAGGAGCGCCGCCGCCTTAACGCCGCCTTCGCCCACGACCTGCGCACCCCGCTTACCGTCCTGCGCGGCCGGGCCTCCCTGCTGGAGGCCGAACTGCCGCCGGGCAGCGAGGCCGCCGCGGACGTCGGCGTCATGAAGACGCATATCGAGCGCCTTGTCCGCTATGCGGACGCCATGTCGAACCTCCAGCGCATGGAGGACGTGGAGGTGAAGCGCGCGCCGATGCAGCTCTCGGCCATAGCCGAGGGCCTGCGCGAGACGGCGGAGATACTCTTCGCGGGCCGCGAGGTGTGCGTCACGTCCGCGGAGGGCACGGCGGAGGTGGACATCGAGGTCGTCATGCAGGTCTGCGGGAACATCCTCTCGAACAGCGCCCGCTACGCGCGCTCCCGCGTGGACATCGACCTCTCGCTGGTGAACGGTGCCATGCGCGTCGCCGTGACGGACGACGGCGGCGGCTTCACGCGCGAGGGGCTCGAAAAGGCCGCGGCGCCCTTTTACAGGGCGAGGGCGGCGGCTCGGAGCACCTGGGCCTGGGCCTGAACATCTGCGACATCCTCTGCCGCCGCCACGGCGGGCGGCTGGTCATAGAAAACGTGGGCGCGGGTGCACGTGTCACCGCCGTATTCGGCGGCGAATAGGCCCGCGGGAAGGAGAAACCGGTCTTGCAGCTCTATTTTGCGCCCCTCGAGGGCGTCACAGGCTATGCCTTCCGCCGGGCCCACATGCGGTATTTTGCCCCGGCGGACAAATATTTTGCGCCCTTTTACTCGCCCACGCGCGAGCACGTCCTGCCGCCGCGCGCGGCCCGGGAGCTCGACCCCGTCCGAAATGAGGGCGTGCCCCTCGTGCCGCAGCTCCTCTGCCGCGACCCGGGGGACTTCATCTGGGCGGCAAAGCTGCTCGCGGACATGGGCTACGGCGAGGTGAACCTCAATCTCGGCTGCCCCTCCGGCACCGTCGCCGCCAAGGGCAAGGGCTCGGGCTTTCTGGCCTTTCCGGAGGAGCTGGAGGCGTTTTTCGAGCGCATATTCTCCGAGCCGGGGATGCCCCGCGTCTCGGTCAAGACCCGCCTCGGCGTCGAGGACCCGGCGGAGTTCGCCGCGCTGCTGGACATCTACCGGCGCTTCCCCATCTCCGAGCTCATCGTCCACCCCCGCGTGCGCCGGGACATGTACAAGCTGCCCGCGAGGCCGGAGTTCTTCCCGGAGGACGGCCCCTGGCCGCTCTGCTACAACGGCGACGTCTTCACGGCGGAGGCCGCGAGGGCGCTTGAAGCGCGCTTTCCGGGCATGTCGGCGCTGATGCTGGGCCGCGGCGCGGCGGCGAACCCCGCGCTCTTTTCGCTCATCCGGGGCGGAGGCGGCGTTGAGCGCCAGGCGCTCCGGGCCTTCCACGACGAGATATACGACGCCTGCTGCCGCGACTTCGGCTCCGCGGGCTCTGCCATGCTGCGCATGAAGGAGCTCTGGGGCTATCTGCGCTGTCTCTTCCCCGACTCCGCCAAGGCGATGAAGCGCCTCGCCAAGACGCGGCGCCCTGAGGAATACGTCTCCGCCGCGGCCGACATCCTGGTCAGCGAGAGGCTGGAGCCGGCTGGGGCGTTCAGCAATACGTAAATATTTAAGGGGGAACTTCTTGGTAGGGTTTCCCCCTTTGACCACCA
>ENA-UONY01003411-UONY01003411.1-human-gut-metagenome-genome-assembly--contig:-CS9-NODE-3411-length-10027-cov-3.601384_pt1 | contig 10027 bp, 7 predicted proteins | sample MGYA00242465_ERZ724012 | MGnify/ENA metagenome assembly ERZ724012 | reverse complement strand
GCCGGTAAATTCCGGCCCTAAAAAAAGCCGCCCGCCCTTATGTTAAGTAGCCGGTCCGCGGCGGCGGTTGTGCAGCCCAAAGCTCACCGAAATCGCTTCGTCCACCTGGGACATGTCGTGTTCGCTCAGCCGTCCCATGCGCTCCCGCAGCCGCCGTTTATCCAGCGTGCGGATTTGCTCCAGCAGCACAATGGAATCTTTTTGCAGGCCGTTGTGGTTGGCCTGCACCCGGATATGGGTGGGCAAATCGGCTTTTTCCTGCTGGCTGGTAATGGCCGCTGCAATCACCGTCGGGCTAAACCGGTTGCCCACTTCGTTTTGTACAATCAGTACAGGGCGCACCCCGCCCTGTTCCGAGCCGACAACGGGGCTCAGATCCGCATAATAGATTTCTCCGCGATGGACCGCCATCTTCCTGTCACGCTCCTGCTTTCTATAGTATGGAAGGCCCCGGGGCTTGCCACCCCGGTTCCTTCTGACGGTAGTGTGGCTTTTTTCCCGGTGGGTTAATCATCACTGATAAATTTTTCTTCTGCCCTATGGTATGCACCCGATAGCCTGGTTGTTCCCTCCCGGAAACGCCCGCTTTCCCTAAACCACCGGTTCAAAAAAACACGGCTTTGTCTGAACGTCCCATATCTGTTTCTTTTTTGCCCCCGTGGTACAATAAACACAACGTGAAAAAAGACAGGGAGGAACCCGTATGCCATTACCCGAAACCATCAGCCGCCTGCGCAAACAGCACCACGTCACCCAGGAGCAGCTGTCCGAAGCGCTCTTATGGCTGTCGGGGGTGACCCGGCTGATTATTACCCATCAACTGGATGCGTCGTTTTTATCGCGATGCGACGGGATTTTGGTGATGAAAAACGGCCACATCGAAGAACAGGGCACATTTTCCCAGCTGATGGACCGAAAAGGAACCTTCTATTCCCTTTATACCTTGTCCCAATAAGGCGCAAAAAAACGGCGTGGCCTTTTTTCGAAGGTCACGCCGTTTTGGGTACTATCAACAGTCGTTTAATTTTTGTATGTCTTTACAAAAGAGCGAAAAAAGGCTCATGGCAAAACCGCAAAGACCCGTACATAAAAACATGACGGCCATACCGCTGCCCGCCCCTGCGCCCACTATTGTTTCCAAGAAGGGCACAAGATCGGAATGGGAACGCATGAAGGGCTCAAACACATAATCGGATAAGGAACCTCCTAACAGAATCCCCAACGGAATGGTACTGTATTGGACCGCATTCCTGCTCGCAAAGACCCGCCCCTGGATCTTTTCCGGTATTTTTTTATAGAGTATCAGATTTTGTCCGGCCATAATAAAGGGAAGGGGCAAACTGGCGGCAAGGGCGGCCAAGGACCAGCCAAAGACATTCCGGCTCACAGCCATGGTGATGTCCCCCAAAAGGAACGAAAGGGCGGCCGAAATATAAATCATATTGGCTTTTTTCCGGCTTTCTCGTTTCACGGATACCAGCAAACCGCCTATGATTCCGCCCACGCCCATACAGGCATTCACGATTCCTAAAACCAGATTGTTGCCGGAGCTTCTGGCTAAAATCATAGGCGATAATATCGTCTCATACGTCACCCTTGAAAAGAAATTGATGACGGCCATGGTCAGCATGATATATAAAATTCCCTTTTCTGTCTTCAAAAAGTGAAAACCGACCATGATGTCTGCAAAAGGGGAGGAAAACGTTTCCTTTGTAAGCTGTTCCGGTATGCGGATGAACAAGAACAGCACGCAAAAGGCCATGGCAAAACTGCCTAAATCAAATAGTAAAATCAGCGATAAGCCTCCGGTGGAAAAAAGTACCGCCGCCAGCATGGGACTAAACACCATGACGGCATTACTGGAAAAAGAGTTCATCCCACTTACCGCCGGCAGTTTATGTTTTGGCACAATTTTTGCGACGGCAACAGCAGCGGCCGGTTGCTGAAAGGCCGTGGTCACGCCCACCACTATATTGACGATGTAAATATGCCATACCGAAAGCTGCCCAGCCATAAAAAAGCCCAGAGCTCCCAGCGAAGCCATGGCGGCCCCACAATCGGATACAAGCATCACGGATTTTTTTCGATGGCTGTCGATAAAAGAGCCAACAAATATACTGAGCAGAATATACGGCACATAATGACAAAACGATAGAATCGAAACGGAAAAGGCGGAACGCGTTTGTTCGTATGTCCATAGAATAAGGGCCCAGGCCGTCATGGAGCTTCCCAACTGCGATATGCTTTGGCTCAGCCATAAACCGATATATTTTTTAAAATTTTCCATTGAATTTTCTCCAATCTAATCGTGCTTTTTTGCGGATTAAATGGTACAAAATCCAATGTCCGGCGAAAACTGCCTCTGTACAAAGATCGCCTTATCATCAGATTTTGTACAGAGTGAAATGGCTTAAGTCCATGAATCGATGACACAACATTTTTTCCACCTCCTTTCATGGAAACTTTTTCCTGCCAGCCGGTTTTCTTGCCCCTCAGCGCAAGCTGTCCGCTCCGTCTGGCGTTCCGGGCAAGGCCATAGGTACGCGCCTTCCCCGCCTACTTCCATTATACAGAGGGATCGCCAAAACGCAATGAACGCGCAAAAAACGGCGTGGCTTTTTTTAATGAAGGGGCGAAAGGCCCTTTTCCATGGCGGCCATCACATCCGGCAGCCGCTCGATCATGTCGGTCGGCAGCATGGCCATTTGCGAGAGGTCCCGGGCCGTCACGTCCCCGCACAGCCCGTGCAGGTACACGCCGCACACCGCCGCCCACCGGGGATCCATCCCCTGGGCCAACAAAGCGCCGATCATCCCGGCCAGCATATCGCCGCTGCCGCCTCTTGCCATCCCGGCGTTGCCGGTTTGGTTCAGGCATACGGCGTCGCTGCCATGGGCCACCAGGGTGCCCGCGCCTTTGAGCACCAGCACCACATCGGGGTACTGGGCGGCAAAATCCCGGGCCGCTTGCAGCCGGGCCGATTGCACCTGGCCGGCCGTTTGCCCGATGAGGCCCCCCATTTCGCCGGGGTGCGGGGTGAGCACCCGGGGCCCTTTGGGGGCAAGGAGCACCGACAGATCCCCTTCCAGCGCCCGCAGGCCGTCGGCGTCAATCACCATGGGGCCGGGGTATTCGCGCACGATCTGGCGCACCAGAGCCGTTTTCTGCTCACTGCGCCCGAGGCCGCAGCCCACCACTACCGCGCTGGCGCGGGACAGCGCCTGGCGTAGGGTATCCCACGCCGTCGGGGTGGGGTCGCCGTTTGGCAAAATCGGGTACGGGGTAAAGACGCTTTCCCACAGCTGCCCCGCGGCAATGGGGTACAGCATCTCCGGCAGGGCCATTTCCACTAGCCCTGCGCCGCTGCGCAGCGCGGCCCGGCCGCACATCATGGCGGCCCCCGCCATGCCGGGGCTGCCGCATACGCATAAAAGCCGCCCAAAGTCCCCTTTGTTCGCCTGGGAATCCCGCCGGGGCAGGTGGGCGCGGATATCGCTCTCCTCCGGCGCTAACAGCGAACAGGGGCACTCGTCCAGCACGTTTTGCGGGATGCCCGCGTCTTCCACCGTCAGGCGGCCCGCATACCGGGAACCGGGATACAGCGCGTGGCCGATTTTCGGCGCGGAAAACGCCACGGTCTCGTGGGCCTGGAAGCTGCCTTCCGAGGCATGGCCGGTGTCGCACTCCACGCCGCTGGGCAAATCCAGCGACAGCCGCCGCCCGGGGGCCGCGTTGGCTACGGCAATCAGCGACAGGGCCGGTTCCCGCAGTTCCCCGTGGAAGCTAAAGCCATAAAGGCAGTCGAGGATCCAGTCGGCCCCCTGCACCGCCCGGCGGCACAAATCCTGCTGGTTTTGCCAGTCGATTACATTCACGTTCGGCCCCATGGCGCCATAGGCGTCTTTTGCGAGGTCCGTCCCCGGGAACCCTTCGGCCAAAATGACGGCGACCCTGGCGCCCCGGCGGCTGAGCAGCCGGGCGGCCACAAAGCCGTCGCCGCCGTTATTGCCCCGGCCGCACAAAATGGCAAATTTGCGCCCCGTTACATCGCCCCGGCGCAAAATGTGTTCTACCGCCGCTTTGCCCGCCAATTCCATCAGCCGGGCCATGCTGCTGCCCTGCCCCACGGCGGCCCGCTCCATGCGCTGCATCTGCATTTTCCCAAAATAGCGGTTCATCTGTCTCCTCTCCTTTTTCTTCGCCCGGTCAGCCTACCTGCCGGGGGAACGCCTGCTGCCGCACGAGATACGGCAGCGCCGCCTTAATGGCCTCAATAATTTCGTCATTGGGGGAAAAGGTCAAGAGCACGTGGCCATGCTTTTTGCTGTGGCAATCCATGTACCAGCACCCCGGCCCCATGGCCACTTCGCCGCAGGACAGGCGCTTATCGAACGAGCGGCCTTCCAGCTTTTGGGCGGCCTTTTCGTCATACAGGCCCATATCTTCCACATCTTTACAGTCAAAGGACACCATGCGCTTGCGGGAACGGCGGTTGATGATCTTATCCACCGTCACGTCGCCGTTGGTGAAACTGTATTCATATTCGAGGTTGCGCATACCCAGAAGGAAAAACCCGCCGTAGCACACGCCGATGATCACGATAAAGGGAATGAGCACGATGCCCGTGATCATAAACGCAATCATCGATGCGGCCAGCAGTACAACCGCGGCCACGATGATGCCCGCAATAATGGCAAAATCTTTGCCCGTTTTGCGGCGCACAATAATCTGTTCCATAAAAGTATCCATTTTTCGTCCTCCCGTTATTCGAAAAAACATGGGTTTTGCCCTATTCTACCATGAACCCTTGAAAATTGCAATTGGCAGGGCAAAAGCCGGGGGTCTTTCTCCCCCGGCTTTCCTGCCTATGGAAACCCGGCCGCCGCCTTCGCGCATGTCGACGCCCAGTTTGGCTTTCAGGTTGCCCAAAATCTTGCGGATGGCCCGTTCGGCATCGGCCGGGGCCACTTCCTGTTCTTTATTTTGCAGGGTGATGGTAAAGGCCATGCTCTTCTTCCCTTCACCCAGGTTTTTGCCGCGGTAGATGTCAAAGAGCTGCACATCCTGCACCAGCGGGCTGGCGCTTTGGATCACGTCCTGCAGCTGCCCGCAGGTGACGGCTTCGTCGCACACCAGCGCAAGGTCGCGTTTAATAGGCGTCGTAGCGGGCAGCGGATGGTACCGGCGTTCTTCCGGGAAATGGGCGCTGAGCGCTTCGTAGTCCAGTTCCATCAGGTAAATATTCTGGTTCTGCCGTTCATCCCGGGCGATATCCAGTTCCGCCGTCACTTCCAGCGACAGTTTCCCGAATACGCCCACTTTTTCGCCTTCGCACCAAACGCTCGCGGTCATGCCCGGGTGCAGGTAGGGCGCTTTGTCCCGTTCATAGGTAAACGTAAGGCCAAAGCCCCCGGCAATCGCTTCCGCCGCGCCTTTGGCGGTGAAGAAATCTTCCCCGGGCCCAAAGAGCCCAAGGCACAACGTCATTCTCTCGTGGGGCTGGCGGGCAAGGGGCAGTTCATAGGGCAGGTACACGGGGCTCATTTCGAACAGGCGCCCTTCGCCGTTGCCCTTTTTCAGGTTATTGACAATCACCTGCAGCATGCTGGGCGCCAAGGTGGTGCGCATAATGGACAGGTGTTCGCTGATGGGGTTTTTAATGCGGATGGCGTTGCGCTCCGGCGCATCGGGGGCAAAGTGCAGGCGATCGAGGTCCGCCGTGGCGTAAAACGCCAGGGTGCTGGCTTCATAGAAGCCCTGCCCGGCCAGCAAACGCTTCATCTTCATCTGCTGCTGCTGGGCGTGGGAAAGGCCGCCGTTTGTCACACTGGCATGGGAGAGGAACGTGGGCACAATGTGCTCATAGCCGTATTCGCGGATGATCTCTTCGGCCACATCGGGGAACGAATCCATGTCTTCGCGGTAAAGCGGCACGCTGACTTTCCAGGTGTTTTCGCTGTCGTCCACACCGAAATCCAAGCGGCACAGGATGTCTTTCATGGTGTCGCGGGGCACCTGGATGCCCAGCACGGCGTCGACCTGTTCCGGCGAAACGGTGATCACCCGGCGCTCAAACGACACCTTGTCGCTGCAGCAGTCAAAGCACGTGGAGGTGATGTCGCCGCAGTTGAGTTCCTGAATCAGATGCAGCGCGCGGCGCAGGCCCAGGCCGGTGGAGTAGGCGTCCACGCCCTTTTCATACCGGGCGCTGGAATCGCTGTTCTGCCCCAGGGCGCGGCTGGTTTTACGCACGCTGTCCCGGGCGAAGGTGGCGCATTCAAATAAGAGTTCCGTGGTATCGTCTTCGATTTCACTATTGAGGCCGCCCATAATCCCGGCCAGGGCCACGGGCTTTTCTTCGTCGCAGATCACCAGGTTCTGATCCGTGAGGGTGAAGGCCTTTTCGTCCAGGGTGACGATTTTTTCGCCGTTTTTCGCCCGGCGCACAATGATGTGCCGCCCGGCGACATGGGAAAGGTCAAACGCGTGCATGGGCTGACCCATTTCCAGCAGGGTGTGGTTGGTAATATCCACCACATTGTTGATGCTCCTCAGGCCGCACAGCGCCAGATGGCGGCGCATCCAACGGGGGCTTTCCGACGGGCGGATGTTGCGCACATAGTGGGCCATGTACCGCGGGCACAGGTCGGGGGCCTGTACCTCCACTTTGATGCTGTCGTCCGGGGCAGCGGGGGTGGTGTAATCGAGGGCGGGCATTTTCAGGGGCTTATTCAAAATCGCCGCCACTTCCCGCGCGATGCCGATCATGCTCTGGCAGTCGGGGCGGTTGGCCGTCAGGCTGATATCGAAAATATAGTCGTTGAGTCCCACCACTTCGCAGATGTCCCGGCCGATGACGGCGTTGGGGTCGTCATTTAAAATCAGCAGCCCATACACCTGGGAGCCGGGGTACAGGTCGTCATTGAGGCCCAGTTCTTCGCCGCTGCACATCATGCCGTTGGACATGACGCCGTGCATTTTCCGCGCTTTGATGGTCACCGGGCCGTTTTCGCCCGGCAGCGTCGCGCCGTCCAGCGCCACGGGTACCAGGGCGCCTTCAAAGATATTGGGCGCGCCGGTGGTAATGGCCAAATCGTGGCCGTATTCGTCGCCGCAATCCACACGGCACAGGTACAGATGGTCCGTGCCCTCCTGTTTTTCCAAATGGGTGATGCGCCCCACCACCACGCGGGAAATCCCCGCGGACAGGTCGATCAGCTCTTCCACTTCAAACCCGCAGCCGAACAGGCGCTTTTCCAGTTCCTGGGCGGGCATATCCACATCCACCAGTTCTTTCAGCCAACTGAATGGTACTTTCATTGTTGTTTCCTCCTTATTCCTGGAACTGCTTTAAAAACCGCAGGTCGTTTTCGAACATCAGCCCAATGTTGTCAATGCCGTATTTCAGCATGGCAATGCGTTCCATGCCAATGCCAAAGGCAAAGCCGGAATACACGTCCGGGTCGATGTGGCAGTTTTCCAGGACCCGGCGGTTCACAACGCCGCCGCCCAGCACTTCGATCCAGCCGGTGCCTTTGCACAGGCTGCACCCTTTGCCGCCGCATTCAAAGCAGCTGACGTCCACTTCCACGCTGGGTTCGGTAAACGGGAAGTAGCTGGGGCGCAGCCGGGTGCGGGTGCCCGGGCCAAACAGGTTTTTCACCAGTTCATCCAGCATGCCCTGCAAATCGCACAGGGTAATGCCCTTATCGACGACCAGGCCTTCCATCTGGTGGAACATGGGGGAATGGGTGGCGTCGGAGTCGGAACGGAACACGCGCCCGGGGCTCAGAATTTTAAAGGGCGGGGTCATGGTATCCATGGCGCGGATCTGGCCGTTGGAGGTCTGGGTGCGCAGGAGCCATTCGTCCGTTAGATAGAAGGTATCCTGCATATCCCGGGCCGGATGGTCTTTCGGCACATTGAGCCGGGTAAAATTGTGGTCGTCGTCGTCGATTTCCGGCGCTTCAAACACCGAAAAGCCCATGCCGGCAAAGGCGTCGATAATTTCGCTGCGCACCAGGGTCAGCGGATGCAGCCCCCCGGCCGGGCGGGTTTTGGCAGGCAGGGTGATGTCCACGGTTTCGGCAGCGTTGCGGGCCGCCAGTTCCGCTTTTTTCACGTCTTCGGCCGCTTTTTCATACAGCGCCTGTACCTGTGCTTTGACTTCGTTGATGAGCTTGCCCATCAGGGGACGCTCTTCTTTTGCGACGTTTTTCAGCTCTTTCATCAGCGAAGGCACCTGGCCGTTTTTGCTCAGGTACATTTGCCAAAACTGGGACAGCGTCGCCTGGTCTTTGACCTTTTGCAGGTCTTCCTGCACCTGTTGGCGCAGGGCTTCGATTTTTTTCTGCATGAGGAAAAACTCCTTTCGTACTGGGCAGAGGACACGGCCCTTCGGGCTTATGCCCGTCAAAACGAAAAGCCCCGCCCCTGCTTACTCATGAAACAGGGACGGGGCCAAATGATGCATCATCAGCCTCGCGGTACCACCCGCTTTCCGCCGGACGGGTTCCCCCGTGCCTGCGGCACTCGTTTGCTCGCCGTAACGGGGCGCTGCCGTTCCGCACTACTGGGTTTTTAAAAAACCGTTCCCGCGGACCACTCGGAAGGGAACTTTCCGCCATTCCCCGCCCGGGAGCCTTTCAGCCGGTGAACTCCCTCTCTTTTGGGCTTTTTTCTTTATGGCGTACTTTGCTTCGTCATCGTGTTGTGTCGGTTATGTTACCGGCTGTGCTGCCGGTTTTTTTATTGTACCACGTTTTTTTCCCGTTGGCAAGGGCTTTAATAGTCCCCGTACATGGTCCGGTCGGCAGTGGGGATGAGGCAGTTCGTATCGTTATTGAGCACGGTCATAGTACCGTTTTGGTACAGCCCCAACGTGCCGGTACCCGCATTTTCGTCAAAATCATATAGGTACAAAACCGAGCCGTCTTCCCGCATTTGGAACGACTGCACGTTACTGGACACCGTCACGCTTTCGCCGTCGCACCACACGTTCAGCGTGCCGCTTTCCGTCTCGATGTCCCAAGAGGAAAAATACGCAAGGCTCTTCCCGTCGGCCCCTTGGATCTCCTTACCCGTCAGCGGGTACTGATGGATGGTCGCCGCGTTGGTGCCGCCCACGCACAGGTCCATGGTTTGCCCGCCGTCGCGGACAATGCCGTACACCAGCCGCCCGTCTTGCAGCACCTGCAAGGGCGCAGCGGCCGTGGTAATGGCTTCCGGTTCACCCAGCTTGCCGTCTTCGATGGGCGTACGGTAAAGCGCCGGGCTAGCGTCCGGGTTGTTTTGATCATACTGGGCGGTGTAGGCCACCGAACCGTCCTGCGAAAAGGCCACGGGTTTTACGCCCCGGCTGCCGAAGGTGCAGGTGCCCCCCGCCACCATACCGGTCAGGCCGCTAAAGGGGTCCGCTTCCAGGCTCCGGGCCACCACATCCGATACGTCGGCATAGGAACCGCTGGCGTATGTGTCCAGTACGTCCGACAGAAGGAGTTTTTCGGTAGAGGCCGGGTCAAACTGGGTGACAAAGCCCACGGCCCCTTCGGGAGACCCCCGCAGGCCCGGTGTCAGGATCGCATCGACCCCGCTCCAATCGCTCACCGATACCTTTTCCGCCACCAGGGACGTGTTGGTGCCGTCGTAGTAGTACAGGTCGGACATCAGCGCCGCGGCGGACGTGCTTTCCAGTTCCTTCCGGGCGGAGTCGGCTTCCTCGGCCGCTTCCTGCTGGTCGTAATAGTCCGACATGGCCCGTTCCCATTCGCCCATGGCCTCATTGTACGCTTCCCAGTCCTTGGCGTACTGCTCCAGCGCTTTCTGGTACGCTTTTTCGTCTTTATAATCGCTGCTGGAAGGCGCCTTGGGGGCTTCGGGCCGCTCCGGCATAGACAGGGTGCTGCCCCCCGCCAAATCGTCCTCCACGAAATCCATCATAGTGGCCCCGTCGGTGCCGTCGGCCGTAAAGTACACCTGGCCGTCCGGGGTTATCCAAACCACCTTCTGCACATCGGTGGCGAGCTGT
>ENA-UONY01003410-UONY01003410.1-human-gut-metagenome-genome-assembly--contig:-CS9-NODE-3410-length-10028-cov-3.755339_pt1 | contig 10028 bp, 9 predicted proteins | sample MGYA00242465_ERZ724012 | MGnify/ENA metagenome assembly ERZ724012 | reverse complement strand
GTTTTCCAGGGACGGGGCTTTGGCCTTTTCGCACATACGGGCTTCGAAGAACGTGCCCAGGGCGTCGCCCATACCGGAAACCAGGAAGCGGACCGGTGCTTTGCAGATAATCGAAGAATCCACGATAACGGCATCGGGGTTGTTCGGATAGAAGATGTAGTTCTTAAAGGTGCCGTCGTCTTCATACAGCACACTCAGCCCGGTGCAGGGAGCATCGGTGGCGCATACGGTGGGCATGGAAATCACTTTCTTGCCTTCGTAGTACGCGGTGGGTTTGGCCGTATCGATAGCGGAACCGCCGCCAACACCGACCACAACGTCGATATTTTCATCCCGCACAATTTTGCGCATACGTTCAATTTCGCCGGTGCTGCTCACGCCACCGAATACTTCAAAGTGCAAGCGAACGTCTTTGCCTTCGCAGCTCTTTTCAATCTTCGCGCGGCACATTTTTTCGCCGCTGCGGGAGCAGATGAACAAAAACGACTTGCCCATGTCCTTGACAATGTCGTAAAATTCATCCAGCGCATTTTCGCCCTGCACATATTTGAGCGGGGCTCTCATCAGTTTCAACATGAAGAATACCTTCTTTTTAGTGATATTGCCTTTTTAGGCACCTTTATTATAGGTCCGTTGCATGCATTTGTCAATTCTGATATAGAAATTTTTTATAACCAATTTAAGAAATTTTCAATTCTCTTGACGGCCGGCTACAAAGAAGCCGGATACAATTTTGATACAACATTCGCTATAATAGGGGATGAAAAGGAGGGGGAAAGCATGAACCGGATTTTACTGGTGGAAGATGAAAAGGCGATTGCCGGCATGACAAAATTGTGCCTGACAAAAAACGGGTACCTGTGTGATTGGGCCATGGATGGGCAAACCGCCGCCGGTATGATGGAACAGAAACATTATGATCTAATGCTGCTGGATATTATGCTGCCCGATATGGAAGGGTACGAACTGATGGCCTACAGCAAACAGTTCTCAATTCCTGTGATTTTTGTCACGGCCAAAACCAGTGTGCCCGATAAAGTAAAGGGGCTGCGCATGGGGGCGGAGGACTATTTAGCCAAGCCCTTTGACCTGCAGGAACTGCTGGCCCGGGTGGAAACCGTATTACGGCGGTACCATAAGGTGGAAACCGTTCTCAACGTGGGGCCGGTGGAAGTCAACACCGCGGCTAGGCAGGTCAAATGGCGCGGAACCGACGTGCCATTAACCGCCCGGGAATATGATTTGCTATTATACCTGATTCGCAACCAGGGGATCGCCTTGTATCGGGAGATGATCTATGAACAGGTATGGCAGGAACCGTACTATGGCAACACCCGCACCATTGATCTGCACATTCAGCGCTTAAAGAAAAAATTGCAGCTGGGGGATGCCATCGAAACCATTTACAAAGTGGGGTATAAATTTTCCCCGGAGAAACTGACATGAAAATTTCGCTCAAATTTTTCTGTACGGCATATATCGTAGTGCTGCTGGCCAGCAGCCTGACCGGGGCATTCCTGGTGCGGAATGCATCGGATATGTTGTGGGAACAGCGGGTGGAAACCGTTTGTTCGGCGGCCCAGTATGCGGCGGACAGCTTTTTGTCGTTTGCCCAAACCAGCGCGCAGCCCATCGAAGGGGCCTGGCAGCAAACGATCCAAACCCAAATTCAAAATGTGCTGGATGAGTCCATCTCCTCCTTTTGGATTGAGCCCGTGGAAGAGGGAGACGCCCGCAGCCAGCATTTGCAGGATAACGAAGGCCTGTACTTTTTTACAGGGAGGGGGGAAACACGCAGGATGGAAGCCGTGTGCCGGGTGCATATGGGCACAAATGGCTTTTTCATTCATGTGACATCGGACTTTTCCCAGACGGAAGCTTATTCTTCGGCGCTGTGGTGGCGTTTTTCCGCTGCCGTGTGCCTGCTTGCATTAGGGAGCGGGCTTTGCCTGTTTTTCCTGTCCCGCCGGATGGTATCTCCTCTGCAGGCCCTGATGAACACGGCGCAGGACATTGCCGCCGGGGATTACGGAAAAACGGTTCCTATGAAAAGCCACGATGTAGAAATTCGCCATTTGGCCGAAAGTTTTAACACCATGTCCGTAACGGTGCGGGAAAAGATGGACGAAATTAAACAGGAAGGCGAAAAGCGGGACCGGTTTGTATCCAGCTTTTCCCACGAAATTAAAACGCCCATGACGGCCATTATGGGATATGCCCAGATGCTGCATGGGTATGACCTAACGGAAGATGAAAAGAAAGAGGCGGCCGGAGCCATTTATCAGGAAGCGCGGCGGCTGGAAAAACTATCCCGCCAGCTTTTGACCTTATATGTGTATGAAAACGAAAGAATCAGCTTGGAACCGGTGTGCTTGACGGATGTCCAACAGGATGTATCGGCTACCATTGCGGCGCTTTCTCACCGGTACCAGGTCACAATTACCACCATGTGGAGTGCCGCTACAGTCATGGCCAACGAAGAACTTCTCGTTTCCCTGCTTGTCAATTTAATGGACAATGCCTGCAAGGCGACGGAAAAAGGCGGGCAGATTCAGATTGGCTGCGATGAGGGGGACGAAACGGTCACCTTGTGGGTACAGGATCACGGGCGGGGCATTCCCAAGGACCACATCCCCTACCTGACCGAAGCCTTTTACCGGGAAGATAAGGCGCGTTCCCGGGCTCTGGGCGGTGCCGGGCTGGGCCTTACGCTGTGTGAAAAAATTGCCCAGCTGCACAAAACCAGTCTGCAGTTTGAAAGTGAGGAAGGAAAAGGGACGCGGGTTTCTTTTTCTCTGCCAAAGGAGAAAACCGATGAAAATTAGAAACAGAATGGCCGTGGTGGGAATTTTGCTGCTTGTCACAGTGGGGGCGATCCTGCTGCCGGTTTGGATGATCCGCCCTCTTTTTGATAAGGGGGAAGAAGTATACTGGACCTTGGAACACCGGGATACGGCGGATATCACCCGCCAGGAAGTAGCCCAGCTGTACTGCGAAAACCAGTACGCCTACCTGTTTTATCCGGCCAAGTGGGGGCAAACAACCGGCGAATCACCCGAAATCCGTCAGGAAAGCCGCGAACTGCTGCAAGAAATCTTTGGAAAAGAAGCGGACGTAAATACCTTTTTTCAGCAAATAGCGGAAAAAGGGGGGATGCACCTGGATGAAAACAGTATGCTGCTTTCTTATCACAACACCCCCTTAGTGGTACAGATCATTTCGGTCAGTTTTACCTATACTTATAAGGAACAAAGTACCATTATCAATCTCCTGTATGAACAGAAAACCGGCACACTTCTGCAATTTTCTTTTGAAAGTGTGGGGGGCACACAGACCGATGCCATAGACGTGTCTGCGGTTGAGCAAATGATGAAGCAATATGTGAGAGAAGAGCTTAAATTGCGGGATGATCAGTTTTCGGTGCAAGGATGGGATCAAAATGAGGAGTATCAATATGTGTCGATGACTTACCTGATCGGAGGAGAGGAAGAAAAGGATTAAAAACAAATTCTTTCTTTTTTGATACAACTTTTTCCCTATTTTGATACAAGCCTTCTTTATGATAGGAACAAAGAAAAGGAGGCTTGTCCTTATGCACAAAGGAAAACGAAGGAAAAAGAGAAAGCCCATCGCCGCGCTGCTATTTATGGGAGTGCTGCTGGGAATCGTCGCTTATACGGTACGGATACCGGCTCCCGTTACGATGGGAATGGAAAGGCAGGAGGAATCCATAAAGGAAAGCGTTGGAATTTCCAATGTACGCCTGCAGGTACCCCTTTTCTGTCAGTATCCCTCCTTGCCCACCGGGTGTGAAGCTACCGCAGCCGCCATGGCGCTGCAATATTGGGGGGAGGAAGCTACCCCGGAAGAAGTGGCGGGCTGGCTGCCTGCTTCCAGAGATTTCTATACATGCGAAGGGGTAGATTACGGACCCAATCCCGAAAAAGAGTTTGCCGGCGACCCGTTTACCACCGATTCCTATGGCTGTTATGCGCCGGTGATTGTGGAGGCTATCAACAAAAACAGCACCCGCTGTCAGGCACAGGACTGTTCGGGGGAACCCCTTTCCGATCTTTTCGGCTATATATCCCAAGGAACGCCTGTGCTCATCTGGGCTACGGTGGATATGGAACCGGCCCGGGTGGGAAACACCTGGACACTGGAAAACGGAGAAGTGTTTACCTGGATAGCCGGGGAACACTGCCTTGTATTGGTGGGATATGAAGACGGCCTGGTGTACCTCAATGACCCCTACACGGGACAGCAGGCGTGTTATGAGGAAGAAACTGTCGAGCAGCGGTATGAAGAATTAGGATGCCAGGCGGTCTTGGTTTATACGGCTGCATAAGAAAGGACCGGGCTTTTTTAAAAGCCCGATCCTTTCTTATGTTATGCTTGCCACAAGGTGACAGTGCCGCTTTCCCGCGTTTTTTTCATATCGATCAGCCGCTGGTTTTCGCTGCCGCGAAACACCAGTTCCAAATTGCGCTGTTCTAGAATAAAACGGCCATCCACCAGAATATCCAGTTCCGAAAGCAGCGCGTCCACATCGGGGTCGTGCTTATCCAGCAGCTCTTCGTACGTCCAGCCGCTGTAGGCCATGACCGTCAGCCCCTTTTTCCGGCACATCCGTGCCAGTTCCGTCAAAGCGGCGGGTTGGCAAAACGGTTCCCCGCCCGAAAACGTCACACCCCGCAACAGCGGGTCCTGGCAGATTTCATCATAAAGGCTCTGCACGGTGCGGTCATAACCGCCGGCAAAGTCGTGGGATTCGGGATTGTGGCAGCCCGGGCAGTGGTGCGGGCACCCCTGCACAAAAACCGTATACCGGAATCCGGGCCCGTCCACGATGGATTCGGGGACCACCCCGTATAAGCGAAGCGTAGTTGCAGACATCAATATGCACTCCCTTTTTCAAAATTTACAGGCTGTGTTTCACGCGGTCGCGTTCTTCGGCCCGTTTGGCCGGGTTCCAGCATTCCAGCGGGCCGGCTAAATAACTGGTGATCCGGCGAATCCGCTCAAAGCGCGCACCCTCCGATTCACGGCGGTGGCAATAGGGGCAGGTTTCGCCGATTTCGCCGATGTACCCGCATTCCGGGTCGCGGTCGGCTGCGTGGTTAATCGCACCGTAGCCGATACCACACTGCTGCATATACAGAAGGATTCTTTCGAACAAATCGGTATTCCGGGCCTGCTCTACCGTCAGTTCCACACAGGTGATGTGGCCGTTATTGGTCAGGGCATGATAGGGCGCTTCCCGCTCGATTTTTTCCCATACCGACAGATGGTACCATACGGGGATGTGGAACGAATTGGTGTAATACGCCCGGTCGGTGACGCCGGGAACAATACCGAATTTCTTTTTGTCCAGCTCCGTAAAGCGGCCGCACAGCGTTTCGGCCGGGGTGGCAAACAGCCCCCAATTCAGGCCGGTTTGACGGCTTTCCCGGTCCAGCCGGGCCCGCATATGGCCTACAATGGACAGCCCCAGTTTTTGGCTTTCCATATTTTCGCCGTGGTGATACCCGGTCAGGGCCGTCAGTGTTTCGGCCAGGCCGATAAAACCCACGCTCAAGGTACCGTGGCGCAGCACTTCTTCCACCGTGTCGGTAGCCGTGAGCTTGTCGGAGTCCATCCACACGCCCTGTTCCATCAGGAACGGGAAGTTATATACTTTTTTTTCGCTTTGAATGCCCAACCGGTGACGCAACTGGCGGATGGCCAGGTCCATGCGGTCGTTTAACAGCGAAAAGAACGTATCAATATCCCCCTGCGCCAGCAGCCCCAGCCGCGGCAGGTTGATGGTGGTAAAACTCAGGTTCCCCCGCTGGCAGGACGTCTGGCGGCTGGGGTCGTGGCGGTTTTCCATCACGCGGGTGCGGCAGCCCAGATAGGCGACTTCGCTGTGGTAATCGCCGGGCCGGTAATATGGCAGGTTAAACGGGGCGTCCAGAAAGCTGAAGTTCGGGTACAGCCTTAGGCCCGATACCTGCATGGCCTGGCGGAACAAATCGTAGTTCGGGTCGCCGGGATGGGCATTGACGCCATTTTTTACTTTGAAAATTTGGACCGGGTAAACCGGGGTACTGCCGTCGCCCAGCCCCTTTTCTGTGGCGAGCAGCAGATTTTGTATGACCATCCGCCCTTCGGGAGAGGTGTCGGTGCCATAGTTGACCGTGCTGAACGGGACCTGGGCGCCGGCCCGGCTGGTCATGGTATTGAGGTTATGGATGAGCGCTTCCATAGCTTGGTAGGTGGCGTTTTCCGTTTCCTGCCGGGCTTTTTTAACCGCATAGCGGTGGGCGGCCTGTAAAAGTTCCGCCGGCAAGTCGACAGCTTCGCACAAAGCCGGAATGACCGCATCGGCCTTGCCCATGCGAATCTGGGCAATGGCTTCTTCCGCCGGGGCGAGCAGTGCCTCGCACTCTCCGCGGCCCTTTTCCAGGGAAATTTGCAGGTGCTGTACCAGCGCCCACCGGTAGCTTTTGCGGAATGTGCAGATGATCCCCGGTGCCATGGCGTAGTCAAAGTTCGGAATGCTCTGCCCGCCGTGCATGTCGTTTTGGTTGGCCTGAATGGCAATACAGCACAGCGCCGCATAGCTGCGGATGCTGTTGGGTGTGCGCAAATACCCGTGCCCGGTGGAAAAACCGTTTTCAAAAAGCGGCAGCAAATCGATTTGACAGTTGGTTTCGGTCAGGGCATAGAAATCTTTGTCGTGAATATGGATATCGCCGTTTTCGTGGGCACGGACAATTTCTTCGGGGATGACATTGCTGTCATAAAACGCCTTGGCGCCTTCGGACCCGTACTTGAGCATGGTGCCCATGGCGGTATCGGTATTATGCCCCACGTTGGTGCTGGTGCGCACATAGGTACCGGTGTGATCCCCGGTAAACGTGAGGTTTTCGTACGTTTTCATCAGATTGGCATCCATGTGGCGCATGGCGGCGTGTTCGGCGCGGTACAAGATATAGGCCTTGGCCGTACCGGCGTAGTCGGCATCCACCAGCACCTCTTCCACCAAATCCTGGATTTGTTCCACCGTGGGGATTCCCCCCAGGGCTTCGGCTTTTTCCAGTACATGGGCGGTGAGTAGGTCCAGCTGCTGGTCCGAAATGCGGGTGTCTTCCGTGTGGATATTGGCCCGGTACATGGCGCTGCGGATCTTGGTAGCATCGAAATCCGCCAGTTCGCCATTCCGTTTTTGAATTTTTTCGATCATATTTGTAACCCTTCCCCCAAAATAGTACCGTACCATTGTATATAATTTACCCCCGCAAGTCAACGGCAGAAAAGCCGAAAACGGGATTATTTTTTCTATATATTGTGGGTAGAAGAAATGTTATCCACATTTTCCACTAAATATTCCACATTATTCCACGATGGCCCCCAGGCTTTCGGCCAACTGGGATGCCTGACGGATATCCAGGTGGGTTTTCTGCAAATGAGCGCTTTTTAGGTCACAGCCGCTGATATCGGCCCCCCGCAAATCGCATTCCTGTAAATCGCATCCCTGCACCCGGGCGCCATGCAGGCGGCAGTCCTGTAAATTGGCCCGTTTTAAGCAGGAGGAAGTCAGATCTGCATAGCTGAGGTCACACCCGCGCAAATCCAGCCGCCTTAGGTCGCACCCGGTAAACAGGGTGTAGTCCAGCCGGCACCGGGAAAACGAGATGGCCGACACGTCGGCCCCGGAAAAATCGGTCCCCGTGCATTTACACGCCGAAAACGAAGCGCCAAATAGGGACGTGGAAGAAAAACTGCCGTTGGTGATCTGGCAATTTTCCCACACGGTCCCGTTACAGGCACAAAATTCAAACCGGCAATTTACAAACTGGCAGTGCCGGAAGATGGTCTCGGAAAAATTGCATCCGCGAAACCGGCAGTCGGTGTAAACGGCTTCCTGCCAAGTTTCATCGCAAAAGGTTTCACTGGTGATGGTTTGTCCGGTGATGGGGGACATAGCAGGGCTCCTTTCTTAGGTCAGTAGGGGGATCACATCCCCCAGGGTGGGGCATACGCCAAAAAGCAGTGGTTCCATCCAAGGTTCCGGCGGGGTCTGGTCGGGTACCATAAGCACCCGGCACCCGGCCCGCCAGGCGGACAACACGCCGTTGGGGGAATCTTCCAAAGCTAGGCAATCCGAAGGCGCCTGGTGAATCTGGCGGCTTGCCGCCAGGTAGACGTCGGGCATGGGCTTACCCCGGGGCACATCCGGCGCGCAGCAAATTTTATCAAACAGGGGAAGGAGTCCCGTTTGGGTTAAATACGCCTGAGCCCGTTGCTGGTCGGTCGCCGTCGCTACGGCCGTGAGCACGTGGTGATCGCGCAGCCAAGAGAGCAGCTGGCGGGCTCCCGGTTTGCACACAGGAGGATGTTCGGATAAGTACGCGGCCATTTTGGCCCGGCGGCTGTCGCGTACCTTGTCAAAGGGAAAATCGGGGCCAAAGATCCCACACAAATATTGGCGGGCATATGGGCCGCTCAAACTGCGCAGGTGTCGGGCATGCACGACGGTAAAGGGGAACCCGGCTTCCTGCCCGGCTTCACACCAAAAGCGGCATAAAAGCCCTTCGGTATCCAGCAGTAAGCCATCCATATCAAAAATAGCGGCACGGAACATAAAAAGTCTCTCCTTTTTGTAACACAGCAAAAGAAAAGCCGGAAGCGAGTTTGCTCGCTTCCGGCATTTGGAACCGAAAAATTAGGCTTTGCCGATGGAGCCGAACAGTTCCATCTTTTCTTTGACTTTCGCCTTGATAGCTTCCGTGCCGGGAGCCAGCAGTTTGCGGGGGTCGAAGCCCTTGCCCTGCTGATCTTTGCCTGCTTCCACATAAGCGCGGGTCGCGTCGCGGAAAGCCAGCTGGCATTCGGTGTTCACGTTGACTTTGGAAACACCCAGGGAGATGGCTTTCTTCACCATGTCGTCCGGGATACCCGTGCCGCCGTGTAGTACCAGCGGTACGCCGGGAACAGCGGTTTTGATGGCTTCCAGCGCATCAAAACGCAGGCCCTGCCAGTTTTCGGGATATACGCCATGGATGTTGCCGATACCGGCAGCCAGCATGGTAACGCCCAGATCGGCGATCATTTTGCATTCGGCCGGATCAGCCACTTCGCCGCCGCCGACAACGCCGTCTTCTTCGCCGCCGATAGCGCCCACTTCAGCTTCCAGGGAGAGCCCCAGATAGTTGGTGATGGTGATCAGTTCTTTGGTCTTTTCCACGTTTTCTTCGATGGGATAATGAGAACCGTCGAACATGATGGAGGAGAAACCGGCCTGCATAGCCTTTTTGGCGCCTTCATAGGTGCCGTGATCCAGATGCAGAGCCACCGGAACCGTAATGCCCAGCGTTTCCATCATACCGTTGACCATGGCTGCCACGGTGTTGAAGCCGCACATGTATTTGCCGGCCCCTTCCGATACACCGAGGATAACCGGGGAGTTGCATTCCTGAGCCGTCTGCAGAATAGCTTTCGTCCATTCCAGATTGTTGATGTTGAACTGGCCCACCGCATAGTGGCCTTCAAAAGCCTTGGTGAGCATGTCCTTTGCGGATACGAGCATGAAAAATCCTCCTTCTGAAAGTTCAGATCTTTATCCCTATTGTAATGCAAATTTTTGCTTTTGAAAAGCCCTAACGGTGAAAAAGTATCCATTTGCTAAAAAAACACAAAAATCCCCCAAAACGGCGGTCAAACTGTTTCGGGTTTTGGATGGTTCAGTACCCACAAAACGGCCTGCTGGATCACCGGCAAGAGGCTTTGCCCATAATGGGTTAATTGATATTCCACCCGGGGCGGGGCTTCCAAAAATTGCTGCCGGGAAATAAACCCGCTTTGCAACAGTTCCTTCAGGCTTTGGGTCAGCATCATATCGGTAATGCCGGGAATACGGGATTTAATCATACTGTACCGTACCGAAACGCCATCGAGCAGTGCCCACAGCACCCGAATACGCCATTTGCCGCCCAAATCGTTTACCAGAAGCTGCAAGGCCTGCATACCCTCCTGCAGGGAAG
>ENA-UONY01003409-UONY01003409.1-human-gut-metagenome-genome-assembly--contig:-CS9-NODE-3409-length-10033-cov-3.293345_pt1 | contig 10033 bp, 12 predicted proteins | sample MGYA00242465_ERZ724012 | MGnify/ENA metagenome assembly ERZ724012 | reverse complement strand
TTGCATATTCTTTTGTATACTTGTTCTCTTATATACTCACTTTAGTATAAAAATTATTATATCATTTTCTTATTTTTGTGTACACATTCATTGCCTCTTTTCACATTACATTATTTCAGGCTCACATGCAGATAACTTCTTCCGGAAAGCGTCTTATTAAAGCAGATGCTGCACACCACCAGAATACAGCCCAGTGCGAATCCCCACCAATTAAATAATGCGGTCAATACCAGTAATGCCAGACGCATGAATTTTAACGCATAACCAAGTTCAAAATTCGGCTGTGTATAATTGGCTACTGCCACAAAGGCCATGTATAACATGACTTCGCTGTTAAACCACCCCGATGCTACCGAAAATTCTCCCATAACCAGACCTGCGATCACACTGAGCGGAGTGCTTAACATACTTGGCGTATTCAGTGCCGCAAGCCTCAGACCGTCGATCGCTACTTCCAGCATCAAAAGCTGATAGATCAACGGTATATTCACTGTATCCTTCACAGCCACAAAGGCAAATACTTTCGGCAGCCAGTTCAGGTTCTGCATAAAAAGCAGGAAGACCGGCGTCAGAAATATCGTCATCAGATTGATCAGTGTTCTGGATATTTTCAGATAGACACTGGTCAGTGTCGGAAAATAATAATCATTGGCCTCTTCGATCATGTCGAAGATTGATGTCGGAAGTATCATCGCAGATGGTGAATTGTCTACCAGAATTACGACTTTTCCCTCCAGAAGACATGCCGATGCCGTGTCCGGACGCTCGGTGAACTTGAACTTCGGGAATGGATTGTACCATTTCCGTCTGAACAGACATTCCGCCAGACTCTGCTGATTCATCCGCAGATCATCCGTATCCACACTCCGGATCTTGTCACGTACATTTTTCAACAGTTCCTTGTCTACCCTGTCTCCCATGTAGCAGAGTGCCACATCCGTTCTGGAACTGTCCCCGACTTCCATCATCTCCATGATCAGCGCCGGATGACGGATTCTTCTTCTCATCATTGCCGTATTATATACGAGTGTCTCTACGAAACCGTCTCTGGAACCTCGGAGGGACTTATCTTTATCCGGTTCTTCCACACTTCTTACCGGATATGTCCTGCAGTCGATCACAATACACGCCCGGTATCCATCAATGAACACACACGTTTCACCAGACAGCAGGCTTTTCAGTATCTGATCAAAATCAAACAACACTTCAACCTCAACGTATGGAATGCATGCGTTGGCAAACTCCCACACATCCTCTGGCATCTCTTCTTCCTTCACCTTCAGAAGTGCATCCATGATCTTCAACATCGTCTCTTCGCTCGTAAAACCATTTACAAAATAAAAAGAAGAACCCCTTCCTCCGATCAGCAGATCTCTTTGAATGAGGTCAAAGCTTTCCTGGATTGGAAGTGTTTCATTCATATATGCTACATTTTCTTCTCTTGTCTTAAAAACCGGGATTTCCTGGCGCGTCATGTCCTTCTCACCTCTTATATACATAGACTATACTTTCCAGTATGCCCCGGTTCTTAATATTTCATGCAGAATCCGTCATTTCCGGCTATTTTGTCGTGCTGCCGAATCCACCGTTCCTTATCTCTTCCACTTCATCATCTACCGTAATTCCATATTCCATGAAGATTCCCTGCATAAATCCCGTTCCTGCCGGAATTTCCACTGTTTTCCCTTCATTTGTATCATTGGTGATCTTTGCGAAAATATGCCCCTCATTATCTGAATAATAATAATCGCTGTCGATGATTCCTACTGTATTATTCAACTGCAGGCGGAATTTGAATCCCAGACCGCTTCTTGGATAGCACTGAAGCACCCAGTTATCTTCCATCTTCGCACGGATTCCGGTTGGAATCTTCGCCGTCTCTCCCGGTTTTAAAGTGATGGCTGCCGGCGCATAAAAATCATATCCTGCGGATCCTTTTGTTGCGCGTTTTGGAAGTTTTAAGGAATCATAGACTTCCCTGATCTGCTCATCGGAAGCTTCTCCGATCGCATCTGTGTATCCTCCTTTAAACTGTTCAAAACTTACCTTTTCAAATTTCGCAATTCTTTTTGCCATGTGTATGTCCTCTTTCTTATATTCTTTGTATTTTTATACATTTCTTTTTTATCACCGGATCCTTCTCTTTTATATCCGGCAGCCGCAAAAGAAAGCACAGCCTTTAAAGCTGTGCTTTTTACTGGCATATTCAGTATAACATCTTTTAGTTGCCACACTCAATACTGATTTCATTAAATAACGCCAGGATATCATCTACCGACATCTTGTCTTTTTCTTCTCCTTTTTTATCCAGGATCGCATTTCCCTGATGCATCATCACAAGACGGTTGCCATATTCGATCGCATATCTTAAGTTATGTGTAACCATGATCGTTGTAAGATTCTTTTCTTTTACGATCTTATCGGTCAGCTCCATGATCAGTTCAGCGGTCTTCGGATCCAGTGCTGCCGTATGTTCATCCAGGATCAGGAACTCGATCGGTGTCATGGTAGACATCAGAAGTGCCATTGCCTGACGCTGTCCGCCGGATAATGCACCGACTTTGACGTCCATCTTATCTTCCAGACCGAGTCCGAGCTGGCTTAACTGTTCTCTGTAATACTCAATTCTTGCCTTGTTCGTTCCTCTGGAAAGGCCGAATACCTTTCCTTTATTGTCTGCTAGCGACATATTTTCCAGAATGGTCATGCTCGGGCAGGTTCCCATTGCGGGATTCTGATAGACACGACCGATTCTCTGGTTCCTTTTAAATTCTTTCTGCTTTGTAATATCCGATCCGTTGATCAGGATCTGTCCGCCTTCTACCGGAATACTTCCACAGATAATATTTAACATCGATGTCTTTCCGGAACCGTTACTTCCCACAACAGATACGAACTCCCCGTTGTCGATCGTCAGGTTGAAATTCTGGAACAGACACATCTCATTTACGGTTCCCGGATTGTAATATTTATGAATTCCTTTTAACTCAAGCATTGGTGTTCACCTTCTTCTTTCTCTCCATACTAATGATAAGTACAATCAGAAACAGGACTGCTGTTACCAGTTTCATTGCCTGCGGATCAAAATTACGGAGTGCAATTGCCACACAGGCTTTATAAATGATTGAACCGATCAGTACCGCTGTTGTCGTACGCAGCAGCGTCAGTTTACGGAAAATGCTGGTTCCAATGATCACACTTGCAAGACCGATAACCATTGCTCCGGTTCCCATTGAAATTTCAAATACTCGCTCCTCCTGTGCAAACACACATCCGGCCAACGCTACCAGGCCGTTTGAGATTGCAAGTCCAAGGATCTTGATATTGCCTTTATCTTTTGCAAGAGACACTACCAGTACGTCATTGTCACCAACGGCTCTTAACAGAAATCCGGACTTTGTATTCAGATAAAGGTCCAGCAATACTTTACAGATCACTGCCAGCACCAGGATAATGATCAATGTTGAATACGGTACAAGTGCATCCGGGATGATCTTATCCATCAGGTCATTTTTGAAAATAGTCTTCTGTGAAAACAACGGCACATTGGCCGTTCCCGCTATGTAAAGATTGATCGTCCACAGTGCTGTCATCATAATGATTCCCGAGAGAAGATCTCTGACCTTACATTTCACATGGATCAGTCCGGTGCAGATTCCTGCGACTGCCCCTGCAAGAAACGAAAGGATCAGTGTGATGTATGGATTCATTCCTCTTGTAAGAAGGGCAGCCGTGATTGCTGCCCCCAGAGGGAAACTTCCATCCACCGTAAGATCCGGAAAGTCCAATATTTTGTATGTGATATAAATTCCCAGTGCCAGGATCCCATAGATCAGACCCTGTTCTAATATCGATGTGATGAAATTCATGAAAAAATGCCTCCCAATTTTTGTCTGTCTCAGACGTTTCTCTTTTTGTACTTTGCCCTTTCCGGCTTATTCTGCTGTAATCTCGTCAAAACTTTCTACTGCATTATTTGCAAGATTATCCGGAACCGTAATTCCAAGATTCTCTGCTACTTTGTTATTTACATAGAATCCAGGCTCTGTGATTGTCTCAAAGTTCTGTTCAGAAGCCTTTGTTTCGCCTTTTAATACTTTTGCTGCCATCTTACCTGTCTGTTTTCCAAGAGCGATATAATCAATTCCTTCTGCTGCAAGACATCCGATCTTTACCTGTTCAATTTCACTTCCGAATACCGGGATTTTCTTTTCATTTGCCTTATCCAGGATAGTCGGAAGAGATGCAACTACGGTGTTGTCTGTCAGGTTGGTGATGCAGTCTACTTTGCTTAACAGATCATCTGCCGCAAGGGATACATCTGCCGTTGTTGTGATTCCTTTTTCTACAAGTTCGAAATCATATTTCTTAACCAGACTCTTATATTCTTCAATTGCTGATACAGAGTTTGCTTCGCTTGTTGTGTACATGATACCAATCTTCTTTGCATCCGGAAGCATCTTGCGGATCATCTTAAGCTGTTCTTCTACCGGAAGTTTGTCAGATGTTCCGGTTACTTCTCCTACCGGCTTTCCATCTTTATCTGCAAGTTCTGCTGCTACAGGATCTGTAACTGCAGTGTAGATAACCGGGATATCTGCTTTCATTGCTGCATTGTATGCACTCTGTGCACTTGGTGTTGCGATCGCACATACCAGATCTACTTTATCAGATACCAGACTGTCGGAAATCTGTTTTGCAGGTTGTCGCCTTCTTTGATTCCTTCGTCCTCCAGACCTTTTAAGAAACCTTCTCTGCAGTTATCAAGAGAACCATGCTCTGCAAACTGCTCAATTCCGATGGTATAAGACTCTTTCTTGTCACTTCCGGAATCGGATGATTTGCCACATCCTGCTGTCATTGCTGTTACCATTGCTGCTGTTAATAATACTGTTACCATTTTCTTTTTCATAATCTTTTTTCTCCTTTTCCTGTATGAAATATTGTTGTTGTCTACAGATTGCAATTGCCAGCCCTCTGTAACTGTTAGGAGAGAAAAGCTTTCATCGATAACGTCCGTCATACCTTTTTTTGATAAAAAGAAAACCGCCCCAAACCAAAAGGTTTGAGGCGGTAATAAAATCTATTATTATCGCGGTACCACTCAAATTGACGAATCGTCCACTTTCTCATGTACTAACATACACTCCTGATTGATAACGGGTTCGGTTCCCGACAAGCCATACTCTCTTGAATTACATATATTCATAAATTCTTGATTTCAGACTGCCCTCGAAAGTCCATTCACTTATCAACTTCATACAGCAATCACACCACCTGCTGCTCTCTTGGATGTCATTGTATAAGCTACTCCTCTTTCTCAACGGTTTTGCTTTGTTATGGTTATACTTTACTGTATCAAAGTTGTTTTGTCAAGAAGTTTTTTACTTGTTTATCATTTCACTACCGGTACCGGTGTGTCATCTTTTGCATCCAGATTATGAATATATTTCTTCGTATCTTTTTCCACAGACAATCTGATTCCTTTTGTAATGGTAAAACGCTGGATAAATCCTGTCTTGGCTGTCATATAAATATGTGTACCAAGCAGCAAAATGATCATTGACCATCCCCAGACGACTCCATTTACGGTTGTGACGATTGCATTCAATAACTCCATACCCTCTTTTCCTCCTTATTCCTTTATATGCAAAAAGACTCCGGGGATATTCCATCCTCGGAGTCTTTTGCCTACAATATTTTTTTGATATTATAACACTCTGTGTAATGAACTTCAAGTTAATCTTGGTTCCTGCCTTGGTATTTTCTACTTTCTAGCTAATCCTTATTTAATACCGTCTGCTTTTCCTGCTGTCATTTCATTTCTTCAACCTGACTCACAATTCCCTGAAAACGCCCTATTTCCAAGTAAAATCCGGTGTCCCTTCCAGGTCATATGGCGTAGCCTGATACACGTAATAATTTAACCAATTAGTATATAAATTATTAGCTGTTGCTCTCCATGTAAGTAATGGCCCATTCTCCGGATCATCGTCCTGATAATAATTCTTCGGAAGTTCAATCGGCAGTCCCTTGCTCTTATCGCGCTTATACTCTCCATCCAGTGTCACACGATCATATTCCGGATGTCCCATCACGAATATCTGGCGTCCATTCTGTGCCATCGCAAGGAAGAGACCCACTTCATCCGATTCTGCCAGAATCGTGATTCTCTTATCTGCGCGCACTTTATCCAGTGGAGTCTCTGTGTGACGGGAATGTGGTGCCAGGAATACATCATCAAACCCACGTACCAATGGAATCTTACGGTTTAGCACTTTGTGCCAGAACAGACCGAACGCCTTCTTATCCAGCTGGACTTTATCGATTCCATAATGATAATACATTCCTGCCTGAGCTCCCCAGCAAAGATGCAATGTTGATACGACATTTGTCTTTGTCCAGTCCATAATGCGTGTCAGTTCGTCCCAGTAATCCACTTCTTCGAACGGCATCTGTTCTACCGGTGCCCCGGTGATGATGAATCCGTCGAATTTCCGGTCTTTGACGTATTCTTTGACTGATGTGAAGCTACTGCAACAAATGTCACATCTACCTGAAGTGGTGTATTAGACAGTGAACGTAATATCTGCAGTTCTGTCTCTTCTTTTAACGGCATCAGGTTCAAAAGTCCAATTTTGATCGGACGGATATCCTGATGTGTTGCACGGTGTTCATCCATTACAAATATATTTTCACTCTCTAAAATCTCCTTGACCGGGAGATCATTCTGCACTCTGATCGGCATAATCTTATTCCCCTTTTTCTTCTTTATTTTTTTCTATTTTCTGTTCTTCTGTTTCTGCCCCGTCATCTCTTTTTTGAAAATATGTACCGTCATTGTCTACATAACTGTCCCCGTTATAGCAGTCCGAATCTGTCGGCAGTTTCTTTTTCTCCAGCTGGTTATCCAGAAGGAGTTTTATAATATAATAGACAACCGCAAACGTCGGCACTCCAAATAACATACCAAGAATTCCGAACAATCCGCCCCCAAGAAGGATTGATACGATTACCCAGAATGCAGACAGTCCCGTAGAATTGCCAAGGATCTTTGGTCCCAGGATATTTCCGTCAAACTGCTGTAACAACAGTATAAATATCAGGAAATATATCCCTTTCATCGGATCTGCCAGCGCAATCAGGACAGCACTCGGGATTGCTCCAATATACGGTCCGAAGAACGGAATCACATTGGTCACCCCTACAATTACACTGACAAGCATTGCATACGGCATCTTTAAGATCGATGTACCAATAAAGCATAAAATTCCGATAATGATCGAATCTATCATCTTTCCAATGATAAATCCACCGAATATCTCATTCGTCTTTACAGCGATATGAATCAACAGGTTTGCACGTTCTGCAGGAAAAATCGCATAAGCTGCTTTTTTACTCTGATTAATGAACGTCTCTTTTCCAAATAAAATGTACACCGATACGATCACTCCGATCACCGCATGGAACATTTCCATAATCAATGTATACAGACCAACCGTCAGATGCGTCATCACTTCATTCACCTTATCCAACAGATCCGTACGCATCCACTTCTGAAGACTTGCCGAAGCTTCGTTCATTGCATTTTTCAATACTGCTGTCGTGGTCGAATCATCCAACTGTATATTATTGATCTCTTTTACCAGCTGATTGATCTGCGCCGGCAGTGTAAATATCAGATTACGGATACTTGTGATCAGTTCCGGTATCAGCATATTGATCAATGTCGATACAACCGTAATCAATACAACCAGCGCCACGATCACTCCTATACTTCTGGAAACCTTCTTCGCTTTTTCTTTCTTCATGTGCTTTTCCAGCACTGGCACCAGATATGCATCTACGCTCTTCACGATTGGATTCAGAAGATACGCAATCCCGCATCCATACAATACAGGCTTTAAAATCGACAGGATCTTTGACAGTGTATTTGAAATCGCTTCTACCCTCAGCATGGCAAAATAAACCAGAATACAGGCAACAATTACCAGGAAATAGGTCATTCCACGGTTAAATTGCTGTCTTAATTTGGACGGTCCTTTTCTGCCAAACTTGGGACTGTTTTTATAGTATGTATTCTCTTCTTTGTTCATGAAATCCTCTTCTTCCCTGCCAGTTTTGGCATATAAAGCTATTATACCCTCACTGTAAATCTACGTCAACATACTTTGATACGACAAAAACCGGAGTAAAAACTTATTCTTAAGCTTTATTCCGGTTTTTCACACTTTTTTCTTTATCTGTACCTTTTATTCACTGATCGTATACATATGACCTGCGCATCTTTTCTTCCAAAGATTACGCACATCCACATTTGAACGTCGCGCATTCCGTCTCTTGACAGTGACAGGCATTCCCGCCTTCTACACTGATCTTTCCTGCATGACACTGACATTCTTTGTTATACATACAGTCTGTTGCCTTACAATCCACGTCACTCTTGGCAGATGCTTCTTTTCCCGCCATGTCCGAGTATGCATTCGAATAGGAGCTTCCACCTTTTCGCTCTTCAAAACTGTCACAGCTTGTCTCATCTGCTTTTTTTGCGGAATTTCCTCCTACTACGATACTGTCAAGATTACAGTAATAATTCTGGTTGTGTGTACAAGTCTGTACGGTACATCTTAAATCTGGCATAATATATCCTCCTTTCAAACTTCAAGATATATTATGCCAGTTCTCTTTATTTTTTATACATTTGTAAAACTAAATTAGTTTTCTTCTTTTACGACTTCACGTCTTGCTCTTGTTGCAATCTCTTCTGTAACAGATGCTACGAACTCATCCAGGTTCTTCTGTCCTTCGTCTCCTGCGAATCTGCTTCTTACAGATACCAGATTTTCTTCCTCTTCTTTTGCTCCTACTACAAGCATATAAGGAATCTTCTGCATCTGAGCCTCACGGATCTTATATCCTATCTTCTCTGCACGTGTATCGATTTCTGCACGGATACCTGCCGCATTCAATGTATCCAGTACTTTCTGTCCATATTCCAGATGTTTATCTGAGATTGGAAGTACCTTAACCTGTACCGGTGCAAGCCATGTAGGGAATGCTCCTGCGAAATGCTCGATCAGGATTCCGATAAATCTCTCGATAGATCCAAATGCTACACGGTGGATCATGATCGGACGGTGTTTCTCACCATCTGCTCCTGTGTATTCCAGTTCGAATCTCTGTGGAAGCTGCATATCCAGCTGGATAGTTCCGCACTGCCATGTTCTTCCGATAGAGTCTGTCAGATGGAAGTCGATCTTCGGTCCGTAGAATGCTCCGTCTCCTTCATTTACCACATAGTCAAGACCAAGGTCATTAAGCGCACCACGAAGACCTTCTGTTGCAAGTTCCCAGTCTTCATCACTTCCCATGCTGTCTTCCGGACGTGTAGAAAGTTCTACGTGATATTTGAATCCAAACAGCTGATATACCTCATCGATCAGAGCTACAACACCTTTGATCTCGTCACGGATCTGTTCCGGCATCATGAAGATATGTGCATCATCCTGTGTGAAACAGCGTACACGCATCAGACCATGTAACTGTCCTGATTTTTCATGACGGTGAACCAATCCGAGTTCTCCGACACGAAGCGGAAGATCTTTATATGAACGCGGTTCTGCTTTGTATACAAGCATTCCACCCGGACAGTTCATTGGCTTAATTGCAAAGTCCTCTCCATCGATCTGTGTTGTGTACATATTCTCTTTATAGTGATCCCAGTGTCCGGATGTCTCCCAGAGGTGTCTGCTTAAGATAATTGGTGTAGATACTTCTACATAACCTGCTTTTTTGTGAAGTTCTCTCCAGTAGTCAAGCAGTGTATTCTTAAGAACCATTCCCTTTGGAAGGAAGAACGGGAATCCAGGACCTTCTTCGCACATCATGAAAAGTCCAAGTTCTTTACCAAGTTTTCTGTGGTCACGTCTTTTTGCTTCTTCAAGCATGGTCAGATATTCGTCTAACAGTGCTTTCTTCGGATAAGAGATACCGTAGATTCTTGTAAGCATCTTGTTCTTTTCGCTGCCTCTCC
>ENA-UONY01003404-UONY01003404.1-human-gut-metagenome-genome-assembly--contig:-CS9-NODE-3404-length-10054-cov-5.090409_pt1 | contig 10054 bp, 5 predicted proteins | sample MGYA00242465_ERZ724012 | MGnify/ENA metagenome assembly ERZ724012 | reverse complement strand
CAGGAACTTCTCTCGATTCGCGGGAGCAGTTCAAAAAAACAGGAAAACTTGAACAGGAATATCAAGTCAATGCGCAAAAAAATTGCGCAAATTTGCTCTTTTGTTGTTCATTAAATATTGAGATACTGGGTTGCTTTTACCTGCATTTTTAGGTATAATAATCAACGCAAGCTCAAACAGGAGGACAAAAATGACAATTTCAAAGATGTATGGGACGGCAGTGATCCGGAAAATAATCCTTCTTTTTCTTCTCGGCACCGTTGCCGCAACCGGGAAACTTTTCGGAACGGAAGAGATTCTGTTCCAGGTCGATCCGCGGCTCGACGCGCGGGGTCAGGGATTCGATCTGGCCGGCTTTTCCGGAATCCGGACCGACCGGGCGAAGAAGGTTCTGGAGCTGCGCATCCCCGCCGCCCCCCGCAAAACGGGCGTCTACCTGCGGACCTGCGCCGGAATGCTCGCCCGGATGGATACCCGCGACCTCGAAGCGGCGGAGCTCCGCTTCACCCTCACCCCGTCCCGGCCGGTCGCACAGCCGGTCAAAGGGCGGTTCCGGATTCGCTGGATGAGCGGCGAACGGGAAGATCTGGAGTTCCCCGTCATCGCCGATGGCAAGCGCCACACCTATCAAATCGACTTCGCCCGGCTCAAAACCAGACCGAAGCGGACCGCCCGGTTCTACTGCTACATCTTCCCCGATCCCGATGGGAAACTGCCGCAGAGCGAACTGGAATTCGAATCGCTCCGGTTGATTCTGTCGCCCGCGGGCACCATCCGGAACTACACCGAAAACGCCCGCCTCCGCTTCGAACTTCTGGCCGACCAGCTCGCCGCGCTGCAGAAGATGCGCCTCGCGCCTCCGGGCGCGGCGGAGGAATTCGAGGCTCTGACGAAAAGGTTCAACCGTCTCACGGCGGAGAACCGTCCCGACCGGGAGAAGATCGCCCCCTTCCGGGAGCTGAGCCGTCGCTATCATGCACTGAGCAGTCAGCTGGCTGCCGGACGGGAACTCGCGGAACTGCTCCGTGAACAGGAGGCGCAGGAAAGCACACTCCGGTTCCGCCGGGAACGGGGGGAAACCATTCCGGCCGAACTCTCCGAAGCGGTCCGGCAGTTCGGCGAAAAAAATCGCGCCGCCGCGGAAACCTTCCGCCGCACCGGCTCCGCCGGAGCTGAAGCGGGCGCGCAAAAGGAGCTGTGCCGCACCATCTGGAACAAACTTCTCGCTCCGGAACCGGGCAAGCTCCGCTGGCAGCCGGGAGCGAGCCGGGAGAGCTTCGGCCTCTTCGGCTGGCAGCACGGCAATCTGGACCTCCTCGCCGAAACCGCCCGGCTGGACCGGCTGGAACGCAACTACTTCGTCAATCCGGACGGTTCGAAAACCATGCTCCGGTTCCGTCCGGACGGTGCGGAATATGTCGGCATGGAGTCCACTCCCCGCTCGATCAACTGGACTTCGCGGAGCTGGCGCTACACCTACAGCCTCAACGGCAGAAAGATCCGCTGGGAACTTGCCGGCAGCTGGCTGGCCCCCGGAGTTCTCATCGACACCGACGCGCCCCGGATGGCGATCGCCCCCCTCTCCGGAGCGGCGAAAGCGCCGCTGCTCCTCGCCATCCCCACCCGGCAGGGAATCCGTCTGCTCGGGAGCGGAGAACTTGCGCAGTTCCGCTGGCGCGACCTCTCGGAAAACTGGCTGCTGATTCTGGGCGGCTCCCAAAATCCGGAAGTTCCCCGGCTGCTCACCCTCCAGCACCGCCCCGCCTCGGTGGAGTTCCGGAATGGAGAGATTATCCTCTCCCGCACCGCCGGAGTCGGAACGGTCGGATTTGCCCAGCTCTACGGAGTGCGGCCGCTTCCGGCGGGATGGTCCACCCGGTGGAAACAGCTCCCGCAAGCGGTCGCCGAACAGTGTCGCCGCCTCAACGCCGTGATGACCGCTTATCCGTGGCAGTGCGACGAATTCTTCGCCGTGGACCGGGAGAACAACCGGCTCCACATCGCCAACGGCTTCACCTCCCGCAAAATCCAAAACGACTGGAACTATCCGGGCCGCGAGATCGCCCCGCTGCCGCCGGTCCTGCCCTTCGCCGTCCGCAAGGGATATCCCGCGCAGTTGCCGGAGTATGAGAACTTCGACTTCGACACCATCTTCGGCCCCTATGCCGGTGTCTATGCCAACCGGCTGGAATACTCGCTCTTCCTGCCCGACCTGCAGGGAGTGAGCTATCTCAAGACCGACCGCTACCCGCAGCGGATCACCCGGGCCAACCAGGCGGTCTGGAGCTACAAGGAGGTGCATCCGAACAGCTACACCGCCCGCCCCCACGATCCCTCCACCACCTGGGCGATGTATCTGGATTCCTGGAATCTGCTCAACCCGGCGGAACGGAAGTTCCTGGAAACCTGCAATCAGATCAGCCTCGATGTCTATTTTGCCGCGACGCGGAACGCCAACCACACCCTCGAAGGAATCTACGAGCGCCACCTGCCGGCGGAACGCGTCGAACCCTTCACCGGGCTTTTCTACCCGGTCTTCGGCTGGATTTTCCGCTCGAAAAACCGCACGTACTGGAACGACATCACCGACTTCTCCGGCTTCCTGCTCCGCTGGATCCAGCTCTACGGGCGCCACACCGGCGACTGGGATCGAATCCGGCGGAACTGGTCCGACATCCGGGCGAACTATCTGCCGCTGCTGCGCCGCTGTGACTGGCCTTCGATGGCGGTGGGAACCACCGACAGCCGTCTCACCCACACCATCGACATGGCGCCGGACAGCTGGCTCGCCTCGGAAGCGATGTACAAGCTCTCCTGCCGGATGAAGGAGCGCCGTTTCGCCGATCTCGCCGCAATGGTCGCCGCCAGAGAAGCGGTTCCGCTCGTCGCCTCGCTGTTCAAGCGGGAGCTGGAGATGGCCTACTGTAACAGCTGGGATTGGAAGAATCAGATTCCCGAAATCGGCTACAGCCAGTTCGGCGTTGTCACCAACACCCGCTGGGATAATCCGGTGCTTTCCACCAGCATGATCGTCGGGATGCACTACTCCGCCCCGCTGCTCGATCTCTACCGCTCGACCTGCCCTGAAGCGCTGGCCGCCTTCACCCGCCGGATGAAAGAGAGCTACCCGCAGTGGAAGAATCCGCGCTACCTGCGCAAAGGAGACCGGCTCAGCGTCAACGGTCCGCTCCCCTTCGCCCGCTACCTCTTTTTCGCCGACGTCGAGAACGCGCCCACCGAAGAGCTGGCGGAGCTCGCCTCGATCGGCGCGCTGGAGCGGGGCGGCTCCCTCTGGGGCACCACCTCCGGCAGCTGCTACTATCTGCTCACCAACTCCGCGGCGGCACTCCTGGTCGGCCGTGACGCCCCGGTACGGCTGCGCAACTGGGAACCGGCCCGGCTGGAACAGGCGGTCTATCAGGAGAAGAAGAACACCGCGCAGATCACCTTCATCGCGCCGGAACCATTCCGGGCGGAATTCATCAGCTTCGCGGAACCGGCGGAAATTCTGGTCAACGGCCGGAAGGCGGCAACGGACTCCTTCCGCTATTCTCCGGAGAAAAAACAACTCGAACTCCAACTCGATCAGGGCACGTCAAACGTGACGCTCCGCTATCCCGGCTGGCAGCCGCCGGAGCGGGTCCGGGTGGAGCCTGCGCCTGAACCGCCGATGACCCGTGAAATGGAATACTGCCTCGCCGCCCGCAACCGCCGGCCGCCGCGCGAAATTCCGGAAGCCGTTGCGCCGGAACGCAAACCGCTGTCGTTGGAGAAACAGTTCAACGCCGCCCTGCTTCCGCAGGGGGAATCCCTCACCACACCGCTGGCGGCGGCAGAAAACATCACCCGCCGGACACGGGAGTTCCGCGCCGTACCGTTCCGGATCGGCACAACCTCCTCCGGCGCAATCGCGCTGCTGACCGGGAACGTGAAACTGGCGCTTCCCGGCCGCTGGAAGACGCTCCACTTTCTCCACATCACCTCCGGAGCGGAGCGCACGAAGCCCTTCCGCTACATCATTCACTTCGCGGATGGGGCCCGGCAGGAGTTCGCGCCGGAGAACAGCGGCAGTGCCGTTCCGGCCGGCTGGCTCAGGGAAACGCTTTCCGGCAGAAATCTCCGCCTCGCCGAATGGACCAACCGGGAACGGGAGGAGATTTCCGGCGTCACCGCAGAGTTTCAGCGCAACCTCAAAGAGATTCAGAGCGTGGAGATCGAATGCCTCAATCCGGCGGTTCCCGGCGCTCTGCTTGCCGTCACCGGCACCCCGGCGGAAGAACCATAACCCCAACCCAAGGAGATCTTGATATGAAACCGAAGTTTGGAAAAAACGCGTTCGGCACGCACACAACCCGCCTTGACGACAAAGCCACACAACCATTTACTGTAAAATTATTTACTCTCATCGAACTCCTCGTTGTCATCGCCATCATTGCGATTCTCGCGGCCATGCTGCTGCCGGCGCTGAACCGGGCCAGAGAGACGGCGCGGACCGCCACCTGTCTCAACAACATGAAACAGAACGGTCTCGCCTTCAACGCCTACGCCAACGACTTCAACGACCGGGTGACAATCCGATGGAAACACGAATCTGCGGTCGGAGTCCCGCGAGACAGAAAATGGTGGAGTTTTCTGGCCAACCAGTCCGATCTGCAAAATAAAACAGTAGCCAGGGAAAAAATGGCGCGCTACCGCTGCCCCTCGTCCCCGTTCTTCCCGAATGACGACCGCACCTTCGATTCCGCCTATTCCGGCAACACCACCGTTTCAGATATCTGGGATGGCGTATGGGTTCCGGTCCCGGGGATCACCCAGTACTTCGCGCATGAATACTGCGTTCTGAAATGGTCCTCCATCCCGCGACAGGAAAGACGGCTGGCAGGGCAGACCGACACGGACGGCAATGTCCGCCCCGTGGATTTCCGTTTCCCGATCCTGGGAGAATCGGTCAACTGCAACGACGCCGCATGGAAGGATTATCAATATTTCAATCTCTCCCGCACCAAATCCTATGTGAACATGATTCACAACGGGCAAACCAATCTCCTCCATGCTGACGGCAGTGCCCGCACTGTCAATCTGCAGAAAATTCGCAGTACGTATGGCTTCCTCAAAGCCTACGTCAAGGGAGCCCCTGTCACACTCTGATCCGGCGTCTTCCCGTTCCGGTCCTCCCGCCGCCCCTTGCGGGAGGGCCGGAACGGCGGATTCACGGCAGCGAATATCGCTCTTTTTCCGCCAGATAAAGCTCCATCACTTCCGCGGGCGAAAGAGCGGAATTCCAGAGTCGGATTCCATTCAGTTCCCCCTGGAAATGGTCGACGGGAGCGGCATTCGACGAGAGGGCACCGAAAAAGTAGTAGCTCCGGCCGTTGATCAGTTTTTCCGGCAGCGTATGTCGGGCCGCCTTTTCGCCGTTGAGATAGAGTTCGACACTTTTTCCGTCGCAGACCAGTGTTCCGAAATACCAGCGCCCGGTCGGCAACGGCTTCAGGAACAGATGGCGGATCTTCTTCGAAGCGAGATAATAGAGGAAGCCGAATCGCCCCTCTTTATTGACCAGCAGGGCATTGTGATACCCGACCTTGCAGATCAGCGCCCCGTTTCCCGCCTGCTGTTCCGGCCGGAACCAGACCGCCCAGGTGAACTGCTCCGGCAGTTCGGCGACCTCCGGAGCCTGGTAACAACTGCTTTTGCCGTCACAGACGATGACGCAGGTTCCGGTTTCCGGAAGAATCCGGGTGACGGCGTTCGACGCGACCCTGCCCGCAGAACCGCCGTTCAGTTCAAACCACGGGTTCTCCTGCGCGGCGAGAGAGAGGACGGCACATACGGCCAGAATTGGAATCCGTTTCAACGATTTCATCACTTTTGAAGTTCCCTGTCTTTATTTTTTCCGCGGTTTCACCAAATAGACGCCAAGCCCTCCGGCCGGAATCTCCGCCTGAAAATCCACCACTCGGCCCGCCGTGATCCGGCGGTCATTCAGGAGATCGGAAATTTCATACTCCCGACGCGGATCCAGCCCCGCTTCCCGGAAGGGGAGGGAAATTTTCATCGCCGCCGGAGCACCGCCGTTGTTCGGCACCACCAGGACGGCAGTTCCGGCACGGAACCGCGCATACGCCTGCAGAAGATCCTCCCGGTCGGTCGTGACTCTGCAGATATTCGATTCGCGGTGATTATCCGGAAAATATTCGAAAATCTCCGGATGCTGCCGCCGGATGCGGATCATTTTCTTGACCAGTTCGAAAAACCGCCGGTTTTTCTCTTTCCCGCTCCAGTCGACCACATTGCCGTAGAGATTCCACGTCTTCCGGTCCTCCGGCTTCCATTCGCCGTTGCGCTGATAGGTCCGATAGTAGGAATCGATGAAAAACCGGGAGGGATTGTTCCACTCTTCACCGATGTACCAGAGCGGAATGAACGGCGCGAAAATCGCCTGGTAACCGATCGCGATCGGACTGCCGTTGACCAGATACCGGGGCGAGTCGTGGCAGGAAAGCATGTAGGTGTAATACCGTTCCATCCCGGGCGCCCGGTCGAAATCGTCGCGGGCACGCATATCGCCTCCGCTCCGGATGTCATCCACCAGATTTTTCGCGGGATTCAGGTGCGTGTCGCCGAACCAGCGGGCATAGATGTTCCCCTTCTCATTTCTGTAGCAGAACGAATTCTGTTCCAGATCGAAGACGTTTTTCCGACTGCTGGGCCACTCCGACAGGAAGATCACTTTGCGCCCCTCCGACCGCATCCGCTCCTTGACGACGCGGAACAGATCGAATCCGGCGTATTCCGGTTCGCAGTCACAGCGGAACCCGTCCACGCCGGTCCTCTGAAACCATTCAACCAGACGGGCGGCGAACCATTCGCGCAGCTCCCGATTCTCCCAGTTGAAGAGGTGCCCCCGGTAGGGCGGGAAATAGCTGCCGAACCATTCCGGTCGTTCCTTGAGAATCGGCGCGCCACCTTCGTTGGTGGTCACCCCCCAGGTCACCACGTCGAAGAATACCCGGATGTTGCGCCGATGCGCCTCCTCCACAAAATTCCTCAGCACCTGCCACTGTTTCTCCGGCTCCTTCTCTCCGGTCAGGCGGGCGCTGATCGTATGGACGCCGAAATTTCCGTAGCCCGTGCTGGCGTTGACCGGCGGGGTGAGCCAGATACCGTTCACACCCATCTCCGCAAGATGATCCAGCACCGATCCCATCCCCTTGAGCGTCTCGTCGGGCGAGGCGGCGTCGATCCGCACTTCCATGAGGATGAGGCTCTTGAGCCAATCCGGGGTTTCGAGGCGGCCGTCGGCGCGCCGTTCCATCTGGACCTCAGAATCCGGTTTATACGCCGGAATCAGCTGCCGATTGTCAATCCCCGCCCCCCGGGTACACAGACAACAGCCCAGCAGCATGAAAACCCATAGAACATTTCGTTTCATCTGATCCATTCCTTTCCCGTTTCATTGAGTTTCAGTAAGGCCGCCACGGACTGTCTTCCGGCGTATAATCATCCTGCATCGCCTTCAGTGGCCCGGCATAAAGCGCCTGATGGCTCAAGCCGACAACCCCCTTGACGTGACCGTCGAAATAAAGGACATTACAGACACCGGAATGCCAGGGCCACGCCCAGGCCGGCTGGCTCGCCTTGGTCCACGCCATCACAAAGGGGCGTATGATCCCATTGTCGTCGCGTCCGGTGTCGACAACGTGGATATAATTGCTCGGATGTCGAATTTTCGTGTTCCGTTTCAACGCGAAATAGAGCGGATCGGTATCATAATAATCATCTCCAGTAGTATGGTTGATACCGTATCCGCCGCTCCATTGCCAGTCGCCGGAGTTCCCGTTTCCGCCCAGTTGATTGTTCCGGTAATACCAGTTGGTGACATTGCGCATAGCGGTCGGACACGAAAGAATCTTCATGGAAACATAGCCATTCCACGCCAGACAGTCGCTCCAGTACTGCATGCCGGAACTGATCTTTGTGCGCGTTCGGAGAATCAACCCGCCGGAATTGTCCTGGTACGCCACCATCGCCAATCCGATCTGTTTGAGATTGTTGACGCACTGAGTAGCCTGCGCCCTCTCCCGCGCTTTGTTCAAAGCGGGCAGAAGCATCGCGGCAAGAATCGCTATAATCGCAACGACAATAAGGAGTTCAATCAAAGTAAATCGTTTCCATTTCATGACTGCAAACCCTTTCTGTTATCCATCTGTCTATTAGGTTCCGGTCAATCGGCGGGATAGTTTCCACCTGAAACCGGCTCATTCTCTTCGCAGATCGCCAGCCCGGCGGGCGGAACCATCAGCCGGTTCAATCCCGGCCGGAGTTCCGCCTCACCTGCTGCACGGCCGAATACATCGAAAAGCTGCACGATACCCGGTGTCTCCGAATCAACCGGAATTTCCCCTGTGTGTTTTGCATTGACGATCAGATGGGGAATCCGGCAGTGTCGCCGAACCACCAGCCCGGATTGATAAACGGCGGTCACCGCCTCCCGTTCGCCGAATGCGGTGACGAGAGGATAACTCAGCTCCGGGTGTTCCGGATGCAGCGTGCCCTCCTGAAGTGTCCGGCGGTGCCGTGAACAGAACTCCATCCAGAACGCAAGCATCTCGCGCTGAGCGGCCGGCAGTCTGCCCAGCCGGACGGAGATCTGCGGAACGCTGAAGAGGACATTCAATATCTGCAGCGCCGCCACTTCCGGCGTATCCTGTTCCGACCAGATCAGCATATCGGAGTGAACGGCGGAGTTTCCCGCCAGCAGCCGCAGGTCGATGGTGCGAACCCGGTTCTGCAGGAGATCATGAGCACAGTCGGAAGCGCGGAACACGTTGCCGTAACAACGCATTCCCGGCCCGGTGTAGGATTGGCGGAACTCGATGATGATCTCCGGATTCAATGCGGTGAGCGCGTCCCGGATCCCGGCGAGCAGACGCCCCAGACCTTCGGGCAGAGAATCCGTGTCGGCACCGCATTCCGCCGGTGCCGCCGACAGAGGGATGCTGTCGAGAAAATCAAGCTTGAGGCCATCGAGCCGGTACTCCTTCACCAGACGGACACAAACAGCGATGAGATGGTTCCGCACTTCCGGACAGCGAGGATCGAGCAGAAAGTGGTCTCCGCCGCCCGGCAGCAGTTTTCCGCGGAAAAGAGCCAGCAGCTCCGGGTGACCTGTACCGATAAACGGCAGAGCCAGCCAGAGCAGGCAGCGGATTCCTCCGGCATGGAAACGCTCGACCAGCTGCCGCAAATCGGGAAATTTGCCGGGACAGACCCGCCACTCTCCGCAGCTGCTCATATTCAAACCGCCCCCCGAGATGATTTCGCTCTGCCAGCCGTCGTCGATGATGACGGAGTGAATCCGGCACTGTTTGATCAACTCCGCCTCCTGCTCCAGTTCCGCCTGAGAAACCGCCTTCTGGAACTGATACCAGGTGGAGTAGAACGGCAGTCGCGCCGCCTCCGGAACCGGCAGAGCCGGGCGGTTCCCAGGCATGGCGGAGTACCAGTCGGCAATCTCGCGCAGGAGATCGCCGAAAAATTTCCGGCGGCGGTCGATCCGGACTGCGAACCGGATTGTACCGCACGCCTCTTCCGGAACGGAGAAGAGTGTGAATCCGGTTTCGATCCGGTTCTCCTCCGTCGCTCCGCTGGAGCAGAACACCGGCCGGAAAGCGTCGGAGAACGCGAAACTCATGGAGTTGATTCCCTCCAGATTCAGATAGGAATACACCGGGCAGTTCCGATGCAACGCGAACGGCTCACGTCCGCCGTGCCACCAGTACGGCTGATAATGGTGGCAGTCGAAAAGTTCCCGCAGCGGATGCCACTTGACCTGGGCATCTTTCTGCGGCACCCGGAACGAGAAAGTGATTTCCGGCAGGCGCCCGGGTTCCGCCCTCTCCAGTTCGACATGGATGATTGACAGAGCCTCTTCCAGGAGTTCCTCCCGGAATTTCACCGACCAGCCGTCCAGCCTGCCGGAAAGTTCGCAGGGCGCAATCTTCGCTTCAAACAATAATTTGTCAGGAGCTTCCATCCCGTAAATCCTCTT
>ENA-UONY01003394-UONY01003394.1-human-gut-metagenome-genome-assembly--contig:-CS9-NODE-3394-length-10072-cov-32.933513_pt1 | contig 10072 bp, 8 predicted proteins | sample MGYA00242465_ERZ724012 | MGnify/ENA metagenome assembly ERZ724012 | reverse complement strand
TGGTGCACCTCCAGGGACTCGAACCCTGGGCCCACTGATTAAGAGAAACCAACGGGCAACAATCGTCAATTTTCAGAATCACGCAGATTCGTTATTTTTATCGTTTCGCCGTAAATTTGCGTTTTGCATCTGCTGCATCCTTTGCACCCGCCATCCCCTCTTGCATCCGTTATCCAGCCGTTCCGGTGTGCAAAAAGTGTGCAAAAATGTGCAGAGCCAAAATCAACCTCTTAAAACAGGCATTGGATTTTTATACAAAGCCGGGAAAATGGTCAGGTTCGAGCCCAAAACAGCAGCTGAAATCTTGCCTGTTTAGACCAAGCATCAAATGTACATTCACAACTATGATTCATGGCAGGGATTTGGACAACTACGATCTCTTATAAATCCAAAGCAGCTCTTTCTATGTGGACTTTTCTGGGTGGAAACACCCAGAGGGTTCACTTTTTTTATTTTATCGACAGCGCCTCCATCCGGGCTATACTGCTGTTTTGACATCTATTTGGCAGCAAAACCCTGAAGGATCACGACTCGTTATAAAGCGTGACGGATTTCAGACAAAAGCGCACAAGGCTTGAACAAAGCCGTAAGATCACTTCCTGGAGCGACAAAGACTTATACAATCTTTATTCCGATTGCAGAACCCTTTCCCCCACTTAATACTTTTAGCGGTATTATGACTTTGCAAGAAAGAAATGGGGTGAACAATTATGAGCATTACAAATGCGGCGAGAAGATTTGAACAGAGATTTGACGCAAAAGCGGAGCGCTTTATTTGGCATCATCCGCTACTTGGCTCTATCTCCATCTTTGTTGGAATGCCCTTACTGGTTTTGGCGTGTGTCTGTATCAGTACGATCGTTATCGCCTTTCCTATGGCATGGCTTTTGGGTTGGTTGTAATCTTTATTTCATCTTTAAACGCACAAAAGATCACTAATGCCATTTTTAGAGGAAAGGGTTTATGATATTGGTGACAGCAAAAAAAGGAGGTTGAATCTTATGCAAATACTAATTGCACTCATCGGTGTATGTGCGGCAGCAATGCTGCTGTGGTATGTCTATATTTTAATGAAGGGAGATGATCAGGCATGAGTACCATGATCCAGTATGTTTTATACCTTGCCATTCTGGTCGTTTTGGCAATTCCGCTAGGCGCATACATAAAAAACGTCATGAACGGCGAGAAAACTTTTTTGTCCAAAGTTCTGACACCGTGCGAAAACCTGATTTACAAGGTTATGCGTGTAGACAGAGAAGAACAGATGACATGGAAAAAATATGCGGTAAGTGTATTGACCTTTTCCGGTGTCGGGCTTGTTTTTCTGTTCCTGCTTCAACTTGTGCAGGGTGTTCTTCCCGGAAATCCGCAGCATCTTTCCGGTGTGAAATGGGATTTGGCATTTAACACTTCTGCAAGTTTCATTACCAATACAAACTGGCAGGCATATTCCGGTGAATCCACATTGAGTTACCTCACTCAGGCTTTAGGTCTGACTGTTCAGAACTTTGTTTCCGCAGCTACAGGTATCGCCGTTCTATTTGCATTGATCCGTGGCTTTATCAAGGTGAAATCCTCCGGGTTGGGAAGCTTTTGGGTGGACTTGACCCGCATTGTGGTTCACATCCTACTCCCGCTGAATCTGGTCATTTCTCTGTTGCTGGTAGGCGGCGGCGTGATCCAGAACCTGAAAAGTGCAGAAACCGTATCCCTTGTAGAACCGATTGCCGTCAGTGCAGAAGGCGAAATCCTTGAGGATGCGGTAATTGACTTAGACACCGAAACCGTCACTGTAGATGGCGAAATCGTTTCGAATGCACAGATCGTCACCGAGCAGTTCGTACCGATGGGTCCTGCGGCCAGCCAGGTCGCAATCAAACAGACCGGCACCAACGGCGGCGGTTATATGGGCGTCAACTCCGCACATCCTTTGGAAAATCCCAATGCCTTTACCAATCTGATCGAAATGATTTCCATTCTGCTGATTCCGGCGGCACTGTGTTTCACATTCGGTTCTGCAGTAAAGAACAAGAAGCAGGGTGTTGCGATCTTTATGGCAATGTTTCTCTGCCTGGTTGTTGCCTTGAGCTGTATCGCCGTCACTGAACAGGTTGGCACCCCCCAGCTTGCACAAAACGGCGCAGTCAATATGTCAATGGCCGAACAGGCAGGCGGCAATATGGAGGGTAAGGAGACTCGCTTTGGCATTGCAGGGTCCTCTACATGGGCAGCTTTCACCACAGCAGCCTCCAACGGCTCTGTAAACTCCATGCATGACAGCTACACGCCTCTTGGCGGCATGGTGACTATGCTGCTGATGCAGCTTGGCGAGGTTGTTTTCGGCGGCGTGGGCTGCGGCCTTTACGGTATGCTTGCTTTTGCTATTCTGACGGTGTTCATTGCCGGTCTGATGGTAGGCCGTACACCGGAATTCCTTGGCAAGAAAATTGAGCCTTATGAGATGAAATGGTCGGTACTGGTTTGCCTTGCAACACCCATTGCAATTCTGGTCGGCAGCGGCCTTGCCGCTGTAGTACCCTCTGTCATGGATAGCCTGCATAACGGCGGTGCCCACGGTTTCTCTGAAATGCTGTATGCCTACTCATCCTGTGGCGGCAATAACGGCTCTGCCTTTGCAGGTTTCAATGCGAATACCGTATTTCTGAATGTAAGCCTGGGACTGGCGATGCTCTTTGCCCGGTTCCTGCCCATCATCGGCACACTTGCAATCGCAGGCAGCCTGGCTGGGAAAAAGAAAATTGCCACGACTGCGGGCACCTTGTCTACCACAAATGGAATATTTGTTTTCCTGCTGATTGTTGTGGTATTGCTGATCGGTGCGCTGAGCTTCTTCCCGGCGCTTGCTCTTGGTCCACTTGCTGAGTTCTTTGGAAGCATTGCGTAACGGAGGGTTACAGATATGAGTACAAAACAGAAAAGTGCTTTTGCCGACCGGAAAATGCTCGGCAGGGCAATTAAAGATTCTTTTGTAAAATTGAGCCCGAAAACACAGGCAAAAAATCCGGTCATGTTTCTGGTTTTTGTGGCTGCTATTTTGACCAGCATTCTTTGGGTGGTGTCCCTGTTCGGCTTAAAAGACGCTCCAAGCGGATATACGATGGCGATTGCCATTATCCTTTGGTTTACCGTGCTATTTGCCAACTTTGCCGAGGCCATTGCAGAAGGTCGTGGTAAAGCACAGGCAGATTCTCTCCGGGCATCCCGAAAGGATGTGGACGCACATAAAATTCCCTCTGTATCGCAGAAGGACAGCGTGACTGTGGTTCAATCCGCCCTGCTGAAAAAAGGGGAACTGGTGATTGTCAAAGCCGGAGAGCAGATTCCGGCAGACGGCGAAGTCATAGAAGGTGCGGCATCTGTGGATGAAAGCGCCATCACCGGCGAATCCGCTCCTGTAATTCGTGAGGCAGGCGGCGACCGCAGCGCTGTAACCGGCGGCACCACTGTACTGTCGGACTGGATTGTTGTCAGAGTGACCAACGAAGCCGGAGAAAGCTTTCTGGACAAGATGATTGCGATGGTAGAAGGTGCTGCCCGGAAGAAGACGCCCAACGAAATTGCTTTGCAGATTTTTCTGGTAGCCTTGTCCATTATCTTTATATTAGTGACAGTCTCTCTCTACACTTATTCCATTTTTTCTGCAAAGCTGGCAGGAATTGAGAATCCCACCTCTGTAACAACTCTGGTAGCGCTGTTGGTGTGCCTTGCGCCTACTACCATTGGTGCCTTGCTTTCCGCCATCGGTATTGCCGGTATGTCCCGACTGAACCAGGCAAATGTTCTGGCCATGAGTGGTCGTGCCATTGAAGCCGCCGGTGATGTAGACATTCTGATGCTTGACAAAACCGGAACAATCACCCTGGGCAATCGACAGGCATCGGAGTTCATTCCGGTAGATGGTGTTGATATTCAGGAACTGGCGGACGCCGCTCAGCTTTCTTCTCTGGCCGATGAAACCCCCGAGGGCAGAAGCGTTGTTGTGCTGGCAAAGGAGCAGTTTGGAATTCGTGGCAGAAGCCTTCAGGACAAGAATATGCACTTTGTCCCATTTACTGCCGTGACTCGTATGAGCGGCGTCGACTTTGACGGCAACGAAATCCGAAAAGGCGCAGCAGATGCCATGCAGAGTTATGTGACCCATGCAGGCGGAATGTATTCTCCAGACTGTGATCAAGTTGTCAAGTCTATTGCGTCCAAGGGCGGCACACCTCTGGTCGTAGCTAAGAACCACAAGATTCTCGGCGTTATCTATTTGAAGGATATTATCAAGCAGGGTGTGAAGGAGAAATTTGCAGATCTGCGGAAAATGGGCATCAAGACCATTATGATCACCGGCGACAATCCGATTACTGCTTCGGCCATTGCTGCCGAGGCCGGTGTGGATGACTTCCTTGCGGAAGCAACGCCGGAAGGAAAGCTGGCAATGATTCGTGATTTTCAGGCCAAGGGTCATTTGGTCGCCATGACAGGCGATGGCACCAACGACGCTCCGGCTTTGGCACAAGCAGATGTTGCAGTTGCCATGAACAGCGGCACACAGGCAGCAAAAGAAGCAGGCAATATGGTGGATCTGGACTCTTCGCCTACAAAACTGATCGACATTGTTCGCATCGGCAAACAACTTTTGATGACACGAGGCAGCCTGACTACCTTCTCCATTGCCAACGATGTGGCAAAATACTTTGCCATTATTCCGGCGCTGTTTATGGGACTTTATCCGGGACTGTCTGCTCTGAATATTATGGGGCTACATTCCCCGCAAAGCGCTGTCCTCTCTGCGATTATTTATAATGCACTCATCATTATTGCGCTCATTCCGTTGGCACTGAAAGGTGTGAAATACCGTGAGGTCTCTGCCGGAAAGCTGCTGTCACGGAACCTGCTGGTTTATGGGCTGGGTGGTCTGGCTGCTCCCTTTATCTTTGTGAAACTAATCGATATTCTGCTTGTATTTACCGGTCTGATGTAAGGAGGATGCATCCTATGAATGCAGTAACAAAGAAAACGATCTCGTATTTTGAAGGAATGCTTGGAATAAGCTTCGCCGTTCTATGTGCGACCACCCTGCGTTTCGCTCTGTGGGCGCCGGAATTGCTTCAGAAAATTTTTCTCACCATCTTCGGATAAGGGGGTATATATTATGAAAACAATGAAAAGTGTACTGCCAAAGGCAGGTATGATCTTTTTAATCTTTACGCTGCTGTGCGGCGTAATCTATACGGGTGTTGTCACAGGAATTGCTCAGCTTATTTTCCCGGATCATGCAAACGGAAGCATCATTGAAGTAGACGGGAAAAAATATGGCTGTGAATTACTTGGGCAGCAATATACAGATGAAGCCCATATGTGGGGGCGCATTATGAATATTGATGTTTCAACCTATACGGATGAAAACGGAAAGGCACTGATGTACGCCGCTCCCTCCAACCTCTCTCCGGCAAGCGAGGAGTATGCACAGCTCGTGGCAGAGCGGGTAGAAAAGCTCCGGGCTGCAAATCCTGAAATGGACGAAACGGCCATTCCGGTGGATCTGGTTACTTGTTCCGGCAGTGGGCTTGATCCCCATATTTCCCCGGCAGCAGCGGAATATCAGGTAGCACGCATTGCAAAGGCAAATGATATGACCGAAGATGAAGTGCGTGAGATCATCCAAAACTGCACCGACGGACGATTCCTTGGCATCTTTGGCGAAGAGACCGTCAATGTGCTGGAAGTCAATCTGATGCTGGACGGTATTCTGGAGAAGTGAAATGAACATAGCTAAAATCATGATTCCCAAAATCTCCACTGTATTTCTTTATGAAAAGGATACGATTCGTCAGGGATTGGAACGGTTTATGGTACATGGCTATACCGCTGTCCCGGTACTGAATGATCAGGAACAGTATATTGGAAGCGTGACGGAGGGAGATTTCCTCCGCCACCTTCTTGCTTGCCAGACAACAGACTTGAAAGTACAGGAGGGATACCGACTTGGCAGCATTGTTCGCAGAGATTTTTGCCCTGCGTTACAAATAGATGCAGATTCCGACCAAGTTGTAACTGCAATGCTGAATCAGAATTTTGTCCCCATCGTTGATGGCCGGAATGCTCTATGCGGGATTCTGACAAGGAAACGGCTGATTGAATTTCTGGCACAAGCTCGTGATAAAAAAGAATAAGTCCTGCATCTTTAGACGGTCTTAATACAGATACGCATTCTCTTTTACCTTTTTTACTCCCTTTGATATATGATTAAGGACACGTAAAGAGTCATAAAGGGAATCACTTCTACATGAGTGACAGATAGGAGGGTTAAAATGGAACTGCCAAGACAAGATCCGGATCAGCTTCTTCGTGCGATCCGTAACGATGCATCCACTAAGAAAAGCGGAAAACTCAAAATCTTTTTCGGTTATGCCGCAGGTGTCGGAAAGACCTATGCCATGCTTCAGGCGGCTCATCAGGCTAAGGAGCGTGGCATCGATGTGGTTGCTGGATACATAGAACCCCATGCCCGACCCCAGACGATGGCACTTCTGGACGGCTTGGAGCAGCTTCCTGTGAAACAAGTTGCTTACGAAGGAATGACCCTTCGTGAATTTGATCTTGATGCTGCGCTCAAGCGAAATCCCCAGCTCATACTGGTGGATGAGTTGGCCCATACCAACGCCGAAAGCAGTCGGCACACGAAGCGGTATCAGGATATTCAGGAACTGCTAAATACTGGAATTGATGTCTATACGACTGTAAATGTCCAACATATCGAGAGTCTCAACGATACAGTAGCCTCTATCACCGGAATTCTTGTGCGGGAGCGCATTCCGGATTCCACCTTTGATCAAGCAGATCAGGTAGAACTGGTGGATATTGAGCCTGCGGAGTTGCTGGAACGACTGGCAAGTGGAAATGTGTACCGGGAAGATCAGGCGCAGCGGGCAACAGTTAATTTTTTCACGCTGGAAAATCTCACCGCATTGCGGGAAATCGCCCTCCGTCGGTGCGCTGACCGGGTGAACTTGCTGACGGAAAGCGCCAGAGTACAGAGCCGAGGCGATTACCATACAGACGAGCGCATTCTGGCATGTCTTTCCTCGTCGCCATCCAACGCAAAAATCATTCGGACTGCTGCAAGGATGGCAAGAGCCTTTCGGGGAACATTTACCGCTCTTTATGTGGAAACGCCAAATACAGCGGCGATGAGTGACGATGATAAAAAGCGTTTGCAGGATAATAAGCGTCTGGCCCAGCAACTTGGCGCTGTGATTGAGACAAGTTATGGCGATGACGTGCCTTATCAGATTGCGGAATTTGCCCGTCTTTCCGGCATCTCAAAAATCGTAATTGGACGAAGTACCGTTGCACGAAAGAATATTTTCAGCAAGCCCACCTTGACGGAACGCCTGATTTCCAGCGTACCTAATCTGGATATTCATGTGATACCGGATGCCAGCATAGGAACCAGCTATCAGGAAAAAAAGCGTAAGGCGCAGGCAGATGCGATGCCCCTGCGTGATGTTCTGAAGAGTATAGTCGTATTGCTGGTAGCTACACTAATTGGCTGTGGCTTTGACGCTCTTGGGTTCACGGAGAGTAATATTATCGCAGTTTACATATTAGGCGTACTTGTGACCGCTGTAATCACAACCAACCGACTGTGCGGGATTCTGACCTCGGTTGTCAGTGTGCTGGTTTTCAATTTCTTTTTTACCACTCCGAGACTGACATTCCATTTTGACGATCCGAACTATATTGTTACCTTTACCATTATGTTTATAGTAACACTGCTTTCCGGATCTCTCGCTACCCGGCTGAAAGAAAATGTGAAACAATCTGCCCATACAGCTTACCGTACAAAGATTCTTTTTGAAACCAACCAGCTTCTGCAAAAAGAGCAGGATGAGAATGCGGTAATCTCCGCTACGGCAGGGCAGCTTATGAAGCTGCTGAAAAAAGATATTGTCGTCTACCTGTCTGATGGTAAAGAACTTGCCACCCCTAACGTTTTTCGTGCTGTTAACAGCATTCAGGAAGATTTAATTTCTGAGAACGAGAAAGCAGTCGCCGGTTGGGTCTTCCGAAACAATAAACACGCCGGTGCCACAACAGATACATTATCCAGTGCAAAGTGTTTATACCTTGCGATTCGGGTCAACCAGCATGTATATGGAGTGGCTGGTATTGCGGTGAACGGTATTCCGCTGGACTCTTTCGAAAACAGCGTACTCCTCTCTATTCTGGGCGAGTGCGCTTTGGCACTTGAAAACATCAAAAACGCCAAAGAAAAAGAGGAAGCGGCTGTTCTGGCGCAAAATGAACAGCTTCGTGCTAACCTGCTGCGGGCAATCTCTCATGATCTTCGAACCCCTTTGACAGCGATTTCTGGCAGCGCAGACAATTTGCTTGCAAATTATAAAAAGATGGATGATGCATTGCGGGAGCAGACCTTTACCGATATTTATGACGATTCCATGTGGCTGATTAATCTCGTTGAAAACCTGTTGGCAGTCACACGAATTGAGGGCGGACAGGTCAATCTAACTCGGAGTATCGAACTCATGGATGAGGTCGTTTCTGAAGCACTGAAGCACATCAACAGAAAGAGTAAAGAACACACCATTCGTGTGACCAGCGGTAAAGACTTTATCCTTGCCCACATTGATGCGAAGCTGATCGTTCAGGTGATTATCAATTTGGTTGACAACGCCATCAAATATACCCCTGTCGGTTCAGTAATTGAAATACATACCGATCAAAAAGAGCAATGGGTCACGGTTTCCGTTTCCGACAACGGCCCTGGGATTCCAGATGAGCAGAAGCCCCGTATTTTCGATATGTTTTATAGTGGGGCCAATAAAGTGGTCGACAGCCGCAGAAGCCTTGGATTGGGGCTGTCCCTCTGCAAGTCCATTGTGACCGCCCACGGCGGCACGATTTCCGTATCAGACAATCAGCCAAATGGCACTGTGTTCACATTTACATTACCCGCCGGGAAGGTAGAACTTCATGAATAAACCTTTGATATTAGTGGTTGAGGATGATCCATCTATACGAAATCTCATTACAACCACATTGAAAACAAATGATTATCGTTATGTGGTAGCGCCCAGTGGCTCGACAGCCATTATGGAGGCCACATCGCACCATCCTGAAATCATCTTGCTGGATTTGGGCTTGCCGGATATGGATGGCGTTCAAGTCATTCAAACGGTACGCTCCTGGTCCAATACCCCCATCATTGTAATTAGCGCCAGAAGTGAAGATAATGACAAGATTCATGCATTGGATGCCGGAGCTGACGATTATCTGACAAAACCTTTTTCTGTTGAAGAATTATTGGCTCGACTTCGGGTGACGCAGCGAAGACTCTCTCTGATGACGGCAGAGATGTTTACTGCCAGTTCTGTATTTGTGAATGGTAAGTTGAAAGTGGATTATGCCGGGGGATGCGCTTATTTGGGAGAGGACGAGCTGCACCTGACGCCCATTGAGTATAAGCTGTTGTGCCTGCTGTCCAAGAATGTCGGCAAGGTACTGACCCATACCTTTATCACACAAAATATCTGGGGCCGCAGTTGGGATAACGATGTGGCTTCCCTGCGGGTATTTATGGCAACACTGCGGAAAAAGCTGGAGCCAACAGAAGAATCCCCGCAATACATCCAAACACATATTGGTGTGGGCTACCGTATGATAAAAGTAGAATAATACTATGCGGTCGGCCAGTGTTCACAGATGCATCAGATGTTCAACATACCGAATTGAAGCTCATTCCGAATCACCGTTTGAATTTGCGGTCGCTGCGAACCTTTCTGACCGTGGATGACGAAACGTTTGAACGCTTGCAGAAACGGTTTGAGAGCATGGTACGATAACCTGTTTCTGATTTAAAAAACTTGTCAAGAGGGCTGGCACCGTCCAGTCCTCTCTCTTTTTGCCAAAGTTCCCCTTTCTTTTTCTTGCAAGCTGCCGAAAGTAGCGTATTTTCAAAAGTTTTTGTTGACACGACTCGATTTTTGTGGTAATCTATCCCAACAATTTAATATAACATATTTACTTAGAGTTCCAGCTC
>ENA-UONY01003392-UONY01003392.1-human-gut-metagenome-genome-assembly--contig:-CS9-NODE-3392-length-10078-cov-5.156440_pt1 | contig 10078 bp, 9 predicted proteins | sample MGYA00242465_ERZ724012 | MGnify/ENA metagenome assembly ERZ724012 | reverse complement strand
TGTGGTTCCTTACCTCGTCTTTTTTGTTGGCGTGTTTTGCAACGCGCCCTTCTTTGACAGCCTGCGCCGTGCTAGTTAAAGCACGGCATTTTATTATAAGATTATTCTCTGATCAAGTTGCTATAATACTCGGTTTTCCCAGATAGTACATCATCATAGAATCCCTGTTTCCAGTCGATGAAGTCCACGCTGGCCTGCAAATCAGACATCCTGCGGAGCAGCTCTTCCCGTTTCTGCGCAAGGAAAATCTTTCTTTCGGGAATCGTTTTTTCTCCCTGCAGGCACAGTTCGGTGTATACCTTCATTTCCTGAATGCTCATGCCACAGTTTTTCAGGCAGGTCAGGCTCTTAATCCACGCGACGTCACGATCATCAAAGATGCGATGGTTATTGGCGTCGCGTTTTACGTTGGGAACAAGACCCTCGTTGCAATAAAACTTGAGTGCTTCATAAGTCATGCCAGTCTGATGGCAGACTTCCTTCATCGTATACATAAAATTTCCTCCGATACGCAATATCCTCTTGACCGGTTGTAACAACCGGGTGTTACACTTGTATTGTAGCATTTTATGCTGAAGAAAACAATCACTGGAGGTCTGCAATATGAAAGTTTTACTGGTCAACGGTGGTCCGCATAAAGAAGGCAATACCAATGCTGCTCTGATGGAAATCGCTAGGCAGCTGAGCAAGGAAGGAATTGAGTCCGAAATCTTCTGGATAGGCAATGACACCATCTCCGGATGCCGCGCCTGTTTTGCCTGCGGCAAGCTGGGCAAGTGTGCAATCGACGATTGTGTGAATGCCTTCCTTGAAAAGGCAGTGGAGGCGGACGGTTTCATCTTTGGTTCCCCTGTGCATTGGGGCGGTGCATCCGGTGCGCTGACCTCCTTCATGGACAGACTCTTCTATGCAGATTTGGTGGGCAACGGAAATCGTTTCTACCTTAAGCCCGCAGCGGCAGTGTCCACTGCCCGTCGCGCCGGTACGACAGCGACCTGGGATCAGCTGAACAAGTACTTCGGTCTGATGCAGATGCCCATCGTTACCTCTCAGTACTGGAATCTGGTACACGGAGGCTTTGGCGGTCAGGTAGAGCAGGATGTGGAAGGTTTGCAGACCATGCGCACACTGGCCCGGAACATGGCATTTATGCTCAAATGCAAGCAGGTGGCTTTGGAGAACGGCGTAGCGATGCCTGAACGAGAAAAATCCACCTTTACCAATTTCGTGCGCTGACAGGAGGAAAAGCAAATGAGCAAGAAGGTTCTGGTTCTTTCCGGCAGCCCTCGCAAGGGCGGCAACTCTGATATTCTCTGCGATGAATTTATGCGCGGCGCACAGGATGCCGGTCATACCGTAGAAAAGATTTTCATCCGCGATCAGAAAATCGGCTTCTGCAATGCCTGTTATGCCTGTCGCGAAAGCGGCGTCTGCGTGCTGAAGGACGGCATGCAGGATGTGCTGGACAAGATGGCATGGGCTGATGTGATCGTCATGGCCAGCCCGGTGTATTTCTATTCCATCGATGCACAGATGAAGACGGTCATTGATCGCACGCTGGCACAGTGGACGAAGCTGCCGGACAAAGAATTCTACTACATCATGACGGCAGCGGATAGTGAGGATGAGGCATTCGATACGTCTCTTGCCTGCTTCCGGGGCTTTGCGGTGTGTCTGAAGGGTTCAAAGGAAATGGGTGTGATTCGTGGCGGCGGTGTGTATGAATCCGGAGCGGTCAGGGAAACGGAGCACATGGCGGCAGCCTATGAGATGGGCAGAAATGTCTGAGGTGAGATCATGATCTATACTGGTTTTCAGGATAAGAAGCTGTCCATGCTGGGCTTCGGCACTATGCGCCTGCCCACACTGGAAGGCGGCGCGATTGACGAAGCACAGGTTGCAGAAATGGTGCAGTACGCGCTGGACAATGGTGTGAACTACTTCGACACCGCCTATCCCTATCACGGCGGCATGTCCGAGATCGTCATCGGCAAGGCGCTGAGCGCATATCCGAGGGATTCGTACTATCTTGCCACCAAGTATCCCGGTCATCAGATCAGCTCCAGCTATGATCCGGCGGCTGTGTTTGAGGAACAGCTGAAGAAATGCGGCGTGGAATACTTCGATTTCTATCTGCTGCACAATGTCTATGAGAATTCCATCCAGACCTATCTGGATCCCCGCTGGGACATCATTGGCTATTTCAGGGAGCAGAAGCGCCTCGGGCGCATCAAACATCTGGGCTTTTCCTGTCACGGGCGCGTGGAGAATCTGCGCGAGTTCCTCGACGCCGCCGGTAAGGACATGGAATTCTGCCAGATTCAGCTGAACTGGCTGGACTGGACGCTGCAGGACGCCAAAGCGAAGGTTGAACTGCTGAACGAGCGAAACATCCCTGTGTGGGTCATGGAGCCCGTGCGCGGCGGTCGCCTTTGCAAGCTGGATGAAAAGGATGAAGCCGATCTCAAGTCTCTGCGCCCGGACACAAGCATTCCCGAATGGGGCTTCCGTTTCCTGCAGGGAATTCCCGGCGTGACGATGGTCCTTTCCGGCATGTCCAATATGCAGCAGATGCAGGAGAATGTCCGTACTTTTGAAGAAAGCAAGCCTCTGAACGTACAAGAGATCGATACGCTGATGACCATAGCCGACAGCATGAAGAACTCCGTTCCCTGCACGGCATGTCGCTACTGCACCGATCATTGCCCGATGGGCCTTGACATCCCGCTGATGATGGCTACCTGCAGTGAGCTGCGCTTCTCGCCGGTCATCAACATCGCCATGCGTTTGGAAGGTCTGCCTGCGGACAAGCAGCCCTCTGCCTGCATCGGCTGTGGAGCCTGCGCGCAGATGTGTCCGCAGAAGATCGATATCCCCGGCGTAATGGCAGAACTCAACGAAACGCTGAGCAAGATCCCCAAGTGGGTCGATATCTGCAAGCAGCGCGAGGAAGCGGCGAAGAAAGCCGCCAAGCAATAAGGAGGAGTCTGTATGAAGAAGATCGCATGTTTTCTGGTATGCCTGATGGTTCTGTTCTCCGCTGTGACAGCATTTGCAGAAGAAAATGCTGCCGAAGCACCTGTTGTCTATTTTACCACGGACATTTCTGCCGAAGGGATTCAGGCCCTGTATGAAGCAATGGGCGTAGAAGTTTCCGGCGAAAACGTAGGCGTCAAGATCACCACCGGCGAGCCCCCGGCAAGCAACTATCTGCGGGTGGATCTCATTGGACCGTTCACAACGATGGTGGGCGGCACCTTCATTGAGAACAACACTGCCTACGGCGGCTCCCGTGCTGCCACTCAGATGCACAAGCAGGTCGCCGAAGATCACGGATTCACCGCTGTTGCGCCTGTTGATATTCTGGATGAGGAAGGCTCTGCAATCATTCCGGTTGAAGGCGGCACGGTACTTAAAGAAAACTATGTCGGCTCCCATTTGCTGAATTATGATTTCCTTGTTGTTATGTCTCACTTCAAGGGGCATATGATGGCCGGTTACGGCGGCGCGCTCAAGCAGCTGTCTATCGGCTGCGCGTCCGTTGAGGGTAAGTGTCTGATTCACACCGGCGGCAAGAGCCATACCAGTCCGTGGGGCGGAGATCAGACGGCCTTTACCGAGTCCATGGCTGAAGCATCGAAATCTGTAGTGGATCTGTTCGGTGCGGAGAACTGCCTATTTTTCAATGTAATGAACCGCCTTTCCATCGACTGCGACTGCTCGGGTTTTCCTGCAGAGCCGGACATCCATGACATCGGTATTTTGGCTTCTACCGACCCTGTTGCATTGGACCAGGCCTGTATGGATCTGATTTATCAGGCAGAGGGCAACGAAGCGTTTGTGCAGCGCGTTGAGCGTCAGATGGGCGTGCATACCATTGAACATGCTGAAGCCATCGGACTTGGCAGCCGCACCTATACGCTGGTAAACATCGATGAGTGAGCTTTGGGATATCCTGCGGCGTGAGTTTATATACATATGGTATTATCTCACGGTGCTGATGGAGCAGATTGTTCCGTATTATGCGCTGGGCATTGTCCTCGGCTCTGCAGTCAGCGTATTCGGGAAAAGGATTATTCATAGTACCGTTGCAAAGATGGGCAGAATGCGCCTCGGCGGACTGGGAATCATTGCAGCCAGTCTGCTGGGCGTAGCCTCCCCGCTGTGCATGTACGGAACGATTCCGCTGGCAGCCTCCTTTTCTGAACAGGGAGTGGAAGACGACTATCTTGCGGCATTTATGATGGCGTCGGTGCTGCTGAATCCTCAGTTGATTCTCTACAGCGGCGCGCTCGGCACAACGGCAGTGATGATTCGCTGTATCAGCTGCTTTCTGTGCGGGTGCGGAGCCGGTTTTCTTGTGCGTATCTTTTATCGGAATAAGCCGTTTTTCAATTTCGCAGGATTCCGTGAGAGAAACAGCAGGGATACTCATCCGAATCTTCTGATTCGCTTCATCAAGAATATTGGTCGCAATATCCGTGCTACTGCACCCATGTTCCTGCTGGGTATTCTGCTGACAGCTCTGTACCAGCGTTATATTCCAAGCGACCTGGTCAGCCGGTTATTTGGAAAAAACGAGGGCTATGGCGTGCTGATGGCGGCAACGCTGGGCGTGCCGATGTACATGTGCGGCGGAGGTACGATCCCGCTTCTGATGGATTGGCTGCACAACGGCATGTCTCTGGGCAGCGCGGCGTCCTTTATGATCACAGGCCCCGCTACCAAACTGACCAATCTGGGCGCTATGAAGATTGTCCTTGGTGCGAAACACTTCGGTCTGTACATTGCTTATGTCATGCTGTTTTCAATGGCGACAGGCTGGATTGTCAATCTTTTGCTATAGCTTTGGAAAGGGAAAAGACAATGAAACGACTCATGATCACGATGCTGATCTTTGCGCTGTGCATGACCGCCTACAGCGCTATGGCACAAGGAGCTGATGATTTCGTGCCGAACACGCGCAATATTCCCGCAGCGCTTGAGGAGATCCCGGAGGCTTACTTCCAGCCCGCTCAGCAGGCAGGAGAGATGGTGCGCCTGGATTACACCACGTGGGAGTCCTTCACCTATGAAGAAAAGACCCATCAGCTCAATAAAACTGCATGGGTCTATCTGCCGTACGGCTATTCGGACGAGAACACCTAACTGGAATGACTTCTTTATCTTCGCCTGCTCCGGTACTTCTGACTTTGCCTATTATGCTTTCAATATGCAAATCCTGAACATGGCGGCATCCGCATCCGGCCACTTCCGAATGGCAGACAATGAAGCCGAAGGAAGTCTGGCCTACCGGGTAAAGGAAGGGTACAGTCACGACAGCAGAGCCATGATGGAATATGCCTACAATGGCCTGTGCTGGTTCTGGAATTCCGGCAATGAATCTGATGCTGCCTATACGGTTGACAGTGCGATTGCCGACGTGATCAATGATCCGGTATTCGCCGACTACGGGCGCCTGATCTTCCCTGTGGATGAGGGGTATTACAGCGGCGAAACGCTGAAGGATCTCCGCCTGACGTGGTACAGCAATATCGATCCCAATAAGCGAATTGCACAGGAACTCGGATTTACCGAAGAGAGAAAAGTGGGAGAGCGCCTTACCTATGAGGAACAGCTGGAACGGAAGAAAGAACGGGCAGAGGCCGGAGCGGAGCGCTACGAGGAATATGCGGAGAATGCTCAAAAGCGGGCAAAATCCCTGACCCAAGAATTTGAGCATTACAGCAAAGATATCGCGTTTGTTACGCAGCCTATCATCCCGGGACATGCCGGATCCGAGGCATTTGCGAGACGCCGGCGGCAGATTGCCGACCGGTTTGAAAGAGGAATGCAGGAATACAGAAAAAGCGACTATTTCAAAGAACGGGCGGCAATCGCTATGGAGACTGCGGGAAACGCCGAACTCAGCAATCCGTCCTATTTGAATAACCGCATTAAAGAATGCACGGCGTCCATACGGAAACTGCAGAAAAACCTTGATGCGTACGATAAAATCCTCAACAGTCTGAAAAAACCGGATGATGAGAATAATACTTACAAAGGCAGGTATTCGGAAGAACAGGTGCAGAAGTGGCAGGAAGATACACTGGAAATGATGGAGATACAAGTCGATAAGCTAGGCTTTTTCCAGAATTGTATGGAAGAAATCGGCGGGTATCGGTTTAGTCGAGAGAACATAAAGCCCGGATATCTTGTTGAAATGCGTGGATATGGGAAATATAAGATATTGAAGGTGAATCCTACCACAGTCTATGCCAGATCCGAGACAACAGATATGGTCCATTCCTTTTACTATGCGGACATTGAAAGTATCATTTCTGAAAAGGAAGAAACGTTGGAAAGGGCAGCGGAACTGCACCCGTATAAAAAAGGTGATATACTAGTCTGGGATCCGCATGGCTCAGGACGTTATCTGGCGGCTTATCAGGTTGTTGCTGTTACGGAGAAGACGGTTCAAATGCGGGAAATCGATTTTGATTCTAATGGACAACCTGAAAAAGACAACTTTAAAAAAGAGGCAAGGGTCATTCGCCGCAAACCATATATCAATCTTATCACCAACCGGTGGGGAGTTTGTGGTATGCTGCTGTTAAACCGTACGCTTCTCCAAATGGCGAAGGGCCTTTGGAGATGGATTTTTCTGATCACGGCGTTAAAGCTTGCCGTACTGGCCGGCCTTGCCGCCTTTGCCGGGATTATCTCCGGTTTTTTGGGGAATATTGCTTCCCCTGCTATGACGGTGTCTGACGCAGGGCGGGCCGTGCTGTCCGCGCTGCTGACCGCCGCGGCGATGCTCCTGCTGGAACTGCTCACCGGAGAAGCGGAATACCGCTGTACGGCCAAAGCCCGCCAGACCCTGCGCACCGGTATTTTTTCCAAGGTGCTGGAGCTGGACGTGGGGAATATTGAAAAAATCGGTCCCGTATCGGCCATTACCTCTTCGGTAGACGGAGTGGAATCCATGCAGGTCTATTACAGCCAGTACCTTCCCGGCCTGTTATACAGCCTGATCGCCCCTGTCTATTTGTTTTTCCAGCTGCGGGAGGTTTCCCTCATCCCGGCGGTATTGCTTTTTGCCGTTTCGATTTTGCTGCTGCCTGTCAACAATATTTTCCGCCGTCATATCGAAAAGCTGAAAACGGAATACTGGGCCTCCATGGAGGATCTGACCGGTTATTACCTGGAGAGCGTCCAGGGCCTCACCACCTTTAAGCTTTTTAACCGCGATGAAGAGCGGCAGAGGGTGCTGGCGGAAAGATCCCGGAATTTCAACAACAGAATCATGGATGTGATGCGGGTGAATTTTTCCTCCTTCCTGCTTACCGACGGGTTGATTTACGGCACGGTGGCGGCCTCCACGGCCATTGCCGCCTGGCAGCTTTTTGCAGGACAGATCACGTTTTCCGATGGGCTGATGGTGCTGATGCTGTCTTTCGGTTTCTTCGGCTCGGTGCGGCAGCTGATGAACGCCACCCATTCGGCCCTGGCGGGGGTGTCCGCCGCCGATAAGGTGGAAAAGCTGCTGGCAATTGACACCGCGCGCCCCTACCGTCCGGACCTGCCGGCGGAGGATCCGCCTTATGCTGGCATTCGCCTGGAGCATGTTTCCTTCCGCTATCAGGGCAGAAGCGCGGCCTTAAAGAATGTGTCCCTTGATATCCCGAAGGGAAGGGTGACGGCGCTGGTGGGCCTTTCCGGCAGCGGGAAATCCACCATTGCCGCCCTTCTGATGCGGTTTTACGATCTGGAGCAGGGACGAATCCTGCTGGAGGGGAAGGATACCGTCAGCCTGACGCCGGAGGAGCTGCGCAGGCGGATCATCATGGTACCGCAGACGGTGAGCTTATACAGCGGTACGATTGCGGAAAACCTGCGGATGGCCGCTCCGTCCGCCACGGACGGGGAACTTCTGGAGGCTCTTAGGGAAGTGCGGCTGAAGGATTGGGTGCTGGCGCAGCCGAAGGGCCTGGATACCCCGGTGGGCGACGCCGGCGGGAAGCTTTCCGGCGGCCAGCGTCAGAAGATCGGCATTGCGCGGGCGCTGCTCTGCCGGGCGGAGTATATCATTTTTGACGAAGCTACTTCCAGCGTGGATACGGACAGTGAACAGGAAATCTGGAACTGCATCGATGACCTGGCCCAGACCCGCACCCTGATCGTCATTTCCCACCGGCTGTCCACCATCCGCAATGCGGATCGGATCTATGTGCTGGAAAACGGGCGGATCTCCCAGAGGGGTACGCACGAAACGCTGATGCGGGAAGCAGGGCTGTACCGCCGCCTGGTAGAGGAACAGGCCAGACTGGAGCAGATGGGAGAGGAGGGGATGCGGCGTGCGTAAACGGTTTGCTTATTCCATACCGGCCATGACCAGGCGGCTGCTGCACATCGCCGCGCCGGTAAAGGGCACGTTATTGGTCTCCACGCTTGCCAGCATCATCGGGAATCTTTCCCAAATGGGGCTGATGGGCTTCGGCGCGTTGCTGCTGTTGTCCGGCGCGGGGATGGTAGGTGGCTCCCCCTGGCTGTACGGCGGGCTGACGGCGCTATCCGCCCTGCTTATCGTCCTGGGACGGTATACCGAGGGCGTGGTCTCCCATGCGGGGGCGTATCGGCTTTTGGCCAGTATGCGGGTGCAACTGTACGAGACTATCCGGAAGCTGGCTCCCGCCTGCCTGATGGACAGGGAAAAGGGGGATATTTTAAATATTGCCGTTTCGGACATTGAAACGGTGGAATTTTTCTTCGCCCATGCCATCGGCCCCATGTTTACCGTTATCCTCCTGCCCTGCGTCACCCTGGGGCTGGCGCTGTGGTTCCAGCCGCTGTTTGCCGCCGTGCTGCTGCCGGTTTACCTGATCGTCAGCGTAATCTTCCCTTTGGCTGCAGTCAAAGCCGGACGGGGCGTGGGAATGCGCTACCGCGCCAGGCTGGGGGAGCTGAAATCCCTGGTGCTGGAAAGCGTTTACGGCCTGAAGGACATCCAGATTTTTGGCTTCGGCCCCCGGCGGATGGAACAGGTGCGGGAGAAGAACCGGGAGATCAACCGGGCGGCTCATGGGATGGCCCTTCACCGGCAGATGGTATCGTCCGCTCCGACCTTTTTTGTTTACCTTGCCCGGATTCTGGTGATCGCGGCGGCGTCCTGGCTGGCGGCTTCCGGCATGCCGAACCCGGTGGGAACGGTGGTGCTCTCCTTTGTGGCAGCGGCGTCCTTTTCCTCCACCCAGTCCCTGACCATGGTGGTTTCCAGCCTGCTGGAAACATATGCCGCGGCGGAGCGCCTGTTTCTCATTGAGGACACGCCTCCGGAAATTACCGAGCCGGAGCATCCGGTGTCCTGCGGCCCGATCCGCAAAGTGGAGTTTGACCATGTGGGCTTTTCCTATGGGAATTCTTCCAGAATCATTTTACAGGACTTCTGCCTTACGGTCACCGGTGCTGAAAAGGTGGGGATCGTGGGAGAAAGCGGCATCGGGAAATCGACGGTGCTGCGGCTGCTCCTGCGCTTCTGGAATGCGAAGAGCGGACAGATCCGTATTAACGGGATTCCCATTGAACAGATACCGTTAACCGAACTTCGTCGGCGGATCGCCGTCCTGGAACAGGATACCTTCCTGTTCAACGGCAGTATTGCGGAGAATATATCGCTGGGCAGGCCGGATGCTGCACGGGAGGAAATAGAGGAGGCAGCCCGACGGGCAGGGCTTTCGGAATTTATCCGGACCCTGCCGGACGGCTATGAAACCCCGATGGGGCAGATGGGGGCGCGGCTCTCCGGCGGGGAACGCCAGCGCGTGGGGATTGCCCGCGTGATGCTGATGGACCCCGATGTGATCGTGATGGATGAGCCCACCAGCAGCCTGGACGTCCTGCACGAAAAAGAACTGCTGCAAACGCTCTGCGGGGAATGCGGGGACAAAATGCTCCTCATCGTTTCCCACAGGCATTCGACGCTTACCGGCTGCAGCCGGATCATACGGCTGGAAAACGGCCGGGCTTTCGAGGTCGAGGGAAGCATTGATGGAATTTAACAGAAATTATGGGAGGTAGTCTTATGTCGGAAAACAGAAGC
>ENA-UONY01003388-UONY01003388.1-human-gut-metagenome-genome-assembly--contig:-CS9-NODE-3388-length-10083-cov-4.468787_pt1 | contig 10083 bp, 8 predicted proteins | sample MGYA00242465_ERZ724012 | MGnify/ENA metagenome assembly ERZ724012 | reverse complement strand
GCGCCCGGCTTTCATAATACCCCGCCAGGGCATTGAGCGCCGAATTGGCAAAGATAAACCGCACCTGCTCCTGCTCCTGGCCGCTCACGTCCCGCAAGTACGCGTTCAGCGCCTCCAGGTCGCCTTTGGCCACCAGGCCGCTGATTACCCGCAGGTGCTGGCGAAAATCGTGCCGCAGCTTGCGCGTTTGCTGGATGTAGCTGCTCAGCGCGGCATACTGGCTGGCCTGGGCGGCCAGGAAGTGGTTTTCGTCCCGCAGGGCGGCACTGTCGTACATGGAACGGGCAATACGGTAAAATTGCTCGATGAGAAACGCCATCAGCCCCAGCAGAAACAGCAGGATCACCATGCCCAGGGACTGAACCCGGTTCACCAGAATGGTGCGGTAGTCCTGGGGCATCATGGCAACGAACAGCACAAGGTTTGCCGTGGGCAGCAGCCAGGCAATCCGCCAGGCGGACATCTGCCCGCAGTACCGGATCAGCCACCCCACGTGCCGGGCCATCAGCGGCCAGAACGCCGCGGCCACCGCCGCCCCCAGGCCCAGCCGCGTAACCGCCAGGCCCCAGGAGGAAACCTCCTCCCCCCTGGTCAATTCCTCCCGGGCCCAAAGCACCTCGGAAAACACCGCGCAAAACCCCATCACCGCCGCGGCCACCATCAGGATGAACAGCGCCTGGAACCCGTCAATCTCCACAAAGCGGCGGTACAGCGCATAGAAAAGCACCAGCGCCGGCACCAGCAGCGCATTCTCCGGCCAGTACGTGGCCTGGAGCACCGTGGCGCCCAGCGCCGCAAACAGCGTCACCGCCACGATTACCAGCGTTGCAAGCATCCGCCGGCCAACCCGCAGCCTGCCACGCACCGGCGCCAGGCACAGTATCCCCGCCGGTAGGCAAAGCAGCAGCTGCAAAAAATAGCGGCCCCAAATCTCCCACCGCACGCTACTCTACCCCCCTGGTCTTGCGGAATGTGTATTGGTAAAAGCTCCGGCCGATCTGCGTTTTTTCGCTGAGCCGCACCGCAAAGCGCTGCCCGCCGTTCATGGTAAAGCATTCCCCGTCAAAGGAGCGCACCTGGTCCATGTTGATCAGCACGCCCCGGTTGCATACCAGAAAGCGCGGCTCTCCCTCCAGCATGGCCAGCATCTCCCCAAAGGTCATGTAGCACTTCAGCTCCCGACCGTCGGTAAGGGTAACGAACACAAAATGATCCCTGGCGTTGGCATGGCGCAGGGAGGATACCGGCACGGTGATCCGCTGCCGCCCCACCTTCAGGGACAGCATGCGTTCCTGGCACGCCAGGGCGCGCTGCGCCTCCTCCAGCACCCGGTCCAGGCGTTCCTGTTCCACAGGCTTGACCAGGTAGTCAAAGGCATGCATGGGAAAGGCCTCCCACACATATTCCCTGGAACTGGTCAAAAACACGATCAGGCAATCCATGTCCCGCGCCCGGAACTGCCGCGCCGTTTCTATGCCGTCCATGCCCTCCATCACAATGTCCAAAAAAATCAGGTCATACCTGCTCTGGGAGGCGAGAAACGCCTCCCCCGATGCATACAGGTCAATGAACGTGCCGGAGGGCAGCCGCCGGTCCAGCATGCCGCGCAAATTTTCCGCATCCATGCGCAGATCATCCACCACCGCCACACGCATCGGCAGCCCTCCCCGTTGACGCCATACATCTTCTATTATGTAGTATAATACTCCCGTTTTGTCCTTTACAATACGTTCTCACGAAGTAAGGAACCATTTTTCACGAAGCGAAACAAAAAAAGGGCCTTGAAAGCATCTCACTTTCAAGGCCCCTGGCGTGCGGGAAACAGGACTTGAACCTGCATGAAGAAAACCCTCACTAGAACCTGAATCTAGCGCGTCTGCCAATTCCGCCATTCCCGCAGATCGCGATATAAGATTTTCGACGCGTTTCGGGAAATTCCTTCTTTCCCGGAAAAAAAAGTAAAAGAATTTGCGCTCCCAGGGAGAAGGAACGACCCTTGCCCCCACGAATATCTATACATCGGGGCTACGCTCCCCAACGCTTTTAATGGAAAGGATTGCCAGCCATGGAATACCGTCAGGATGGAAGATTTGTGTTTTGCCCCACGGCCCGGGGTACCCTGGGCGTGGAGGTGGTTGCGCCGGGGATACTGCGCGTGTTTTTGGGCGAGGAAGCGCGGAACTACGTTTCCAAGGCCGTGGAAGCCGACCTGCACGAGGCCTGCCCCTTCATGGTAACCGGGGCGGGGGAGGGCTGCGCCGTCTCCACCCCCCTGCTGCGCCTGGAGATCGACCCCCAGGGCCATACGGATTTCTACGATGCCCAGGGCCGCGCCCTGAGCCTGAGCTACCGCGGGGAACGCGGAACCGTGGACCGCGGCCTGACCCCCGAGGCCCTGGAGCTGCTGACCAAGGAAGGCCACCGTCCCCAGGACCAGTCCGGGCCCCTGCCCCTGGAGGAGCTGCGTACCCTGCTCCCCGGGGACGCGGTGTACGGCCTGGGGGACAAGACCGGCTTTTTGAACAAGCGGGGCTATGCCTACGAAAACTGGAACACCGACGAGCCCGCCCCCCACGAGGAGAGCTTCAAGTCCCTGTACAAGGATTTCCCCGTGTTCTTCGTCTCCGGCGAGGACGCCGGGCACACCTACGGCATCTTTTTTGACAATACCTTCCGCACGTATTTCGATTTCGGCTTTGAAAGCCCGGCGTACCTCTCCTTCGGGGCCAAGGAAGGGTACCTGAACTATTACTTCCTGGCCGGGCCCACCCTGGCCCGGGCGGTGGAGCGGTACACCTGGCTCACCGGGCGCTGCCCCCTGCCCCAGCGCTGGACCCTGGGGTATCACCAGTGCCGGTGGGGCTACGCCTCCGCCCAAACCTTCCGGGACCTGGCCCGCACCTTCCGGGAGCTGGACATCCCGCTGGATGTGCTCCACCTGGATATTGACTACATGGACGGCTACCGGGTCTTTACCACCAATTCGGAGACCTTCCCGGACTTCCCCGGCCTCATCCGCGAGCTGGGGGACATGGGCGTCAAGGCCGTGACCATCATCGACCCCGGGGTTAAGGTAGACCCCAACTATCAGGTATACCGCCAGGGGCTGAAGGAGGATTACTTCTGCAAGACCCCCGAGCAGCTGGTCTATGTCAATGAGGTGTGGCCGGGGGACAGCGTCTACCCGGACTTCGGCGCGCCCCGGGTGCGCCGGTGGTGGGCCGGCTTGCAGCGCTTCCTGACGGAAAAGGGCGTCAGCGGCGTGTGGAACGACATGAACGAGCCCGCCAGCTTCCGCGGCCCCCTGCCCGACAACGTCCTCATGACCGACGAGGACCGGGTCGCCACCCACGGGGAAATGCACAACGTCTACGGGCACAATATGTCCCGGGCCGCCTTTGAGGGCTGGAAGGAAGCCACCGGCCAGCGCCCCTTCGTCATCACTCGCGCCTGTTACAGCGGCTCCCAGAAATACGCCGTGGTGTGGACCGGCGATAACCAGAGCCTGTGGAACCACCTGCGCATGGCCATTCCCCAGCAGTGCAACCTGGGCCTGAGCGGCATGGCCTTTATGGGCACGGACATCGGCGGCTTTGGGGCGGACTGCACCCCGGAGCTCATGGCCCGTTGGGTGCAGGTGGGGTGCTTCTCCCCGCTGTTCCGCAGCCACAGCGCCCGGGGCACCCGCATGCAGGAACCCTGGCGCTTCGGCACGGAGGTCACGGACATCTTCCGCAAGTATGTGAAGCTCCGCTATGCCCTCCTGCCCTATTATTACGATCTGTTCCGCCAGTGCGAGCGCACGGGCCTGCCGCCCCTGCGTCCCCTGGTGCTCCACTATGAGCAGGACCCCAACGTCCGGGAAATGAACGACGAGTTCCTCCTGGGAGAAAACCTGCTGGTGGCCCCGGTGGTGGAGCAGGGCGCGCGCCGGCGCATGGTGTACCACCCCGCCGGGGAATGGTACGACTTCTGTACCGGGGAAAAGCATACCGGCGGCTGGCTCATGCGGGAAGCGCCCCTCGACTTGTGCCCCATCTATGTGAAGGCCGGTACCATCCTGCCCCTCTACCCCGACCAGCGCTATACCGACGAGCTGGCGGACCCCGCCCTGATCCTGCGCTGCTACCCCGGGGAGGGCGCCTGGGAGCACTACCGGGACAACGGCCGGGACTACGCCTACCAGGACGGGGCCTATACCCTCTACCGCTTCACCCAGGACGTCGCGGGCCTGCACCAGGAGCTGGTGCGCAACGGCTACCGGGCCTACCCGGAGATCCGCGTGGAACGGGTGGGGGAATAAGCGGGCGGCAATGTTCTGTTTCTGCATTTTCCCTTGACAGGATTCTTCCCCGTACAGTATAATTCCGTTTAAGGCCAGGGCGGCGAACCCTGGCGAAACATGGTTGGAGGTTAAGGCATGAAGGGCGCGTTGTACTTTACGTTTACGAGCCGGAGCAGCTTTTTTAGCGGCTTCGGATTTTTCGCGAACGTATTACGCGCACAGAGCCCTGCGGCCTAAGGCCCCGTACCGTGTTTGTGGACGCGGAAACGGGTTGTTTTCGGGAGAGCTCTTTGCGGGCTCTCCCTTTTTTTCGGCCGTTTCCAGCAGGGAAAGGAGTTTGACAGGCAATGATTATTGTGTTGAAAAAAGGTGCCACCCAGCAGGATATTGACAAGCTGACCAACCTGGTCACCGCCCATGGGGTGCAGGTGAACCCGGTGATTGGTACCGAGCTGACCATTCTGGGCCTGGTGGGGGATACCTCCCAGGTGGACCCCAACCGCATCGAGAGCTTCCCCTGCGTGGAGCGCATCATGCACGTGGCCGAGCCCTTCAAAAAGGCCAACCGCATGTTCCACCCGGAAAATACCGTGGTGGACGTGGCCGGGGTGCCCGTGGGCGGCAAGCGCCTGGCGGTGATGGCCGGCCCCTGCTCCGTGGAGAGCCGGGAGCAGGTCACGGGCATTGCCCAGGCAGTGAAGCAGGCCGGGGCCAACATCCTCCGGGGCGGCGCCTTCAAGCCCCGCACCTCCCCCTACGCCTTCCAGGGATTGAAGTACGAGGGGCTGGAGCTCCTGTGCGCCGCCCGGGAGGCCACCGGGCTGCCCATCGTCAGCGAGATCATGTCCCCCTTTGACCTGGACGTGTTCGTGGAAAAGGTGGACCTGATCCAGGTGGGCGCCCGGAACATGCAGAACTTCGACCTCCTGCGCCAGCTGGGCCGCATCCGCAAGCCCATCCTGCTCAAGCGCGGCCTCTCCGCCACCATCGAGGAGTGGCTCATGAGCGCCGAGTACATCCTGGCCGAGGGCAACCCCAACGTGATCCTGTGCGAGCGCGGCATCCGCACCTTTGAAACCTACACCCGCAACACCGTGGACCTGGGCGCGATTCCGGCGGTGAAGAAGCTCAGCCACCTGCCCGTGATCGTGGACCCCAGCCATGGTACCGGCAAGAGCTGGATGGTGGAGCCCCTGGCCCGGGCCGCTGTGGCCGTGGGCGCCGACGGCGTGATGATCGAGGTGCACAACGATCCTCAGCACGCCCTGTGCGACGGCCAGCAGTCCATTACCCCCGATACTTTCGCCCAGGTCATGGCGGACATCCGCACCATTGCGGGGGCCGTGGGCCGGGAAATTTGACCTTGCCGGATCAGGCGGAAAGGAGCGCATCACCATGGGCACATTGACCATTCACCTGGGGGAGCGCAGCTACCCCATCCACGTGGCCCCCGGCATCCTGGACCGGGCCGGGGCGCTGATGGTGGAGGCCCTGGGCCCCTGCCGCTGCGCCATTATCACCGACGATCAGGTAGGCCCGCTGTACCTGCGCCGGCTGGAGGAGAGCCTCCAGGGCGCGGGCCTGTCCTGCGCCGCCCTTACCCTCCCCGCCGGGGAGCCCACCAAATCCCTGGCCTCCCTGGGCCAGGTCTATGACTTCCTGTGCCAGGCGGGACTGACCCGCCGGGACGCGGTGATCGCCCTGGGCGGCGGGGTCATGGGCGACCTGGCCGGGCTGGCGGCGGCTACCTTTTTGCGGGGGGTGGCCTTTGTGCAGGTGCCCACCTCCCTGCTGGCCCAGGTGGATTCCTCCGTGGGGGGCAAGGTGGCCGTGGACCTGCCCCAGGGCAAAAACCTGGTGGGAGCCTTCTATCAGCCCCGGCTGGTGATCCTGGACCCGGACACCCTGCGCACCCTCAGCGATCAGGTCTGGCGGGATGGCCTGGGGGAGGTGGTCAAGTACGGCTGCATCGGGGATGAGGCCCTCTTTACCCTCCTGGAGGACTGTGCCTCCGGGGGCCGGGAGGCCCTCATGGAGCACATGGACGCCATCCTGCACCATTGCCTGCGGGCCAAGGCCGCCGTGGTGGAGCAGGACGAGCACGACACCGGCCTGCGCATGATCCTCAACTTTGGCCACACCCTGGGCCACGCGGTGGAAACCGTCCAGGGATACGGCGGGCTGCGCCACGGGGAAGCCGTGGCCCTGGGCATGGCGGTGATTACCCGCATGAGCGAGGATCGCGGCCTGACCCAGGTAGGCACCTCCGCCCGCCTGGACGCCCTGCTGGAAGCCCTGGGCCTGCCTACCCATGTGGAGCGCCTGGACGCCTCCGCCCTGCTGGCCCCCATGCGCCTGGACAAAAAGAATCTGGGCCAAACCCTGCGCATTATCCTGTTGAAATCCATCGGCCAGTGCTATGTGGAAAGCACCTCCGTGGACTGGTTCGCTTCCCTGGAAAACTATCTGTAAGGAGGCCCCCATGGATCGCACCTTTTCCCCCTGCGCCCTTTCGGGCGTTGCCGCCGTGCCCCCCTCCAAGTCCGAGGCGCACCGGCGGATGATCTGCGCGGCCCTCACCCCCGGGGAAACCCGCCTCACGGGCTTCCTGCCCTCCCGGGACATGACCGCCACCATGGATTGCCTCAGCGCCCTGGGGGCGTCCTTCCGCCTGGAAGGGGAAACCCTCCTGGTGCGCGGCTGCGGCAGCCCGGCGGCCTTCGCCCCCCGCATGGACTGCGGGGAGAGCGGCTCCACCCTGCGCTTTTTGATCCCCCTGGCCCTGGCCCTGGGGGAGGGCGGCGGCTTCCTCATGGGCGGCCGTCTGGGGGAGCGCCCCCTGGAGCCCTATGATCCCATCCTGGAGGCCTGCGGCGTAACCAGCCGCCGGGAAAGCACGCCCCAGGGCGTACTGCTCACCCTGCGGGGCCACCTGCGCCCGGGGAACTATACCCTCCCCGGGGACGTGTCCAGCCGGTGCGGCACCGGCATGCTCTATGCCCTGCCCCTGCTGCCGGGGGACTCCACCCTCACAGTGACCCCGCCGGTGGAATCCGCCGGGTACATCCGCATGACCCTGCAATGCCTGGCCGACAGCGGCATCCGTCTGGAGGAAACCGGCCCCTATGCCTGGCGCATCCCCGGGAATCAGCGCTACCGGGCCACGGGGGGCGCCCTGCCCGGGGACTGGAGCCAGGGCGCGGTGCTCCTGTGCGCCGGTGCCCTGGGGCATCCGGTGAACGTGGCGGGCCTGGATCTTGCCTCCACCCAGGGCGACCGGGCGGCCCTGGACGTGCTGGCCCGGCTGGGCGTATCCTTCCGGGAGGAGGGCGGCGTGCTCCGTCCCCTGGGGGGAACCCTGCGGGGAGCCACTTTCAGCGGCCGGGACATCCCGGACATCGTGCCCGTGCTGGCACTCGCCTGCACCCAGGCCGCCGGGGAAAGCCGCATCACCGGCTGCGGCCGCCTGCGCCTGAAGGAAAGCGACCGCTTCGCCGCCACGGTGGAGCTGCTTTCCGCCCTGGGCGCGGACATCCACGGGGAGGGGGACGACCTGGTGGTGCGCGGCCCCACGCCCTTGCGGGGCGGCGTCACCCTCAGCGGCCGAAACGACCACCGTCTGGTGATGCTCCTGGCCCTGGCCGCCACGGTGGCGGAGGGCCCCGTCACCGTGCAGGGGGTGGAGGCGCTGAACAAATCCTGGCCCACCTTTCTCACCACCTATGAAGCACTGGGAGGTAAGGTATCATGAGCAGCTGTTTCGGCCGTTACTTCCGCCTGTCCCTGTTCGGCCAGTCCCACGGCCCCGGGGTGGGCGTCACCCTGGACGGCTTCCCCGCGGGGCTGGAGATCGACATGGAGGACGTGGCCCGGCAAATGGCCCGCCGCGCCCCCGGGCAGAGCGCCCTGACCACCCCCCGCAAGGAAAGCGACCTGCCGGAGATCCTCAGCGGCGTGTTTCGCGGCAAAACCACCGGCCAGCCCCTCACCTGCCTGATTCGCAATGAAAACACCCGCTCCCAGGACTACGGGGAGCAGGTGGACCTGCCCCGCCCCGGCCACGGGGACTATACCGGGCACGTGCGCTACTACGGCTTTGAGGATTTCCGCGGCGGCGGGCATTTCAGCGCCCGGCTCACCGCGCCCCTGGTGTTCGCCGGGGCCCTGTGCCGGCAGTACCTGGCGGGGCAGGGCATTTCGGCGGTGTGCCACATCCAGCAGCTGGAAAATATCCGGGACAAGAGTTTCCTGGACCCCGTGGAACCCGGGGACACCCCCGCAGAGGCCCTGCCCACCCGCACCCTGCCCACCCTGCGCCCGGAGCTGGCCCCGCAGATGGAGGCCGCCATCCTGGCCGCCCGTGCGGAGCAGGACAGCGTGGGCGGCGTGCTGGAGTGCCGGATCGACGGCCTGCCCGCGGGGCTGGGCGCGCCCTTTTTCGACAGCGTGGAGAGCGTGCTCTCCCAGCTGATGTTCAGCATTCCCGCGGTGAAGGGCATTGCCTTCGGGGCGGGATTCGGCTTTGCGTCCCTGCGGGGCAGCCAGGCCAACGACCCCTTCCGCATGGAGGCAGGCCGGGTGGTTACCCAGGGGAACAACTGCGGCGGCATCCTGGGGGGCATCACCACGGGGGGCAGCGTGATCTTCCGGGTAGTGGTGCGGGCCACGCCCTCCATCGCCCAGGCCCAGCAGACGGTCTCCCTCCAGCGGGGGGAAAACGCGGAGCTTTCCATTCGCGGCCGTCATGATCCCTGCGTGCTGCCCCGGGCGGTACCCGTGGTGGAGGCCATGGCCCTCATCGGCATCATGGAACTGTGGAAGGAGCGTTGCGCATGCGTCCGGTAATCGCCTACCCCGGTGTGGCCGGGAGCTTTTCGGAGAGCGCGGCCCAGTGCGCCTTTCCCCAGGGGGAAACCCGCGGGTATGCCACCTTCGCCCAGGCGGCGGAGGCGGCCCAAAACGGCGCGGCGGACTATGCCCTGCTCCCGGTGGAGAATTCCTTCGCCGGGGCGGTGCTGCCCACCTACGGGTTATTGGAAGGGCTGTCCCTGCACATTGTGGGGGAAACCCTGCGCCGGGTGCGGCATCAGCTGGTGGCCCTGCCGGGGGCTACCATCGAAGGGCTGCGGACCATATCCTCCCATCCCCAAGCCATTGCCCAGTGCGACGCCTTCCTGGCCACGGTGCCCTGGGCGCGTCTGGTGCCCTCGGCCAACACGGCCATCAGCGCCCAGGAGGTGGCCGCCTCCGGAGACCTGACCCGGGCGGCCATCGCCAGCACCCGGGCGGCGGAGCGCTACGGCCTGACCGTATTGCGCGCCGATATCCAGACCAGCCAGACCAACACCACCCGCTTCCTCATCCTCTCCCGGGAGGAAACGCCCCTGGCCGCCCCGGACAAGGCCACCGTGGTTTTCCGGGTCAATGATGAAGTGGGCGCCCTGGCCCGGGTGCTGGCCTCCTTTGCGGAAAACGGCCTGAACATGTCCCGCATCGAGTCCCGGCCCCTGCCGGAAACGCCCTTTCAGTATTTCTTCTCCGCGGACTTTGTGGGCGCCATGGACGCGGCGCACCTGCGCGGCGCCATGGACAAGGCCCGCCCCCTCACCGGGGAAATCCGTCTGCTGGGGGTCTATCCCCGGGGGCAGGTGCAGAATCCCTGACACCCTCCAAGGGGCCGGAGTATTGGCTAAGCGTTTCGCCGCATCCTCCTTGCGGGTTATGCGTTGCTTTGCGCGGAGGGTTTCGCCTCTGCGGAGGCGACCAGGGGGCTTTCCGCTCGCCCCCTGGACCCCTTC
>ENA-UONY01003387-UONY01003387.1-human-gut-metagenome-genome-assembly--contig:-CS9-NODE-3387-length-10090-cov-4.756054_pt1 | contig 10090 bp, 5 predicted proteins | sample MGYA00242465_ERZ724012 | MGnify/ENA metagenome assembly ERZ724012 | reverse complement strand
GGCTTATTTGTGATAACCTTACAGTAGTCACTTGTGTTCCTTCTCGTCGGAGACCGTAAGAACATCTGCGTGGTCGGTGACGATGACCAGGGCTTGTATCGATTTCGAGGTGCTACCATCCGTAATATCCTGGAGTTTCCGCAGAAGTTTACAGAAGGCGAATGCCGAGTGATTCCGTTGGTCATTAACTACCGCTCCAACAGTGACATCGTTGACTTCTACAATGAGTGGATGGCTACCACAGACGGTGCGAAGTTCAAGTTTCGCTGGGATAACTTCCGTTACGATAAAAGGATCGAACCGTACGAGAAAACCACTCTCCACAGTCCCGCGGTCGTGAAACTCGCAGGCGTGGACGATACGGATGAGTGGCACGAGAAGATACTGCAGTTTATCAAGGACCTGAAAGCCTCCGGCAAACTTACGGACTATAATCAGATTGCGTTTCTCTTCAATTCCGTGAAGCATCCGCGAGTAACAGCACTTGCCCGCTTCCTTGAGGAGAATCATATAAATGTATATTCGCCGCGTTCGGATATGTTCTTCCAGCGTGATGAGATAAGGCTTGCCCTCGGTTGTCTCATGCTCATGTTTCCGCGCTATATCCAGGGCTTGGAGAACGGTGATTACACCTTCCTGCAACCGGAGCATCTGACCTACTACCGCAATTGCATCATGGTAGCAAATGAATACCTCACACAGCCGGAGAATTCCGATCTTTTGAAGTGGATACGGCGCAGAGGTAAAGACCATGTTGGCTTGAAGGGAGCAACGGACTACGCCTATTGCGGTCTGATGTACCAGCTCTTTGAATTCCAGCCGTTTGCAGGGATTCTTGATACGGAAATGGATGTTGGCGTGGTCGATATCCGTCCGGCTCGAAATCTTGCAAAACTGACTCAGATTGTAGGTAAATTCGAGTACCTCCACCGAGTTGATGTTTTGGATGCTGGAGAATACCGAGGCAAACGCCGTATTGATCAGAATACAGAATTGCTTTTTAATATGTATCTTAGGCTTCTTTTTGACGGCGGCATTACGGAATACGAGGATGATTCAGAGTATGCACCGAGCGGCTGTGTTTCGTTCCTCACCATCCACCAGTCCAAGGGTATGGAGTTTCCTATTGTCCTTGTTGACTCCCTTACGAATGTGCCGAGGAAGAACACGAATGACCTCATGATGCAGATTGAGGAGAGATACTTCAAGCGTCCGGCGTTTGAACCTTACGGTGTCACGAAGTACTTTGACTTCTGGCGGCTCTACTACACGGCTTTCTCCCGCGCGCAGGATTTATTGATCCTGACCTGCAATGAGGACAAGCGAACGCCCAGCAACTACTTCAAAGACATCTACGGGGAATTGCAATCTGTAGAAAACCCCGGTTTTGATATAAGGGAGTTTGATTTCAAGCCAATAAAGGGTGTGAACATCAAGAACACCTACTCGTTCACATCGCATATCACGGTTTACGAGACTTGCGCTCTTCAGTATAAGTTCTATAAGGAACTGGAATTCATGCCCGTTCGTGCGAACGCTATGCTCTTCGGTACGCTCGTGCATGAGACGATAGAGGACATACACCGCGCCGCCCTGCGGCATGAGGAACAGACAATCACTGAGGAGAATGTGAGCCGGTGGTTTGACTCTAACTATGTGTCGCTGACAAAGACCGAGCATACTTACCTCGCCGGTCCCCAGCGTGAGGCGGCCCTGAAACAGGTGCTACGTTATGTGGAACGGCAGCACGGTGACTGGTCACAGATACAACAGGCAGAGGTCGATGTTTCGCTGGTCAAGCCTGACTACATTATTGAGGGGAAGGTTGACCTAATTCGTGGTGAGGGAGATACCGTAGAGATTGTGGATTTTAAATCTCAGCGAAAACCTGACATGGTGAAAGATCGGGAGCAGCTTGAACGATATCGAAGGCAGCTGCATATTTATGCTCACCTCGTAGAGGAACGTACCGGACAGAAAGTTAGTAAGATGCACATCTACTATACCGGCGAGGACAGCGGTGTGCCGACTATTACATACATATACACGAAGTCCGCTGTGGAAGGAACTATGGCGGTATTCGATGATACGGTCAAGAAAATCATGAAGAAAGATTTCCGCCGCTGCGCCGAAGACCCGAAGATCTGTAATGCGTGTGACTTCCGATTCTACTGCAGGAGGAAATAACGATGCCGGACATATATGACCCAGAGAGAGGTCTGAAAATCGGTCTTACAGACGATGACTACGATGATTACCAAAAAGGTAATTTATCGGATGATTTCTATGCGAGACGGACAGACGGCTCCATAGCAAACAAGGTTGATATCAGTCGCTTGGACGATAGCGATGATAGTGATGAATACGAAGAACCGTCAAACGGAATTGATGCAGGTTCTGCTGCAATAGGCGGTTTGATTGTGGCTGCTATTATCGGAGCAGGCTACGGAATAAAGAAATTATGGGACAGACATAAGGTAAAGAAAACCGAAGCACAGGTAGCAAAACAACGCAAAGCACAAGTCAATCTTCAGGAGGAAGAAAATATACAAATGGCAATCGAACCTACAGACACTGTGGTTTCAACAGATGCTGTACAGTCTAATGATGCCGAACGAAGATCGCTAACTCAAGAAGAAGCAATACAGGAGTTAATGAAGATAGTTGTCGGCATGGCGGAAATTGCTGATGGCAGGAAAAAGGTTTCAGAAGGCATTGAAAATCTCAGCAATGCAGGGATAGTCGATAGAGCCACATTACTGGAAAAACTCTCTGTTCCGAATGTGCTTGAAGGCTTCAATGCTTATTTGGAAAACAATCCGCAGATTGTGATGCAGAATCAAACAATCTTTGGCAGTATATTCGGACGTAATCTTACTGCGAATGGGCAGTACATTCCATTGGATATGTCGGATATCGAGCATCAATTAAGAACCGAAACTATTCAGGAGGATTAACGAAAATGGATGAGCAGCTTACTTTTGAATTTGAACAGAGACCCACAATCAAGGGTTTCCCTGAACTTCGCTGGACGGGCAAGCGGCCCTACCGCTCCACGCAGTATTACCCTGCACAACTGCGGGAAACTTATGGAAAAGAGCAGAACGGCTGGATTAACAAACTTTTCTGGGGAGATAATCTCCAAGTTATGAGCCATTTGCTGAAAGAGTTTCGTGGACAGATTGATCTTATTTATATTGATCCGCCTTTTGATAGTAAAGCAGACTACAAAAGGAAAATTGAGGTAAAAGGTGTTGGAAAAACTGTATCAGATAGTTCCTCTTTTGAAGAAAAACAGTATGGAGATATTTGGACAAACGATGAATATCTGCAGTTTATGTATGAACGTTTTATATTGATGCGAGAACTGCTTTCAGAAAAAGGGTGCATATACGTTCATTGTGACTGGCACAAAGTACACCACCTCAGATGTCTTTTGGACGAAGTATTTGGAACTGGAAATTTCGTAAATGAAATTGTTTGGCACTATGCGGATTATATGCAGGGAAATGCTACTACTTCGTTGCCGAGAAAGCATGATACAATTTTGTTTTATTCCAAAACGCCTAAATATTATTATTCCAGAGTTAAAGTTCCGCTGGATAAGCCAGTAAAAAGAAATAGGGTTGTTTGGAATGGAAAAACGAAATCTTTGGAAGTAGCTAGAGATGAAAATGGAAAAATTATTTATGATGAGTTTACTGACAGATTTTTGGATTCTGTGTGGGAAGAAGATGTCTTAAATATTGGCCAAACATCCGTGACTAGAAAAACAAGTAGTGAAAATCTAAATTATCCAACACAAAAACCAAAGAGAATTCTCGAATTGATTATTGAAGCGTCTTCACAACCTGGTGACATTGTGTTCGACTGCTTTATGGGCAGTGGTACTACTCAAGCTGTAGCTATGAAACTTGGTAGACGCTTCATCGGCGCAGACATCAACCTGGGGGCCATTCAGACAACTATAAAGAGGTTGCTTGCTGTCGCTAAAGAATTGGAGCCGACCAAACCTGTGACTCATGAGACGATTCAGTCACAGTTTTCAATGGTTGCGGAGGATCCTGCTCATTATCTTGCGGCGGCAAGTGCAGGTGGAAATACAGAACTGAGTGCCGCAGAACGTAGTAAGGTTATCGATTTCCTTAAGTCAAAAGGTATGGATACCTCGGCTTTGGAGGAGGACGTGAAGTACACAGGCTTCGAGGTTTACAATGTAAATAACTACGACTTCTTCCGCAATCCCGTAGAAGCCCGCGATCTCCTGATTTCCGCCCTGGAAATCCAGCCGTTCCCGCAGAGTGATGTCTGGGATGGCGAACTGGACGGCAGAATGGTAAAAATTATGCCAGTCAATCGTATAGCCACTAAAGCTGACTTGAAAGAGCTTCTTGCAAATCTCCCGTACAAAACGTATGAGAAGCGTAAAGAGGAAAATCCGAATCAGCCAGTGGAGCGGATTACAATTGTCTGCATGGGACACGAGCCCGACCTGAAAGGTGCGCTGGAGCAGGAACTTTCCGACTACAAGGTGGATATCCAGATTGTAGATATTCTGCGGGATAAGAAGGACTTGCAGCTCAAACGAGATTCTGAGGCAGAAATCGTTCGTGAGGGTGACAAGCTGGTTATACGTGCTTTTTATCCGATGAACCTAATGCAGAAACTCTCCCTCCAGAAAGAGTACGTGGAGGATTGGCGTCAATTGGTTGACTCCATCATGATTGACTGGAACTACGATGGCGTAGTCATGCAGCCGACCGTGACAGATGTCCCCGGCAAGAACGAGATGGTAAAGGGCATCTACGATATCCCGGAGAGTTTTGGCACGATTAAAGTCAAGATTACCGACCTGCTCTCCGAGTCGCTGGAAGTGGAGGTGCGTTAAATGGCAGATAAGTTTGACCCGAATTTTTCCTTTAGTCAACAGCTGTGGTACTACTACAGCACAAACCGTGGAAAAATTCGTTCTCGTTATAATGACCTCACGAGAAAGTTTCTCGCCTATAATGACAGCGAGGAAAACCCCCATGCCTTTCTGCGCAAGCCGCAGTTCGAGGCTTTGGAGATGTATGTTTTTGTGAAGGAATTCATGAACAACAAACAGGTCTATGAGATGTTCGATGACTGGCGTCACAAAAGAGATCGCTTCTCCGATGCATCTTACTATGCCATCGACAAAGGAGGTCAGATTCGTCTCTTCGACGCTCCTACCGAGAAGCAGACCGATACGCTATTCAAGCAGATGAAGAAGTACCGCGAGGACTACCCGAACTACATCTATGCCCTCACGATGGGACTTGGCAAAACCATCCTTATGGCGACCTGCATCTTCTACGAGTTTCTGCTTGCGAAGAAGTATCCGAGGGACAAGCGTTTCTGCCACAATGCCCTTGTGTTTGCACCGGATAAGACTGTTTTGCAGTCCCTCCGTGAAATTATGACCTTTGATAAGACAAAAGTTGTGCCGACAGAGTATGCACGTGTACTTGATTCAAACATCAAGTTTCACTTTCTGGATGAGACGGGAACGATTCTGCACACGATTGATGATTCCGATTTCAACATCATCATCTCCAACACGCAGAAAATCATTGTAAAGAAAAAGCGCAAAGAGACATCTGCTGCTGAAACTTTATTCAGCGGCTCTGGATCTCTCCTTTCAGCAGTCTACGGCGGAGATGATGACGAGGACGATGCATGGGATGACACCACGCTGATGGACAACCAGCGTTTCAAGAAGCTCTGCCGTCTTCCACAGCTCGGCGTCTATGTTGATGAGGCGCATCATCTCTTCGGTGCAGACCTCGAAAAACAGATCCGGTCGAGCGGAGCGAATAAGACAAGCCTTCGTGATACCATCAATCTGCTCGCAGCGAATACCTCTATCGTGGCTTGCTATAACTACACGGGTACGCCATATGTAAAGAATCAGCTTCTGCCGGAGGTGGTATATGCTTACGGTCTGCGTGAATCCATCTGGAATGGTTTCTTGAAAGATGCCGACCCGCTCGGTTTTGAGAACGTTAAGAGTGATGAGTTCCTCAAAGCTGCGGTAACCACATTTTGGGAGCGCTACGGCGGTAAGACCTATGAAGGTCTGAATCCGAAACTTGCTATCTATGCGGCAGGCGTTGAGGAGGCGGCCACAGAGGTCAAGCCTGCGCTTGAGAGGATACTCGCTAACCTCGGTATTCCGGCATCGAAGATTCTCCTGAATGTCGGCGATGCAAAGTATACAAAGAACGATGACATCAGAGACTTCAATAACCTTGATGTTCCTGGAACGGAAGGAAACGAGAAGCAGTTCATTATCCTCGTTGAAAAAGGCAAGGAAGGTTGGAACTGCCGGTCTCTGTTTGCTGTGGCTCTTTTCCGCAGCCCGAAGTCAAAAATATTTGTTCTCCAGGCAACAATGCGCTGCCTCCGTGCTATAACGAACGAGCGTTTGACGGCCACAGTATTTCTCTCCAAAGAGAACTACGACACCTTGGACGATGAGCTTCATAAGAACTTCAACATGGAGATCAAGGATATCAAAAATCCTTCAAATGCTGATCGCCATAAATATCAGGTTCGTGTTCTGCCGCCGCCGAGGACAATCACTCTCAAGCGTGTATGGCACGAGTATACCCTCCACGAAAAGGAATACTCCGAGCCTGTGGATTTCAAACTGGTCGATGCTGACCTCTCCAAGTATGCCAGCATCATGTACGAACGTGACAGCCTTGCTCGTGATACCACTGTCAAAGAAAAGAATATTGACTATCTCCAGGACAATATGAAGTTCAGCGAATTTTCCCTCGTAGGAGAAGTGGCTCGTTATCTGAATATTTCCTGTATCCTTGCCGCGAGAATTCTCCGAGAATCAGTGGACGGAATCGACACGGTTCTTGATGCGGTCAATCGTTATAACGCTGTCTTGGATGACTACGTCATCCCGACTGTGTTCCATGCGCTCTTTGATATTACCTCGGAACTGAAGACCGAGGATAAGGAACTGGTACTGCTACGTGAACCAAAGGATGCCGGTTACTACGAATTCTCCGCAAAGGATGACCTTGTGCTTACCAATCGCTATCCGGGCTTTACGCCGGAGCAGCTTAAGAAGAGTTTCCATGCTGACACATACTGCTTCGATTCCATCCCAGAGAAGGAATGCTTCATGCAGTACATCACGAGCGGTAAGGTCGCAGAGGTGTATTTCACGGGTATGTTCACCTCCAACCAGGGCGATCTCTCCGTACACTACTACGATCCTGAATCCGGCAGAATCCGTCAGTATTACCCTGATTTCCTCGCAAGGATGACGGACGGATCCTATCAGCTGATTGAGGTCAAGGGGGACAACAAGATTGATGATACTGTGGTTAAGGCAAAACAGGAAGCCGCCGAGGAGATGGCTGTGGCGAGCGGCGTGAAGTATCTCATGTACACCGGCAGTCAAGTTGTTAGTACCCATATTTTAGATGAAGATTTAGCATCTATGAAAATATTATCTATTGATTGACGAAAAAGAGTAGGATGACAACCTTTCAATTTTTTCTCACTATTTAATAATTCCATAATCACTACACCACATGGCTCACACCCCTGTGCATTGCCGGGCGGCAGCAGGATATTGAAGAGAAATTTGGACGAAAACTGTATTACTCAAGCAATTCATCAAATGGACTATACAAATTATGAGGAGTTCCTTTCTCAGCGCAGGTATTTGATGGCTGCCAATATGGAAGAATATTATAGAAGCTTGTAACATGAAAAATCACACCCAGATCCTTCTGTGTGCGTTTTTTTAATGGGAGCGCTGACGAAAAAGATACCCAATTAGATATGAGCGCAATAATCTTAGCTGGGTGTTTCTTGATTAAAGTCGCATTTAGCAAACTAGGATGCTTCTTTCGGTACAATTCCACGTCACCCCTGAAAAACGGCCAAGGACAGCAAAGTGTTTCAAAGAATTATATCTGCTTATATTAAATATAAGTACTGATATCTAATTGTAGAATATCACAAATCCAAGAAAGAAGTTCGTTTTGTGGATCCCATTCTTTTAACAACTCCAATGTCATATGCCGCGTGGCTTCTCCATTGAGTTTTCTCTTCACGTTTTTTGGGTTACATCCCGGTAAATCCTGTGACTTCAAATAATCGGATATTACACGTGGTACGTCCGTCTCATCATCAATTTCAAAATCTATACCATATACCTCTCGAATAGCCTTAGGATGAATGTAATTTTCCATTTCACGTTTTGAAGTCATTCTGGCACTTGAACCATCATTCCGCTGATTGACTGCATCACATTCTTGCTGATGAGCATTACTGCAGTCGCTATCATAGATGTGATATTCAGGAATTCCCAATTTCCGAAGATAGTTGTGGTTGACCCATTCCTGTAATGAACTACCTCCCATTGGCAAAATCATTATGTCTGGACAGGATAATATTGGCTTTATTTCGGGGTTAGTCTCATGCAAGGTGGCCGTTAGTGTTTGAAAAAATAGAATATCATTAACCCCTTCAACGCATACAATTAGGCGTATACTTCTATACGGTGCAAGCGGAGGCGTTATATCCGGAAGAACTCCTAAAGAATTAGCGATTCTTGCTATGACTCCATCTGTACCAGTTTCAATTTTTGGGTATCCTTCACCATTTGTTATATAACGCAATGATTCAACAGGTACTAATTTAGCGAGGCCAGGAACATGTGTCGTAAACAAAATCTGACAATGTGGATTTTCGGTCATTTGAAGGAAGGTATTGATTACGGTCTGTTGGAAATCAGGGTGTTGAGAAGTCTCCGGTTCTTCCACAGCATATATAACATCTGCGTTACTATCAAGGTTTTCCTCACAACTCGCCCGAAAAAAACTGAATAATATTAAACGTCTAACGCCACTCCCTCGTTTATTAATCGGAATGTCTTCATCACCAGTCAGCGAAAAAGAAAACGCTTTGTCCCAAGCGGGTTCCTTTTTGAATTTTGGAGCGAGGGTCGATGCCAACGTCTCATCGAAGTCCTTGAGCTTCTCTATTGTTTGATTCGCTACAACTGACACACGCTGTTTAATCTTTTCAGCAATTCGTATAAGTTCAACTTGGTTCTCCTCAATAGCGGCCTTCATTGCGACCTGCATCGGATCTTGGGCAATCGCATCATCATCTGTACTGGGCCGGTCTGCCCGAAAGATACTATACCTCGGTAGCGCAGGTAAAATTTTTAGCCAAATATTTTTAGCTTCCTCTTTATCTGCGGGTATCTTGCTTTTTTCAAACCTAATCTGATCACCGAGAGATTCCCATAAAGCATGGCGCATTTCTGAATTAATTGTTTGATTAACTATATTCTGTAGTCCCGCACTTTGAATTAGCCGCTTTAACTCGGCATTCTTTTTCTGTAGAAGATTGTTATATGGTTCATTTGCTGGATGTACAGCAATAATAAATACACTTTCTTTACCGCTTATGGAATATTCTTTCCATATTTCCAATTGATGATCTTCATTTAGCAAATACTCGGCTTCGAGGGTAGTTGAGACAGAGTCATCAAGCACTATTTCATCTGGAAGGTTCGAAAAAACGCAGCCAATAATTACCGGACTATCCGACGAGTGGATATTCTTATCAGCGATATCCAGTTTGTTTTGATTGAAAAAAATGTCGAGTGCATCCAATATTGATGATTTACCGATATCGTTTTTTCCTATAATCGCTGTAATTTGTTCAATTGAAATTTCAACTCTATGCGAATAGGAGCGAAAATTTTCTATAATAATCTTTGATAATCTCAAGCGCCCACCCCCAGGTATTCCATTCGTTACTGCAAGCTAAATCCCGTCATTTTTTTACTTATAAATTGTAATCAACCACTGCTTGTACAAACTTTCTCGCTTCTTCAAGCTTAGGTTCAAGAGCTAAATCGTACATTTCCAACACTTGGTAAACCCAATCTTTCTTTTCCTTATAAATCGTTTTGTCAAAGCCCTCCATTTCACCAACTGGAACAATAAACAGGCCAGCTGATCTGCACACGGATTCGACCCTTTCGTATGCCGCAGGTTCACCACCTGTAAATCCAGCTTTT
>ENA-UONY01003378-UONY01003378.1-human-gut-metagenome-genome-assembly--contig:-CS9-NODE-3378-length-10098-cov-5.115105_pt1 | contig 10098 bp, 9 predicted proteins | sample MGYA00242465_ERZ724012 | MGnify/ENA metagenome assembly ERZ724012 | reverse complement strand
GCGCCGATACTGCGCGTTTCCGTCCGGATCAGGGCTGCTTGCCGATGTAAGCCAGAATGCCGCCGTCCACATAGAGGATGTGGCCGTTGACGAAGTTGGACGCATCGGAAGCGAGGAACACCGCCGGTCCTTGCAGATCCTCGGTCTTGCCCCAGCGCGCGGCCGGAGTCTTGGAGATGATGAACTGGTCAAACGGATGACGGCTGCCGTCCGCCTGACGCTCGCGCAGCGGCGCGGTCTGCGGGGTCTCGATGTAGCCCGGTCCAATGCCGTTGCACTGGATGTTGGCCTCGCCGTACTCGGAGCAGATGTTGCGGGTCAGCATCTTCAGGCCGCCCTTCGCCGCCGCGTAAGCGGAAACCGTCTCGCGGCCCAGCTCGCTCATCATGGAGCAGATGTTGATGATCTTGCCGTGGCCCTTCTCGATCATGCCCGGAATGCAGGCCTTGGAGACGATGAACGGCGCGTTGAGGTCAACGTCGATCACCTTGCGGAAATCGGCCGCGCTCATTTCGAGCATCGGGATGCGCTTGATGATGCCGGCGTTGTTGACCAGAATGTCGATCACGCCGACTTCCTCGCGAATCTGGGCGACGGTCTTCTGCACCGCTTCCTCATCGGTCACGTCGCAGACATAGCCGTGCGCCTTGATGCCCTTCTCCTCGTAGGCAGCCAGACCCTTGTTGACCAGATCCTGATTGATATCGTTGAAAACGATGGTCGCGCCCGCCGCAGACAGCGCGTTGGCAATCGCGAAGCCGATGCCGTAGGACGCGCCGGTGACGAAAGCAATCTTGCCCTCCAGGCTGAAATTCTTCATAAACTCGTTCATTGGAAAGAAGCCTCCTTCTGTATATTTCCGCACGACCCGCCTTTTTTCAAAAAGGCGGCGGCCGTGTGATTGGCTGTTTTTGGCTTGACCCCCGGCGCGCGTCAGCGCAGGTCGATCGGGTCGATGTTGTCCATGTCGTCAAATTCCTGATTCTCGCCGCACATGCCCCAAATGAAGGTATAGTTGCTCGTGCCCACGCCGGTGTGAATCGACCAGGACGGGGAGATGACGGCCTGCTCGTTGTGCATCAGCAGGTGGCGGGTCTCGGTCGGCTCGCCCATCATGTGGAAGACGACGTTGTTATCCTTGAGATCGAAGTAGAAATAGACCTCCATGCGGCGCTCGTGCGTGTGGCAGGGCATGGAATTCCAGTTGCTGCCCGGCGCAAGCTGGGTCATGCCCATGCACAGCTGGCAGCTCTGCATGACCGCCGGATGGATGTACTGGTTGATGACGCGCTTGTTGCAGGTCTCCACGCTGCCCAGCGGGCGCTTGTTGGCCTTGTCGATGTCGATCTTGACGGTCGGATAGGTCTTGTGCGCGGGGCAGGTGTTGATGTAGAACTTGGCCGGGTCGGCGGGATCGTCGCTGGTGAAGCTCAGCGTCTTCGCGCCCATGCCGACATACAGGCCGTCGTACTGCTTGAGGTCGTACTCAACGCCGTCCACGGCGATCTTGCCCTTGCCGCCGATGTTGATGACGCCCATCTCGCGGCGCTGAAGGAACGTATCGGAGGCCAGCTCCTTGCATCCGACCAGCTCCACGCTCTTGCTGACGGGCATCACGCCGCCGGCGATGATGCGGTCAAAGTGGGAATACGTCAAAATCGCGTCGTCCGGCGCGAACACGGTCTCGATGAGGTATTCGCCGCGCAGGCGCTCTGTCGTATAATGCTTGGCGTCTTCCGAAGCGGAAGGCTGGCGAACGGTAAGCTGCATAGGTATGTCCTCCTTATTGATGGGTTCAAACGTCCCCTTGCTATCAGTATAACACAGCTTCTTTGTAAAAACCATAGCCGACACGCAAAATTGTTTGTTTTTTTGTTTGCCTATCGTTCATTTTTGACAAGTCGTCCGATGAATCCGCCCTGCATGACGCGCCGCGTTTCCGGTTATCCTAACGGCGTATTCCGCCCGGAAGGAGGCGCTTTCATGGAGGACGACCCCATTTCGCTCAGCGGCGATTTATCCGGCGACGTCCGGGTTTTTCGCGACCGCTTCCGCGCGTCGGATAACGCGGACGTCATGCACCGCCGTTTCCGCTCCGGCGCGATCTGGTCCGCGCTGGTGACCCGCGACGGCATGACCGCTACGCGCGAAATCGACGAAAACATCCTCAAGCCGTGCATGGCGCTGCCGCACGACGCGGGGGCGGACGTTCCGCCCGAGGCGCGCGTCGGCTATTTGATGGAAAACGCCGTTTCCGTCCTGCCGACGGAAACCAAATCGCGCTTTGACGAGCTGATTGCCGACGCGCTCTCCGGCCAGAGTGTGCTGCTCTGCGACGGCTGCGCGTGTGCCTGCGTAATGGACACGCGCGGGTTTGAAAAGCGCGCCGTCGGCAGGCCGGAGGCGGAGCAGGTCGTCCTCGGGCCGCACGAGAGTTTCGGCGAATCCATCCGCACGAACATCACGCTGCTTCGGCGCATCGTGCAGCGCGAGGAGCTGATGACGGAATTCCTCAGCGTCGGCGGCGCGATGAAAACCCGGTGCGCGCTGCTGTACCTGCGCGGCACGGCAGACGAGGCCATGCTCGCGCGCGTCCGCCGCCGTCTGGCGGCCTGCCAAAGCGATTTCGCGCTGTCGGCGGGCGAAATCGAACAAATCATCGAGGATCACCCCATGGCGCTGATTCCGCAATGCGTCGCCACCGAGCGGCCGGACAGAGCCGCGTCGTTTCTGGCGGAGGGGCAGATTGTCGTGCTGACAGACGGCTCGCCGCTGGCGCTGGGCGCGCCCTCGACCCTCTGGCACCAGCTCCACACGCCGGACGACGCCTCCATGCGCTGGCAGTACGGCACGTTTCTGCGCATCGTGCGGTTCATCGGCATGCTGATCCACCTGTTTCTGCCGGGGGCGTACATCGCCGTTCTCCGGTTTCACACCGAGCTGATTTCGCCGATTCTGCTGGCCAGCGTCTACGAAACCAGCTCCCGCGTGCCCGCGCCGATCTTTCTGGAGGCGCTGCTGATGACGCTAGCGTTCGATCTCGTCAGCGAGGCCGGCCTGCGCGCGCCGGGCGCGATGGGCAACGCGCTGGGTATCGTCTCCGGCCTGATTCTGGGGCAGAGCGCCGTCGGCGCGGATATCGTCAGCCCGCTGCTGCTGATCGTCGTCGCGGCCAGCGGGCTGGGCGGCTTCTGCATCCCCAATTACGCGCTGAGCGTGGGCATGAAGATCATTCAGCTTCTGTTTCTGACGGCGGGCGCACTCGGCGGCCTGTATCTGATGGCGCTGCTGGGGCTTGCGCTGCTCTGCACCGCCTGCGCGATGCGCTCCGTCGGTTCGCCGCTGACCGCGCCGCTCACGCCGAGGCGCCCCGGAAACCCGGATCTGCTGATTCGTTTCCCGCTGTGGCGGCAGAAAGCGAGGGCTTTTTTTGCAGGACAAAAGGATTGAGCAGCGCGTCCGCGCCGCTTACTGCGCACGCGCCTGCGCGGCGGGCGTTGCCTGCGGCGCGCAGATTTTTGCCGTCGGCACGGGGCTGCTGCTGCCGCTTGCGCTCAACGCCGCGTATTGGGCTGCTGTGCCCGCGCTGCTGCTGGGCGGGGTTGTCGGCCTTGCCGCGCCCAGACGACTCTCCAAAGCGCCGGGAAGCGCCTTCTGCGCGGTGCTGGCGCTTTCGCTGCTCGTCTGCGGCGCGCTGCTGCTGGCCGCGGGCGCGACGCTCGCCCAGCAAACGCTCCTGCCAAACGGCCATCTGCTGACCTGCCTGATGCTGACGCTGGGCTTCTGCCTGCTCGCCGCGCGCCCCGGCGGCACGGGCGTGTGCCGCGTGGCCTTCGCGCTCCGGCTGCTTTTGCCCGTCGCGCTGGCCGTGTTCGCGGGGTTCTCGCTCTCTTCCGCCTCGGCGGCGGGGCTTTTTCCGCTCCTCGGCGCAGGCGTTCGGCCGCTGCTGCTGGCCGCGCTGCTCGGCCTTTCCGCCGGTTCGCCCGCGCTGATGCTCTTTCTGCCGCCGCAGGAGCTGGAAACGCCCGCGCCCGTGCCGAAGGCCGGTTTCTTCGCGCTGCGCGTCGTTCTCGGCGGCCTGTTCGGCGTGCTGACGCTGGCCGCGCTGTCCCTGTGCAACCCCTATGCGCTCCTGCGCGATCAGCACGTTTGGGGCGCGAGGATGACGATTCTCTCCAGCGCGCGCCCGCGCGAGGGCTTGGTGCAGGCGCTGCTGACGCTCGCCCAGCTCTTTGCCCTGCTGATCGGCGCGGTTTCCACGCTCTGCGCCGCCGCGCAGGCGCTCGGGCGCGCCTTTTCGAAGATTCAGCCGCTTAGCCTGTGGCTCTGCGCGCTCGGGGCGCTGGGGCTTCTGCTGGCCGCCGCGTTTTTCGGCATGGATGTGCTGCTGTGCGCGTCGCCGCTGCTGCTGCTCCCCGAAGGGATTCTGCTCGTTTGGTCGTTTGTAAGGCGGTGAGCGCGCACTCCTTCCGTCACGCCTGCGGCGTGCCACCTCCCTCGATGAGGGAGGCAGAGGGGGCGAAAGTAAGATTGATCCCCAAGGAGGTGACCGTCCTTTGAAAAAATTCGGGCTGATGCTGCTCATGCTTCTCCTGCTGCTGAGCGGCTGCACCGGCGGGCAGGAGATCGAAAGCGGGCTGTTCGTCATCGCCATGGCGGTGGACGCCGCGCCGGAGGGCAACCTGACCGTCACCGTCAAGGCGCTTTCCGGCACGGAGGACGGCGCATCGAGCGCGTCGGACGGCGAGGGCGCATCCGATGCGGAGGCCGGGCTTGAAAAGACCGAACCGGGCTATATCGTGCTCAGCGCCACCGCGCCGAGCTGCCTGCGCGCGCTGGGGCTGCTGGGCGCGACCACGCCGCGCACGGTCAACCTCTCCCAGCTTCGGGAGATCGTCGTCAGCCAGACTCTCGCCGAAACGGACGCCACGCTCTCCATCCTCAAGGAGATCCGCGCGATTTACCGCGCCAACGGCGAGGCCGTCGTCGTCGTCACGCCGGATCAGGCGGGCGATTTCATCCGCAGGCAGCGCGCCGTGCTCGGCCTGCGCCTGTCCAAATACCTCGAGGTGCTCTTTGAACACTACGAACAGCTCGACGTCATTCCGCCCAGCCCGAGCCTCTCCGCCGTCATCGCCGCGATGGAATCCGGCACGGCCGACGCGGCGGCCGTCTATGCCGCCGGGAACGACTTTCAAAACACCCTCCTGCTTCAAAGCAAATCCGATCTCGACCGCCTGCCCGGCCATCTGCCCCGAACCGCCCCCGCGCCGAACGAATACATGGGCGCGGCGCTGTTTTCCGGCCCGCGCATGACCGGCACGCTCACCGGCAACGAGGTCAGCCTGCTCTGCCTGATGGCAGGCAAGGCCAGCAAGCGTGTCTCCGTCATCGACGGCGCGCAGTATAAAACCCGGCTGCAAACCCGCGTCAAGCACCGGATCGACCCGGACGGCACGCTCTTTGTCGCCCTGCGCCTGACGCTCACCCTCTCCGCCGGACAGCAGCAGCGCACCGGGGAGGAAATCGCTGCCTCGCTTGCGCAGGACTGCGTCAGCGTGCTGCACAAGCTTCAGGCCGCCTCCTGCGACGCGGTCGGCTTTGGCCGGATTCAGATCCGCCGCTATCCCGATATCCCCGCGTGGGAGCGCTCCGGCTGGGCGGCGCAATACGAATCCCGCCCCGTCCGCGTGAGCGCGGAGATAAAAATCCTGCAATAGCGCCGGGGCAAACAGGATTTTTCGTTTCGGCAGAGAAACCTTTCTTCATCATTCAGACTGTAGGCAAAAAGCTATTCTCCCCCTGGAAGGGGGAGAATAGCCCTTTCCACAAATGAAAGAATCGCTGAATTTCTTGATTTTGCTATTCAACAATAATTGAGCAAAAAGCAAATTCTGCACAAAACGCGGGCGCGCAATGCGCGCCCCTACGGGTACGCGGTTGATTTTTTCGCAACGTTGTAGGGGCGCGCATCGCGCGCCCGTTATCGGAATTTGTGCAAAATTTCGGATTTGCTCATTTACTGCTATATGTAAGAAATCCGACAGCGGAGCTGTCGGAAAGCGGGAAGCAAAGAAACCTCAGGTTTCTGGTGGGTTTTAGGGCAAAGCCCTAACGTATCCCTCACAGTGCCGCGACGGCTGCGGCAATCGCCGCCTCGTCGGGCTTCATGGCTTCGAGCGTGCGGGAGAGGAGATCGTCAAGCGTCCAGCCGAGCATCTCCGCGCCCTGCGCGATGACCTCGCGGGAACAGCCTGCCGCGAAGCCCTTCGACTTGTATTTTTTCTTGAGGCTCTTGAGATCCATGTCCGCGATGCTGCCGGAAGGACGCATCTTGGCGCATGCGCCGATCAGGCCGGTCAGCTCGTCGCAGGCGAAGAGCACCTTTTCCATCTCGTGCTCCGGCTTTACATCGACGCACAGGCCGTAGCCGTGGCAGACGACGGCGTGAATCAGCCGGTCGTCCGCGCCGCCCTCCCGGAGCAGCTCGACGCACTTCTTGCAGTGCTCGGTCGGCCAGCGCTCAAAGTCGATATCGTGCAGCAGGCCGACGACCGCCCAGAAATCGGCTTCGTCGCCGTAACCGAGTTCGTCGGCCATCCGGCGCATGACGTTTGAAACGGTCAGCGCGTGGGTGATGTGAAACGGTTCGCTGTTATATTTGCGCAGCAGGGCAAAAGCCTCGTCGTAGGTCATGGAAAAACACTCCTTTTGTCGATGAAATGGCGTGATTCGTATTATAGACGCGACGAGCCACGATGTCAAGCGATGCGAAAAAACGGCGGAGCAAAATACGAATCTATATGAAATAAAGATGCAGAAGTGAAATGAAATCAACTCAATTAGACGAAATGAAGAAACTTTGCAACACAAATGATGCAAAAACGGGTTGACAAACCGAAAACAAGGCCGTATAATAACGTCATCGACGGAACGCAGAACCGTCGCATTCACAGGCGCTTACGCAGAGGCGTTTGCGAATGGTGTTTCTCTTTCTTTCTCCTCTTCATCAAAAAAGCGGCCGATTCGCTCGGTCGCTTTTTTGTGATTTACATTTGGGTGCGCCCTTCCATCGCCTTGGCCAGCGTCACCTCGTCGGTGTATTCGAGATCGCCGCCGACGGGCAGGCCGTGCGCGATGCGCGTGACCAAAATCCCCATCGGCTTGAGCAGGCGGGCGATATAGCTCGCCGTCGCTTCGCCCTCGATATCCGGATTGGTGGCCAGAATGACCTCGTGGATATCCTCCTTGCCGACGCGGGCCAGCAGCTCGCGGATGCGGATATCCTCCGGCCCGACGCCATCCATCGGGGAGATGGTGCCGTGCAGCACGTGATAGCAGCCCTTGAAATCGCGCATGCGCTCCATGGCGGCCACGTCGCGCGGGTCGCGCACCACGCAGATCACGCCGTTGTGGCGGCGCTCATCGGCACAGATCGGGCAGGGGTCTTCCACCGTGTAGTTGCCGCAGATCGAGCAGTATTTTACCGCCTTGCGGCCCTGCCAGATGGCGCTGGCCAGCTCGTGCACCTGATCCTCCGGGAGGGAGACGATGTGATACGCCAGCCGCTGCGCGGTTTTTGCGCCGATGCCGGGCAGGCGGGAGAGCTGCTGCGCCATCCTCGCGATGGGTTCAATCTGCCCGGCCATGATTAAAACATCCCGCCCATTCCGGCGCCGCCGATTTTGGACATCTCGCTCTCGCGGGTTTCCTCACCCTTCTTGAGCGCGTCGTTGACGGCGGCGACGATCATATCCTGGAGCATTTCGACCTCTTCGGGATCGACCGCGTCCTTGTCGATGGTCAGGGAGAGAAGCTGGCGCTTGCCGCTGACCTTGCAGGAAACCGCGCCGCCGCCGGCCGTGCCTTCATACTCGCGCGCGTCCAGCTCTTCCTGTGCCTTCATCATCTGCTGCTGCATCTTCTGCGCCTGACGCATGAGCTGCTGCATATTGCCGCCCGGAATGCCGGGGAAACCGCCTCTTGCCATAATGAAAAATCCTCCTTGAGCATAAAATCATGCGGCTTTCATTATACACCATCCGGACAGAAATGAAAAGCGAAAAATATGTCTTTTGACAGAAGACAAAAACAGCTTTGCGAGTTGACGCAAAGCTGAAAAGATGCTAAAATATAGGCAAGTAGGGGGGCCCTACAGGGTGGAAAACCACCGCGAACAGTTTCCCTAGGCTATGCGCCTAAAAAACCGCCAAGCAGCTGCTATCTGCGAGGCGGATTTTTTTTATCGTCTGTTTTGAAGACCGAGCGTGTAAACGCCGACCAGCAACCCGGCGATTGCGAGCAGGATATTGAGCAGCTCAATATTCGACATACGCATCACCTCCGCTTTTGTATTCTGCTGCGGAGGCTCCACCCCGTAGACCTACTTGCCTACGAAATGATTATAGCATGCACATAGGCGTGAGGCAAGGTTTTTTCGCGGGGATAAGGAAACCGTTCTGGTCAACCCGAAGCGGATATGGTATACTGTAAAACAAGACGGACACTGTTTTTCATATGGATTTAACGTGCATGGGGTATGATGGACACACTACGGAAAAACGGGAGGAAACACCATGAATGACGTTTTTATGAACCGGGAGCTTTCTTGGCTCAAGTTCAACGAGCGAGTGCTTGAAGAGGCGGAGGATGAGCGCACCCCGCTTTGCGAACGGCTCTCCTTCGCATCCATCTATCAGAGCAACCTCGACGAATTTTTCATGGTGCGCGTGGGTTCGCTGGTGGATCAGGACGACGTTACACCCAAGCTGCGCGAAAACAAGACCAACATGACCGCGCGGGAGCAGATCGACGCGGTGATCGACCGTGTGCGCGAATTGAACGGGCGGCGGGACAAGGTCTATGCCCGCCTGATGGAAAAGCTGGAGGAGCAGGGCGTTCGGCTGGTCGATTTCAGAAAAATCGGCCGGCAGGAGAGTGAGCGGCTTGAACGCTATTTTGATTCGGAGATCGCGCCGCTGATTTCGCCCTCCATCGTCGGCCGCCGTCAGCCGTTCCCGTTCCTGCGCAACAAGGATATCTACGCCGTGGTCGTGCTGGAGGGAAAGAAGGGCAAGTATAAGCTGGGGATCATTCCCTGCAGCGCGGGCGTTTTCCCGCGGCTGATCGAGGTTTCCGCCAGCGAAAAGACGTACATGCTCGCCGAGGATCTGATTCTGCATTTCATTCCGAAGGTGTTTGAGGGCTACGTCGTCAAGGCCAAGAGCCTGATGCGCGTGACGCGCAACGCGGATATCGACGCGGACGCGCTCTATGACGACGATCTGGATTACCGCGAGTTCATGGTGCAGTTGATTAAGCGCCGCAAGCGCCTTGCGCCGGTGCGGCTGGAGCTTTCCCGCGAGCTGGATGGTATCATCGTCGATACGCTGTGCCGCTATATGGATGTGCCGCGCGAATACGTGTTTATGAGCGCCACGCCGCTGGATTTCTCGTTCCTCTTTGGCCTGGAGGATGTGCTGCGCCAGCGCGGCGAGCTGTTCTACGAGCGGCGGATTCCGCAGAAATCCCCGGCGTTTGTCAACGGCCGGTCGATTTTGGCGCAGATTCGCGAAAAGGACAAGCTGCTTTCCTATCCTTACGAGAGCATGAAGCCGTTCCTCGAAATGCTGACGGAAGCCGCCAACGACGACAGCGTGGTTTCCATCAAGATGACGCTGTACCGCGTCGCCAAGCAGAGCAAGGTCGTCGAGGCGCTTTGCGAGGCGGCGGAAAACGGCAAGGACGTGCTGGTGCTGGTCGAGCTGAAGGCGCGCTTTGACGAGGAAAACAACATCGAGTGGAGCCGCCGGCTGGAAGAAGCGGGCTGCAGCGTGATCTACGGGCTGGACGGATACAAGGTGCATTCCAAGCTCTGCCTGATTACGCGGATGGAGGAAACGGGCGTCGCCTATTACACGCAGATCGGCACGGGCAACTACAACGAAAAGACCGCGCGGCTGTATACCGACCTGTGCCTGATGACCGCCGACCACGACATCGGCGAGGAAGCCAACGCCGTGTTCAACGCGCTGGCGAAGGGCGAAACCGTGCACGAGACGCGCCGCCTGCTCGTCGCGCCGCACTGCCTGCAAAACA
>ENA-UONY01003375-UONY01003375.1-human-gut-metagenome-genome-assembly--contig:-CS9-NODE-3375-length-10102-cov-4.131582_pt1 | contig 10102 bp, 7 predicted proteins | sample MGYA00242465_ERZ724012 | MGnify/ENA metagenome assembly ERZ724012 | reverse complement strand
GCTGCTTTGAAATCCGAATAACCAATCTGGGAATAGGATTTTTCGTAAACATTTCTTTTATTATCAATGTAGCAGTAATCAGCGACATGATTCAGATCTATATATGCAAAATATTTGCTCAGTGCATTCTTCTCTACTTCCTGCAGTTCTTTATTCTTCAGACTCTTCTGCACATCATTTTCCAGGATGATCTCTGCTGTCACGGCATCCGTCTTCCGATAGAGATTATCCAGGGCTATCCCCGTCTTCTCATTCATGAATTCATACTTATCCACAATCACATCTGTCATATTCCGTCTGACATAAGTCCATACACAGATGCTGGAAAGAACCAGTGCCAGTATCAGAAGCGTACACATATACTTCAGATACTTTTTCTGGATTCCTGACATTTTACTTTTTTTCATACTTCATATTCCCTTTTGTAATCTCTCGGAAGCTGTCCTGTATATTCTTTAAACAAATGTGAAAAATAGGATGGATTACTGATTCCGACCTGCTCGCAGATATTACCGATGCTGGTTCTTCCGTCTTCCAGCAGTCTCTTTGCCAGCTCCATTCTACGCTGCAGCAGATATTGTTTGAATGTCATATGAAAGGTATTCTTGAATACCCGTCCAAAATATACCGGATTCAGATATACATGTGTCGCCACTGATACAATCGAAAGATCTTCATTATCCAGATGTTCATCTATATATGCCACAGCCGCTGCAATGTATTCTTTTGATCCCTTATTCTCTTTCTTCTCTGCATTTTTCAGTCTTTTTTCAATAGCCGTTCCCAGAATCTTGTAACAGACATCCACCGCTTTTGCCGCCTTTAAGTTTCTCATATTCGAATAATAATTTTCAAATTGCTGATTCAGTGATTCGTCCATCCCGTAACTGTCTTTTAACATGAATTCTGTCTTTACCATAATCTTGTGCATATACTGGCATTGCAGTTCTTCTCTGTGTGGCAGTTGGTAAATAAAATGTACAAATGCCTGCTTTAACTGTACGGCGTCGTTCTTCCGCACGCTGTTGACCACCATCATCTCTGCCTCCGCCGGATATGGGCTTTCCTCTTTTTCTTCAACAGTCTCCGGGATTGTAAATACTCCCGCTCCGGATGCATTTGTAACAGCGAACAATCTCTGCGCTTCTTCGAAACTTCTTCTGATTCCGCGGATCCCTTTATATGGTTTGGATATTGCTGCAATAACCGGGCTGTTCTCTTCTTTTTTTACCTCTTCCAGTAGTTCTTTCAGCTCATGTACCGCTGTGTTCTCCTGCGTCTTTATAATAAATGTACGATGTCCTTCTTCACTTTCGAATTTCCAGTATGTGAATCTCTCTGCGATCTTTTCTTCAATCATTCTGACCATGGAAAATCTCGAGGCTTCATATTCCAGTTCATTGGTAATCTTATAGGCCAGATCAAGATCTGCATATACTGTAATAAACCGGTCTCCTTCCTTCATGACATCCTGCAGCGTATGGAAGACTTCATCTACTTTTTCTTCCGGCAGCCGGTTCTGGACATATTTTTGCACGACAACCTGCAAAAATCCATCTCCGTCCTTTTTCAGAAGTCTCTCCCAGCGGTCATACTTCTCCTCATTTCGGATCTGATCTTCACAGATTTTACCGACATCTGTCATCGTCGCCTGTAATTTTTCATCTTCAATCGGCTTCAGAAGATATGCGAATGCCCCCAGATCACATGCCTTCTTCGCATATTCAAAATCCCTGTATGCACTTAATACCACGAACTGACATTCCGGGTTCTCTTTCTTGATTTCTTCCATTACCATAAGTCCGGAAATCTGTTTCATCCTGATGTCTGTCAGCACTACGTGTGGTTTTTTTTCGCGTATTACCTTTAACGCCTGCTCTCCGCTCTGTGCAAAGCCAACCACTTCATATCCCATACCGTTCCAGTCATACGTCTTCACCAGACCCTCCAGCAGGATCGGCTCATCATCTACGATCACCAGTTTTAACAACCCCATAGTACACCTCATACCTTTTATTAATACCATCTTAACATATTACAGTCTCATTCTATAATTTTTTATACTTTTTCTTTACCAAAAATCATATCTGTTATGCAAAAAATCATACTTTTTATATCAAAAATTATACTTTTATGAAAAATCAGAGGTTTTGGCATATACAAAACAAAAAGAAAAACACAATATCCAAGACGTTTCCATTCCCTTCTCAGTGAATCCTTCGTTTGAATATTGTGTTTTCTTTTTGTTTCCTGTTATGTTTATCTTGCGCAGACTTCTGTCGTTTTTCTGATCTTCTTGATCAGTTCATCTGTAAATGCGCCTTTTTTCATTCTCCACATCCAGTTACTGCCGAGTGTAGATGGCATATTAATTCTTGCCTTATTACCAAGTCCCAGATAATCCTGTACCGGAATGATGCACGTATCTGCCACACTTCTCATCGCCAGACTTATGAAATCCCAGTGCACTTCTTCATCCGGAGTGTATGGATTATTCAGATATTCCTTTGTCATCTCTTTATCTTCTTCGGAAAGTGTCTGATACCATCCCTGAAGGGTATCGTTATCGTGGGTTCCTGTATAGACTACACAGTTTTTATCATAATTATGTGGAAGATAATCACTGTCCTCTCCTGCCACAAATGCGAATTCCAGTACTTTCATTCCCGGATAACCACTGTCTTTTAACAATTGTCTCACCGTATCCGTCAGGAATCCCAGATCTTCCGCAATGATCGGAAGGTCACCTAATGTTTCTTTCATCGTACGGAACAGATCCATGCCCGGTCCCGGCATCCATTCACCATTCTCTGCCGTCTCATCTCCATACGGGATTGCATAATATTCATCAAACCCACGGAAATGATCGATACGGATGATGTCATATAATTTAAAGCAGCAGGCCACCCGCTTCATCCACCAGTCATAGCCTGTCTTCTTATGGTAATCCCATGCATACAATGGATTCCCCCACAGCTGCCCGGTTGCCGAAAATGCATCCGGCGGACATCCCGCTACCGCAACCGGCAGATTCTCTTCATCTAACTGGAACAGCTTCGGATTCGCCCAGGTATCTGCACTGTCAAATGCTACATAGATCGGGATATCCCCGATAATCTCAATGCCTTGTTCATTGGCATATGTTTTCAGTCCGGCCCACTGTCCGGCGAACAGATACTGCAGAAATTCATAAAAATCAATCTCTGCACTTAATTGTTCCTGATATGCCGCAATTGCTTCCGGCTTACGCAGCCTGATGTCTTCCTCCCACTGATCCCAGCTTTTTCCGTCAAATGAATCTTTCACTGCCATATACAATGCATAATCCGCAAGCCATGCTTTTTCTTCTTCCAGATAAGTACGGTATGCCTTACTTTCCATCAATCCGTTCTTTTTGGCTCTTGCATATGCAAGCTTTAATACTTTAAATCTTGCATTATATATTTTTTCATAATCGATTTCTTCTTCATTCTCTCCGAAATCTGCCTGGTCACACTCTTCTTTCGTCAGAAGTTCATCCTCGATCAACGTCTCCAGATCGATAAAATACGGGTTCCCCGCAAATGTTGAAAAAGACTGATACGGTGAATCGCCGTATCCCGTCTGTCCAAGCGGCAGGATCTGCCACAATTTCTGTCCTGCTTCTTTTAATATATCTACAAATTCATACGCTTCTTTTGAAAAACATCCGATTCCATATGCCCCCGGAAGTGCAGAGACCGGCATTAACATTCCACTCTTTCTCATTAACTTTCGTTCCTTCCTCGTTATGATACTTATAATTAAGTATAGCAGTGTTCTTTGGATGCTTCAAATAAAAAGTATACTCTGTATATAAGAAATCATAGATTATTCCACAGATGTCACCGTATAATCCTTGTCTTCTACTGTCTTCTTCAGCACATCATCTGCGATCTCTGCATTTAATGTCAGCTCTGCTGTTCCTGCCTCATGACTTACAACCGCTTCATCTACCTGTGGAAGTGCTTCCAGTGCTTTCTTTACAGCTGCCTCACAGTGTCCACACATCATTCCCTCAATATGCATTATTTTTTTCATTGTCTTGTCCTCCTTCTTGGATCTCTTTTTTTCTTTTTTGGCTTTTAATTTTTTATCTTTTGATGCATCATACATCTTAAAAAGATTCAATCTCAATGCGTTCGATACTACGCAGAAGCTTGATAAACTCATGGCTGCCGCACCGAACATCGGATTTAATTTCCATCCGAACAGCGGATACCACACACCAGCCGCAAGCGGGATTCCGATAATATTATAGAAGAATGCCCAGAACAGGTTCTCATGAATATTACGGAGTGTCGCACGGCTCATGCGGATTGCTGCCGGCACATCACTTAACCGGCTCTTCATCAGAACAACATCTGCCGCATCGATCGCAACATCCGTTCCGGCTCCGATCGCAATACCCATATCGGCTCTTGTAAGTGCCGGTGCATCGTTGATACCATCCCCGACCATCGCAACTTTTCCTTTTTCTTTCAGCTTACGGATCACCTGCTCTTTTCCTTCCGGAAGTACGCCTGCAATCACTTCATCAACTCCGGCCTGCTGTCCGATGGCTTTTGCAGTACGTTCGTTATCTCCGGTCAACATGACTACATGGATTCCCATGTTCTGTAATTCTTTGATCGCCTGCGGGCTGTCTTCTTTGATAACATCCGCCACTGCAATTACACCTAATAAACGGTCTTCATTTCCAAAGAATAATGGTGTCTTACCTGCTTCGGCAAGTTTCTCTGCCTTCTTCTGGATATCTCCATCAACGGATACCTTACTGCTGATAAATGTATGATTCCCTCCATATAATGTATGACCATCCAGTATGGCTGTCAAGCCGTTACCCGGAAGGGCCTGGAATCCGGTAACTTCTTCGATGCCGGCATTTTCCTCTTTTGCCTTTTCAAGGATTGCTCTTGCCAGTGGATGTTCACTCTTATTCTCCAATGCATACGCATATTTTAATAAGGTATCTTCTGTCACTCCCGCTGCCGGAATGATATCTGTCACTTTCGGTTCTCCACTTGTAATCGTGCCGGTCTTATCCAGCGCAACAATCTGCATCTTTCCAGTCTCTTCCAGTGAAACTGCTGTCTTGAACATAATACCATTTCTGGCTCCCATTCCATTTCCGACCATAATTGCTACCGGTGTTGCAAGTCCGAGCGCACACGGACAGCTGATCACCAGCACCGCAATCCCTCTGGATAATGCAAAACCAATACTCTGTCCTGCGATCAGCCATACAATAATTGTGATCACTGCAATCGTAATAACCGTTGGCACAAATACTCCCGATACCCGATCCGCAATCTTTGCAATCGGTGCTTTCGTTGCAGCCGCGTCACTTACCATCTGAATGATCTGCGAAAGTGTCGTATCCTCGCCGACTCTGGTCGCACGGCACTTCAGATATCCGGACTGATTTACGGTTGCGGCTGATACCTTATCACCGACAGCCTTATCTACCGGAATACTTTCACCTGTAAGAGCAGATTCATTGACTGCACTGTTTCCTTCTATGACTTCTCCGTCAACCGGAATATTCTCTCCCGGCTTTACAACAAAGAAATCTCCCTTTTGTACCTGTTCGATCGATACCTGTACTTCTTTTTCTCCACGCATCACAACCGCTGTCTTTGGCGCAAGCTTCATCAGTCCTTTTAATGCGTCGGTCGTCTTTCCTTTGGATCTTGCCTCCAGCATCTTTCCGACTGTGATCAGTGCAAGGATCATAGCTGCTGATTCAAAATAAAAATCATGCATATAAGACATTACTGCATCCATATCCCCACGCATCTGCGCATCTGTCATTGCAAACAGTGCATACGTACTGTATACAAAAGACGCTCCGGATCCAAGTGCCACCAGGGTATCCATATTCGGTGCTCTGTGGATCATTCCTTTGAATCCACTGATGAAAAACTTCTGGTTGATCACCATGACTGCAATCGTCAGAAGCATCTGCAGCAGCCCCATCATTACATGATTATCTTTCATAAATCCCGGAACCGGCCATCCCCACATCATATGACCCATGGAGAAATACATCAGGACGATCAGGAATCCAAGTGATGCAATCAGACGCTTCTTTAATGCCGGTGTCGTTCTGTCTTTTAACATATCTTCTCCGGCAGATGCTGATGACGACTGTGTCTTTGCCGCTCCTTCTCCTTTTTTCGATGCTCCGTATCCGGCATCTGCGACTGCCTTAATGATCTCCTGTTCACTTGCAGTTCCCTCTACTCCCATAGAGTTGGTAAGCAGACTTACCGAGCAGGATGTTACACCCGGCACTTTCGAAACTGCTTTTTCGACTCTGCTGCTACAGGCTGCACAGCTCATCCCGGTTACTATATATTGTTCCATTGTTGTCTGTTCCCTCCTGTCATTATTATTTTTCTTATTCCTTTATAGTAAACTCAGAAAATGCTTTCCGAGCAGACTATACATCTATAAACTTTACTTACCTCATCAGCTTCTGTAACACCTTTACCAGTTCATCAACCGTCTCATCTTTTCCGTCCCGGATGTCATCTGCCACACAGGTACGGATGTGATTCGCCAGCAATACTTTATTAAAGCTGTTCAGTGCCGCATTCACCGCTGATACCTGTACCAGAATCTCCGGACAATAAGCGTCCTTTTCCAGCATTCCTTTGATACCGCGTACCTGACCCTCAATCCGGCTCAGACGATTCATCAGATCCTTGTATTCTTTATCCGAACGATGCTTGGACGTGTGGCAACAGCATCCTTTTTCTGATTTGTTTTCCATATTATCTGTATTCTTGTCTTCCATAAGCATACTCCTTTCACATCCATACCCTTACGGGGTATATGTATTTTATCTCTTATTATCACATAAGTCAAGGAATATATGCGTTCTTGATATATGTTTTCATTTATTGGTAGTTCCAATACAATTTTTAAAAAATGTCTATTTTATTTGACTTTCAAAATTTATAAGGAATATAATTCTTGCTGAAGGAAATAATGACAGCAGAACTGGAGGTTATATTATGCTGGAAGAACAGGCTATGATAACATTCTTAAAAAAATTCGATGAACACCCTTTCCTGGTCAAAATTAATGGACACGAACATCTGATCGGGGAAGGCGCACCTACATTTACCGTAAATTTCAAAAAGGTCATCCCATTAAAGGATCTGGTCACCAGTACTTCTCTTGCACTTGGAGAAGCTTACATGGATGGTGATCTTGATATTGAGGGAAACCTTTATCAGGCACTTGATAACCTTCTTGGTCAGATGGGTAAATTTTCAACTGATGAACATCATTTGAAATCTATCATGTTCCCATCTTCATCAAAGAAAAACCAGAAAAAAGAAGTCAGCAGTCATTACGATATCGGAAATGACTTCTACAAACTCTGGCTCGATGAAACAATGAGTTATTCCTGCGGATATTTCAAACATGAAGATGATACCCTGTATCAGGCGCAGAAGAATAAAGTTGATTACATTCTTGAAAAGTTATATCTGAAAGAAGGTATGACTCTTCTTGATATCGGATGCGGCTGGGGATTCCTTCTGATTGAAGCTGCTAAGAAATATAAAATTAAAGGTACCGGCATCACCTTAAGTGAAGAACAATACAAAGAATGCCAGAAACGTATCAAAGAGGAAGGATTGTCCGACTATCTGGAAGTCAGGCTAATGGACTACCGTGATCTTCCTTCTGACGGCAAGATGTATGACCGCGTTGTCAGCGTCGGTATGCTCGAACATGTTGGCCGTGAGAATTATCAGTTATACTTAGACTGTGTCAGCAAGGTCATGAAAGACGGCGGTCTGTTCCTGCTCCACTTCATCAGTGCATTAAAAGAGCATCCTGGTGATCCATGGATCAAGAAATACATCTTCCCGGGCGGATCTGTTCCCAGTCTTCGTGAAGTCATGAACTGCATGGCAGAAGATAACTTCCATACCCAGGATATCGAGGACTTACGTCTTCACTATAACCGTACGCTTCTCTGCTGGGAGAAAAACTTCAAAGATCATATTGAAGAAGCACATACAATGTTTGATGAACGTTTCTTAAGGATGTGGGATATGTACCTCTCTGCATGTGCCGCCACCTTCCATAACGGAATTATTGATATCCATCAGATTTTAATGACAAAGGGAATTAATAATGATCTTCCTATGACGAGATGGTATTAAAAAATGAATCAGCCGGGGATATGAACAATATTTCCCGGCTTTAATAAAGATGGATACCATGCTGCACTTAACATCTAATACACATGCATAAAAAGGAGCGGAGCCGGAATCCTGTCACTCCTGACAAAATCCCGACTCCGCTCCTTTTCGATATGTATTCATTTCAATCAGAACGTCGTCTAATTTACCATACTATCCCTTATTCATTCTCCGTTCGATACCTACTCTTTGGATTTACTTCTTTCTTTTTTAAATACACGTATCATGAAATAACTAAATCCGCCAATATATCCAACCAGTGTAATCACCATCATAATAATTGCATCTATCGTCATAGTTCATACCTTCTTTCTATTATTTTGCAGCTTTGTTATCTTTCATAGCTCCCCTTGCAGTCTTTGTATTAAAGAACTTGGATAGTGCAAGACCTACAAGGATCACTACTCCGAACTGAAGTAATACAGTTCCTGTGTTATCCTGAATAATAAACGGATTCAGCCAGGTATCCGGGAACCATTCCTTTGTCTGTAATAACCAGTAAACCACCATGATCACTACCAAAACCGGAATCAGATACATACATCCGGTATAATATGCTTTTGGAAGATGTACATCTGCACCTTTTGCATTTACTTCCTGTGTACGTAATTTTTCCACACCATATTTCCATGCCAGGATTGCGATAAAGGCACCACTTATCAGAAGTCCGATTCCCCATACCCAGTCCTGATTATCAATGTTAACCAGTGACCAGCATGAGAAGCATCCTACTAAGAATCCTGCGAAGCAGACACTGACAACTGCTTTCTTCCGCGGCAATCCAAGGTCAACAACACATTTTACTCCAACTTCGATCATAGAGAACAGTGATGTGATTGCTGCAATTGCAAGTAATCCAAAGAAGATAAAGGAAATGAATCTTCCACCCGGGATTGTTGTAAATAACTGATAAATGTAAATAAATGTAAGTCCGAAGTTGCCCTGACTGAGTGCTTCATTCGCTGCCTCCGGTGTAGCTGAAAGTGCACAGATTGCCGGGATAACTACCAGTGCCGAGAGGATTGCTCCAAGGTTATCACCAAGTCCCATGATCAGACAGCTTGTCGGAACATCTTCCTCTTCTCCTACGTAGTTCGCATATGTAATAATGAATCCCCATCCGGCTCCGGTGCTCCATGCTGCCTGGATGAATGCCTGAATCCATGTATTCGGGCTTAAAATATACTCTTTCTTAACAGTAAAGAGATACTGAAGTCCCTGATTTGCTCCATTTAATGTAACTGCGTAAATTGCTAATCCTACAAGGATGATAAACAGTGCCGGTATCGCTACTTTACAGAATTTTTCAATTCCACCTGCAATTCCCTGATAAACGATGAAACATGCAAGTGCAAATCCGATCGCATGGAATAAAATAACCTGTGCCTGTGAATCTGTAAATGCTGTCCACATTGCCGATGTCGTCTCTGTTGACAGATTCGGTTTAAATGCTGAAGTAACAGAATTAACTGCGTATTTCAAACAATATCCCTGAAGTACACAATAATAACTCATCAGGAAGAAACATACTGCTGCTACAAAGAATCCCATCCATGTATATTTCTTTCCACCTGCATCACGAAAAGTACCGATACATCCAAGTCTCGTCTTTTTACCGAATGCCATCTCTGTGGAAAGGAGCGGTACTGCAAATACCAGCATTGCAATCGTCCATGCTATGATAAATGCTCCACCACCGTTTGCCGCACACACTCGTGGGAATCGCCATACATTACCAGTACCAATACACATACCTAACGCGGCGGCTATGTAACCTATGGTACTAAATTTTTCTTGTTTCTGTTCCATAACTCAAACCTCCATTCGAATATCGAAATTAATTAGAAATGAATACCTTG
>ENA-UONY01003368-UONY01003368.1-human-gut-metagenome-genome-assembly--contig:-CS9-NODE-3368-length-10122-cov-7.969604_pt1 | contig 10122 bp, 7 predicted proteins | sample MGYA00242465_ERZ724012 | MGnify/ENA metagenome assembly ERZ724012 | reverse complement strand
AGGGGGCAAGGCCCGCCTCGGATGGGATCGGGCAGTATTTTTATGCAGAGCATAAAAATACTGCCTCTGGCTGAGATGGGACCAGAGGCAGACCCGCTGCTGCGGGAAGGGGGGAAATGCGGCGCACAGGGTGGAGAAGGATGGAAGGAAGTTGCCTGGATGGTGGCAATGGGATTTTGCGCCGCAGGGAAGAAAGCAGTTGGATCAGGATGCGTAGATCTTGCCGACGATCCGGGTCGCAAGCCCGGTCGGCAGGATGCGCATGAGAAACACGAACAGGGCGTACTTGTGTCCCATCGTGCAGATGAGCTTCGCGCGCTTTTGCGTGGCGCGCCGGGCCACGAACTGCCCGGCGTATTCGGCGCTCATACCGGTCTGCTCGTCGTGCTCCATCACGGCGACGGAGCGCGCGATGCGGCCGTGATAGACATCGTCGCCGTCGCAGCTCTTGCGCCGCGCGGCGGTGAAGCCGGTGGCAATGTCGCCCGGCATGATGACGCAGATCTCGATGCCGAAGGGACGCACCTCGCTTGCGAGCGCGAGCGAATACGTGCGCACGGCGGCCTTGGAGGCCGAGTAGTACGCCTGAAACGGAATGGCGATCGGCGCGGCAACGGAGCTCATGTTCACGATGCGGCCGCCGCCCTGCTGCCGCATGATGGGCAGGACTGCACGGTTCATGTTCACCATGCCGAAAAAGTTTACATCAAACTGCCGCCGGGCCTCCTGCGCCGGCGTGAACTCGATCGCGCCGGAGATGCCGAAGCCCGCATTGTTGATGAGAATGTCGATGCGCCCCTCGCGGCGCAGAATCTCCGCCACGGCGGCGTTCACCTGCGCTTCGTCCGTCACGTCTGCCTGCAGGTGCGTTATGCCCGGCTCCGCGTTTTCGGCGCGGCGGCTGAGCTCATACACGTTGAGACCGCAGCCGCGCAGGGCACGCGCGGCGTGCAGGCCGATGCCCGAACTGCCGCCGGTGATGACGGCCACGCGCGCTTCGGTGGTGGATGACATGGAGATCGCCTTCGTTTTCTTCGAATTTTTTAAGTATTTTCTAAAATACTAGCAGACCGTGTGGAAAAATGCAAGGGACAAGTTGTGAACTTTTCTTGACACCGGTCACGGCCCGCCCCCGTGCCCATTGACGCATGGCCGGATTTTGGGTATACTGTGTGCAGAAAAATATAGACAGATCGGGCGGCGCGGGCTTACCTGGCGCCATAGGAGAAAGTATGCATCTGAGTAAACAAATCGAATCCATGTATGACGACGCGGTGCGCATCCGCCAGGATCTGCACCGCATTCCCGAGATCGGCTTTCAGCTGCGCGATACGCAGGCCTATGTCCTGCGCGAGCTGAAGCAGTGCGGCCCGGACCGCATCGAGACGCCGGCCGTCTGCGGTGTGAAGGCTGTGTTTTTCGCAAAGGACGCCGAGACGACCATCGCCTTCCGCGCCGATATGGACGGCATCCACAATGACGAGGCCAATGACGTGCCCTACTGCTCGCAGCGCCCCGGCAACATGCACGGCTGCGGCCACGACGGGCATATGACGATCCTTTTGCTCTTTGCGCGCTGGATCGCCAAAAATCGCGCGCACATTCATTGTAATATTGTCCTGCTGTTCCAGCCCGGTGAAGAGGGCTGGGCCGGCGCGCGGCGCATGATCGACGACGGCGCGCTCGAAAACCCGAAGGTCGACCGCATCTACGGCCTGCACCTGTGGCCGACCGTGCCGAAGGGCAAGATCGGTGTGCGCTGGGACTATCTCATGGCGCAGACGAGCGATTTCGAGATCACCGTCCACGGCAAGAGCGCCCACGCCTCCACGCCGCAGATGGGCATCGACGCCATCGTCGTTGCGGCGGAGCTCGTCACGATGGTGCAGACCGTCATCACGCGCGACGTCGATCCGCACCAGGACGCGCTGCTCACGCTCGGCAAGATCCAGGGCGGCACATCGCACAACGTTATCGCCGAGGAGGTCACGATCAGCGGCACGCTGCGCGTGTTCAGCAACGACCTCTACCGCACCCTCAGCCACAAGATCGCCGCGCTCATGCAGGGGCTCGAGACGGCCACCGGCGCGCAGATCGACATGGACCGCAAGGTCCGTTACCCCAGCGTGCGCAACCCGCGCGAGCTGGTGGAGCAGTTTTACACCGTGCTCGACTCCATGGACGACGCGGACCTGGTCGAGCCCGTCATGGCGGCGGAGGATTTCGCCGAATACCAACAGGAGATCCCGGGCCTGTTTTTCTTCCTCGGCGTGCAGGAGCCGACCGGTACCGCCCCGCTGCACAGCAGTCATTTCAATTTCGACGAGCGCGTTTTGCTGACCGGCGTCGAGACGTTCAAACGGATACTGGAGTGTGAGTCAAAATGTACGAAGAAAAAATAATCCCACCGAAAAAGTCCATGCCGCAGGCCGTGGACGGCACGCTGCGCAAGTTTGCCCTGCGCGTGCCGGAGGTCATCTATCAGTGCAGCGGCATCATGGTTTTTGGCAAGCGTATCAAGTCGCTCGTGTTCTCGACCGACCTGTCCATCATCAAAAACGTGAACGCGGACGCCATCCTCGCGGTCTACCCGTTCACGCCGCAGCCGATCATCACGCAGGCGCTGCTGCTCGCGGCCGATATCCCGGTGTTTGCCGGCGTCGGCGGCGGCCTCACGCAGGGCCAGCGCGTGGTCAACCTCGCCATGTTCGCCGAGATGCAGGGTGCAACCGGCGTCGTGCTCAACGCGCCGACGGCCAGCACCGTCGTCTCGCACGTGGCCGAGACGATCGACATCCCCGTCGTGCTCACGGTCGCGCGCGCGGACACCGACTTTGACGAGCGCATCCGCGCCGGCGCGGACATCTTCAACGTTTCCGCCGCGGCGGAAACGCCTGCCGTCGTGCGCCGCATCCGCGAGCAGCACCCCGACGTGCCCATCATCGCCACCGGAGGCCCGACGGATGAGAGCATCCTCGAGACCATTCAGGCTGGCGCCAACGCCATCACGTGGACGCCGCCGTCCAACGGCGAGATCTTCCGCGACATCATGGCTGCCTACCGCGAGAACAAGCCGCACCCCTGACCCGGTGCATAGAAAAACCGACCCGAACGCGTGTTCGGGTCGGTTTTTTTGCGCTCATCGCAGCGTCTGTGCGTCCTCGGGGAAAAACTGCAGCGCGTGCTGTACGGTGTAAAACGCACCGGTATTCCCGAAGGCGGACGTCATCCGCTTTTCCATCGCCGTCACGGCGGGATATTGCAGCAGGCTCTGCTGGTGGGTGTAGTTGCACCAGCTGTTGAGCAGATAGCCGCTTTGCACCGCCGCGGCGGTGTAGGCGACATAGCCGCGCGCGTGCTCTGCGTGCCGCGGCATGGAAAAGGGCGCGAACAGGTCGCTGTTCGTCCGCTGCCCAAAGAACACGGAGTCGGCGGTGTAGGTCTGGCGTCCGAGCGTGTGGTAGGACGCGGTGAACGTCTGCCCGTCCCGGTCATACAGCACGCGGCCGGTCACGTCTCCGGCGAATCGCCATCCATCCTGCATGTTTTCATCGGCAGGCCAGATCTGGAGCACCTCCGTGCCGCAGAAGCCGGGGTCGGTCGTCCACAGGAAGTGGTGGTACACCCGCCACGTCTCCTGCGCGCCGGGCAGCTGCACGCCCACACTGGTCAGGCGCAGCTCCCTGACGTCGTAGACCGTGTCCTGCACGTAATAGCGCTCATGTTTCTCGTTGTATGTTTCCCACAGCACGTTTCTGCCGTCGTTGACGGGATAGTCTTCCGTTTCGACCACGACGCGCAGCGCGCCGTCGCAGGCGGCGATGTCCTCCGGCGTGAGGTCGTCGAGCACAGCCTCCGGGAAGCCGAGGCCGAGCAGCTGCTGCCGGATCGCCGCCGTCTGCGTCTGCTCGGATGTGTCCGCGGGTTGCCAGTCCATCCGATAGCTGCCGCCGAACAGATACCCCAGTGCGCCGCCGATGCCCAGCACTGCGGCGAGCACGAGCACGAGGCACCGGTCCGTCACCCGCACCGGCTGCGGCGCGATGGCGTAGCCGGCCTCGTCCAGCGCGCCGGACAGCCGGTAAAGGCTGCGGAGGATGAATCCATAGCCGATGAGCATTGCGATCGGCACGACCCATCCGCCGTACTGAACGGCGGCGAGAACGCACACGAGCGCGTACCACACGATCAGCGCGAGCGCGCCGCCGGCCTGCGCGGGCAACCCCGCCTTTTTCTGCACCGCCAGCAGCCCCCGCCAGAAGCAGAAGTACAGGGCGAGGAGCAGCACTGCGTTTGTGACGGTGAGCGTGGTCGTGACGGCGGGCGTGAACACGGCACTTTGCAAAATCGTTGTATTCAGGATCAGCGTGGCGAAAAAGCAGACCGCGCGGATCACGGTGACGGCAAAGCAGCCGCCGAGCCAGCGGTTTTCCCGCCGCAGCGCGCGAAAGCCGAGCAGCAGCAGCACTGTGCCGATGGCGGGCAGGAAGTAGTTCAGGCACAGGAAGTTCAGGGTGATCGCGCACAGCGCCATGCCGAAGAGGATGCGGTTCATGGCGCGCCGCCACGGGGTCACGTCGGCGACGATCTCCTCCGGCGGCAGCTCGGCCACGCTCTGCGCAAGCAGCGCCTCAAAGGCGTCGTCGCGCGCAGATTCCCGCTCGTGCTCACGCATTGCCGTCACCTCCCAACATCGTGCGCAGCCGTTTTTTCAGGCGGTACAGCCGACCCTCGACCGCGCGCTCGGTCATGCCGAGCTCGGCGGCGATCTGTGCGGTGGACTGTAAGTAATAATACTTTCGGTAAAACAGCGCCCGGTCGTTCTGACCGAGCCGTGCGAGCGCATCGTGCAGCGCGGCGCGGCGCTCGGCTTGTATCAGCGCCTCCTCCGGGGATGCCTCCGGCGACGGCGCGTCCTCCGGCAGAGTCCGCGTGTCGCCGTGCCGGGCGGCGCTGCGCTGAAAGTTCAGCGCCGTGCTGCGCGTGACCGCCGTCAGCCACGCATTCCAGCTCCCACGCGCCGGGTCGAACTGCGCGATGCGGCTCCAGACGCGCATGGACACCTCCGACAGGCACTCCTCCCGATCCTGCGGGTCCGGCAGGATCGGCGCAATGATGTAGCGCATCAGCGGCCCGTAGTGCAGCAGCAGGGCCTCCATGCCGCGCTCATCCTGCTGCAGCAGCTGTGCGATCATCTCCTGCTCCTGCACGTCCTCGCCTCCTCCCGGCTGTGTTTCTACTCCATTAAACACGCCGCGACCGAAAAACCCACGCATATTTTTCCACCTTCGCGCGGGAAGAAAAAAACAGTGCCCGGCAGTGATGCCGGGCACCGTCTGTTTTTTATCTGTATCTGTGTTCTCACACGGGCTTGTTCGAAGTCTTGAGCACGACGTCGTGCGCGCCGCCCTCGACGATGCTCACCGAGGACACGAGCGTCAGCCGCGCCTTTTCCTGCAGCTCGCGGATGGTCAGCGCGCCGCAGTTGCACATGGTCGAGCGGACCTTTGCCAGCGTCTGCTGGACGTTGTCGGAGAGCTTGCCGGCGTAGGGCACGTAGGAGTCCACGCCCTCCTCGAAGGACAGCTTCTTGCTGCCGCCGAGGTCGTAGCGCTGCCAGTTGCGCGCGCGGTTGGAGCCCTCGCCCCAGTACTCCTTCATGAGCGTGCCGTTGACGTTGACCTTGTCCGACGGGCTCTCGTCGAAGCGGGCGAAGTAGCGGCCGAGCATCACGAAGTCCGCGCCCATAGCCAGCGCGAGCGTGATGTGGTGATCATGAACGATGCCGCCGTCGGAGCAGACGGGCACGTAGATGCCGGTCTCGCGGAAGTACTCGTCGCGTGCGCGGCAGACCTCGATGACGGCGGTCGCCTGGCCGCGGCCGATGCCCTTGGTCTCGCGCGTGATGCAGATCGAGCCGCCGCCGATGCCGACTTTCACGAAGTCCGCGCCGCAGTCGGCCAGGAAGCGGAAGCCGTCCGCGTCCACGACGTTGCCGGCGCCGACCTTGACGCTGTCGCCGTAGCGCTCGCGGATCCACGCGATGGTGCGCTTCTGCCACTCGGAGTAGCCCTCGGACGAGTCGATCACGAGCACGTCCACACCGGCGTCGACCAGCGCGGGCACGCGCTCGGCATAGTCGCGGGTGTTGATGCCCGCGCCGACGAGGTAGCGCTTCTGACTGTCGAGCAGTTCGTTCGGTTTCTGCTTGTGGAGGTCATAGTCCTTGCGGAACACGAACGCGCACAGGCGGCCCTCGTCGTTGACGATGGGCAGAGAGTTGAGCTTGTGCTCCCAGATGATGTTGTTGGCTTCCTTCAGGGACGTGCCGTCGGGCGCGGTGATCATCTTCTCGCGCGGCGTCATAAATGCGCGCACCGGCGTCTCGGGCGCCATGCGGCTCACACGGTAATCGCGGCTCGTGACGATGCCGACCAGGCGGCCGTCAGCCGTGCCGTCCTCGGTGACGGCGACGGTGGAGTGGCCGGTCTGCTCGCGCAGGGCCAGAATGTCCGAAAGCGTCGCGTCGGGGCTGATGTTCGAGTCGCTGCGCACAAAGCCCGCCTTGTAGCTCTTGACACGGGCGACCATCGCGGCCTCGTCCTCGATCGACTGCGAGCCGTACAGGAACGACACGCCGCCCTCCTGCGCCAGCGCGACGGCCAGCCGGTCGCCGGACACGGACTGCATCACGGCCGAGACCATCGGCACGTTCAGCGACAGGGCCGGTTCCTCGCCCGCGCGAAAGCGCGTCAGCGGCGTGCGCAGAGAAACGTTGTCCGGGATGCACTCGCTCGACGAGTAGCCGGGCACCAACAGATACTCATTGAACGTGTGCGACTGGCCGGAAAAGAAGTAAGCCATGGGAAAGACCTCCTTATAACAATATACAGTGTGGAAAGCGGAGCGGGTCGCGCCCCGGTGATGATTTTTGCTATTGTACCGCGAACGGGCGCGCTTGTCCAGCCCGCAGCACGGAAAAAAATCAGGGGTGTGACCGCCTTTTTTTGGACATATGATAAAAACTGCGCACCGCCGGCGGCGGTGCGCAGGGAATCACAGTTTGCGGATCTTGTCTTTCTCCTCGATGAGGGGCAGGTAGTCCATGTACGGCGTGTCGTTGGCGCAGGTGAACTTCGCCTCGGAGCTGAACGCCTCGACCTCTTTGTGCGCCTGCTCGATCGGGCGCAGCGTGCCCGCACCGGCGATGCAGCCGCCCGGGCAGGCCATGCCCTCGAGCAGGTAGCCGTCGTACTTTCCGGCCTTGGCCATCATCAGCAGCTTGCGGCAGTCGGCCAGACCGGTCGCCGCGGCGACCTTGACCTCCCGCTCGGGTTCCATGTCGTGGATGGCGTTGACGACCGCCTGCGCCACGCCGCCGGAATAGGCAAAGCGGCGCGCGTCGCGGCTGGAGTAGGCGGGCATCTCCTCCTCGTCCTCGGGCAGGAACGCCTTATCCATGCCCTTGGCGGCGAAAATGCCGAGCGCCTCCTCGAACGTGAGCACGAAGTCCACGTCGCTGCGCACGCTCTGGCGGCGCGCCTCGAGCTTTTTCGAATCGCACGGACCGATGAACACGACCTTGCAGTCCGGATGGTCGCGCTTGATCATGCGCGCGGTGAGTACCATCGGCGTGAAGGCCACGGAGATGTTCTTCTCAAACTGGGGGAAGAGCTTTTTGACCATGTCGCTCCACGACGGGCAGCAGGACGTGACCATGAATTTGTGCTTTTCGGGCACTTCCTCCAGAAAGTCCGCCGCCTCTTCGATCACGCACAGGTCCGCGCCGATGGCGACCTCGTACACGTCGGCAAAGCCGAGCCGCTGAAACGCCCTGCGTATCCGCTCCGGCACGCCCTCGGGACCGAACTGCCCCACGAACGCCGGCGCGAGCGCCACGTAAACAGGCGTATCGCTCTTGACGGCCTGAATGGTCTGGAAGATCTGGCTCTTGTCCGAGATGGCGCCGAACGGGCAGCTGACCATGCACTGGCCGCAGGACGTGCACTTGGAATAATCAATGTCGGCGCGGCCGAGCCCGTCGGAATGGATGCAGTCCATGCCGCAGGCCTTGCGGCACGGCCGCTCGAGACGCACGATGGCGTTGAACTTGCACTCTTTCAGGCAGCGCCCGCAGCGGATGCACTTATCTGGGTCGATGTGGGCCTGGCCGTTCTGCCGCGTGATGGCCTGCCGCGGGCAGACCGACATGCACGGATGCTCCAGACAGCCCTGGCACACATTCGTGATCTTCACGACGTTGTCCGGGCAGCGGTTGCACGCGAACTTGATGACGTTGATGAGCGGTTTTTCGTAGTAGATCTCCGGGTCGAGCGCCTTTTCCACGCCGTCCGAGAGCAGGGAAAACTCCGAAAACTTGCGCAGCGGCAGCCCCATGGCCAGCCGCAGCCGCTCGCCGACGACGGCGCGCTCGAGAAACAGACTGTCCCGGTAGGAACCGATCTCGCCGGGGATGATCTTGAACGGCAGCTCTTCGAGCCGCTTTGCGTAATCGCCGCCCTCATAGGCCATTCGGGCGATCTCCGTGAATACTTCGTGACGGATACGTACTTTTCCGGTTTCAATGCCGCGCATAGGGTTCTCCTTTGAGAATAAAAAGTGAATTCTTGTTCGTGAAATTTGCAACAAGCACTTGACGCGAGGTCATGCAAAACATTATACTAATACGTGATAAATTTCGCAATTCTTTTTTTGCAATCTGGACAAAAAGATAACGATTAGCTCCAATTTTGTCGAAAAATCAAAGAAAACGGCGCATGTGTCTGGGAATGGCATCCTGTGTTGGGGCAGGTTTGTGACCTGGACACAGAAAGATCTGCCGGATCTGTGGTAGGATGGATGCAATCGAAGCCGCAGCTTCCGCAAATTTTTCAGCCGTCAGGAGGGAACGCACTATGGAAGAAAACAAAACGAAAGCCAAGATCATCGCAGTCGCCGGCAAGGGCGGCGTCGGCAAGACCTCTCTGTGCTCGGCGATCGTCCGCGAGCTGGTGGAGGCCTTCCCCGGCAAGCGCATCCTCGCCATCGACGCAGACCCGGCCGTCGGCCTGTCCACGGCGCTGGGCGTGCACGTCGAGCACACCATCGACGACATCCGCAACGAAGTGATCGAGACCTCGGAGCGCGGCGAGTACCGCCAGGCCATCGAGGTGCTCAATGAGGCGCGCTTCCGCATCTTTGACACCATGGTCGAGTGCGACGGCTTCGCCTTCCTGGCCATCGGCCGTCCGGAGGCCGCCGGGTGCTACTGCTCGGTCAACTCCTACCTCAAGGAAGTCATCAGCATGCTCGCCAATGATTTCGATTATGTGGTCATCGACGGCGAGGCCGGCATCGAGCAGATCAGCCGCCGCGTCATGGAGCAGGTCTCGCACCTGGTCCTCGTCACGGACCAGAGCGCCAAGGGCGTGAACGTCTGCCGCGAGATCAAGGAGGCGGCCGATGACCTCATCACCTACGAGCGCATCGGCATGATTGTCAACCGCGTGGTCGACCCGAGCATGAACGATCTCGTCAAGCTCGACGGGGTGGACGTGCTCGCCTACATCCCCACCGATCCGGTTCACGCTGCCAACGACATCCGCGGCAAGAGCGTGTTCGAGCTGCCGGAGGACTCCAACATCATGGTCGGCGTCCACCAGGCGCTGCACAACCTGGGCATTTTTTGAGGAGGGAACAACATGAAGGATATGGAACTGTACGACAGCTTTATTCGGGAAACGACCGACCTGCTCGGCGCACCGACGCAGAAGTGGGCCTATAAAGAGCGCGATGCGTGGAAAGATAACGGCGAGAGCGAGCTCGTGCTCCTGCGCGACGCTGCGTATGAGCTCGGCGGCGGCGCGAACGACGCCGTGAACTTCACCTGCGTCACGTCCGACAGCAGTCTCGTCCCGGCGGACGAGGTGCTGCTCTACGGCCCGGATATGAAGGAAATCAAGGGCGACGTGCCATTTGCCCGCCTCGTGATACTCGGCGTCAAGGACATCGACGTCGAGAACAAAGACGCGACTTACACCGCCATCCGCAACATCGAGTTCGTGAAGTACCATGTCTTCCCGGACGGATACATGATGCGCGTCTCGCCCGAGAGCAGCCGCG
>ENA-UONY01003352-UONY01003352.1-human-gut-metagenome-genome-assembly--contig:-CS9-NODE-3352-length-10162-cov-4.905610_pt1 | contig 10162 bp, 6 predicted proteins | sample MGYA00242465_ERZ724012 | MGnify/ENA metagenome assembly ERZ724012 | reverse complement strand
AAATGATACCGCTGCCAGGGCCTGGCCTGGCTGTCCTTGGAGTAGCGGCTGGCCTCTGTCTGGACGCCATTGGTATACCCATAGTATACCGCACCGCCCGCAGAATTGGAAGTCCTATATTGCCGGTCGTTGCCGGAAATATAGGTGTAGTTGGTGGTGGAGGTAAGGTCCGTATCGATTTGGGTGGTAGTAGAGGTGTTCCGGCCCAAATTGTCGTAGGTGAAGGTTGCCGTTCCGCCGTTGGCATCGGTGATGCTGGCGGTGTGGTCTTGGTCAGCGGTGTAGGTGGCGTGGGTCTGCAAATAGAGACCCGTTCCATCGCTCTTTTGCAGCTTGGTGCCGGTGCTGTTGCCTGCATCATCGTAATTGGCTGTGACAGAGACGCCGTCGTTGGTGGCCTTGATCATGTTATGGTTTTTATATTCGTAATGATAAGAGCCGTATCCGCCCGCTGTCTGCTCAATCAGGTCTGCGCCCTTGTATTGGAAGGTTTCATCGCTGTTCCCCGTGGAGGTGGTGGCCTTCAGGTTGCCCTCGTCATCGTAGGTGTAGGTTTGTGCCGGCTCCTCCACCAAGGAGATGTCATCAAAGCGGCCCACATTGACGTTGTAGTCATAAGCCGTGATGACCGTAATGGTGGAGACCGTCTTGTTCCGCTGTTTCGGCACCACAGAGGCGGAGGCATACTGCCAGTCGGTGTAGTTGCAGTCAAAGGGAACATAGTGGTAGTCTGCCGCTGTGCCGTCTGTGTAGTCCACCTTGGCAATGAGGCCGAAGAAGCGCTTGTTTTCGCTGTTGTCCCCCTTCATATCTGTAGCAGAGGCGCAGTTGGGCGCGGAGTGGGCCTGCGCCCAGCCGGACAGGATGTAGGTGCTGTCGGAGGTCTTGTAGATGGGAACGATTTGGGATGCCCGGCCCTTGTCCGTAATGGCTCCTGGAATGTACATGCTGAAGCCCTCCCGCGCTCCCATTGTGCCGGGGGATGCCTTGCTGGGGTCATATTTCCAATATGTGGGGTCCAGGCTACGGTCTGCCGTTGTGCCATTCCACAGTTCGAAGGAACCAAGCTGCACCAGATTTGCAGTAGAAGCTCCGCTCTCCGACACATCGGATTTAGTCTCCTCCAGCTGCAGATCATCAAAGGCTCCGAAAGCGCTGGCGTTGCGCTGGATGGCGTATACCCGATACCAGCCGCTGCTGCCGGGGGTATAGGTCACCTCCAGCCGGGTCCAGCCCTTGTTGATTTCCTGGGAGGTTTGATAGTTCAGCAGCTCGCTGGCAGCAAGCACACCGCCGGCGTCATTTCGGAACTGCAAAATCATACCGCCGTTCTTTCCGTAGCGGGTCACGCCAGCGGTGCTGGCCCAAGCAGAGAAGGTGTAGCTGACGCCCTTTGTCAGGTATACCCGCTGATACATCCCCGCGCTGCTGCCTTCCCCGGTGGTGGACACCTTCTCCCCCTTGATGTAGGTCTTCAGCAGATAATTTCCGGTATGGGGGTTCAGGGCAGGGTTCACTTCCGTGACGCTGTTGCGGAAAGCAGCGGCAACCTGGGTGCTTTGCTCCGATACCGCCGTCACCCAGGCATACCCGCTGGTGCTGCTCTTTTCAAAGCCACTGTTGTTCAGGAGATTCTGCGCCACGTAGCCCGCAGCTGCCGCGCCGGAGAGCCGGTTTTTAGTCTTTGTGTTGGAGTTTGCTGTATAGGAGGCGCTGGATACCCCCAGAATGTGGGAGCGATCTGTGTTGAAATTCACGATATTGACCGTTTTGCCCGTATGATCAAAGGTGTACCGGACAACCGTATCGTCGGCGGTATCCTTTTTCTGATCCGGACCATAGAAGCGGTACTCTTTCATGTTAGGGCTGCTTACCCAGAGGTGCCACTGGTTGCCCACGGTTTCCGTACCGGTGACGGAAGCGGCTGCGAATTCCCGCACCTTCTCTACACAGAGGGTGCCGTTAAAATTGCGGTAGATCAATCCAATGCCCACCTTAGCTTCTCCGTCATAGGCCTTTACCAGAGCACCTGTGGTGCTGTTATAACCGTACTCTGCTTTTTGACCGTCTGGGTAGGTAACGGCTGTCAGTTGATAGAAACCGGCAACAGGGGCATATCCAAATTTGGTTTCCCGCCCGCCGATATCTTGGATGGACTGCAGGAAGCCGTTGGCATAGTTCAGGGTGAACAGGGTGGTTTGCACATCCGCCGCACTGCCATTGTTGTTGATCCGGATGATTTTACTGACGTAATTGGCGCTGCCGGAAGCGGGCTTCCAGGAGGTTCCGCCAGCGCTATATTCCTTGCCGTTGTACAGCAGGTAGATGGCATTCCCATCTGCATCGCTAATTTTGGTCAGATAGCCGTTGTAGAATTCTTTTACATTGTCCTTCTTATCTGTCAGGGTGAAGGTGGGGCCGTCTACCTTCAGAGACAGATTCAGGCCGTCCTCATCCAAATAGGGACTGCTTTTCCCGGTGATCAGGAAATAGTGCTCGCTGCCATCTGCGTCATTATAAACATAGTACTCCAGACTGGCGTCTTCCGTTTTCACCGTGATTTTTCGGATAGACTCCTGAATGGAGAGCTTCCAACCCGCACCGGTCCTCATGCCTGAGTAATTGACCGTGTGGATACCGGCAGTGTCAGAGTCCGTAAAATATTGATTTCGGTTGGCAGAATTGTAGTAGGCTGTGATGCCGAAGGGAAGGGTGTTGCTGGCAGAGGAAACCACGGTGTTGGCTATGGTCAGCTGGGAGGTATAGTCGCTAATATAGCCAGAGCCTGCCCGTCCGGCGGAGATGTTCTGATAGGTGTAATATCCCTCCAGGCCAACGTTGTTCCGGTAATACACGATGAATATGGGACGATGTGTGTTTGTAAAGGTATAATAGGCAGTGCACGCATAGTTTGTGCTTGTAAACCCGGTGGGGGCGTATGGGGTAATTGCCAGCGTCCGGTTATTATTTTTGCGATTGGCGTACCAATTACAGACTGCTCTGGAAATGTCCCAATCGATGTATTTTCCAGTTGCGCCGGTTGGATAAAGCTCTGCATAGTCTTCTACCGTCTCGCTGTAGGCGGGGGCCGTGTTCCAATTAATATCATAGATCCATCGTGTGTAGCTGGAATAGTCGTTTGGCTTATCCCCGGTCACCTGGTGGATCTGACCGTAAAATTTGCTCAACCCAACATAGCTATAATCCATCTTGTACAGGCTGACTGTGGCGCCTACAACAGAACAGTTAGCAGGAATTGTAGGCAGCGCACTAAAGTGCAAATAAGCGTTGAGATCTTTTCCGGGGCCGCCCTGGTTGCCCATATAGAGCTGACTGCCATTGTACTTTTTGTTTGGATATTCCTGAGACACAAGGTTCGTAATAATGTCATCGTTCACGTTGCCGGCGGCTACAATTAATGCTGGGTCAATGGTGACGGGAAGGACCCGTCCCTCCTGGTGGATCCATTCGGGATCTGCTGTGACAGTCAGTAAATATCCATCTGCAACTTCTGCAAGATCGTAGGTCACATCGTAGGACATCTGGTAATTGGCATCGATCATATAGGGCACAGGGATCTGATAAATTGCTTCCCCGGCAGCATTATTCAGAAGGATGGAACCGTCCTCCTGTTCAGCGGGGGTCAAATCGGCCAGAGAGAGCCGGAAACAGTATGTATAACTGGTTTGACGCTGGTTGACGATGATGCTTTCCTTGATATTGAGACCGGCGGTATCATACTGGAGATCCACACCGGGGAGAATATCCGGATAGAGAACCGTAGAGCTGAGCTTAGGCAGCTCCACCTGTTCCGAAATCTCGCCATCTTCTCCATCATCCAAACCGAGGGGCATAATTTCACTGCCTGGATTGATGACTTGGGCCTGGGACTGCTGGAGTAGCCCAGTAGGAGGCTCTGTGGGAGGTTCGGAATCCTGAGGCTGCGTGACTTCCTCTGTAGGCGGCTCTGTTGGCTCCGGTGACTCTGTTGGAGCCGCTTTTTCTGTGGGGATTTGGGTGGGCTCCGCAGCAGCTGTTGCTTCGGTCTCCTGTGCCGGGGAATCCTCAGCAGGCACTGTGGGTGCAGTCGTTTTTTGTTCCCCCTCTTCCGGCAGACCGTCAGACGGTGCCTCGGTTTCCGGCTGCGTTTCCTCTCCAGTCGAAGCTTCCGGTGGTACAGTGTTTTCTTGATTCCTTGTGTCAGGGTCAAACATGGCTTCTTCACTGGGAAGGGGTATATTGGAAGCAGAGCCGCTTTCCTCTGGCGGCGTTTCCCCATTGGCTTCCTGATTGACCGTCGCCAGCAGCTGATTGGCAGTGGCCTCTTGCATAAGGGACATAGAAACCTCATACGCACCCAGCCGGGAGGAGAAAAGGTAGCTGTCCGGCGTGAATACAGAGGCAAAGGCTTTTATCTCACTGCCGTTGATTGCCGTGTAGACCGGGGTGCTTCCCGTGCTCATCTGGGCGGCGGAAGCAGACAGGGTGTTGTCGATATCCATCCAGACAGTGTTTTCACCGTCTCCTTGGGCATAGTGGACGGGCATACCGTAGTCGACGGCAATGAAGCTCCCGTCGGACAGCCGGTAGTGCTTTTCGTTTTCACTCCGCAGCGCTTCTACCTCGCCGGCTACAGACACCGGCTCTTCCAGGGGTTCTTCCGAGTCTGGGAAGAAAGCTTCCGTGTCATTGGGTGTTGCTTCCGCATCTGTGGCCCAAACGTTGGTGGGTAGAAGCTCAAATGTCATGACCAGCGTCAGTACCAGCGCGATCAGTCGTGCGTACCAGGGATGTTTCATATAGATCCTCCATTCTTTTCCTGTATTCTGTTTCCTGTGAAATAACTACATTCTCCATGATTAAGATAACACAGAACATGTGCTTTAAGCAAGTAGTAATTGGATATTTTTTACTGACAAACCTACATTTTTCTTTTCGCGTGTGGATCTGGACTTCTTGCTACAGGGAATCCCGTCTGATAGAATAGATGCGACAAATTAGAGCAGGGAGGTTCAAACGCGGTAGGCAATGAGCTGGTTTGTAAAACAGAAGAGTTTTGAAGCAGAAGTTCGAATTGGGAACAAAGGCTGCAGAAGAAATTTGGAAAGAGTGGCTGTCATTCTACATCATGTTCTACGAGAAGCCCGTGTCGCGGCTGATGTGTGGCACAAGCATTATGGGGTGATCCCAGAATCGCGAAGTGATACACTCAGATTTACAAATTCCATATATTTTAGCGGGAGAAAGCACGGATTTCTGTGCTTTCTCCCGCTATGTTCCATTTTTAGAAAGGGGATATGTTACAAGAACGACATAATGAATTTGTGCATAACCTTTGACAGTACTATAAATCATAGAAGGCAATGTTCTGTGGGCAGTCCGTTGCCGGATCAAGCCATCTTGCGCTTTGAACATTCGGGCGCCGCCTATGGGAGCGAAGGAAACTTTTACAGACTGGTACGCTTCCTCGTCTCTTGGGGAATGCTTTTATGTGCAGGGCCCGTTTGCACGGGGGACCAACGTCCGCTTCTATAATAAAGAAACAGGCACAGCCCTGTACATGCCCATGTTAGGGGATAAATTGCCGCTACGCCCAACACATTGGGATAGAAGTGCAGCGTAATTTTCAAAATACAGGTTCGGACTACACACATATTGATGACCACAATCAGCATAGCCGGCAGTGCCTTTCCAGCTCCGCGAATGGCCGAGGCATATACTTCCAGAAATACATAAATGAAGTAGAACGGATAGGCAACAAATGCGATTTTTGTCCCCAATGCAATCACGGTGGGGTCCTTGGAGAAGAGACCAAACGCAAAGTTTGAAAAGCACAAAGTGAGGACCGACGCAGAAACAGTTATAATGATTCCCAGAAGTAGGGAGATTTTGACTCCTTGCTTAGCCCGGTCCATTTGACAGGCGCCGATGTTCTGGCTGGTAAATGTGGAGCATGCTTGTCCAAACGCCATAATCGGAAGGTAGATAAAGTTTTCTACCTTAAAGTAGGCAGTAAAGGCTGCCATGCTGTCTATGCCCAACTGATTGATATGAGCCTGAACGATGAGGTTGGATAGAGTGATTACAACGGACTGTATCGCAGCGGGAATGCCAACCAACAAAAACTGCCTGCAAATACTGGCATTGATTTGGAGCTGCTGCAGCCTGAGCCGGTAGTCGGTTCTCATGACGCAAAGGTGCCGAATCATCAAAAACGCGGCCAGCCCCTGGGAACAGGCAGTGGCCAGAGCTGCGCCCTGTACACCCCAGTCCAGGAAATAGATGAACAAGGTGTTGCCTATGATGTTTGCGATGCCTCCTGCCAACTGGTAAAGCATGGGGGACCTGGTATTTCCCAGAGCCCGCAGGATACCGGAGCCAATGTTATAGCTGACAATGGAGATCAGGCTCAGCAGATACAAACGCAGGTAAGCGGTAGCGCTTTCCATCACATCTGCTGGAGTCTGTATCCACCGTAAAATCTCCGGCGCCATTATGAGGCCCAGCACCGTGAAAACCAGGGACAGAACGCAGGTCAGACCAGCCGCACAATGAATAATTTGATTTAATTTGCCGGTATCTCCGCTGCCCACCGCCTTTGCGGTGACAACGCCTACGCCAACGCTCAGGCCGGTAAATGCGCCTAAGATACAGGTTACAATCAGGCTGCTGGCGCCCACGGAGGCGGAGGCTTCCGAGCCCAATATCCGCCCGACAAACATCAAATCTACGGTGTTGTACAGAAGCTGAATCAGGCTTCCGGCAAATAGCGGAAGGGCAAAGGAAATCAGCTGCTTCCGAATTGGGCCCTGGGTCAAATCTCGAATTTCTCCATGATTGCTGCGTTTGTGAGACATAAAGCTTTCCACACTTTCTTGCCGCCATCAAAAACTTAGATATGGAGGCGTTATTGATGCGCTCCTCTCTCGTCCCAAACTCAATTTCAGGCTTTGCGCTGCCCGGGGAGGTCGATGGAGCCTACGGTTTACCAGCTCTCCAGTTTAGCATCTGCCGCAGCCCAGCGCAAGCCCGGTGGGGGGATTGTTCAGGGTGACAGTGCAGGGCTGTGGCGCTATGGATGCCTACTGGCTTTGGTCTGATGCGGCGCCTGCGCTGTGCTTGAGCTGGCCAATCCGGAGGAGGGGACTCTGCACAACTGGTCGCTCAGCAGGTACTTCTACAACGATCCCATGGCAGCCATTGTCTACTGTGGCACCGGCGCCACACTGTATTTTGTGGATTTGACTCAGGAGACCTTGTCCTGCAGAAAAATTGACGATGTACCGGGCGTGTCCGCAATTTCCGGCCTGTATGTCGATGGTGAGCAGCGGAGAGAAGCCGATTCCAGCTTGGTTTTCCGGGAAGGCACGGTAGAGATTTGCTCCGGTGTACGTTCCTTCGCCTATGCGCCCGCTGAAGCGGAGATGAGCGCGGATACTTCCTTTGTTGCCGATCAGGTGAAAGGAAGCGCCAACGCTGCGGCTACTGTGGAGTTTGATTCTGAAAAACTGGAACTGGTCCATGTGGCGGTTCATGCTGATTACAAGTCCGTGGAGACCGGGGACGGCGCAGTGCGGTTCGCCTACGCCAACCAGGAGGAAATTGCTGCCGGTCAGCCCATTGCGACCTTGACCTTCCGGACTAAGCTCTGCGTTTCATCTGATATTACAATTACACACCATCAGGTCAATGAAGAAAATCCTACCTATGAGGAGACTGTTCTGGCAACATTCCACGAGGTGCAACTGCGGAATGCCAAAGGGGCTACCTGCACGGAAGCGGGCTACACCGGCGATGAGGTTTGCACGGTCTGTGGGAGGACGCTGAAGCAGGGAGAGGAGATTCCTGCCCATTGTGCTTCCGGCGAATTCACAGATCTGGATATCTGCTGTTGGTATCACCAGTACACGGACTATGTGCTGGACCGGGGCCTCATGCAGGGCATGGGGAATGGGATTTTTGCCCCAACGGTACGCTGACTCGTGGTATGCTGGTGACGACGTACCGGTTGGCGGGAGACTTATATGACCGCCGCATCGTGGCCTATATGGTCCGGAACCGTAATGACAATCCGTTGGTATTTGACACCCTGGATGCTGCACAGCGGCCAACCCCGGCGCATCCGATGTTTCATGGCGACAGAGGATTCCAGTATACGAACCGGGTATTCTACAATAAGCTAAAAGCCGCAAATATGAAGCAGAGCATGTTCAGAGACGGCAAATACATTGACAATGGCCCGATGGAAGGATTCTGGGGCATCCTGAAGCGAGAACCGGACTGACATATTCTGTGGTTCTCACGGCACCGCAGTGCCGTGCATCCTAAAAATGGCTTCCGGCAGCCTAGAGCGGGCTACCGGAAGCAGGAAAGTTTTTGCTTTATTTCGCTGCATGCTTAATGGGAAGCAGCTTGCTCCCCAGGGGGAGGCCAATTTATGCAATTTGAAAATCAGAGAGGGGAAAACTTTGGCATTTCCGCTGTCCGGAAGGCAGAATTGTTCCGCTTCCTGCGTATGATGGGGGCAGGTTACTTCCCGGCGTACACGGCGGTCATGGCCTTCATGGTCATGTAGGTGTCAAACTTGCTGACCAGCTCCCAGGGAGCATGCATGCACAGGACGGGAACGCCTGCGTCCACGGTGACGATGTTCCGGTTGGCCATGTAAGCTGCCACAGTGCCGCCGCCGCCCTGGTCTACCTTGCCCAGGGTGGCCGTCTGCCACACCACACCGGCATTTTCAAAGAGGGTACGAACGTAGCCCATCGCCTCAGCAGAGGCATCGGAGGCGCCGCCCTTGCCACGGGAGCCGGTGTACTTGCAGATGCCCACACCGTAGTTCAGGCGAGAGTTGTTCCGCTTGTCGCAGGTTTCGGCGAAATTGGGGTCAAAGGCATTGGTCACATCGGCGGACAGGCAGAAGGCGTTCTCGAAGCAGCGGTCCAGGCTGGCGCCCTGGCAGTCGCACAGGTCCCGCACGAAGGTTTCAAAGCAGTAGGATTGCATACCGGACACGCCCACGGAGCCGATCTCTTCCTTATCGGCCAGAACACACACAGCGGTTTTGGCGGGAGTGCCCATGGTCAGCAGCGGAGCCAGAGCGGCGTAGGAGCAGACCCGGTCGTCGTGGCCGTAAGCACCCAGAAGGCTCCGGTCCAGACCCACCTCCCGGCATTTCCCGGCGGGGACGATGGTGAGCTCGGCGGACAGGAAATCCTCTTCGATGATGCCGTAGGTCTCGTGGAGCAAATTCAGGACGGCCAGCTTCACCCGGTCGGCGCCGTCGTCATCGGGCAGGGGAATGGTGCCCAGGATGACATTCAGCTGCTCGCCGGTGATGCCCTCGGCCAGGGTCTTTTTCATCTGGTCGGCAGACAGGTGAATGAGCAGGTCAGACACGCACAGCACAGGATCGGTATCCTTTTCGCCGATGGTGACGGTGAGGACCTCACCGTTTTTCTTGTAGATCACGCCGTGGAGAGCCAAGGGTACGGTGGTCCACTGGTACTTCTTGATGCCGCCGTAGTAATGGGTTTTCAGATAGGCAATTTCGGAGTCTTCATACAGGGGATTGGGCTTGATGTCCAGCCTGGGACTGTCAATGTGTGCGGCGCAGATGTTCATGCCAACGTTCAGGCTCTCTTCGCCGATGACGGCCAGGAGGATGCTCTTGCCCCGGTTGTTCCGGTAGACCTTGTCTCCGGCTTTCAGGCTCATGCCGGGGGTGAGGGGGCGGAAGCCGGCCTTTTCAGCGGCAGCTACGGTATAAGTCACAGCCTCCCGCTCGGTTTTGGCCGCGTCCATAAAGGTCGCGTAGTCCTTGCAGTAGGACTCCATTTCGGCTTTCTGGGCCGGGGTCAGACGGTCATAGCCGTGCTTGGGCTGGAACAGAAGGGTTTCGCGCAGGGTTTCGTTACTCATGATGGTCCTCCTTATATGGTTAGTTTGGGATTCGCATGGGGAAGGGCAGCGGGGGCGAGGAGTTGAACAAACAGCGCCCGGGCTTTTTCATAAAATGCAGCCTTGGTACCACAGTTTTCCAGGGTGAAGTCGCAGAGATTTTGAAAGTAGCGGCTGTCATGCTGGGCCCGGAGCCGAGCCTCGGCATAGTCTCTGGAAATGCCCTCCCGGGCTATGAGCCGGGAGATCCGATCCTCCCAGG
>ENA-UONY01003346-UONY01003346.1-human-gut-metagenome-genome-assembly--contig:-CS9-NODE-3346-length-10169-cov-5.549140_pt1 | contig 10169 bp, 6 predicted proteins | sample MGYA00242465_ERZ724012 | MGnify/ENA metagenome assembly ERZ724012 | reverse complement strand
TGACCGATTGCATCACAATTCTCCACCGGGTACGACGGTGAGCTTCTTGCCGAAAACGAAGTGCCGGTTCGGATGCGTGGCAGAATTCACAATGCCTCAGCCATGCCGCGGCAGATCACGGTGAATGCAAAGCATGGCGGACGCACTTTTTTTTCCCGACGGCTTCATCTGGCTCCCTACAAAGTTACAACTGTTGAATTCGATTGCCCGTTTGCCGGAAGCACGGGCTATTATCCGATTAAAGTCACACTTGCCGATGCCGCGGGAAAATTGATTTCGGAAAACAATACACCTTTTTCCGTAATACCGTCCATCCGGCCCGGCGATGGTTTTTTCGGTATTCAAACCGACAGTCTGCCGTCCGGAGTGATGAAGAAAGCCGGCATTGCCGTCTTGCGGAAACATTGCAGTTTCTGGAAAGGCAGGGAGCCGAACGGGCCGATTCCGGGGCCTTATGCTGTCGTTCCAGATCCCGGCACGGAAAAAGGGATCGATTGGTTCTGTGCTCTGGCGGAACTGAACGACGTGCCGGCATGGGCGCGGCGTCCCGGCAGTCCGCTGGCACGTCCGGGGAGCATGCAGACCTATGTCAAATGGGCGCTTGCCGTCGCCGGGCCGTACGCTCGTTATTTTGACTTCCAGAACGAGCCGGATCTCACCTTGATGCGCATCCCCGGAATCAATCGGCAGAAGGCAGTAGAGTACTACTGCGAAATGCTTCGATCGATCAGCGCAGATATCCGTTCGGCAGGGAAAAAGCTGGCAATCAATACCGCCGGCGGCGGCAACTGGTTCGCGGAGCAGGTCTTTGCCGAGGCCGGCAACTGTTTTGATCTCTACGCCCTCCATCCCTATACATTCCCGCGTACCTTCGCCGTCGACGGCAGAAGTGTGGCCAATCCGGAAAACGGCGGGTTCCTCGATCAGATGCATCAGGCGAGGGCGCTGATCAGAAAATATGGCAACCGGCATGAACTGGCCATTGGAGAACTGGGCTGGGCGCTGGAGCGGACCGCTCCGCCGGATTCGGAAGCGGCCCTGCGACATGCCGCCGTACTCAGCCGGACCTGTCTGCTGGCACGCTCTTTCCCGGAATGCCGTTTCCTCATCTGGTACAGCGGCGTCGGGGAGCCTTATGGTATCTGGCGCGACGACAACGGCACACGTCCGTGGCCGGCGGTGTCGGCGTACTGCTGGGCCATCGCGTCACTCGATCGGGGAAAGGATTTCAAGTTTTTGATGAAAAATGATATTCGTCTAATCCGCTGGCGGACGCCCGAGGCGGAATATGCCGCGATCTGGGTGCCGGAAGGATTCCCCAAAAAAATCACGATCTCCGTGCCGGGGGCGGAATGCTTTGACCTGCTCGGCAGCGCTCTACCCGAAAAACGGTTTGAAATCAACGAATTTCCCCGATTCATCCGGAGCGAGTCTCTGGATGAAGTTCTCGCTTCCGTTCAAAAACAGATTGCGGAGGCCGCTCCGCTGGATCTTGTTATCCGGCACAACAGACGACACGTGCTGGAGGTCCGGGCAATCAATTCTCTGCCGGTTCCGTGGCGGGGGAAGCTCCTCTTCCGGACTCTTGAGCAACCCCTCCAGCTTCTGGCGGAATCAGAAAAAAAGCTTGAATTTGTCTCTTCCGATATCAAATCCGGGTTTTCCGGAGAGGTCGTCGCGGTTTCTGAAAACGGCCGCCGGTACCATTTCCCGGCAAAGCTCCCGCCCTACGTTTCGGTGCCGAAGATCCGGATCGGCGACTGGCGCACTTTCGATTTCCTCAAGGCGGCGCCGCTCTATGAACTCAACTCCCGGCAGGATGTCGATCCGCCGGATCCCTTCATCCATTGGACCGGTCCGGATGATCTTTCCGTCAAGGCGTTTTTTGGCTATGACAGTGAGAATTTCTATCTGATGGCCGAAATGACTGACGACAAGCATGAAACGCCGTTTGAGCAGGGCGATATCTGGCAGAATGACTGCATCCAGTTCGCCTTTGACACGCTCAATGACGGGCTCCCCGACCACCGGGGATACGCACAGGATGACTATGAATTCGGCGGTTCCGAAGGACATGCAGCCTGGTGTTGGAGTGGACGAACGAACCGGCAAGGTCCCGCCTCCATCCAATCGGATATCCGGCGTATCGGCCGGAAGACGGTGTACCGTTTTGCAGTCCCGTGGCGCGAGTTGCAGCCGCTTGGCCCGGAGTCCGGACGGATTTTTGGATTCGCGATGGCCGTTCAGGACCGGGATGACGGCGTGAACAACTATCGCATTTCATTCGGACGGGGCATTGCCGAAGGAAAAATTCCGGCCTCGTTTCGAAAAATGATGCTGGAGTGAATCTTACGGGATGAGATCAGTTCCGCGCTCCCCGGATGATCTTCCTCATTTCGCTTGAAATATTCAAATATTATGATATTTTAATATTATGATATTTCAGCAACTGCAAAGGGAGAAGAGAAAATGAAGACTTTGATCGTCGGCGGCGTGGCCGCCGGGGCGAGCGCGGCGGCAAGACTGCGGCGGCTCGATGAATCCATGGAGATCGTTCTGCTCGAACGCGGGAAATACATCTCCTACGCCAACTGCGGCCTGCCCTACCATCTCGGCGGGGTCATTCCGGAGCGGGACTCCCTCTTCGTCATGCCGGAGAAGAAGTTCAAAGCGTGGTTCGATATCGACATCCGTTCCGGGAACGAGGTGCTCTCCATCGACCGCGCGGCGAAAACCGTCGCCATCCGCCGCACCGACGGCACCGAATACACCGAACACTACGACAAACTCCTGCTGGCGACCGGGTCCCGCCCGGCCGCGCCGGAACTGCCGGGCAGTGACGACCCGCGCATTCACTCGCTCTGGACCATTCCGGATATGGATGCGCTCCGCGCCCTCGCAACCGGCGGCGCCCGCAAAGCGCTGGTGGTCGGCGGCGGATTCATCGGGCTGGAAGCGGCCGAAAATCTGCAGAAATGCGGCCTAGAAGTGACCATTCTCCAGCACTCGGATCACGTGCTCCCGTCGGTCGACCGCGAAATGGCCTGGCCGCTCGAAGCCGAACTCGCCGCCGACGGCATCGACGTGCGGCTGAAGGCGGAACTTGCCGGATTCCGGAAGGCGGAGGACGGCGCCCTCTTCGCACAGCTCAACGACGGCACCGAACTCGCCGCCGACCTCGTCGTCATGAGCGTCGGCGTCAAACCGAATTCGGAACTCGCCGCCGCCGCCGGACTCACCCTCGGCCCCCGCGGCCACATCGTCGTCGACGAACATCTGCGCACCTCCGACCCGGATATCTACGCCGCCGGCGACGCCGTCGAGGTGGTCGACCGCATTTCGGGGCAGAAGACCGCGATTCCGCTCGCCGGCCCCGCCAACAAGCAAGGGCGGATCGTCGCCGACAACATCGCCGGGAAAGAGCGGGTCTACCGCGGCAGCTGGGGCGCATCGGTCATCAAGATCGGTTCGCTCACTGCCGCCTCCATCGGCCTTACGGAGAAGAAACTGCAATCGCTCGGCGTGAAATACCACCGCATCTACACCCATCCGGCCTCGAACGCCTCCTACTATCCGGGCGGCGCACAGCTCCACCTGAAACTGCTCTTCGACTTCGACGGAAAGATTCTCGGCGCGCAGGCGGTCGGAGCGAAGGGGGCGGATAAACGGCTCGACGTGATCGGCACGGCGATGCAGTCCGGATGCACCGCGCCGGAACTCGCCGAACTGGAACTGGCCTACGCCCCGCCCTACAACTCCGCCAAAGACCCGGTCAACTACCTCGGCATGATCGCGCAGAACGTGCTGGACGGCACCACCGAACTCGCCTACGCCGACGCGATTCCGGCGGAAGCCCTGCTCATCGACGTCCGCGAGGAGGCGGAACATCAGGCGGGGGCGATTCCCGGCGCGATCAACATGCCGCTCGGCACGATCCGGCGGCGGCTGAACGAACTCGACCGCTCGAAAGAGCTGATCGTCAGCTGTCAGGTGGGGCTGCGCGGCTACCTCGCGGAACGGATTCTCAAGCAGAACGGCTTCCGCGTCCGCAACCTCTCCGGCGGCTACCTCACCTGGAAGTACACCCATGCGCCGCTCCCGCCGGTGAGCCGGAAATCCGCCGCGCCGGCGCACCCGGCCGCACCGGCGGCGCCATCCTCCGGAGTGGAGCGGAAAGTCGACGTGCGCACCCTCGCCTGCCCCGGCCCGATCGTGCGGCTGAAGGGCGAAATGGAGAAACTCGCCCCCGGGGAGACGCTCCGGCTGCTGGCCGCCGCCTCGTTCGCGCCCGATCTCGAAGCGTGGAGCCGTTCCAGCGGCAGTGAAGTCGCCTCGCTGGAGAAACAGGGCGACCAGCTCGAAGCGGTGATCCGCAAGGGCGGCGCTCCGGCGGAATCGGCCGCCGCGCCCGCCGCCGTTCCCGGCGGAAACGGTGCGGCGATCGTCCTCTTCAGCAACGATCTGGACAAGGCGATGGCGGCGCTGATCATCGCCTGCGGCATGGCGGCCTCCGGCGCGAAGGTGGGCATCTTTTTCACCTTCTGGGGGTTGTCGGTTCTGCGAAGGAATCCGGCTCCGGCGGTAAAAAAGAACCTCGTCTCCAGACTGTTCGGCTGGATGCTCCCCTGCGGGGCGTCGAAGCTCGCGCTGTCGAAGATGAACATGGCCGGGCTCGGCAGTGCGATGATGAAGCAGGTGATGAAACAGCAGAATGTCACCTCACTGCCGGACCTGCTCCGCGAGGCGCGGGAACTCGGCGTCAAATTCGTCGCCTGCGAAATGGCGATGAACGTGATGGGGATCACCCGCGAGGAGCTGATCGAGGTGGATGAGGTGGCCGGCGTGGCCAGTTTCGCGGCGATGGCGAAAGAGAGCTCGACCACGCTCTTCATCTGAGGGTGAGAAGGGAGTGACACCATGACGGAACCTCATCCTCTTCCCGAAGAGTTTCTCACCGCGATGGCGGAGGTGATCAAACTGATCGGACACCCGCTGCGGCTGCGGATTCTGGAGTTTCTGGATCTGAACGGCGAATGCACGGTCAGCCGGATTCTTGCCGGAATCTCCGCGCCGCAGAGCGCCGTTTCGCAGCATCTCAACCGGATGCGCGCCGCCGGAATCGTCGCCTGCCGACGGGAGGGGCGGCAGATCTTCTACCGGATTGCGGCGGTCAACGCCGTCACGATCCTCAACTGCCTGCGCACCAAATACCGCGCAATGCAGGAAACGGATCGGCATAACGGCATTTCCGCCTCCTGACCCCTGCCGGTTCAGTCGGGCAACGGCGGAGAGTACGCCTCATCTCCGCCGTAACGACGGTAGCAGACGAGCAATTTCAGAAACAGCAGAACAGCGATGAGTGAAATTGCTCCGCCAAGCAGAAACACGCAGCGGTAGTTGTAGTTCGACAGATCGATGAGCTTGCCGATCAGCGGTCCGAGCACCATGTTGAGAATGGCGGTGACAATGCCTCCCGCCGAACAGAACTGAGCGAAAAGCTCCCCCGGCAGCAGCCGGGAGCCGAGCGAGGCGCTCAACGTGAAGTAACAGCCGGAAACGACGCCGTGCAGAATAAAGACGATGCCGAAATATCCGGCGTCCAGCAGCAGCCGGTAACCGGCCGCCATAAGAAGCAGATAGGCGATCAGCGACACCAGTCCGGAACGGAGCGGATGAAACCGGTCCGCCAGGATTCCGAGCGGATAACTCAACACCAGAGAGCAGGTATAGGTAATCACCAGATAGATGCCGTATTGCTCCATCGGAATTTGCAACTGCTGCGCGTACTGGATCGAAAACATGTTGATCGGAGCAAACGCCAGCATCGCCACTGCCGAAGCCGCCATGTACCAGCGGTAATAGGCCAGCGAAAAACTCTGCCGCAGATAGGTCGCCGCCGCCCGGCTCCCCCGGCGGAACAGCGAATCGCCTCCGCCGGTCCGCTTCACCGGGGAAGCGGCGGGAGGCGGGTATTCGCCTTCCCGCACCTTCCAGCAGAGCATCAGCAATCCTGCGCCGTACAGCGTGCCGATGCCGAGAAAGATCTCCAGCGTATACTCCTGCACCTTGCCGATCAGCCAGAAGTTGAAAAGCATTCCCGCCCCCAGACTGACCAGCCGGAACAGCGCAAAGAAGCGGCCGAGCAGTTCCCGCGGCACCACGTCATTGACCAGCGCATTGAAGAGCGAAGAGGCCAGCGTTGTCCCGAAGTCCAGACTTACCCATGCCAGACAGAAGAAGATCAGCTGTGCCGCGTGCAGCGGAATCGACGGCACCGCCTGATGCAGCAGCGAGGCGAAGAGCCGGGTACAGCCGAGCCCGTACAACCCCAGCACGATGAACGGCGTCGTGAAGAGCAGAAAGGGAATCCGCCGCCCCCACCGCCCGCGGTGCCGGTCCGAGAGATAGCTGATGATCGGCGACAGAAAGGTGTTCGTGAAATTCGGAAATCCCACGATAATCAGCCCGTACAGAAACTCCGATACCCCGATCTCCTTGATCAGCAGCGTCGCCGCCGGACCGACCGCACGATCCTTCATCGCCCAGGTGAAATCGCCCCACAGCAACCAGAAGCAGAGCATTCCGAGCGCACCGGCGGTGTAGGTCAACGTTCCAGCCCGCCAGATTTTCCGTTCCGCCGGAGCGATTTGCTTGATCGGGTCCATTGTTCTTTCTCCTCCGGAACAGCTGGAACCGCCCGGCTACTGCCGGTCAACTTCGACGTTGCGAAACATATAGGGATTGCTGCTGAGGCGGAGCGGAGCGCCGCTGACCGTTCCGGAGTTTCGCACCGTCACCTTCTTCGGCATGTGATAGGGGAACTTCTCCTTCCAGGCCGGACTGGTGTTTTTCCAGTTGAAGTTGCCGAAAATCACCGCATTGTCCGCGGCGGTCACATTGTCGATCACCACCTCTTCCGGCAGATAGCAGGGATAGCCGAAATCCTGCATGCCGGAGTTGTAACCGCCGATCAGCGTGGCCCCGTTCTTCAGCGTGCAGTTGCGAAGGATGATCTTCCCCTGCCAGCTGCTGCCGTAATCGCTGCGAAGAAAGATGAAATTGCGGTTGGTCACGCTGGTGTTCTCGACCAGCAGCGTGCCGAACCCGATGATACTGATTCCGGTGTGGCCCAGTTCACAGTTGCGAATCGTCGCATTCGCCACGCCCTGATGAGCGTCAAAACGAGACAGGATACAGCTGTCGAAGGTCAAATTCTTGCAGTAGTTGGAGCCGAAGATTCCCCAGTAATGACGGTCGTGAATGCTGTTGCTCTGGCGACAGCGACGGAACGTCACGTTGACCGCATCGGTCGCCAGCATGTCGTAGGAGCCCATGGGGACACGGTCGCCGGAACTGCCTTTCGTATAATAGACCTTGTGCGCAGTAAACAGGACATCTTCGACCAGAACTTCCGCACAGCCGGCGATGGAAAGAAATCCGTAATAAGGAGCTCCGGTCTCGCCCTCCCCCTCCACAAAGTGTTTGAGGTTTCGGATCACCACATGAGAACGGCTGATTCCGATTCCACGGCGGTAGTAGGTGTACTTCGACGGAGCGGCATTGGCAATGGTGGTGAAAATTCCCCCCTGGACGGTCAACGTTTCCGTATCGATCGGCATGACGGTGGCGTCGGTCACGGTCTCGTAGTCCCAGACCGGCGGCGCGGCCGGAGCGATGTTCCCCTCCCGGTCCACCAGAAGAATGTCCCGCTGGGGAGTGCCGTTGTTGCGGTTGGCCTCCCCGCGGATGTAGCGACGGACGTTGCGGTCCTGGATGCAGACGAGACCCGGCTCCGGCAGCTTGATCCCGAGATTGGCCGCGCCGCGTTTGAGCGGCGGAACATTGGTCAGCGGCCGGGCCGCTGCGGAGGGCGCCACCTCGAAGATCTGCCGTCCGCGTTGATCGTGTACGTCCCGGTCGTCGATGAGGAAGCGGGCGGTTCCGAAGTCGGTATCGGTACGGATGATCGCGGTCCGGTCGATCCGGCCGATGTAGTAGCTCTTCCCGTCGGCGACCCGCACCGGCAGTTTGCGGGAGTTGGCGTAATCATGCGCGGCGACAATGGCGGGCATATCGTTGTGCCGGCCGTCTCCCACGGCCCCGAACTGCTCATAATTGACGCTTTTTGCTTCCGCGAAACATTCCCAGCTCGAAAGTCCGAGAATCACAACAACAGACAGGATAAATTTTTTCATAAAGCATCTCTCCGGATAATCAGTGGGAATAGACAGGATCGACCGTGGTGATGAAATTCTTCCACGAGTCGTTCAATTTCCAGGCGTCACCGTCGCGGGGAATCCGGGCGGCATGCCCGTCGCCGCACAGCACATTGGCGCTGCGGGAGTGGCGCATGGCGGGGAACCGGTTGTCTCCCATGATGAAGGTGTCGGTGGCGGCTGTTGCCGCGTCACTGCACTCCACGAGAGCGCACATCTCCTTCTGATGACATGCCCGGTCGGCGACAACCCACACACGGCTGGGCCGCTTGAATACCTTATACGGAGTCCAGTAGCGATCCGCCGCGTTGGAATACCAGCCGGGAACTCCAGCAACGGCGCATGGATCCGCTCCGAAATCTGGGCGTGCATGTTCCCCGGCGAACCCGACGAGGTCGCCCCGTTCGCCTGGTGCGACGCCTGCGTGGATCATGCGGACGACGGTATCTATGCGGAGATTTTCACTGCGACGCTTGAATCCGCGGCGTTCATCGAAAGCGATCTGCGCAAACTCATCAACTGTGCGCTCGCCCGTATTCCCGCTGATTGCCGCGTAGCCCGCAGCGTTAAAATCGTGCTTGACTCCTTCGATGCGGGCGACGACTGGAAGACTGCGCGCCGGAAGGTCATCGACGACAGCGCGGATCTCGGCTCTTTTCAGGCTCCGGCGAATGTCTCCTACGCCATCATCGGTTTGCTTTACGGCAACGGCGACTTCGGACGCTCGGTTTGCCTTGCGGTCAACTGTGGCGACGACACCGACTGTTCCGCCGCGACTTGCGGTTCGGTTCTCGGCATCATCAAAGGGCGTTCCGGGATTCCGGAAGAGTGGATCGCCCCGATCGGCGAAGGCATCAAAACGCTTGCCATCGACCCGTTTCACGCCGTTGCTCCCGCCACGCTCGGCGAACTGACCGACCGCGTGATAAAGTGCAAACTGCGTGCGGATATGGACAATCCGACGCTCGTCCGCCTCACCAACGGCGAAACGGCGATCGGCGAAGAGATCCGTTCGCGTCTCGCCGACGGCTCCGAAACGGCGCGGCGTGTGCTTTCGCGATCCTCCCGCAGACTTACGCAGGAGACTCCGTTCGGGTTCTTCTCGGTCGAATACGGGAGCAGTCCTGTGACCGTTCCCGGTGAAACGCAGACTCTGACACTCGCCTACTTCGGCGCCGCCCATGACGACCAGACCTTCTCCGTCAGATGGAATCTTCCGGAGGGCTGGAGCATTGAGGAGGGAGCGGAGCAGCGGTTCATGTCCTACGTCAATGCCGGCTGCCGCAAGCTCACGGTCAAGCTTACCGCGGGGGCGTTCTCCGGGGCGTTCGAATACATTCCGGTGACGTTCCGGCTGAGCGGACGCAACTACCCCGCTTACGGGATTGTCCCGTTTCAGCGAGCGGGAACGATGGGCGCGAATGGTCGTTACGACGTCAATCAGGATTACTGGGACCGTTTTCACCGCGGCAATGCACGCCGCGCGGAGTGAGCGCGAAAGCGGCATTAAAGAGAAATCCGGCTGTGTCCCCTGTTCCGGAATGCGGAGGGGGCGCAACCGGCGTGTTTCCGGAAACAGCGGGCGAAATAGTTCGGATCTTCAAATCCGCAGTCGTCCGCGATTTCGGAAACCGGCAGATCCGTTTCCTCTAAAAGCTGCTTTGCAAGAGAGAGCCGGCGCAGCATGAGATGTTGAGCCGGAAGAGCCGGATCATCCAAAGAATCTTTCAGCGATTCATCGAGGTTCAGTCTCCGGCACTGATTGCCCGGGAACTCAACAAAGACGGGATTCGAACCAAGCAGGGAAGAATTTGGAACAGACAGCATATTTATCGGATTCTGAGCAACCATACTTACGTTGGTAAGGTCAACTACAAAAACAGCGTTTGTGATGGAGAACAGGAAGCGATTATCGACCAAGACGTCTGGGATCGGACTCGGGAAATTCTCAGA
>ENA-UONY01003345-UONY01003345.1-human-gut-metagenome-genome-assembly--contig:-CS9-NODE-3345-length-10172-cov-4.545023_pt1 | contig 10172 bp, 7 predicted proteins | sample MGYA00242465_ERZ724012 | MGnify/ENA metagenome assembly ERZ724012 | reverse complement strand
CCCGTTGGCATGTACCCGCATAACGAAAGCGCACCCCTTTCTCTCTCCCGCCTTCCCAAGCTGGAGGCGGTCTTCGACCTCATCTACAATCCCGCCCGGACCCGGCTCCTGCTGGAGGCGGAGGAGCGGGGCATCCCCTGCGCCAACGGCCTCACCATGCTGGTGGCGCAGGCGGCCCGGTCTGCGGAGCTTTTCACCGGTCAGGCAATCTCCCGGGACCTCCAGGAGGCCATTATGGCCCAGGTGGGGGCTGAAATGGAAAACTGGGTGCTCATCGGTATGCCCGGCTGCGGGAAGAGCCGGATTGGCCGGGAGCTGGCCCAGCAAACAGGCCGTCCTTTTGTGGACGCAGACCGGGTGCTGGAGGCCCGGGCTGGCATGTCCATTCCCGATTTCCTCAATCGCCACGGCGAGGCAGCGTTCCGGGAGCTGGAGACCCAGGTGCTGCAGGATTTGGGGAAGGGTTCCGGGCAAATCATCGCCACCGGCGGCGGCTGCGTCACCCGGATGGAAAACTACCCCGCCTTGCGCCAAAATGGCCGGATTATTTGGCTCCAGCGGCCCTTGGACGCTCTTGCCACTGAGGGGCGGCCCCTGTCCCAAGAAGTGGGGCTGGAGGAGCTGTCCAATGCCCGGCGTGCCCTCTATGCCCGCTTTGCTGGCCATACTGTTTCAAACGCCGGTACCGTGGAGGAAACGGTCCGGCAGATTCTGGAGGTAACCGCCCCATGAAGCTTCTGATCCTCAACGGCCCCAATCTAAACCTGCTGGGCCTCCGGGAGCCGGAGATTTACGGCTCTGCCACATACCAGGAGCTGCTGCAGCTGGTAGAAGAAACCGCCCGTGCTCTGGGGCTGGAGGCAACGGTTTACCAGTCCAACCACGAGGGAGACCTGGTGGATCAAATCCAGGCTGCCTACGGGGTGTATGACGGAATCGTCTTCAATCCCGGCGCCTACACCCACACCAGCATCGCCCTCCTGGACGCCCTTCGGGCCGTGGGCATCCCCACGGTGGAGGTCCACCTCTCGGACCTCAAAAAGCGGGAGCCCTTCCGCCAAATCTCCTACATCCGCCCGGCCTGCGCAGCCACGGTGATGGGCCTGGGAATTGAGGGGTACCGGCGGGGGATGGAGATTCTGGCCCGAGAAATCAGGCATGAAAAATAGAAATGGCCCATCTCATTTTTATTTGCAAGTCCGCATCCATAGGGCACAATTCCTTTCGTCACCGGCTGCAGCTCCCCCCCTCTTAATTAGAGACCTTTTCACCAAATTGAAACAGACAAACCGGCCAATCCCCTTTCGGGCTGACCGATTTGTCTGTTACTTACGTCTATCCTGCACTTGCGCAGTGCATGGATGCTACCATGCACCCATCTATGCGTCTCCAGGACCTCTTGTTCAGAGATTCCCGTTTTTCCACTCGGCTTTCGCCCAGTGCCGCAACGGAGCGGCAAATGCTTCGCCCTTCTGTCAGCCTGTGACCGAGCCGGAAGTCACGTCCTGTTATTGGGGCGTCGCCACCAGGAAGCACATGTCGTTCAGTTCCCCGGAAGCATCGTCAAAAAAGTTATAGAAGGTAAAGTTGTACAAGAACCGTTCCGCACTGTACACACCGTAGCCGTCCTGGTTATGGTCGGTGGTATCATAGGGATCCGCGACGATGACCACATCGTCCTGGGTGGTTTCCGTCCCCATGGTATCGTAGCCGATGATCACTTGCCAATGGCCGCCCCAGTCGTTCCAGCCAATCATGATGGGGTTGCCAGCAGCCAGGGTCTTCTGAATGTAGTCAAAGGTAAACACTTCGTGCACATTGTCCTGGCAATCGTAGGTGGAATACAGGTCAAATCCGCCCACACCCTGGAAAATCTCGATCAGCTGGCTCAGGCTGGTGGCGCCGGGCTCCAAACCGTTGCTGCGGTAAGCGGCTAGAGATTCCTCGTTGTAATCTCCCAGCTTGCCATACCAATTGAGCACCATGAGGGCGCTGGACACGCCACAGCTCCACTCACTGGTCTGCTGCTGCGTTTTGAAGCGGCTGAGGATGGTCAGGGTATCGCTGGACTCCAGATTGTAGAAATCCAAGGTGTTGAAATAAGGACTGCCCTGGTGGTCGCCCTGGCGTTCCACACTGTCCGCCCCGTCATCCTGGCTCAGATCGCAGGAATAGGGAATCTTCATTTCGTCGGTGTAGTTGCCACGGCTTGCCTCCTGCCCGTTTCCGCAGGCAGCCAGGAGAAGCGTGCACATCGAAATCACAAGGGACCATACAATTAGTTTTTTCATCGTAATTCACTCCAATAAAAAAGTAATTGTACTTGTCAAACAATCCCGCCTTGTATTGTGTTATTTATGATTGGACAGCCGAAGCCGTCCGCCCTTTATTTATCCAATTTTCCGGTCGTCTTTTATGTTGAGTCTATATAGTAATGGTTCAAGCTGGAAAACCAGACTGATCAGAACGGCCTACTTTTACTACTCTCATGTTGTTTTATACAAGTACCGATGGAGCTTATGCTCCGAGGGACCTACAGGGCCTTCGCCCTGCGCTATAAAATTTTGAGCCCGCATGGGCTCCAACAAGAGATTGCGTTCCGGCTCTGTCCTCCTTCTGACGCAAGGCTCGCCCCACCAGACGGTGGAACGAGCCTATTATACAGGAAATACCAACTGGCCGCAAGAAAAAAATGCGCCAAATTCCGCAGAAAATGGATGATCAGGTTGATACAAATTGTGAACAACTTGGTTCCGTGCCACCGGGCCGGCCAATCCTATATGTAAAACAGCCTGTGTCACATATTGGAAGTGTTTCCTCCATGTGACACAAGCTTTGTCTATTTAATCTGGCTGTCCTTCCGCCCGCTCCGCTAAGCGCGAGCCTGTAGTGCCCTGCAAGTCTGCAGCTGGATGGTTGCCTTTATAGGCCCCACTGGCGCATAAAGCGCTCCCGCGCCTCAATTTCCCTGCGGTGAATGAACGGCTCTTCCAGCAGGGATTTGCCGTGGCGTTTTTTATACCTGGCACAGTAATAAAACCGGTAGAGCCACGCCCCAGGCAGAAGCCAAGGGCGGCCGTCCACAAAGGAATACCAGGGAATCAGCTGCATGTCCCGGTAGGGCGGAAACAGCTTTTTCATCGTGACGCACAGGGCTGTCAGCCAGTACGGCAGGCAGGAGCGCTTGATGGCTTTGGCGGAGGCGCCGGTTTGGTTTTCCCGGTTGTCCAAGCCAAAAATGCCGTCCAGAAATGCTTTGCGGGTAGCTTGCTCATAGAAGGCGCCGTCCAGTTTGGCAGCGGGCAGGGGCATGTCCACCTGGAACCAAACCCGGCAAAGGGCAAAGCAGATTCGGGTAAAGTCCAGCAAGCGCAGCCGCTTCAGCTGGGCGGTAATCCAAGGCCAGTCCAGGGCCTCCCGGCGGGTCATCAAAACCATGTCCACAAAGGGCCGGAAGCCGCTTCCCTTGTTCACCATATGCTTTGCGGTGTGGGCCATGAGGTAGAGGAAGTGAAAGCTGGGATCCAAGCCATAGCAGGTCCCCTCCAGCGGGACGGCGTAGTCCCACACATGGTCAAAATAGCCCCGGTAATCCATTTCGTTGGCCAGGTGCTCATACATCATATGGTCGTGGACCTCATAGGTAATCACATCCCGCTTGTAGGTCCAAACGGCGTGGTTGTCCACCATGCAGGAAAAGCCCAGGCCCGTCATGATCTCATGGGCGCGCCGCCTGTCCTGGGGGCGAATCACCAGGTCTATGTCCCCCATAGAACGGAGCTGGGGGACAGGGTGGTACCTGCACAGCAGCGTACCCTTCATAGGCAGAAACGGAATCCCCGCCTCCGCAAAGGCGGCGGAAACCTCCTGAAAATCCCGGTTCCGGCAGACGAAATGGAACACATCCGAGAAAAAGCCGCCATGCAGCCTGGCAAGGACCTCCGGATCCTCGCCCAGGTGCTCCCGGCACTGGAGCCAAGTCACCCCGGTAAGGCCGTGGATCTGGGCGAAGGTCAAAACCCGCCCCCAATCCAGGCGCCCGGCGGGCGGCTCTGTGGCTCTGCCGTGGATGTAGTCGGACAAGACCTGAAGAAAAAAGCGCTGCTCTGCCGTCATGCCGACTCCTCTCCCAAAAGGTACCCGCTTTTCTCCAGATCTTCCAGGAACTGCAGGAGGCCGGGACCCACCCGTTCCGGGGAGACGCCATAGTGCTGGGCGGCAGCCAAAACCATCCGGTCCGGCTCTATGCCTTGCTCCAGCAGGGTCCAGAAATAAGCGCCGGTGGCGTTGAGCTGCTTGACGTAGGGGCACTTCCCCCTGGCCAGGCGGGTCGCCACCAGAAGGCTCTCCCCGCACACCTGGGTCAGGACAATGCCCGGCTGGATTTTGTAGCGCTTCATAGACGGCCCTCCTCAAAGTGCAAAATGGTGTCATGGGTCAGACGGGCGGAGGCCTCGTCCCCCCGGTTTTGAAGCCGCCACACCGGGGCGGCCCGGAGCAGCCGCTCTTCTATGGCGGCTACCTGGCGCACCGCCGCCGGAGTGGAGGCGGTGAATAGAAACTGGGAAAAAATGGGAATCACCGCCTGCTGGAGAGGCAGGGGGGCTATGGCGTTCTCCTGCCCCTGAGACAGGTAGATCACGCCCCCCAGAGGGGCGGATTTCAGCCGGCCCATGCCCTCCTTCCCGGTCCAGGGAGAGGGGTGCACCCACACCTGGCCGTCCGGACGGCACTCCAAGGCAGGCTTATCTCCGTTGAGGATGGTGAGCTCCTGGCCATAGAGGATTTTCCACAGCACATATTGGGTGGACTTCCCCGTGCCGCTGGGTGCGGTAAAAATCCAGGCCTTCTCCCGCCAGAGGAAGGCCACGCCGTGAAAGAGGCAGCGGTCAAAGGGAAGCAGCGCATCGGAGGTCTTGGCCGTGAGTACGTTGAACTCCAAAGCCTCGTCGCGCATGTCCGGCGGGTAAATGGGCCTGGCCTGGGCCAGCTCCTCAGCCGTCAGGGAAATCACAGGCCCCTGGCCGCTCCAGGGCTGGCAAAAGCCGCCAAAGCACCGGGGGGTCTGGAAAAATACCGGGCGGTAGGCAAGGGGAACCCCCGCCAGGGTCATTGAAAAATATGCTTGTTCCATGTCGCTTCCTTAAAAAAGCGGCGCGGGGAATGGATTTCCATCCTCCACGCCGCCAGTAGTCCATTACTTGTAGCCCACGATCATGCCATCGCTGTTCACGATAGCCACACGGCCATCCGTCAGCGGCACCTCATGCAGCCCCATGATGTCGCCGCCCCAGGACGGGTTAATGGGGTCAATCGGACCGGCAACACTGACATCGATAAAGTTAGGATCAATGTAATTGCCAATATCCGTTCCAATTGTATCCATGCACATTCCCTCACTTTCGTATAATCATATTCAAGTAGTACATATAGGTGCTTGCGGCGCCATGCACCACAGTGCCGTCCTGGGTGACCCAATAGGGGGTCACGGTGAAGGTATCGCGAGAGGCCAAGCCAGCCAGGTTCCGGACCCCGGAGAACTGATAGGTTTCGCCACCGAAGATCCAGCTGAACAGGGAGCGCTTTACGGTTTTGCTACTGGCAGGAACCGCTTCACTCTCGCCCTTGTAATCCCACACGAGACCCACTTCAGAAAACAGGTCCTCGTCCATGGTGACCGTGCCTTGCAGCTCGCCGGACCTTTTGTTCTTGAGCGCTACATCGGTGCTGACGGAGTCGGCGGAAATGTACTTGGCGTAAACCGTCATATCCGCCTGAACATGGGAGAAATCAGCAGGTACTGTGTAGGCGCTGTCGGTGAACCAGCCTGCGAAGAGCTTGCCGGTCTGTCCCGCATAGGTGATCTTGCCGGTCTGATCGCCAGAGTCCACCATCTGGGTGGTTGTCTCGCCGCCGTCAACCTTTGTGACCGTATAGGAGGTGGCAGCAGGCTCATCCCAATTGAGCGTATAGGTGCTGCGCAGGCTCAGAAGGCTAGCGGTGGAAGCAGGCGCTTCATACCGGGTGCACTTGGAAACCACTGGAGAATCCGAGACTGTCATTCCACTTGCCGTGCTGCCCCTGCAGTAGCCATCGTTGGTAGCCACCGTGCGCGTTACAGTGCCAGTGACCTTCACCCCATCGGGGGTCACAAAGTAGGGGGTAAATGTAATGGTTTGATTTGGCCCTACAGAACCGGTGTATTTCCGGACGCCCAGATAGCCCGTCTTAAGATCCGTAAAGAAGCTCTGGAGGTTGTAGCTTCCGTACTCTGTCATTTCATCGCTTGCCCAGCTGGTGCGCTTCATGACCGTAATATTTTGATACACTGTATCCGCAGTCACAGCTTGGCTTCCGGCAGCAGCATCCTCCGTACTGTCGAAACCGACAAACCGGTAATTCAGATCATCAATAGCCGTAACCTGGTAGATTCCTTTTAGCTGGTTTTGGGGCGTGGAATTCATGTCATAGGTATAGTAGATCTTCGGCCGCAGATAGCTGTCGGAAACTTCCTTCACGTAGTAGGTAGCGCCAGCCTCGGGGGCAAACTCCAGGCCGCAGATGCTGCCGTCCGAAATGGGGGTGGTGAAGGTCTGGTCTTCATACAGGCCGCCATAGAGATGGCCCGAATGTACCAGATCGGTCACGCCGAAGGAATCCTCCATGTCGTAGGTAAGGGTCTGCTGGGTGGACTGGTAGTACACGTTGAAGCGGTTGTACTTGTAGTAAAACACAAAGTGCAGGCCCTCGCCAGTCAGGGTCACCAGGTCACCAGGCGTATAGGTTTCACCGTTTGCAACAGCGTGATCCAGCACATAGCCTTCTATGGCCATCTCGGAAGCACGGTAGTCGGTACCGATATCACCGGGATACTCCGTGTGGCTATAAGGTGTCTCAAAGCCGTCCCGCAGCAAAATGTGGGACTCTGTGACCATGGCGTGCCGGGTATCCGCCACATAGTAGAAGATCAGAACATTCTCGCCCTCCGCTGTGACAACCAGGCGCTGCTGGTATACCTCCGGCATATAGCCGCTGATGGTGACGGCGGTCTCCGTGACAACGGCCAGGCGGTTATCCTCCACAACCTTCTCATCGTAGAGGACCTTCTCGGTTTCCTTCTCCAGGTACTTCACGGTATAGGGCACCGCGTCCTTTTGCACATAGAGGAAGGTATAGCTGTTCTTGGCGGAGTCCTCAATGTCCAGGGTCAGGGAGTGGCTGCTGGTTGTGGGGAAATAGCCCTCCTGATAGTCACCATAGAGCTGATCACCGCCCTTGGCGTAGAAGGTTTTGGTGGAACCAGCCAAGGCAGAGCCGGTGGTGGGGTCGGCAATGTCAATCAGTCTGCCGTTGGCGTCCTTCACCGCGTAGTGGACGGTATAGGACATCAGCACGTTGGAGCTCCACTTGGCGTAGATTTTCAGATCCTTCCGGACAGGCATCGAACCAAAGTCGAAGGCCTTTTCCACGCCGTTGTCCATATAGAACCAGCCAACAAAGATGTACTGGCCATTTTCGGGTGTAGCGGGAGCCACTGCAAAGCTGCCGTGGGGGATCGTCTGGGAATCTGCCACAGACTCCACCATGGTGTTGTCCTTGTAAACCTCCACGGTATGGCTTACAGGAACCCACTTGGCATAGAGCATCAGGTCATTCGCTGGCATGACAGCAGTGGCAAAGTCAACCTTTGTGCCCTCATAGCACGCAGGAGTTGTATACCAGCCTTCAAATTCATAAGCATTGACTTCCAAGCCGGACGGGTAAGCCGGAGTGAAGCTGTAATTACTCAGAGACGCCTCATACTGGACAGAACTGCCCCGATTACTTACTTCTGCGTTAAAATTATAGAATTTCAGGTTATAGCTATTACGACTATAGTAAAGGTAATTATTCGTTTTTGTCTCGACTTTGCCATTCTGATCATAGCTGTTGAACTCCGGATTTGCTTTCCACTGTGTAAACCCTGTAATATCGTGGAACTCTTCCGCATATGTCAGATTTCCATTCTTAACGGTCTGAATCGATTTGTACAGGTCAAATTCCTTTCCAGAATACGTTATCTCGCCTGTTGCTCCCGTCAAAGCTTCAGTGTAATACCAAATTGTAGCGTCTTTCCCCTTGTACTCACCAATAAACGTGATGTTCTCTCCCGGCATAGTATCAATACTTAACAAATAGTTTTCGGGTTTAAACGTTGTGCAGCCGGATGGAACCTCCCACCAATAACCAGCATAGCTCGTGCCATTGTCAATCGGGAAGTTCACACGGATGTCTGCGCCATACTTGGCAGTAATGGTCTTCACCGTTCCTCGATTGTAGCAACTATTAGTATGTGTATGCGATTGCTTTCCACACGTATAGCAACTTTCCTTATGCCACCAGTGACTTAAACTGGTCCCCCCGCAATTTACTCCGCACTCCTCTTCACTGTGAGTATGCTCTTCGCTACCACAAGTGAGAACATCAGCATTAAATGTTAAAGTATAAGTATTCCGATTGAAGTACACATTCAGCACAGTGGAACCGTCACCGTTTACCGTTTGCTCCTCCGCCCTATCAGCATTGTAGGTAAAGTGTGCACTATCTCGCCCAGTAAAGCTGGTATCCTGAAAGCTGCTGCTTACGACACTGCTGCCCGGGGCGGCGTTCTGCGTCACACTTCCGGCGTAGCTATAGCCGTCATCATTCGCATTTTCGTACCAGAAGACCACCGTATAGGGGACCTGATCTTTCGACGTCCACTGAGCGGTGTAAGACGTATTCTGAGCAGGCATAGTTTGGGGAATCTCCACATCCCAGCCGGTGAAAGTGTAGCCAGAACGTTCCGGGGTCCCCACCTCACCAATGGGCGTGCCATAGCGGGCGAACATAGGCTCCACGCCGTAGCCGCCGCCCAGGTCAAAGGTCATGAGGTAGTAGTTCCGGTCATAGTAGACCTCCACCACGGTGCTGCCATCTGCGGCGATCACCGCGTCCTTGTCGTACAGCAGCTCGTAGAAGCCCTCGTACCTCTCAGAGGTCACATTCACCTTGCTGCCGGTCAGGCCGGTCATGGTGACAGTGTCCACCAGAGAATAGTTGTCGTCATCCACATTCTGCTGGTAGTACTTCACCGTATAGTTGACCATTGCGGGAACATATGTAACCGTGATGGTCATGTCCTGCTGAATATTCTGAATATTCAGTTCAATTTTCTCTCCGGTGAAGGTTACATTCTCGTTCTCCCCGCCGGTTGCGTACGCGGCCTCATAGCCCACCACTGTGGGATGGGAGACCGTGTCGTTATAATTGCTCCCTGCCGCCAAAGAGGCGGTCCAGGAGCTGGCGGCGGTTTTGCCGTCCTTAAAGACGTACCGAATCTCAACCGTCTTGGTTGGTTGGACATCCGCCGCAATGGCCACCGGCAGTATGGTGAACACCATGACCACTGCCAGCAGCATGGACAACATTCGCTTTGCTTTCATTCCATTTTTTCCTCCTTCTAATCTCCAAATGGTTTGGCCGGTTCGCAAACGGCACAAAGGCCTACCTCGCAACAGACCTTTGGCTCACACCGTGGCGCAGATCTCTTGCGGTCCCGGGAAGCGTTGCAAGTAACGCCGGCATACGTGTCTCTCCGGGAAGCTCATGCCACACCTCAGCATTGCCCCCACACCTCGCATCACAGCGCCCCCTTTCTCCCCGCGCAATCCCTGCCCCCAAGCCCATGGCTTGCGTAAAAACCATCCTTCCGCAGAAAGGCAGAAACCGCGAGAACGCACGCGCCCTTGCTCCGTATAGTATAATCCAATTTTATTCGCTTGTCAATCTTCCCGTAATTTCTGGTTAGAAAAAAATCGCTATTTTTCAGTTACTTACCATCTTTTTCCAGGCGAAAGTATCTGACAGCTAGGCATTCTATGATTTTTCGGCACAATGTTCCGCGCAAAGTGTCATTGCGTCCCATCATGTCAGCTGCCGCGACACTCTTTCGGGGCAAAAAAATGTACCGCAAGAATTTGCTTCTTGCGGTACATCCATACCATCGGCTTACAGCCGGCAATAGGCTGCGGCAGTCTGGGCAGCCACTCGGGCGTTGTTGTACACCAGCTGGATATTGGAGGCCAAGCTGTCGCCACCGGTGATCTCCGCCACCCGGGCCAGGAGGAAGGGCGTGGTAGCCTTGCCGTGGA
>ENA-UONY01003343-UONY01003343.1-human-gut-metagenome-genome-assembly--contig:-CS9-NODE-3343-length-10173-cov-5.900178_pt1 | contig 10173 bp, 8 predicted proteins | sample MGYA00242465_ERZ724012 | MGnify/ENA metagenome assembly ERZ724012 | reverse complement strand
GCGGAAGCTGTTATCTCGTTCAACGGCATGACCGATAGTTTCTTGCTTGTTTTCGACTCAACCTTATTTTGCTTTAGCTGGTACGAACTCCATCTTAAGACCGAGAACGAAGAGCAATTTCATAATGGTCTGGAAAGAAGGATTTCCTTCTGTGCTAAGAGACTTGTAAAGGCTCTCTCTTCCAACCCCTATAGACTTAGCAACATCTGTCATCCCTCGAGCTCTCGCGATATCCCCAAGCACAGCTTGAAGGAGTTTAGGATCATCCTCTTCTAGGGCAGCATTCAAGTATGCTGCTATATCCTCTTCGGTTCCAAGATGATCAACAACATCCCATTCTTTAAAGGTTGCTTTCATGTTTTTGCCTCCATTCTTCGGCGATCTTCTTTGCTTTCTCGATATCAGCTTGTTGCCTTGATTTGGTTCCAAGCAACACAATGAGTTCGCTTTCTATCTGAGTCGCATAGATTCGATAACCTGCTCCTATATCAAAACGGAGTTCAATAATGGATTTACCTAGGTACTTGTAGTCTCCGACGATCGAATTATTAAGCACTATGCTTCTCAACCTGACTTCTATGGCGGCTTTAGCTCGATGATCTCTCAGTTTTACGAACCATTTCTCAAAAAAACTACTGATCAGGATCTTCAATTCTCGGCCATCTCCTTAAGTATCTTATAGGATACACCTGTCTATGTCAATCTGTAGTATTTCAAAGAGACCTTAATTAAATTTGAAAAATATTTGAAAGAAGATTCGTTAGACATTTACATTATTTTGACTTTCAACCAATGAAAGCAAGATGACGATTGTCGAAACAGGACTGCTCGATCAAGTTCAAGTAGGCGAAACGGCTGCAAATTGCATTACTAATGTGTAAGTGAATCAAAGCTGCGAGGCTGCGCGTACAAGAGGGCGGGTATGATGGGTATGGAAGACGGTGCCTTCCCAGGCGTTTGGCTGAAGGGGCTAGGCGTAAGGAATGCTTCGCTAGAACGGAGAACCTCATGAACATCTTGCTCGTTGAAGATGATGCTTCGATCGTAAGCGCGCTTACCGATCTGCTTCACAGTGAAGGATTCAGCGTTCAAGCTTGCGCGACGCAGGATGCGGCGTGCGAAGCATTGGCACGCACGACCTTCGATATCGCACTGCTCGATGTAACGCTTCCTCAGGGTAACGGGTTCGCGGTATGCGCGGCTGCACGCGAAGCTGCCCCTGAAATGCCCGTGATCTTCCTTACCGCCTCCGATGACGAATATTCCACGGTGGCAGGTCTCGATATGGGCGCGGTCGACTACATCGCTAAACCGTTTCGGGCACGCGAGCTCGTCTCTCGCATTCGTAGCGCACTTCGACGGGCGCATCCTGCTGAAAGCGCGTTGTTGGTGGGGGACGTTCGCGTCGATCCTGCATCAGGTGCTGTGACCAAGGCGGGCAAAGAACTCTTTCTCTCTGCTCTCGAATACCGCTTGCTGCTCTTCTTCTTTCAGCATAAGGGAAAGCTCGTCACGCGCGAGGTGCTGCGTGATGCTATCTGGGATAGCGCTGGCGAATACGTTTCCGATAATGCGCTCAATGTGTATGTGAAGCGTTTGCGCGAGAAGATCGAGACCGATCCGAGCGAGCCCGAGATCATCATCACGGTGCGTGGTCTTGGCTACAAGGTGGGTGAGTAGTATGGGTTCGTCAAGAACATTCACCTGGCAGTGCATAGCGCTCGTGGCGATCGTTGTCGTGTTCGCGCTTGTCGCTCCAGTAGAGAGCAAATTCTGGGTGATGCTGACCGGGCTGGCTGCCGCAGCATTCTTCATAGTGGTTTCATTAGCACGACACCAGCAGATCAAACGTCTTGCTGGCGAGATCGACGAAGTGCTCCACAATGGTCGACGTATCGATTTTTCTACTTCGAGCGAAGGCGACGTTGCGGTGCTCACGAACGAGCTGCAGAAGATGGTCGCACGCCTCGCACGAACGACCGAGCAGCTCGAAGCCGAACGCAATGCGCTCGCAAATTCGCTCGCAGATATATCGCACCAGATCAGAACACCACTCACGGCTATCACGCTCATGCTCCCCTCTATCGAGCGTGCAGAGAACGAGACCGAGCGCAAACGAGCAGTGCGCAAGCTCGAATCCATGATCGAGCGCGTTTCGTGGTTGGTGACCGCGCTCTTGAAGATCGCGAAGATCGATGCAGGTTCGATGCGTGTCGAATCGAAGCCTTCGTCATGCGCAGAGACCATCAGGCGCGCGATCGCGCCGCTCGAGCCTGCGCTCGACTTGCACGATGTGAGCCTGGTGGTGGATCTTGACCAGGACTCTTCGTTCGAGGGCGATCTTCTTTGGACTGCAGAGGCGGTCGAGAACATCGTGAAGAACTGCATGGAGCATACGCCTGCGGGAGGTTCGATCGAGATCACTGCTCGAGAGGACGTGCTGGCAACAACGATCGATATCAGGGATTCAGGACCGGGAATCGACCCAGTCGATCTGCCTCATGTGTTCGATCGGTTCTATCGCGGTCGGGCGCAAGACAACGAACACGCTGGTGAAACGAGTGGTTTTGGCATCGGGCTTTCGCTTGCGCAAGCGCTTGTTTCGGCGCAGGAAGGCACGCTGCGCGTAGCGAACAACCCCGAAGGGGGAGCGCACTTCCAGATCGCGTTCCCGAAGCTTGTGGTGTAGCGCACCATTAAAGCGCACGCCCGGATGAATGCACATCGCAGGATGAAAGCGCACAGCAGGATGAACGGGGCCTGTAGGCGCGAAGAAACGTACGAAGCGTTGAATGACAGAACCGTAATATGCGCGTTATAGGCAGGATAGCTTGCCTCTCCATACTTATTCTTGCTAACTCATAAAAAAGGAAAGGATTCCACCATGGAAATCTTGAAAGTTGAGCATCTCACGAAGGTGTATGGAGAGGGCGAAACCGCCACGCGTGCGCTCGATGACGTGAGCTTCAGCGTGGAAGAGGGCGAATTCATCGCGATCATCGGGTCATCTGGATCGGGTAAGTCGACACTTCTGCATTTGATCGGCGGGGTCGATCGCCCTACTTCAGGTAGCGTCCTGCTCAATGGCATCGATGTCTATTCGCGCAGCGATGAAGAGCTTGCAGTCTTCCGTCGCCGTGAAGTGGGACTCGTGTATCAGTTCTATAATCTGGTTCCTGTTCTCAATGTGGTCGAGAATATGACGCTGCCTGTTGCGCTCGATGGGCGCAAGGTGAACACGCAGCGACTTGAGTCGCTCTTGACCCGTCTTTCGCTTCATGGTCGCGAAGGGCATCTGCCGCGCCAGCTTTCTGGTGGTCAGCAACAGCGTGTGGCGATCGGCCGTGCGCTCATGAATGCGCCATCGGTCGTGCTCGCTGATGAGCCGACCGGCAATCTTGATACGCACAACAGCTGTGAGATCATGCAGCTTTTGCGCGACTCGAATCGCGAATTCGGCCAGACAATGATCGTGATCACGCACGATGAGGAGATCGCACTCGCTGCTGATCGCATCATTGCCATCGAGGACGGCCGCATCGCCCGCGATGAGAGGATCCGACGATGAACGTGATGACCAACTTCACCACGAAATCGTTGCGTGCGAACAAGGCGCGCACGATCGTGACCATCATCGGCGTTGCGCTTGCTGCAGCGCTGCTCACTGCGGTCCTCACGAGCTACACCTCGCTCACGAGCTTCCTGTATAGGAGCGAGGTGGAAGCGAGCGGCACCTGGATGGCGAAGGTTCAGGTAGAGGATACGAACACCCTTGCAAGCGATCTCGAGCATGCGCAAGATGACCCCTCGATCACCGACATCACGACGCTCTATGACTTGGGATTCGCTGAACTGACACAAAAGCAGAAACAGCGCTTCGGACCGTATCTGCCGATCCTTACCTATGAAGGCGATATTGAGACCACACTCGGCATTCATACGAGCGAAGGAAGGCTGCCTGAGAACGAAAACGAGATCCTCCTCTTCGACGGTTGGCAATCTTCGCAAGGTGTGAACATCGGCGATAAGGTCACCCTCCAGGTGGGCGAGCGCATTGCGCAGGATGCTGGTGGCAGTAGCAGTGTGGAATTCGGCGAGATCGACGCGGGCGAAGACGATCCTTCGGCTGCGAAGACCTATACGATAACTCCTGGCATGCAGCTCAATTCATCCATGGGGTACCTCGATGCGCGCGTCGATGGCACAGGTCTTGATGAAACACTTGAGAACAAGCAGGCCAAAACCTATACCGTGGTAGGCTTCTATGATCGACTGGGCTATGCAATGTATAGCGCTGTGGGGCCAGTAGCGATCACGGCAGGGAGCCAGACGCCAACGCCGGCATCGTTCGCCGAGGTCTACCTTACGATGTCGGGCGTGCAGAATACCGAAGAAGTGCAGGATAACGCAGAGGCATTGTTCCCTGGCGATCGGGTCGAGCTTCACAATGGGCTCTTGCGCTATATGGGAATAAGCAGTGATGCATCGATCTGGACAACGTTCTATGGCTTGGTGCTCATCCTCTCTATCGTGATCATCGTGGCGTGCATCTCGCTCATCTTCAACGCCTTCGCCATCTCGGTTGCCGAGCGAAAGAGCCAGTTCGGGCTACTCTCTTCGGTGGGAGCAACGCGGCGTCAACTCCGTCGTGCGGTCGTTCTTGAAGCGCTCGTCGTTGCGGTGGTGGGCATTCCGCTCGGCCTTCTGGTGGGGATCGGCGGATGCGCGATAACCTTTGCCGCACTCGGTCCCGCTATCACGAAGATGATGGGCAATGTGGGTGACGTGACCTTCGGCTTGTCCGTCGATCCGTGGGTCATTCTCGCAACGACCGTGCTTACGCTCGTTACCGTGCTGCTCTCAGTCTGGATTCCCGCGAAGCGCGCGAGCAGGGCGAACATCATCGACTCGCTCAAATCATCGGGAGGGTCGCAAGCATCCAAACGCGGCAAACGTCTTGCGGCATCTGCGACCATTCCTGCGAGGTTGTGGAAGTCGAGGGGTATTTCGGGCAGGATGTTCGGCATTGGCGGAAAGCTCGCAGCGATCAATCGTAAGCGCGGCACGACGAAGGGTAAGACCGCTGCGGTATCGCTTGCGCTTGCCATCGTGCTCTTGATGACGGCAGGTTCGCTGAATACGTTCCTTGGGTCGCTTGTCGGCGCTGTTTCGGGCGGCAATGCTTCTGCAGGCGAAGTTGCGGTCGTTGTTCAACTCGATCAAACGAATAAAAATGGAACCGAACGGACCACCGCAAACGAGCAGCTTGTGCGCGATAATGAACGCTTCGCTGAAGAGGTGCGTATCTTCACAGATGCCTACGATCGCCTTTCAGGAGCTTCGAATGCTGAAGGGCAAGGCTGGAAACTTACTACTTCCGCACCGCTTATCGTGCCTCATAATGTTGCGGGAAGCATGTACCGCTCGGCAGACTCGCAAACGGGCGGAGAGCTGGCTGATGGCGACTATGCGCTCTATGCCCAGATGAGCTATATCGACGATGCTTCCTTCGATGAGTACGCTCGCAGCTTAGGACTCGATCCATCTGAGTATTATGATCCTGAACATCCGCGGGCGATCGGTGTATCTCGTTGCTATGGCAACGATGGTTCACGCTATCAATTGATGGAAGCTTTGCAGGGTACAGGTGAAGCTCAGGTGCTCAGTAGTGCCGTTTATCAGGATCGTTACCCTGCGCATATAACGGTGCAGCCAGGAGCGACGAGCAATAACGAGGCGGCGAAATGGAGCATCGAGGCGGTCGCGTCCTCTGCTGCAGATGATGATATAGGAGGAAAGATGCTCGCGCTCGATGAGGTCGACTATGCCTCGACGGGCCTGGATATTGCGGCACTCGCCGAAGAACCTCCAGCAGTTTTGGGCAAGGTGGGCGATTACCTGTGCTTGGTCATGCCGGTCTCGCTTGCTCAGGGCCAGGCGTTTGGGTTAACGGCTCCGACATTTGCTGGCGAGTTCGATTCGCGCGATGGGGATCATGCGGCATTGGCTGAAGAGCTCGCAAAGAGCAGCACTACGTTCTTCAGCGAAGAATGCCCGTACGATCTGGCTTTCTCATCGTATAACGATCACATCGAAGAGCGTGAATCGGTTCAGATGATGGCAACGATCGTTAACGTGTTCTGCTTGCTCTTCACCGTGATCTTGGCACTGATTGCACTGGCGAATGTGTTCAATACCATCACCAATTCGCTCATCTTGCGCCGTCGGGAATTTGCGGTGATGAAGTCGATCGGCATGTCGAACAAGCAGTTCAGGCGCATGATCATGAACGAATGCATGAGCTTTGGCATCGCAGGGCTGATTCCCGGTCTCATCGTATCGGCTGGCATATCCTATCTGCTCTATCTTGTGGTCGGTGAATCGCTCGGGGGGCTCACCTTCACCCTTCCGTGGGGATATGTGGTGCTCGCGATCGGCATGACCGCAGTAGCGATGGCGGCTTCTGTGGCGTATGGCATGCATCGCTGCAAGGCTGATAACGTGGTCGAGGCGTTGCGTGCCGATAGTATCTAGCCCTCCATGCGAAAAAGGTAACGAACTACCGGGTAGTTTGTCATCTTTTTTGTGGGCGGGTAAATATGGAGACCTTCCGTTTTGATGGTACGCATTTTGGGTAGAATCGCAGCTCTTCGGGACAAAATGCCGTAATCACGTATAATCTGGGGTAATGCGAATATAAAAGCGCATGCGTGGGGGCGCAGCGCTTTTTAGTTTTATAGCGCGAGGGGGATCCTATGGCGAAGAAGGCCGAAAACGGAAAAATAACGAAGATAAAGAAATCCTATGGCGGTTCGACGGTAAAAGAACGCAAGGCGGCCATGAGCCGGGGTCTTACCGAAGAGGAGCTGAAGGCGCGCAATACCATTCCTGAAACGAACCCGGCGGGTGGGCCGCATCGCATCATCGCCGAAGAGCTCTATTCTGAAAACGACACCTTCGTTCCGTACAAACCCGATGAGCCGAACGATCCTGGTCCTGCTGCGCACGAGCCTCTTAAAGAAGGCGTGCTGCGTGAAGGGCAGAAGATCACCGACCGCATTGGCGTGAAGGTGGCTCCGACCGACCCCGATTATTGGGGACTTGCGAGCGTGATGACCGAAGAAGAGGCAGCGCTCACCGCACACATGAAGGTGCGCAAGCCGCTCACGTTCGAGCAGCTCAAAAGTGCGAGTGGGCTTGAGAGCGAGAAGCTCCAGCAACTCCTGGATGATCTTTCCATCAAGGGAATCATCGAGTATAACTGGGAGAACCTCGATGGCAAGAATCCGAATCATGAGAAGCGCTATCTGCTTCCTATGTTCGTGCCCGGTTCGGCGGAGTTCACCGTTATGAACCAGCAGCAGCTTGAAGAGCACCCCGAGATCGGCACGTTCTTCGAGCGCATGGCGTTTCTGCCGCTTACGAAGGTCACGAAGATGGTGCCGCCCGGTGGTGCAGGCATCGGCATGCATGTTATCCCTGTCGAGCGTGCGATCGAATACGAGAACGAGGCAGCTGATGTCGAGCGCATCTCGCATTGGTTGAAGAAATACGATCGCTTCTCGGTGGGCGCATGCTCATGTCGTGCAGCCGAGCGCGTGCGTGGAGGTAATGCGGGATCCGACCCGCAGAACTGGTGCATCGGCCTCGGTGATATGGCCGACTACTGCGTAGAGACGGGCAAGGGGCATTACGCTACCTATGATGAGGTCATGGATATTCTCATCCTTGCCGAGCGCAATGGTTATGTTCATCAGATCACCAATATCGATGGATCCGATAAGATCTTCGCTATCTGCAATTGTGATGTGAACGTTTGCTATGCGCTGCGTACATCGCAGCTGTTCAATACGCCGAACATGAGCAGGTCTGCCTATGTTGCGCAGATCAACGGCGAAAAGTGCGTGGCGTGCGCGGGATGCGTGGAAGTGTGCCCCGCAGGTGCAGTGAAGCTCGGCCAGAAGCTCCTTACCGAAGATGGGCCGGCTTCCTATCCGCAACAGCCGTTGCCCACGCTTTTCTGGAGCGAGAAAGATTGGGACCCCGATTACAAGAATACGAGCCGCATCGAGTGTCATGAGACTGGCACGGCACCGTGCAAGGTGGCCTGTCCCGCGCATATTTCGGTGCAGGGCTATCTGCGCATGGCGGCTGAAGGGCGTTATCGCGATGCGCTCGCGCTCATCAAGCAGAAGAATCCCTTCCCAGCGGTATGCGGACGCATCTGCAACAAGCGCTGCGAGGCAGCGTGCACGCGTGGCACGATCGATGAGCCAGTGGCGATCGATGATGTGAAGCGCTTCATCGCCGAGAAGGATCTCGAGGCTGAGTATCGTTACGTGCCGGAGGTCATTCCTCCCACCACGCGCGGCGGATTTCCTGAGAAGATCGCTATCGTGGGCGCGGGGCCGGCAGGTCTTACGTGTGCGTACTATCTTGCCGCTATGGGGTACGCGCCTACCGTATTCGAGCGCGAAGAAAAGCCTGGTGGCATGATGACCTACGGCATTCCTGCCTATAAGCTTCCGCGCGATGTGGTCGAGGCTGAGATCGATATCTTGCGCGAGCTGGGCGTAGAGATCCGCTGCGGTGTGGATGTGGGCAAGGATGTCACGCTCGATAGCTTGCGCGATGAGGGATTCAAGGCGTTCTATCTGGCTATCGGTGCGCAAGGGAGCCGACCGCTCGGTGTCGAAGGTGAAGATGCGCAAGGGGTGAGCGGAGCACTCTCGTTCTTGCGTGAGACTATTGAGGCCGATGTAGTGGGCAATGTCTGCGATGTCGCTGACGAGGTCGTGGTCGTTGGCGGCGGCAACGTGGCGGTGGACGCTGCGTGCATGGCGCACCGAAGTGGGGCGAAGAACGTTACCATGGTGAGCATCGAGCAGCGCGAGGAGATGCCTGCAAGCCCCGATGAGATAGAAGAAGCGCTTGCCGATGGTGTGAAGCTCGATTGTGGTTGGGGTCCGGCGAAGATCAACACCGATGCGAACGGGCAGGTTGAATCCATCACGCTTCGCCGTTGTACGCGGGTCTTCGATAGTGAAGGACGTTTCGCCCCTGAATACGATGATGCCGACACCCGTACGATCGATTGCAAGCAGGTCGTGTTGGCTATCGGGCAATCCATCGAGTGGGGCAGTCTGCTTGAGGGAAGCGCGGTCGAGCTCGGTCGAGGGAATACGGCGCTGGCAGATGGGTTCACCTATCAGACCGCACAAGACGATGTGTTCGTAGGTGGTGATGCCTTCACGGGTCCACGCTTCGTGATCGATGCTATCGCGGCAGGTCATGAGGCTGCAACCAGTTTGCATCGTTTCGTTCAGAAGGGAAGTTCGCTCACTACTGGGCGCAATCAGCTTCATTATGTTGAGCTTGATAAGAGCAATATCGCGCTCAATCCTGGCAAGTACGATCATGCGGGTCGCCAGGTGCCAGGTTGTACCTTTAAGAGTGGAGAGACGCGCATCACTCCAGGTGAGCGCCCCGCATTCACTGAAGAGCAGATTCGGACGGAAACTGCTCGTTGCCTTTCTTGTGGCGCGAGCGTGGTCGATCCGAACAAATGCATCGGTTGTGGACTGTGCACAACGCGTTGCGAATTCGATGCGATCAGCCTTTCGCGTGAGCATCCTGAATGTTCGACCATGGTGCCGAGCGAAGACAAGATCAAGAAGATCCTCCCTAATGCGGCGAAGATGCTCGTCAAGCGCATCGTCCCCGGCAAGAAGGATTAGGCGCAAAGGGGAGCGATCATGCACGAATTAGGTATCGTTTTCGCCATGATCGACCAGCTGGAAGATGTGGCGAAAGAGCAGCACCTTGCGCATATTCAGAAGGTGACGGTCGATTTGGGCGAAGTGTCGGGCATCGTTACGGATTTTTTCGAGGATGCTTGGACGTGGGCGGCGAACAAGAACAAGCTTACGGAGGGCGCGGAACTTGAGGTGTGCACTGTGCCCGCTGTCACTGTCTGCAATGCTTGCGGGAAAACCTATGGTACGGTCGAGCACGGCCGTATCTGTCCCTACTGCCATAGTGAAGACACGGAACTTCTTCGCGGGCGCGAACTCGAGATTGTTTCGATTGAAGCGGAATAATGGAAACCTGCATGAAAAGGTGACAAACTACCCGGTCGTTCGACACCTTTTCCCATCTATCCCACGCAAGCAG
>ENA-UONY01003339-UONY01003339.1-human-gut-metagenome-genome-assembly--contig:-CS9-NODE-3339-length-10193-cov-3.552476_pt1 | contig 10193 bp, 9 predicted proteins | sample MGYA00242465_ERZ724012 | MGnify/ENA metagenome assembly ERZ724012 | reverse complement strand
TGTTTTCCGGCGAGGTTGGGTTGGAGAGAAGTGTGATACTTTTGGCTTCCAGCGTCTCTCTTTCCAAATCCACCGGCAAATAAGCCTCGGCATACGATCCCTGTAGTTCTGTATAATGCGTTCGGAGCGTTTCCTGTGCCTTTTGGAGGTTTCTCCGGTTGCCGGAGATTTCCTTGTTACAGGGCAAATCCCATATCTTCGCAAAATATGCTGTCAAGGCCTCGGTCGAGCTGTTCGTCCCATCAGAGCAGACCAAAACTTCTCTGTCAATGTTGCGGTCTTCCTTGTCCTTATATTCTCCGAGGAATCCACGATCAGGTATTTGTCGTGCAGGCGGTAATTGATTTTCCAAGGAGTCATAAGATTGATGGGGTTATACAGCTTGATTTGTACATTCGTATTAGCCGCCAATGCACCGATCAGCCTGTTGCAGCGCAAATACATATCTCCGGAAATTCCGTCAACGAGTATTTTGATATTCACCCCACGCTCGGCAGCCTCATTCAAGGCCGCTATCATATCTTTCCCGCTGTTATCCACCCGAAAATCGAATGTTGACAGAATGATCTCGTTTTCGGCCCTGTCTATCAGTCGAAGACGCCAGATAAGCGCTTCACGGTTATCGTCAATACACAGAACCCGTTCTGTCACACCTGTACCGGCGAACTCGGCTCCTTCGAGCTCTATCGGTTCTTTTTGGAATATCGGCGGGACGATCAGGCTGATCAGTATGTAAAGCACAAACAGAATAGCCAAGGCCTTTATACCCTTAAAGATAACGTTTATCCAGATTTGCAGAAATTATAATGTCCATTTCTAAACTGAAACGAAACAAAAGGGAATTTGCTCAGGATCATAGTATTCCCGTTTGGATCTGAGAGAACGAGCATAATAAAAGAACGGCGCAGCCTTTTTTCGGCTGCGCCGTAACCATATCATTTGTTGAAGTGCTCAGTCAGATTTTTGGATGAGGTCGTTTTTCTTTAGCTTCCGCACAGCCAAACGGTGTTCAATATTCTCATGCAGTAATTGTGAGATCACCGCCATCAACGGGATAAAGAAGATGATACCTAAAACGCCAAACATCTTCCCGCCCAAAAGGACGGCGAGCAAGGTCCAAAACGGAGATAGCCCGACACTGCTTCCCACAACATGAGGGTAAATAAATTGGTTTTCAACGAACTGTGCCGCCTGATAGACGATCAGGCATAGGATCACCTTGTTTGGCTCAGCCAGCAAAGTCAGCAACATACCGATTGCACAGGACAAGAACGCTCCAATGTATGGTACAAAGGCAAAAGCTGCGGTCAAAACCGCCGTCAGCCCGGCATAAGGGATCCGGAATATAGAAAACGAAAGGAAAATCAGCGTACCAAGTATCAGCACCTCTACACATTGACCTGAAAGAAATTTGGCATAGGTATCGTGAGACAGCTTTGCGATATGGCAGACCTTATCTGCGACAGATTCTTTGCAATAAGCGTACAGCGCCCGTCTTGTTTGTTTGCCAAGTTCCTGCTTTCCAACCAGAACATAAAACATGATCACGAGCGAAACGGCTGCGTTGACAACAGTAGATATTGTAGAGCCGGCAACACTGACAACGGAGCCTATTACTACGCCTGCTCCGTTCATTGCCTTCTCGGCAATGGTTTTCCAATCCAACTTGTTGAGATATGCGCTGATCTCAGCGGTATCAAAGCCATAATTGCGCAGCACCGCTGCCCAGTCGGGCCACTTTTCTTTAATAAGAGAAATGATACTTTTTACGGAGGCTATGAGCTGAGGAATCGCAATGACACATAGTAGCACGATAATAGCGACTAAAAGCAACAATGTAATAATCAAACTTAAAACATTGATTGTGCGCTCGCTTGCTTTGGGCATAAGGCGAGAAAGACGCTTGCCGATCCCGCGCATCGGAACGCTCAGGATAAACGCCATGAGCAACCCTGCAAATACAGGGGTGAGCAATTCCGCACACACATGTAAAAAGTCCGAAATATAGTTCAAGTTGTTTAATGCTGTGAATAGAGCAACGCCGAAAGCAATCAAGCCAAGCTGTTGCTTAAATTTTTTATCCATATCTATTTCTCCACTGCAGAGGTCTGAGCTGATGCTTCTTTCTTTCCGTAACCCAGCCACCAGCCCAAAGCGCACACAGGCAATGCAGCTATGACATCCACAGCAGAATGTTGTTTCATAAAAACAGTCGAAAGGCTGATGCATACTGCGATGATGCCGAACACGATCTTCCATGCAACATTTTGAAAGCGTTTGCAATCCCACAGGGCAAACATAGCGGCAAACGAGCCGATAACATGGAGAGAAGGACAGACATTCGTGTTGGTGTCAAATGAATAAAACCCCGTTATAAAATCAGTAAGTATATTGGGTTCATCGAAATGCTCCGGTCGTAATTCCTGGCAGGTCGGAAATACGATGTAAATAAGCAATGTGATGCCGTATGTAACGATAACAAAGTGCATCATTCTTCGGAAGGCTCTTGTGTCAAAGAAAAAGGTATAGATAAGTGCTCCGATGAGAAAAACAAACCACAGAAGATACGGGATCAGCGCCCATTCCCAGAATGGGATCAAGTCGTCCAGCGCACAGTGTACAACGTAATAATGTCTTTCCGGCTGAAACCGTTCAAGAAACATAAACATCAATCCGAAAAACGGCCAAAACAGCAGCAACTTAACATGTGAAAACTCCGGCGTATTCATTTTTTTGAAACGAAACTGGCGGTAGTCCACCTCCGGTTTGATTTTTTCGTGCTTCTTTGCATAACATTCCATCCATTCGTAACGTGCGGCAAAAGCGAGATAAGGGTTTACGGTGCTATCGTCGTTAGTAGCTGCTCCTCATATCGTGGTAAGTTCCGAATTTGCATATTGCGCTGTTGCTTTAAGAGTAATTTTTGTAAGCGAGGCCGGTTGAAACGCTGTACCACAATAAATGGCAAATTGCCGAGCAAAATGTAAACGGCCGTCATGCAAATACCTCCTATACCAGGCCAGAACCATAGCATTGCAAGCCCTGCAATCGATAAGATACCGTGTGTCCACTCTGCAACACAGGTTTCTTGGATCATTCTGGGCAAATCGGAAAGCGTTTGTCGCTTTAGCTTTTTTGCCGGCATGATATTTGTAAAAATACGGCTCATATCCGGCACCTTTGCCTGCCACTGCTTCACACGCAGCGCTTTCCATATTGCTTGTTCATATGAATAGCACCGCCACGGGAAATGATCCGCTTTGAACCAAGACTTTGGTACTAACCGTCCGACTACAAAAAACACAACACCCAAGGCCGCTATGTAAAGCAAGCAACGCAAAAAATGTTTCATAAGTTTGATACCTCTTTGATTTGCATAGCGGCCGTTGGAAATGCTGAATTACTTCTGTGGCTGGCCGCTTATCGCAGCAAGAAGCATTTGGGCACATGCCTCCGTGGACACGCCGGATGTATTCAGCAGAATATCGTAATTGCTCTTATCTGCCCACTCCTTCTGTGTCCAGAAGCGGAAATAGTTTTTCCGATCCCTATCCTTTTTCTGCATCAGATATTTTGCGTCAGTCTCCGAAACATTTTCCGTTCGGATAATGCGTTCCACCCTTTTCTCGGTATCGGATGAATAAATAAATGATTTCAGAACACGAGGGCTTTCCCCGAGGATCACCGTGGAGCATCTGCCAATAAAAACAGCAGGGCCTTTCAGCTCGATGTTTACCATTGTCCGACGAATTCCCTCGAACAGCTCATAGACTGTGTTCTTCCGGTTACGTGCGTAGTCCGAAAAAGCAGCAATGTCATACAGAAAGCTACCTGTACGCTGCTCGTCGTAGGTTTTCAGCAGTTCGATAGATACACCCTGGGCTTCAGCGGCTTTGATCAGCAACTCACCGTCATAGTAAGGTATTCCTGCCAATTCGGCAACACGCATACCGATCTCACGGCCGCCGCTTCCGAATTCTCTTTCGATTGCCAAGGATTTCATGGTTGTCTCTCCCTTCTGATTAAGATGCTTTGTCAAACTGGCTGTTGTATAGGTCAGCATAGAAACCGCCCTGTGCCAGCAGTTCCTCATGCGTGCCCTGTTCGATGATGTCGCCTTCCTTCATCACAAGGATCAGGTCAGCGTTTTTAATGGTAGAAAGCCGATGAGCGATCACGAAGCTGGTTCTGTGCTCTGTCAGCGTATCCATAGCCTTCTGCGTCATCAGCTCCGTCCGTGTATCGACCGAGCTGGTCGCTTCGTCCAGGATCATCATTGGGCTGTTTTTGATCATGGCACGAGCAATGGTAAAGAGCTGCTTTTGCCCTGCGGAAATGACCACATTTTCTCCAAGCACGGTATCAAAGCCATTCGGAAGCGTCTCGATAAAGTGATAGATCCCACACGCACGGCAGGCCTTTTCAAGTTCTTCGTCCGTAACCCCTGTTTTGTTGTAAACGAGATTTTCACGCACGGTTCCGTCAAACAGCCAGGTGTCCTGCAGCACCATGCCAAACAGCTCGTGGATGTTTTCTCGTGTCAAATCGGAGGTAGAAATACCGTCAATGCGGATATCGCCGCCGACCAGATCAAAGAACCGCATCAAAAGGTTGACCATTGTTGTCTTACCGGCACCTGTAGGACCGACGATAGCGACTTTCTGCCCCGGCTTGATGTGAGCAGAAAAATCTTTGATAATGATTTTGTCCGGATTATCCGGATAGCTGAAGCGAACATGGTCGAATTCGACCTCGCCATGCACCTCGGTCAATTTCTCGGTCTTATAGCTTTCATCCGAAAGTTCTTCCTCCTGCAGGAAGTCGAATATCCGATCTCCGGCGGCAGCTGCCGTCTGCATCTGCGTCATACCCTGTGCCAGTGTGCTGAGCGGGGAGGTAAACAAGCGGACAAACATGATAAATGCCGTGATTACGCCAAAGGTGATCTGCCCATCCATAACCAAAGCCGCACCGATCACACAGACCGCTACATAACCGAGATTGCCGATCACATTCATCAGCGGCTGCATAACGCCGGATAGAAACTGACTTTTCCGGTTTGCATCGTAAACCGCACGGTTCATCCCGGCAAAGTTCTTTTTGATCTCGTTGTTGGCACGGGAAATGCGTACAACATCATGGCCGGAGTACATTTCCTCCACATAGCCGTTGAGCTTACCGAGACTCTGCTGACGGGCGACGAAGTATTTTTGAGAACGGGACATGATTACCGCCATTACAACGAATCCAATCAGCGTAATGGCGATCGCTGCAAGCGCCATTCGCCACTCCGTCACAAGCATCATAATCAGGCAGCCTACGAATTGGGCAACTGCACTGATCATCGACGGAAGGCTGTTGGAAAGTGCCTGCTGAAGCGTGCTGACATCATTTGTCACACGGCTCAGAATATCGCCGTGCGAGATTTTCCCAAAGCACTTCATAGGGACCTTATTGATTTTATCGGAAAGATCCCGCCGCATTTTCTTGGACAGATCCAGCGTAACGGTAGCCATGATATATTGCTCAATATATCCGCACACTTCACCGATCAGATAGATCGCCAGCAGGACGCCTCCCACCTTTGCAACGGCAGAAAGGTCAATGCCGGTCATCAGTCCGTCTGAGATCAGATCCGTGATACGACTAAGCTGGTTTGGCCCGATGATCGTCAAGACAGCGCCGATCATGGAAAACACAAACGCAATGATCATTGGCAGCCGCAATTTTGAAGAATAGGTAAACAGTTCTTTCAGAACGCCCTTTATTCCTCGTTTACTTTTTTCGGGCACGCCTGTTCGGCGCCCCATCATTTGATTTCCGTTCATTTACAGAGCACCTCCTTATGCGCCCAGTTCTTCGGCGGACAACTGCGACATGGCAATTTCTCGATAGACAGCACAATTCTTTATCAGTTCCTCATGCGTACCGATCCCAACGGCCTTGCCTTCATCCAGAACGACGATCTTATCGGCGTTGCGGATCGTACCGATTCTCTGGGCAACGATCATGCAGGTAACGCCGCCGAGCTTTTCGGCAAGACCTTTTCGCAGCGCTGCATCGGTTTTGTAGTCCAATGCGGAGAAGGAGTCATCGAAAATCAAAATCTCGGGATTTCTCGCCAACGCACGGGCGATTGCCAAACGCTGCTTCTGTCCGCCGGAAACATTGGATCCGCCCTGTGAAATCGGTGCATCTAATTTGCCGGGCAGTTTTTCGACAAATTCACTTGCCTGGGCAAGTTCCAAGGCTTTCTGTGCGTTTTCGTCGGTAGGAACTGCGGCGCTTTCACCGAACAGCACATTATCCCGGATGTCACTGGCAAACAGAACCGCTTTCTGCGTTACATATCCGATACGGTCGTAAAGGGCGTCGAAGGTGTATTCTTTTATATCCTTTCCGTCGATCAGGACCGTGCCGGAGGTCGTGTCGTAAAAGCGAGCTGCCAGGCTGATGAGCGTTGTTTTACCGCTGCCGGTCGCACCGATAAATGCAATGGTTTCACCTTTATTCACCTTAAAGCTGATGTTTTCCAATACATCCTTATCCGAGGTGGGATAGTGGAAGGAAACATCCTTGAACTCGACTGTGCCCACTTCGGGAGCGTTGTCCGATTTTCCTTCCCGTAAGGTGATTTTTGCATTCAGCACCTCATTGATACGCCCGGCAGAAACCTGGGCCGAAGGGAAGAACATTACAATCATGACCATCATCATAATGGACATGATGACATAGGTTGCATAGGTGCCGAATACCATAATGTCACCGAATGTTGCGATCCTCGCTGCGACATCTGTAAGTGTGACCTTTTCCACGATAGATGCGCCTACCCAATAGACGGTCAATGCCAAAGTATTCATAGCGAACGAGACAGCCGGCATAAGCATCGCAAATCCGTGCTGATTGAACAGCTGCGTTCTCATCAGTTCGTCGTTGGCCTGCTCAAATTTTTCCGCTTGATATTTCTCGGCATTATAAGCGTGCACCACATTGATGCCCGTCAGATTTTCACGGGATACACGGTTGATGTTATCCGTCAATTTCTGCACACGGCGGACACGCGGCACGATCACCGCAATGACGATTGCCATCATGGCAAGCAGCGCCACGACAAAGCCGGCGGTGATAACAGACAGCGTCCAGCTTTTGTTGATGATCTTTATGACCGCCCAAATCGCCATGATCGGAGATTTGATCATAATTTGCAGGCCCATTGCCACAAGCATCTGGATCTGCGTGATGTCATTCGTCGTGCGGTTGATCAGGCTCGGAACAGAAAACTGCTGCATTTCATACTGACCGAAATCCGCCACCTGATTAAACACCTTTTCACGGATTGTATAGCTGAAGCCTGCGGCAGTCTGCGCTGCCAAGTATCCGCAAATTACCGCAAGCAGAGCGCTTGCGAGCGTGCAGCCGAGCATTTCAAGCCCTGTTTGCCAGATGTCACTCATTGCGCTGCCAGGGGTCTTGATAAGTACTGTCAGGTCGCTCATATAGTCCGGCAGGCGCAGATCAAAATAGATCTGACCCAATACCAGAATGGCGCAAAGCCCGGCAGTCAGCCACTCCTTGCGTTTCATTTTCTTTAATAGCTCAAACATATTGGTTTGCTCCCATAATCTTTGTTGTTTATAATACCGTTAAGTTCGATACTTTGCCATCAGTTCCTTAAACAATTCCTGCGTCGAGGGCGGCGTATAGGTAATAGCGTTGGCCCCGGCCACGATTGTCTCATAGATGCTTTCGTTGGTTTTCCCACCGGATGCAACCAGCGGAACATTCGGAAACTCCGAGCGGATTTTTCGTACAACATTCGGAGTCTCTTTTCCGCAGGCGATATTTAAGATCGCAGCGCCATGCTGCAAACGGCTGGCAATGTCCGTGCCCTCATGCGTCACCGTGATAATCACCGGAATATCTACGGCGTTGCTTACAGCCAGAAGATTCAGATCGGAAATCGGTGCATTCAGCACAACTCCCATAGCACCTTGCGACTCCACGTCCTTCGCCAAGGATACCGTCCTTATTCCCTTGGTCGTCCCGCCACCAACGCCGCAGAACACCGGGATATAAGAGGAGCGAATGATTGCATCGCTGATCGCTTGCTGCGGAGTAAAGGGATAGACCGCAAACACGGCATCGGCGTCACAATTCCGAATAATTGCAAGATCGGTGGTAAAGACAAAGCTTTTGATCCTGCGTCCGTTGATGATAATTCCGCTGGCTTGGAAAACCGCCTCCGGGATCTTCAGAATATGCTGCCGCAAACGGCTGCCGATCTGAGGGATCTGCTCCTTTTTCATTTCTTCCATACTGCATCTCCTGTATTACCAGTCGGAGTTTCTGCGGGCAAAAGCCGCAATGATGCTTTCGATGCCGAACAGGATCAGATAGATTGCCACCATATAGCAGATCGCTCTGAGCGTTACAAAGGAAAGCGCCGGACTAAAGATCATCACAAATCCGAGCACAAGCCCGAGAATGTTCAGAATCAGTGAGAAATAGTAATAAAACGGATTTCCAATCAAACGAATCAGGTTTGTCCTTGTCAGCTCGGATATGCAGTGGGCGATAAACCAAATCGGGAGAAGAATCGTCAGTGCCCATTTCCCGACATTGGGATTGGCGATCAGCATCACGCCGCACATAACGCTTAAAATCCCAGAGATCAACGACAGCATCGGACCGAAGCCGATAAAGCGGGAAAGCCGGGCATATACCACGAGATCTTCAATGCCCATCACAATGGCGATCACGCCGTAAATAACGACCGCTCCCGTCAGCGTGCTTTCCGGGCGGATAAAGGCAAAGATGCCAAGCAGGATCAGGAGCACGCCGACGATCAATTCGCTCCATCCAAAGCCGTTTTTTCTTTTCATACCGCATTCCCATCCTTTCTGTTCAAAATCGTCATGAATTCGCTGCCCGTAATGGTCTCTTTCTCGTAAAGATAGCTTGCAAGTTCATCCAACTTCTTGCGATTGTCTGCCAGCAGACGGCGAGCCTTTTCATGCTGCTTTTTGACAGTCTCCACGACCTTCTGATCGATTTCTTTTTGTGTATCCGCCGAGCAGGCAAGCGAGGTATCGCCGCCGAGGTACTGGTTGCTGACCGTCTCCATCGCAACCATATCGAATTCATCGGTCATACCGTAGCGGGTAATCATCGCACGGGCAAGTTTGGTTGCTTGCTCGATGTCATTAGAGGCACCGGTTGTAATCTGCCCGAATACGATCTCCTCCGCCGCACGGCCACCGGTCAGCGTGGCAATTTTGTTTTCCAGTTCTTCCATGGTCATCAGAACCTTATCGTTCTGCTCGACCTGCATGGTGTAGCCCAGTGCGCCGGAGGTTCTGGGGATGATCGTGATCTTCTGCACCGGTGCGGAAGCCGTCTGCAAAGCAGCGACCAGCGCATGGCCAATCTCATGGTAGGCGACGACCTTCTTTTCATCATCGGTCATGATGGCGTTTTTCTTCTGATAGCCCGCGATGACGACCTCAATGCTTTCCTCCAGGTCTGCCTGCTCTACGACTGTGCGCCCACTGCGCACCGCACGGAGGGCAGCTTCGTTGATGATGTTCGCAAGCTCTGCGCCGGAGGTTCCGGAGGCCATACGGGCGATGGTATGGAAGTCCACATTGTCCGCCGTTTTGATCTTCTTCGCATGGACCTTGAGGATGGCTTCACGACCTGCGAGGTCAGGCAGCTCCACGGGAACACGGCGGTCAAAGCGGCCGGGGCGGGTCAGCGCCGGGTCAAGGGACTCCGGGCGGTTGGTCGCCGCCAGAATGATGACGCCGTTGTTGCCTTCAAAGCCGTCCATCTCGGTCAGAAGCTGGTTAAGCGTCTGTTCACGCTCATCGTTGCCGCCTATCTGACCATCGCGCTTTTTACCGATGGCATCGATCTCATCGATAAAGACGATGCAGGGGGCTTTTTCCTTGGCCTGCTTGAACAGGTCACGCACTTTTGATGCACCCATACCGACGAACATCTCCACAAATTCCGAGCCGGACATGGAGAAAAACGGAACACCGGCTTCGCCTGCAACAGCCTTAGCCAGCATCGTTTTGCCGGTACCCGGAGGGCCTACAAGCAATACGCCCTTGGGCATAGATGCGCCGACATCGGAATACTTCTTGGGATTATGTAGGTAATCGACGATTTCGGCAAGATTTTCCTTTGCT
>ENA-UONY01003337-UONY01003337.1-human-gut-metagenome-genome-assembly--contig:-CS9-NODE-3337-length-10195-cov-4.310355_pt1 | contig 10195 bp, 7 predicted proteins | sample MGYA00242465_ERZ724012 | MGnify/ENA metagenome assembly ERZ724012 | reverse complement strand
CAGGGCCGGGGGGAGAGCGGATGGATCAGACAACGGCTGGAGCCACGCTCCTCTGGCGGCTCATAGAGAGACGATAGCAGGAGCGCCAGGAAGACCATGTCATAATTGAGAGCCAGACGGCTGGACAGGGAATACCGCTCCCCAATGGCCCGGCAAATGCCGCAGTAGCAGCCCAGGTAGCGCTCTCGCTGCTCTGGGCGCAGCTCTTGGGGATTTGCCATTACATATCCAAACATGGCACAGGCCTCCTTCCAGTGATTGTACCATGTTACCGGCCATTTGTGAACAGAAAATTAATTTTTTAACAACCAAGTGGAAACCTTTTTCAGCATTGCCGCTCCGGCCCCTTCTCCCACCGCCGGAGGCGGATCTTGTAGCCGATGTCGGCCAGATATTTGTTGAGGGCGCCGCCGTAAAACACGATGGCGACACAAGTATACAGCCACAGCATGGCAATGGCTACGGCGGACAGGCTGCCGTAGACTGTGGAGAAATTGCTGAAATGCTCCACATACAGGGAGAAAAAGTCGGAAAACAGCTGCCACCCCAGGGAGGCCAGCAGGGCGCCGGGCAGGGAGGGGAGAAACTTGTTCCGTCGGTTGGGGAGGAACATAAACATGGCGGTAAACAGCGCCGTCTGAAGGAGCAGCAGTACCAAAAACCGGCTGGAGATCACGTTCAACAGAAGCAGCATGGCCGGATTGTCGCTCTGGGGCAGCTGGGCCAGGATGGTCTGGCCGAAGACGTGGATGGCCAGGGTCAGGAGCAGCACCAGGAGGAACAGGAAGGTATACACCAGGCTGAGCAGACGGGTGAAGACATAGCCCCGGTCCTCCCGGACGCTGTAAATCCGGTTGAGACCGGTGAGCATACCGAAAATCCCACGGGAGGCAGCCCACAGCGCCGCCAGAGCCGACACGGAGACCAGAGTTTTGGAGCTGCTGGCAAACATCCCGGTGAGGAGCCGGGTGATGGAGGGCATGAGGGCCGAGGGAATCACCTTCTCCAGAATCTCCAGCAGGGCGCCCCCTCCCAGGGAGGTGTAGCTCAGCAGGTTCAGCAGAAGCATCACCGTGGGGAAGGCTGCCAGAATGATAAAATATGCAGCATTGGCCGCATACACCGGCACATCCAGGCGGTTCAGGCTCAGCACCATGTCCACCACCCGGGCCACATGACGGTTTTTAATCTTACGTTTCTTCATAGACATGCCCCTTTGTGCTGCATGTATGGTCAGATACCATGATATCGGAAACCAAGTGAAAAGAAAAGCGCTTTTTTGCCGGGAGTCGAGATAAGCGCTGCTTTTTTATAGAAATTCCCGGAGCTGCACAAGGTGATGGATTTCGTAATCCGTGGAAATGCCGGGCAGGGGAGACTCCCGCCGGGGGTTGAACCAGCAGGCGGCGATGCCGGCTCCGTTGGCGCCCCGGATGTCTGAGGTGAGGCTGTCGCCGATCATCAGGGCTTTTTTGGAGTCAAAGTCTGGAATCCGGGCAAAGCAACGTTGGAAAAAGGTTCGGCTGGGCTTGTTGGCTCCCAGCTCCTGGGAGATGAACACCTGCTCAAAGTACGGACCGATGCCGGCGCTTTTTATGCGGCTCTCCTGGACCCGGGCGGTGCCGTTGCTGGCCAGGTACAGGCGGTATTTGGGGGCCAGATAGGCCAGGAGGGCTTCTGCCCCTTCCACGAAATAGTGGCCCACGCACAGGAACTCCTCGTAAGCATTCCGGCAGGCTGCCGGGTCCGCCGGGATCTTTGCTTCCCGGAAGAGGTAGACAAACCGTTCCAGCAGTACCTGCTCCCGGGTCAGTTCCCCCCGCTCCAGCTTTTGCCAGTGGAGCTTGTTCACGGCGCTGTACCGGCGAATCAGTTCCGGCGTGGGGTCCACGCCTACTGCCCGGAAGGCTTTGGCCACGGCAATGGCCTCGGCCCGATGGAAATCCAACAAGGTGTCATCCAGATCGAAAAACAGAAATTGAAACATGGAAACCTCCTCAGGCGCGGCCAATGGCGGCGGCAATCCGGGCAAAGGCCGGGATGTCCAGGGTTTCGCCCCGCACAGTGGGGGACAGGCCGCAGGCCCGGAGGATTGCTCCAATTTTCTCCTTACCCAGGGCCGGGAACCCGGCGGTCAGGCCGTTTTGCAGCTGCTTACGCCGCTGGGCGAAGCTGGCCCGCACCACCCGGAAGAAGAGGGCCTCGTCTTCCACAGGGCAGGGAGGCGCCTCCCGGACGGCCAAACGGACCACGCTGGAGGTCACCTTGGGCTGGGGCAGGAAGCAGGAGGGAGGCACGTCAAATAGAAGCTCCGGCTGGGCGTAGTAATTGCAGAACACGGTGAAGGCGCTGTAATCCCCGGAGCCGGGGGCAGCAGCCATCCGCTGGGCCACCTCTTTCTGGACCATGACCGTGACGGAGGAGAAGCACCGGGCCTCCAGGAGGGCTGTGAGGACCGGGGAGGTGATGTAATAGGGCAGGTTGGCACAGGCCATGGGACGAAGCCCCGAAAGCTCCGCCTGGACCAGGGAGGGGATGTCCACCTTTAGAATATCCTGCCAGAGGATGTGGAGATTGGAGTATTCCCCCAGGGTTTCCTGCAAAATGGGCGCCAAGCTCCGGTCCACTTCCACGGCTGCCACCCGCCCGGCCCGGCGGCATAGCTGCTGGGTCAGGGGGCCGATGCCGGGGCCCACCTCCAGGACGCCGCAACTGCTGTCTACGCCGGACTCCTCCGCAATCCGCTGAGGAACCCAGGAGGCAATGAGAAAGTTTTGGCCCTTGGCTTTGGAAAACCGGAAGCCATGGCGGGCCAAAAGCCCCTTGACTTCCTGGGCGCTGCACAAATCTATCATGAAAAAACCGCCTTTCCCCTGTATTTTACCAGAGGATTGGCGGATTTGCAATGAGAACTTACATCAAGGGCAGGGCGAGGGCATTTCTTTATTTGGCACTGGCGCGGGAGCGGACTATGGCTCCGCACTTCGTAGGGTGCGGCCACCCGGACGCACCGCCGGTAGGCAGTACGAATTCGCCGGAAGTGGCCGAAAGACGAAAGGCTTTCCCGCCGGTAGGCCCGGCGGTCCACCCCTACGCAAATTCAGGCATGCCCCCATTTCCCCGTCCTAAACTACGCTCTTCCTGTTAAAACCTGTAATTTTTAGGTGTTCCAAGGTACTACGCTTCCGTGGGCAGCATGGGTAGGTTTTGCCAGGCGGTCAGTCCAGAATATACACGGTGCAGGACCGGCGGCCGAAGGCGTAGCACTCGGCCTGGGTGTCGAAGTACAGGTCGATCATATAGCCCTGGATGGCGCCGCCGCAGTCCTCTGCTGTGGCATAACCGTAGATGTAAGAGCCGTCATCAGAGACGATGTACATCCGGGTACCATAGGGGATGACGCTGGGGTCTACGGCGATGGCTCCATACCGGGCGGTGGTGCCGGTGGCGGTAATGCCGGTGTAGCCCTCGCAGCTGTAGGCGGTAGCCTCCACGGTGCGCTGCTGGGCGTAAGCGAGGACCTCGCCAGAGGCGGTGGTGAAGGTGTTACCGGAGGGGGCCGGGGTTGGCTCCGTGGCCGGTGTGGTGGGGGCCGGCTCCGACTCCGCCTCACGGACCGGCTCTCTGCCGCTTTCTGACTGGGAAGCGGCGGAGTCAGGATCTAGCTCTGAAGCTTCCACAGCTGGGGTGTAGGCCCGGCCTGCGCCTTCCTGCTCCTTACTGGAGCGGTCAATGCCCCGGGCCACCACGGCGTTTACCGGGGCGTACAGAATCCGCTCCTGGGTGACGGTCCGGGAGACCTCGGTTCCGTTTTCCCGGGTGATCCGGGCGGTGCAGTGGACGCTCCCGTCCCGGCCCGGCGTCAGGATTTGCTCTTCTCCGGGAGCCAAGGTGGAATCGGTGCAGTAGATGGTCTGGAAGGGCTCGGACCGGACATATTCCACGGTCTCATAGGTGAGGGAAATCACGTCAATGACCATGCCGTCGTATGTTTCGCTGCCCAGATCCTGGGAGATGCGCAGGTCGCCCTCGGTGGAAATGCCCAGCTGCTCCAGAATGCCGGCTACGGTGCTGCCGTAGGTGGCGACTTCCAGAGCCTGGCCGTCGTGGTTGACCCGGACCATCTGAATCCGGTTGACGGTGATTTCGGAGACATTTCCATCGGACTGGGCGGTGAAGGTGTCTTCTTCGCCCAGCTCCAGACCTGCCTCTGTGAGGACAGCTGCCGGGTCAGTTGCATATGTAGTATGAACCAGAACCCGGTCCCCGTCGGTGATGACGTAGGTGGTCTGGGCAAATACGGCCTGGGAAAGAAGACCTGCGGTGAGCAGCAGGGTCAGGGCTACTGCCCCCAGCCGCAAAAGCAGAGTTTTTTTCGTAGGAAAGAGATGCTGAATGGTGTGCATCGGAGAACCTCCTTTTCACATAGGTGGCAGTTCGCCAGGCTGCCGAGCTGCCGGTATCAAACGTGTTACGTTTGTAACCATATTGCAACTGTCCTGATATTATAACTATTTTGGCGAAAATGTCAAGGGTTTTCAGAAAAGAGCTAGAAAATTACAATTTTTTCGGGAAGTATTATTGACAACCGGCTGCAAGATATTTGACAGAAAGCGTCGAAATACCACCAGATATGGGGAGGAAGGTTACAAAAAGGTTAACATAAGACGAATTCGGCCGGGCGTTTATTACTGGGGAGCTGGAAGTGGAAAATTGCTTGCAATTGCATGGGGAAATTGGTATAATAAACTGATTCTTAGAAAAAAAGACGGCGAGGTTCCACTGTGCATCTGAAATCACTGGAAATTCAGGGCTTTAAGTCCTTCCCTGATAAGACGACGATTCAATTCGGCAGCGATATTACGGCCATTGTAGGTCCCAACGGCAGCGGGAAATCCAATATTTCCGATTCCATCCTCTGGGTCATGGGGGAGCAAAGCACCAAGACCCTGCGGGGGGCGAAGATGGAGGATGTGATCTTCGGCGGCACCCAGAAGCGGGCGCCGGTGGGCTTTGCGGAGGCGACTCTGACCCTGGACAACGCGGACCGGGCCCTTCCCTACGACGCCGACGAGGTGATGGTCACCCGGCGGTACTACCGCTCCGGGGACAGCGAGTTTTACATCAACAAGCAGTCGGCCCGGCTGCGGGACATCCACGAGCTGTTTATGGACACCGGCCTGGGACGGGAGGGGTATTCCAACGTCAGCCAGGGCCGCATTGACGAGATCCTGGCGCTGAAGAGTACAGACCGCCGGGAGATTTTTGAGGAGGCGGCGGGAATCTCCAAGTACCGCCACCGCAAGGAGGAGACCGAACGGAAGCTTCTCACCACAGAGGACAATCTCCTGCGCATCGGGGACAAGGTCTCTGAGCTGGAGCTTCAGCTGGAGCCCTTGAAGCTCCAGTCGGAAAAGGCCAGAAATTATCTGACATACAAAGAGGAACTCCGGGGGCTGGAGATTGCAGTCTGGCTGGAGAACCTGGACAAAATTGCGGCGGCCGCCAAAAAGGCAGAGGAGGACTACGCTTCATCCTCCTTCGTCTTGGCGCAGGAGCACATGGCGCTGGACGGCTTGTACCGGAAGGCGGAGGAGCTGAGCGGGGCGCTGCGGGAGCAGGATGTGGCTCTGGAGGCGGTCCGGGAGCAGGTGACGGCTCTGGAGGCCGCCGGCCGCCAGCTGGACGGGCAGGTTGCCCTCTTCCAGGGGAGCATCCGCAACAATGAGCAGAATGTGGCCCGCATCCGGGAGGAGCTGAGCCAGCAGGAGGGGCGAAGCTCCGGCATTGCCCGGCAAATTGCAGACAGCCGAAAGCGGATTTCCGCCATCGATGGGGAGCTTCAGACCCTCAGCCAGGCCCTGGAGGAAACCATGGGTCACATCCATCGCCTTACGGCCAATGCCGAGGGCATCACCAAGCAGTATCTGGAGCTGCGGAGCCGTCAGTCTGTACTCCAGGGGGACATCGCCGGGCGGCAGGCGGATCTGGCTGCTCTGGAGGAATCCGTCCGCCAGGCGGAAAGCCGGATGCAGGACATCCAGACGGACCTGGACGCGGGACGGCAGCGGCAGAGCCAGGCCCAGAGGGCGATGGAGGCTTGTCAGAAGTCCCTGCAGACCGGCAGAGACCGGGTCCGGACCCTGACCAACGCCATGGACGGCTACCGGCTGCGGCAGTCCGGGCGGCTGCAGCGCCGGGACGGCCTGCGGGAGGAGCTGCGCCGGGTGACCAGCCAGCTGGATTCCGTCTCCGCCAAAGCCCGGGTGTACCGGGCAATGGAGCAGGATTTTGAAAGCTATAACAAGTCGGTCCGCAGCATCATGCAGGAGAGCCGTCGGGGCGGTCTGGGGAACATCCACGGCCCCGTGTCTCACCTCATTCACACCGAGGACCGGTTTACCACTGCCATAGAGATTGCCCTGGGCGCCGCCATGCAGCAGATTGTGGTGGATACGGAGTCTGACGCTAAGGCTGCCATTGGATTTTTGAAACGAACGGGAGGCGGCCGGGCCACCTTCCTGCCTCTGCGTGCCATCTCCCCCCGCTCCTTGCAGGAGGCAGGGGTGGAGGGCTGCCGGGGATTTGTGGGGGTGGCCTCCCGGCTGGTCCGGTGTGAGGACCGGTACCGGGGCATTGTAGAGAACCTTCTGGGCCGGACGGTCATTGTGGAGGAGCTGGACAGCGCCATTACCATGGCCCGGCAGTACCGCAGCCGGTTTAAGATCGTCACCCTGGACGGCCAGGTCATGAATCCCGGCGGCTCCATGACCGGCGGCTCTGTTGCCAAGGAGGCGGGCTTTTTATCCCGGGCCAATGAGCTCAAGCGCCTGACCGCTCAGGAAGCCGCCTTGCATGCCCAAAAAGAAGAGACCGAAGCCGCCTTGGCCGAGGCCCAACGGGCAGTGGAGAAGACGGAGTTCGAGCTCACCGCCACCCGGGAGCAGCTTCGGGCCGCTGAGGACGAGGTCCTGCGGCTGGAGGGGGAGGAAAAGCAGCACGATGTGCTCCTCCAGGCCCTGGGAGACGCGGCAGCCTCTGCCGGGCGGGAGATGGAGACGCTGAGGACGCGCCTCCAAACCGACCGGGAGCGGGCTGCCGGCCTCCGGGGGCAGCTGGAGACTTTACGCTACCAGTTGACCGATGCGGAAAGCACCCTGGAGAGCCTGAGCCAGGATCAGTCCGACGCCGCCCGCCAGACCGAGGCTCTTGCGGGGCAGATGGCAGCACACAAGACAGATATGGCCGCCCTGGAGGCGGAGCGCCGGTCCGCCACAGAGAATGTGGAGCGGCTGGAGTCCCTGTGCTCCGCCCTGGAGGGAGACCGGGCCCAGAAGCTGGCGCTTCTGGAGACCTACGAGGCCGATACGGCCCGCATCCAGGGAGAGCTGGACCGGGTGAGCCAGGACCGGGCAGCCAACCGGGACAAGACCGGCGATGCCCGCCGGGAGCTCCAATGCGCCCTGGATACCCGGGCCCAGACTGAAGCCAACAAGACCAGGACTGAGCGGGAGGCCCAGGATAAAAACAAGTCCATCCTCACCATGGAGCGGGCCTGCGCCCTCCTGGAGCAAAAAAAAGTGACCACCGCCATGGAAGAGCGGCAGGTGATCGACCGGCTGTGGGACACCTATGGCCTCACCCCCACCACCGCCGCCCAGGAGCGGGCGGAGTTGGAGTCCGTAGCGGCAGGCAACCGGCGGATCGGGGAGCTGAAGCGGAAAATTGCCGGTTTGGGCACTCCAAACCTGGGGGCCATTGAGGAGTACGCCCGGGTCAACGAGCGGTATTCCTACCTCACGGCCCAGCGGGACGATGTGCTCACGGCCAAGCGGGAACTGGAAAGCGTCATTCGGGACATTACCACAGAAATGACCTCTATTTTTGTCACGGAGTTTCAAAAAATCGACATGTATTTCCAGCAGACTTTTACGGAGATGTTTGGCGGCGGCAAGGGCGCCCTGGTTCTGGAGGACCCGGAAAATCCCCTGACCTGCGGCATTGAAATCCGGGTGCAGCCCCCCGGCAAGCAGCTGAAGACCATCACCCTGCTCTCCGGCGGGGAGAAGGCCTTTGTAGCCATTGCCCTGTATTTCTCCATTATGAAGGTGCGGCCTACGCCCTTCTGCATGCTGGACGAGATTGACGCGGCCCTGGATGACCGGAACGTGGAGCGGTACTCCAGTTATCTGCACCATCTGTGCAAAAAGACCCAGTTCATCGTCATTACCCATCGGCGGGGCACCATGGAGGCGGCGGACGTCCTCTACGGCGTCACCATGCAGGAGCAGGGGGTTTCCAAGATTCTGCACATGGATTTGAATCAAATGGAGAAGGAACTGGGCATTCTAGAATAAGGAGCGATTGTAATATGGGTTTTTTTAGCAAAATCAAAGAAGGCCTCACGAAAACCAGAAAGGCCATGGCCGAGACACTGGGGAATGTGTTCTCCGGGTTTTCCAGCCTGGACGATGAATTTTATGAGGAGCTGGAGGAATGCCTGATCCTGGCGGATCTGGGAGTGGAGACTGCCGGGAAGGCGGTGGAAAGCCTGCGCAGCCGGGTGAAGGAGGAAAAAATCCGGGAGCCGGAGGAGGCCAAGACGGCCCTCAAGGACATCCTGGTGGAAATGCTGGAGGTAGGTGATACCCGCCTGCGCCTCCACACCCGGCCCTCTGTGGTGCTGGTCATCGGCGTGAACGGAGTGGGGAAGACCACCACCATTGGAAAGCTGGCCAAACAGCTGGGGGACCAGGGGAAACGGGTGCTGATGTGCGCCGGAGATACCTTCCGGGCCGCCGCTGCTGACCAGCTGGAGATCTGGGCCGGACGCACCGGTGCGGACATTGTCCGCCAGCACGAGGGGGCGGACCCCGCTGCCGTGGTCTATGACGGAATCCAGGCGGCCAAGGCCAGAAATGCCGACGTGATCCTCTGCGACACCGCCGGACGGCTGCACAACAAGGCCAACCTCATGAACGAGCTGCACAAAATTTCCCGGATCATCGACCGGGAGCTGCCGGAGGCGGACAAGGAGGTCCTCCTGGTTCTGGACGCCACCACGGGGCAGAACGGCCTGCTGCAGGCCAAGCAGTTTAAGGAGATTGCCGGGGTGACGGCTATGGCCCTCACCAAGCTGGACGGCACGGCCAAGGGCGGCATTGTCATTGCCGTGGCGGATGCGTTGCAGATTCCGGTGAAGTATATTGGCGTGGGAGAGAAGGCGGAGGATCTGATGCCCTTTGACGCCAGGGACTTTGTGAACGCCCTTTTGTGAGGTGACGGATATGAGACAGGATGGAAGAGCCTTTAACCAGCTCCGCCCTGTGACCATGGAGCTGGGTTTTACAAAGTTTGCCGAGGGCAGCTGCCTCATTCGGGCGGGGGACACGGTGGTGCTGTGTAACGCCTCGGTGGAGGAGCGGGTTCCGCCCCATGTGAGCAAGGGCGGCTGGGTGACGGCGGAGTATTCCATGCTCCCCAGAGCCAACCGGGAGCGGAGCAAACGGGACGTGGCCAAGCTGAAGCTGGCGCCCCGGAGCGCGGAGATCCAGCGGCTGGTGGGCCGGGCCCTTCGGGCGGCGGTGGACCTGGATGCCCTGGGGACCCGGACCGTCACCATCGACTGCGATGTGCTCCAGGGAGACGGCGGTACCCGGACGGCCTCCGTGACCGGCGGCTTCGCGGCCCTGGTTCTGGCCTGCCGCCGGCTTATGGCCCAGGGGCTGCTGGAGAAGCTGCCCATCCGGAATTATGTGGCGGGGATTTCCGCCGGGATTGTGGGTGGCGAGGCCATGCTGGACCTGTGCTATGTGGAAGACAGCCGGGCGGCAGTGGACTTGAACTGCGTGATGAATGGCAACGGCAACCTGATTGAGGTCCAGGGCACCGGGGAGGGCAGGCCCTTCACCCTGGAGGAGGAGCAGAAGCTGCTCCGGCTTTGCGCCAAGGGCTGCCGGGAGCTGATTGCTTTAGAGAAAAAAGTTTTGGGGGAATTGGTATGAAAGTGGTGTTGGCCAGCAAGAATCCACATAAGCTGGTGGAAATCAGCGCAATCCTGAAGCCCCTGGATGTGGAGCTGGTGCTGGAGTCTGACCTGGGGGTGGACGTGGAGGTGGAGGAGACGGGGAGTACCTTTGAAGAGAACTCCTTCCTCAAGGCAAACGCTGTCATGAAGGCTACCGGCCTTCCGGCT
>ENA-UONY01003336-UONY01003336.1-human-gut-metagenome-genome-assembly--contig:-CS9-NODE-3336-length-10195-cov-4.355128_pt1 | contig 10195 bp, 8 predicted proteins | sample MGYA00242465_ERZ724012 | MGnify/ENA metagenome assembly ERZ724012 | reverse complement strand
GGCGGGGAATATTTTAGCGGCGTTGTCCAGCCGCATCCATTTTTTCTGTTCCGGCATAGAGGTCCTCCCCTCGGCATGGAAATGATGTAGCCGACCGTTTGCTTAAGGGCCATTATATCACAGCCGCCCACGAATGAAAAGTGCAGGATATTAGATATATGGTCATGTGTGTGCAGCTAAGAAGGTAATGCCAATCCATTTCCCGGCGCACCAGTGTGAAGGCTGCCTATGCTTGGGAACCACCTAAAAATTGTCGGCTTTTGCCATGACAGTCTGGGCAGAGTTCCATTTTTTAAAGCTATACGCGGTGTACTATACGGCTGTGCAAACGGAAATGCATCTTGTTTTTCCTGGCAAAAATATTATAATATTGGAAGATACATATGGTGCCTTGGCAACAGGGCGGAATGGAGATACTATGTTTCGTGGATTTTTGCCAGAGACTATGGATTTTCTCTGGGGTATTCGAATGAATAACGAGCGGCCTTGGTTTCTGGCTCATAAAAACGACTATATCCAATACCTGTATGAGCCCATGAAGGCTCTGGGGGAGGCGATTTGGGGGCGTTTTCGGGAGATCCCGGGCTTGGAGCTGAAGGTCTCTCGAATTTACCGGGATGCGAGAATGCACCCGGCTACCCCATATAAAGAAAGCCTCTGGATCTGCATTCGCCGTCAGGTGGACATGTGGAGCCAGCACCCGGCCCTCTTTTTTGAGCTTCGCCCGGAAGGTGGCAGCTATGGATTTCTCCTGTGGCAGCCCCGTCCGGACGCTATGGAGCGATTTCGGCGGGATGTGGCAGCCCGGCCTGGCTATTTCCCGGAGCTGCTGGAGCGGGCCCAGTCCGCATCCGGCCTGCAGTTGACGGCTCAGTCCTATAAGCGTCCCAAGCCCTGCCCGGATGCTGCCCTGGCGCCCTATTTCAGCTGGAAGGGCGACCTGGAGGCCATTGTAGAGGTGCCGGCGGGGCCGGCACTGTTTTCTCCATCGTTGGCTGAGCAGGTGGGACAAACTCTGGAATCGTGGCTGCCGGTCAGTAACTATTTTTATCAGCTGACAGATATATAATTTAACAATTTTTTTCATCGCTGTCTGTTTCTGGGATTTTGGCCGCCGCCGGTTCACGCCTGCGGCGGTTTTCTCAGGGATTTCAGGAAAAGGAGCATGTTTTTTCTAGTCTGCCCACCGACTGAATCGTCTGCTTTTCGACATATTAGATATTGCGGACGCAAACGCAAGGAAAGGGTGGAGAAATGATGAAAAAATTTGGTTTTCGCGCCGCCCTGGTGGCGCTTTTATGGGTTCTGCTCAGTGTGCCGGTTTGGGCTGCGGATGTCCTGATTCCCGTGGGCCGGGCAGTGGGATTGGAGCTGGAGGCAGCGGGACTGGCCGTTGCAGAGCTGGATCCGGACCTGGGCAGCCATGCCCGGGACGCCGGAATGCAGGTAGGAGACGTGATTATCAAGGCAGACGGCCAGCCGGTGGATGACGTGGCTTCCCTGCAGGCGGCTGTGGATCGGAGCAAGGATGGCCTTGTGCTCACGGTGCTGCGGAATGGGGAGGAAATCAACCTGACTGTCACGCCTGTGGAACAGGATGGCCGGAGGCGCTTAGGCATTTATGTGCGGGAAGGCATTGCAGGTGTGGGAACGGTCACCTATTATGATCCGGAGACTGGCGCCTTTGGTGCCCTGGGACACGGAGTCAGCGATCCCCGTGGGAATCTGCTTCCATTGGAGACCGGGACCGCTTTGGAAGCGGAGGTGGTTTCTGTAAAGAAGGGGCGGGCTGGAGTGCCAGGGCAGCTCCAGGGTGCATTTCAAAAGGATGCGGTGCTGGGTGAACTGGAAAAAAATACCCGCTGCGGAGTTTTTGGCACGGCAGCTGCCGGATGGAGCGGAATTCCTCTGCCGGTTGCAGAAACCTCGGAGATTCATACCGGAACTGCCATGATTTTATCTAACATTTCCGGGACTGAGGTACGGGAGTATTCTGTGGAGATTTTAAAGCTCTATCCCGGAGAAAAGGCCTGCGGCCGGAACCTGCTGCTGCATGTGACAGACCCGGCGCTATTGGAGGCAACGGGCGGAATTGTCCAGGGGATGAGTGGGTCTCCCATTATACAAGATGGTAGACTGATTGGAGCGGTTACCCATGTGTTGGTCAATGACCCTACAACGGGCTATGGAATTTTTATTCAAAACATGCTGGATGCGGCAGCATAATGCAGGGCGGGGGCTGGCCCCCGCCAATTTTTTGCCAGCTTTTTAGTTTTGTACTGTTGCACATAATTATTAAATATGGTGGGATCCGAGTCGGGGATTAGAAAGGGGATGATGTATGGCATATTTGGCACATACTGCACAAGATGGTCGAACGCAGACTGTGGTAAACTAGTAGGATTGGCTCATGATATAGGGAAAACTTCACAGGAGTTCCAGAATCGCCGGAGTGGCGGATATGATATAAAGTGGATCACGCCCCGAGGAAATGGTCGCCCTGGTGGACCTGGAAGCCTACCGCCGCGCCGACGACATGCGGACCAGGCGGAAAAACGTCGCGCCGGCAAGCTGGCTCTGCTACTTGGCAGAAAACGCCGGGGTAAACTTTTCACAGCTCCTGCAGGAAGGGCTGCGGGCGAAGCTGCATGTGGCAGACCGGTAGCAAAAAGAGGCTAGGGACTAATCCCTGGCCCCTCATTTTTTTGCCCGAAAGAGATACCCCACCGGCAACCCGGCAGGGTAAATCGGAGTGGCTACCGCCATTGCTCCGATGGTCATATACTATCACAGAAGGATACTGTCACGTTTTCGGGGTGTTGGACGGATTATATATGTTGCAGTGCCTTTCCGTGGAGGCGAAAGATAGAGTGTAAGCTCTTTTCGTCATTGTCCCCATAAATCATGACAGCTACCTCTCCCCACGGCTTCAACCGGTACCCGTCCCCACCTATGTACCGTAGTCTCAAGCACTCTCTCCCCAGTGGGTCTTCTCCATGGTCTATGGCGGCCTCAACGGCCGCCATTTCCCGGTTCACTCAAGCCGTAGCTTTTGATGGAGGGCTTCCACTAATTTATAGGGCTTGGAGGAGCGCCTCCACTGCCTCTTCTGGAGTGGCCCAGGAGGTGACGAAGCGGACGGCATCCCGGTTCTTGTCCACCGGGGCGGTGAGCTCGAAGGTGAAGTCTGCTTGTAGGGTATGAATCTGCTCTTTGGTCAGGATGGGGAAGACCTGGTTGGTGGGGGACTGGGCATAGAAGGCGTAGCCCTTGGTCTGCAGCCCCTGGGTGAGGCGAGCAGCCAATTGGTTTTCACGGCGGCCCAGGGTCAACCACAGGTCCTCATCCAGCAGCGCCCCGAACTGAACTCCCAGCAGACGGCCCTTGGCCAGCATACCGCCACCTTGCTTCAGAGCGAAACGGAAGTTGGGCATGAGAGCCGGATTGGAAATCACCAGGCATTCCCCAAACAGAAGGCCGTTTTTCGTGCCGCCCATGGTGAAGGCGTCGCAGAGCTGAGGCAGATCTTCCGGGGCCAGATCATTTTCCTCACAGGTGAGGGCGGCGGCCAGCCGGGCCCCGTCCAAGTACAGGTACAGATTCAGCTGGCGGCACAGGTGGTGCAGCGCCTCCAGCTCCCCTTTGGTGTACACCGTGCCCAGCTCGGTGGAGTCTGACAGGTAAAGAAGTTTTGGCAAGACCATGTGACCTGGATTGCCTGCATCATGCTCCCTGCACACCTCCCGGAGGGCTTGTGGGGTGACCTTTCCGTTTTGATGGGGGACTGTAATCACCTTGTGGCCCCTGGCCTCCACGGCGCCGGTTTCGTGGACGGCGATATGGCCGGTGTCTGCGGCTACTGCCGCCTCCCAGGGGCGCAGGAAGGCAGAAATGGCGGTGAAGTTCGTTTGGGTGCCGCCCACCAGGAAGTGTACCGCAGCACTGGGGCAGCCAAACCGGGCCCGGACGGCGGCGGCAGCGGCGGCGCAGTAGGCGTCCTCACCGTAGCCGGCTGTGGACTCCAGATTGGTCCGGATCAGCGCCTCCAGGACTTGGGGATGGGCGCCCTCGGAGTAGTCGTTTCGAAAATGATACATAAGTATGCTCTCGCTTTCGTATGAAGATGGGGATCTTTGTCATTTATGATACACCGGCCGGCCCGCCTTTGTCAACCGGACGGATCAGACCCCGAATCCAGCGCAGGTCCTCCCGGCCTACTACCCCCAGCAGTACCAGCAGAAGGAAAAAGACGCTGCAAAAACCTGCGGCCAGGAAAAGCACGCCACCCCATCCCCCGGCACGGGGCAGGAGGGTGGCCACCCATAGGCTGAGAGACGCAGCCCCCAGAGCACGAAGTACCACAGAAAGCTGGGGCCGGAACCCGGTGACCTTCCGGAGCCGGAAAAAGCTGAGACCGAAGTTGAGGGCATGGGTTACCAGAAAGCTGAGATAGTAGCCCTCCAGTCCGAATCGGGGCAGGAGCAGCCACAGAAAGACCACATCCAAGAAGGAGGTCACGGTGTTGTATCGGACGCAGGCCACCTGCTGGCCCATGCCCTTTACATTGGCGTCTGTGACGGCATCTACATAGAGCATGGGGGCCAGGAGGGCAAAGCGCCGTAACTGGCGGCCCACCAGGGGATTGCCAAAGAGCACCATGCCCAAGGGTTCCGAGGCTGTAAAAAGGATTCCTCCGGCTGCCAGGCCGTACAGGAGGGCCACCCGCAGACTCCGGCCTGTGAGGTAGGCGATTCGCTTCTGCCGGTGACCGGCGGCGCACCGGGACAGCTCCGGCACCAGGAGCTCTGCCAGGGAGAATAAAATGGCCGCCGGAAACATGAGGGTGGGGAAGACCATGCCGCACACCACGCCGTATTCCGCCAGGGGCTCGGCCGAATGAGGGAAAAGCCCCAGCCGCCGGGGGACAATCAAATTTTCCACCGTGGAAATCCCCATGCGCAAATCGTCCGCCAATGCCAGGGGCAGAGCTACCCGCAGCAACCGTCCGGCCACCGGAACCGGCGCCTCCTGCCAGTCCGGCAGACGGTCAGTTTTTCGTCTCAGAAGCAGAAGGGACAAAAGCGTCACAAGCGAGGCGGCGCTGCTGCCGCCCACCACGGCGCAGCAGGTTCGCCCCGGGTCCCCGGAGGCCCAATGAGACAGGAGCAGAACGGTTACCGCCATGGAGACCCCTTGTTCCAGAACCTCTACCGCCACCAGTTCCCGAATCCGCCCGGCGGCGGTGAAGTATCCCGTCATGACGCCGCCCAGGCATACTACCGGCAAAAAGGCGGCGAAAATCCGCAGGGCTGCCAGGGTCCGCAGGTCCCCGATCCAGGCTTCTGCAACCAGAGGAGCACAGAACCAGACCAGCAGGGCTACAGTTGTGCTGAAGAGAAAGCTATAAAGGAAGCAGGCGGAAAGCACATGGCGGACCCCTTGCCGCCGTCCGGACCCGACCTCCTCTGCCGTCAAATACATGGCGGAGGTCCGGATGCCGCCCATCCCGGCGGTCATGGCCAGCATAGACACCGACAGTACCAGCTGCAGCAGGCCAATTCCCGCCGCCCCGATCTGCCCGGACAGATAGACCTGAAACCCCATGGACACCATACGCAGAGCCAGGTTGGCTCCGGTGAGTAGAAGGGCGCTATAAAACATTGTACCAGTTCGACGCATGTCCTCACCTCGGTTTACTATATGGGAACAGGCGGGAAAACTTGCCTCCATACTTGTCCGCCTTCTCCCGGGGGAAGGCAGGGGAGTTTACGGACAGGCAAAATTTTTATGTTTCTTTCCGGAAGACGGTCTGCTATAATGAGTGTGAACTTGGAGAAGGAGATGGATTGTATGGCTGCTGCAGCCTTTTATTTCAATGATCCTGCCGCGCCGAAGCCCAACCGTCCGGCGCATTTGGGGGTTAACATTCTGCTGGAGTGGGACGGAAAGCTCCTGCTGGAGCGCCGCCGGGACTGCGGCATGTGGGGCCTGCCAGGGGGCGGGGTCAAAGGCCGGGAGCCGGAACGGCGGGCCATGGTCCGGGAGCTTTGGGAGGAGACGGGCATCCGTCTGCCGGAATCGGCTCTGGAAAAGGTGGCAGTATTCGGAGAGCCGGGCCGCATTGCCAGCTATCCGGACGGCAGCGTCTGGCGCATGGTGGTGATCCTGTACCGGGCGAAGCTGGAACGGGAGCCGCGCCTTCGCATCAGTGCCGAGTCCAGGGAGCTCCGGTTCTTTACCCGGCAGGAGCTGGCGGAGCTGCCGTTGATCTGCACCCACCGGGACATGGCGGGCCGGTTTTGAGTGGTTTATTCACAGACCCGTAACAGAAAATTAAGCTTTCTTAATGGGCGCTGACGTTGACTTTCCCAGTGAATTTCGGTATCATTTCGTTAGATAATGGTCAAATAGCGAATTTCGTGTTTGGAGGATACAGCTATGAGAAAAAAATGGATCGCCGCTGCGGTGACCGCTGCGGCACTGCTGGGCCTTTGGGGCTGCGACAGCACCCCGAAAGCGAAGGTTTATGTGCAGAATGTGGGCGAGATCACCGGCGCCGGATCCATCGGGGTGAACGATGTGTTTCCCGGCATTGTGGTTTCGGAAAAGGTGACGGAGATCAAGCGGGATGGGGAGCGGACGGTGACGAAGCTTCATGTGGCTGAGGGCGACAACGTAAAGCAGGGGGACGTGCTCTTCCAGTACGACTCCGAGGAGCTCCAGTTGAGCCTGGATAAGCAGAATCTGGAGTTGGAGCAGCTGAAAAATACCTCTACCACCTTGCAGACCCAGATTACGGCCCTGGAGAAGGAACAGAAAAAAGCCTCCAAGGATGAGCAGCTGAGCTACACCGTGGAAATCCAGTCCAAGGAGGCCCAGAAGAAGGAAAACGACTATAATATCAAGGTTAAGCAGCGGGAAATCGCCCAGACAAAGACCAATCTGGCCAACGCGGACGTGATCTCCCCGGTCTCCGGCCGGGTGGTCTCGGTGAGTGAGAGCGGCTACGACCAGTATGGTAATCCCAAGCCTTACATCACCATTCAGCAATCCGGCTCCTACCGAGTGAAGGGCACCATCAATGAGCTGAGCATGGGCGCCATCACAGAGGGAATGGCCATGCATATCTTCTCCCGCACCGACCCAGAGCAGACCTGGAGCGGCACGGTGAGCCTCATTGATTTGGAGAGCGCTACCCAGTCCAACCCCAACTCTATGTATTTTGGCGGCATGGACGCCGGTGAAATGGGCTCTTCCAGCAAGTATCCCTTCTATGTGGAGCTAAGCAGTGCAGAGGGCCTGATGCTGGGCCAGCATGTGTACATGGAGCTTGCCGGTGGGGAGACCGCTTCTGGTGGACTCTGGTTGCCGGAGTACTACCTTTGCTATGAGGAGCCCGCCGGAGAGGACCAGGAGAAGGGAGATCCCTATGTCTGGGCTGCCAGCGACAAAGACCGCCTGGAGAAGCGCTATGTGACCCTGGGCGGTTATGACGAGATGCAGATGGCCTATGAGGTTCTGGAGGGCCTGACGGTGGAGGATGAAATCGCCTACCCCAGCGAGATCTGCGTGGCCGGCGCTGTGGTGACCCGTGACCCCGCCGAAGCAGCGGAGGCTACCGGAGACAATGGGGAAGGAGAGCCTATGGCGGACCCCAGTGGTCTCGGTGAGTTTGGCGAACCCGGCGGCGAGATGACCCCGTTCGATCCGGAAGGGCAGGAAGGTCTGCCCATTGGGGAAGACATGGAGGGAGACGATGTGCCGGCTCCCACTGGGGACCAGCCGGAAGAGACCACCGGCGGCGTGAATGACACCACTGCCAGCCCTACCTCAGGGACCAGCACCAGTGGCACCCTAAGTCCCGATGCGCCGACAGATGGCACTGCCTCCGGCGGCGACCTGGAGGGCTGAAGCCATGATTTTGGAATTACGCGACGTCTGTAAGGACTATACCCGGGGCAAAAACCTGGTGCCGGTGTTGAAAAATGTAAATCTTCAGGTGGAGCAGGGGGACTACATCGCCATTATGGGCCCCTCCGGCTCTGGAAAGACCACCCTCATGAATCTGGTGGGCTGCTTGGATCTGCCCACCTCCGGCCAGTACATCCTGAAGGACCAGGATATGAGCACCCTGAACGACAACCAGCTGGCAGAGATTCGGAACAAGCACATTGGCTTTGTGTTCCAGAATTTCTACCTTCTGCCAAAGATGACGGCTCTGGACAATGTGGCTCTACCTCTGCTCTATGCTGGCGTGGGGCAGAAGGAGCGGCGGGAGCGGGCGAAAGCGGCCCTGGAGTCTGTAGGACTGGGGGAGAGAATCCAGTTTTATCCCAATCAGCTTTCCGGCGGCCAGTGCCAACGGGTGGCCATTGCCCGGGCCATGGTAGGCGGACCGGAGCTGCTGCTGGCAGACGAGCCCACCGGCGCACTGGATACGGCGGCGGGTTATCAGATTATGGAAATTTTCCGCTCCCTGGCGGATCAGGGTATGACCATTTTGATGATCACCCATGAGCCTTCCATTGCTGCCTGCGCTGACAAGACCTATCATATTTTGGATGGTCAGCTCCTGGACCAAGCGCCGGAGACCCAGCCGGCGCCGCCCCATCCCCAGAAGGGGGGACGGTCCGATTCTCTGACGGGACTGGACCACCTGCTGCAGGATACGCCAAAGGAGGACGGTAACCCATGAAAAAGAAGAAAATTTGGATTTCTGCTGTGAGCTTGGTGCTGGTAGCGGCGCTGGGTACCGGGCTGGCCCTGTACTTTACCCGGAAGCCAGGCAAAACGGTGGGGGTCTACGATAGCAATGAGCTCACTATGACCTACTGGGGGGACGAGAAGACCTCCTCTGGCCCCGTCTCTACAGACAAACTGCAGACGGTGTTCCTCTCCACCACCCAGGAGGTGACCAAGATAAATGTGCAGCCAGGGCAGAAGGTGACGAAAGGGACCGTCCTTTTGACCTACGACACCACGCTGCCCCAGCTATCCCTGGACCGGAAGGAGCTGGATATTCAGAAGACTAAGCTGCGCCTGGAGGATGCGAAGGACCAGCTGGCAGATATCAAAAAGATGAAGCCCATCTCCTACAGCAATACGAGCACCACCAAGCCCACTACAAAACCCACCACCAAGCCCTCTACCACCGCCGTTGGGTCCGTGAAGCCCAAGGAGGAGCTGGGGAGCAAAAGCTTCCTGGAGCTGGGCGGTGCAGGTACGGCAGGGGACCCCAAAATCTTTTGGGTTCGCCAGAGCCAGGTATTCAACGACAAGTTTATTGCGGAGCTCCTGGGAGAAGCCAAGGAGCTATATACCATTTTGGAAGTCCGGCGGAATGACAAGGCGGCAGGAGCAATCGTCAGCCGCACCGGTGTATTGTTCCAGGCTGTGGAGGAGACGGTGAGTACCGGCTTCGCCATTTCCACCGCCTTTGCCCAGGAGGCGGAGAGCTATGGCATCCACCTGCTCACCGATGTGACCCAGGACCCCGGAGAGGAGCCCAGTCAGGAGCCTTCGGATGAGCCATCCAGCGAGCCGGAGCCCTCTGTGGACCCTTCTACCGACCCGGACCCTTCCACAGATCCCACAGACCCAAACCCCACAGATCCGAATCCGACAGACCCGAACCCCACCACTCCGCCGGAGCCGGTGAAGATTGTGCGGTATTCCTTCACCTTCTTTCAGGTCAGTGAGAAGCCGAGCACGACAACTCCCACTCAGCCCTCAAGCAGCTCCGGCGGCTCCTCCACCAGCGGCAGCAGCGTGAATATGAACAGCGGTTACACCTCCAATGAGATTGCCCAGATGCGCTCGGACAAGGAGGCGGAGATCAAGCAGCTGCAATTTGACATCAAGATGGCCGAGGCCGAATACAAAATTATGAAAAAGGAATTCGACAACGGCGAGGTGAAGAGTGAGATTGACGGCTATGTGGTTTCCGTCCTCACCCCGGAGGAGGCCTTGGCCAATAACGAGCCAGTGGTAAAAGTCTCCGGCGGTGGCGGTTTCTTCGTCGAGGCCCTGGTGGGGGAGCTGGACCGGGATAACCTGGAGATTGGCCAGACGGTGCAGATTGTGTCCTGGAACACCGGTGCCAACTGTGAGGGAACCATCACTGCCATTGGTGACTATCCATCCACGGACGACTATTACCGGGGCGACGGCAACCCCACGGTGTCCTACTACCCGG
>ENA-UONY01003329-UONY01003329.1-human-gut-metagenome-genome-assembly--contig:-CS9-NODE-3329-length-10216-cov-4.312469_pt1 | contig 10216 bp, 5 predicted proteins | sample MGYA00242465_ERZ724012 | MGnify/ENA metagenome assembly ERZ724012 | reverse complement strand
GCCCCCGGCCTGTTCGATTTTGAAGGCAGCTTGTGGGAAGCCGCCCGGGCCGCCGATACCATGCTGATTACCGTTTCGGGGAAATCCGGGGTGGAAGTCGGCACGGAAAAGGCGTTTGCCGCGGCACAAAAACGCGGGCTGTCGAAGATCTTCTTTGTCAACGGCCTGTGCGACGAAAGCGCCCGTTTTTACCGGGTATTTGAAGATTTGAAATCCGTATTTGGCCCGGCGGTATGCCCGGTGGTGGTACCGTACATCGTGGATGGCCAGGCGGATATTTACGTCAATATTCTGGAATACAAGGCCTATGACTACAGCGGCGGCAAGCCGGTCGTGGTGCCCATGCCGGACATGGGCGACCGTTTGGAAGGGCTGCGCACGGCCATTTACGAAGCCGTAGCCGAAACCAGCGACGAAATGTTCGAAAAATATTTTTCGGGCGAAGACTTTACCCCCGAAGAAGTCATTGTGGGCGTGAGCCACGGCGTGAAGAGCGGCTCGATTATCCCGGTATTTTGCGGCGACGCTATGCTCATGCGCGGCATGGAACAGTTTATGGACGGCCTGGTATGGCTGGCGCCTAAAGCCGATGAAAAAGCCGAAGAAATGGGCGTGGATGTCGATGGCGAACCGGTCGAACTGAAAGTGAACGAAGACGCCGCCACCGCGGCGATTGTGTTTAAGTCGGTAGCGGACCCGTTTATCGGACGGCTTTCGTATGTGAAAGTCATCAGCGGCAAAGTCTGCGCGGATCAGCCGCTGGTGAACATGCGTACGGGCACCACGGAACGCATTGGCAAAACCGTGATGATGACCGGCAAAAAACAGGCCGATGTGGATTATATCGGCGCCGGTGATATCGGTGCCATCCCGAAATTAACCAATACCCTTACGGGCGACACGTTGTGCGCGCCGGCTAGAAAAGTGGTGCTGGAAGGTATTACGTATCCCCATGCGACGCTGGGTATGGCCATTGCCCCGAAGAAGAAGGGTGAAGAAGACAAAGTGGCCCAGGGCCTGTTCCGGCTGATCGAAGAAGACCCGGTGCTGCGCTATGAAAATAACACCGAAACCCACCAGATGATCATTTACGGGTTGGGCGAACAGCATTTGGATGTGGTGGTTTCCAAATTGCGCACCAAGTTCGGCGTGGAAGTCACCCTGGAAGACCCGAAAGTGCCGTACCGTGAGACCATTCGCAAAACGGTGCAGGTACAGGGCCGTCATAAAAAACAGACCGGTGGCCACGGCCAGTTTGGCGATGTGTGGATTGAATTTAGCCCCTGCGACAGCGAAGGGTTGGAATTTGGCGAACGCGTGGTAGGCGGCGCCGTACCGAAGGGATTCTTCCCCGCGGTAGAAAAAGGGTTGCAGGAATGCATCCAGCATGGCCCGCTGGCCGGGTACCCGGTGGTAGGGCTGAAAGCCACGCTGTATGATGGTTCGTACCACCCGGTGGATTCGTCGGAAATGGCCTTTAAGATGGCGGCAACGTTAGCGTATAAAGCCGGTATGCCCCAGGCCAACCCGGTCTTGTTGGAACCCATCGGCTCCTTGCAGTGCACGGTGCCCGACAATAACATGGGCGACATCATGGGTGAAGTCAACAAGCGCCGCGGCCGCGTGCTGGGCATGGAACCCAGCGGGGACGGACGGCAGACCATCCAGGCCGAAGTGCCTATGGCCGAAATGCACGATTTTACCACCTATGTACGTCAGGTCACCCAGGGCCGGGGCAGCTTTACATTTGCCTTTGTCCGCTACGAAGAAGCACCCCCGATGATTGCGAAAAAAGTGATTGAAGAGGCGAAAGCCGCCGGACAGGTGGAATAAAAGAAAAATCAGGGGGCGCCCTACGGGGCGTCCCCCATTTTTATGGAAGCATGATATAATAGAAAGAAAAGACCTAGGACAAACGGAGGAAAGAATGCCATGAAACTGTATACGGAACAGACGGCCCAGTGGCTGCGGGCCCACGAAGAAGAAACAAAAGATCTCTTGCGGCAACTGTGCCGGATTCCGGCGCCTTCCCACAAGGAAGAAAAGCGGGCGGCGTTCTGCCGGGACTGGCTGAAAAAAAACGGCGCCAAAACAGTTTGGATCGATGAAGCGCTGAATGTGGTGTGCCCGTACGGCGGCAGCGAACAGGGCCCCTGGCGGATTTTCATGGCCCATACCGACACGGTGTTCCCCGACACGGACCCCATGCCTATGCGGGAAGAAAACGGCATTCTGTACGCCCCGGGCAGTGGGGACGACACGGCCAATGTGGCGGTACTGCTCATGCTGGCTAAATTCTGCTTGGAAGAAAAGCCGGCCCTGTCGGCCCCGATCCTGTTTGTGTGCAACAGCTGTGAAGAGGGCCTAGGAAATCTAAAGGGCAGCCGGGCGATTTGTAAGGCTTATGGCCATGAGACAAAAGAGATGGTGTCGCTGGATGGCACCCTGGGTTGGGCGGTCAATCATGCTGTCGGTTCCCGGCGGTACCGGGTACAGGTGCAGACGGAAGGCGGCCATTCCTTCGGGTCCTTCGGCAACCGCAACGCGATCCAGGTGCTCAGCCAGATGATTGTCAATCTGTATCAGATGCACGTGCCGGACAAAGCGAAAACAACCTATAATGTAGGCACCATCCAAGGGGGGACGTCGGTCAATACCATTGCCCAGGAAGCGGCTATGCTATTCGAATACCGGTCGGAAGACCGCGAGTGCCTGGATGTGATGGAACAGAAGTTCCGAACGATTGTGGAAGAGACCCGTCCGCTGTGCCAATCGCTTTCGGTGGAATTGCTGGGGGAGAGGCCCTGTGACGGGGATGTGGATTGGAAAAAGCACGCAGAACTGGAACAGCGTTGCCGCCAGGCCTACAAGGCCGTTACCGGGCAGGAACTCACCCTTTCGCCGGGTTCTACCGACTGCAATACATTTTTAAACGCCGGGATCCCGTGCTTCTGCACGGGATGCGTCAGCGGCGAAGGCGCGCACACCCGGGAAGAATGGGTGGAACTTGATAGCTTGGGAACCGGGCTGCAGCTGGGGGCGCGGCTGCTGCTGACGGAAGACTGAAAAAGGCCCTTATAACGGCACATGAAAGCCAGTTATCCTCTTGAAAATCCTCCGTTTTTGTTATATGATGTCTGATGCGTGCCATGCCGCATGCGGTCAGTCGCAACATCCTGACCTAAAAGAAAACTACGGAGGAATGTAAATCATGAGTGTAACTGAAAGACAGAAAAACGCAAACCGCGTACAGTTCCTGGCTATGGCGGCCGTCATCGCGGCCATGTATGCCGTGCTGACGTATGTAGCTGGGATACTAAACCTGGCTTACGGGGCGGTGCAGTTCCGGTTTTCCGAAGCACTGACGGTACTGCCGGTGTTTTCCGGCGCCGCCGTGCCCGGGCTCACCCTGGGGTGCTTCCTGGCGAACCTGGCAAGCCCGCTGGGTGTGGTCGACTGGGTGTTTGGTACCCTGGCCACGCTGCTGGCGACTTTGCTGACCCGTTCGGTGCGCAACGTGCGGGTGAAAGGTATGCCGGTTTTGGCGCCGCTGCCGCCGGTACTGTGCAATGCGATCATCGTCGGGTATGAAGTTTCGTGCCTGAGTGAAGCGGGTGCGTTCAGCTTTACGAACTTTTCCTGGGCAGCCTTCTGGCCGTCGGCCCTTTCGGTGGGCGTTGGGGAACTGGTCGTGTGCTATGTGCTGGGGCTGCCGCTGATGTGGTTATTGGAAAAAACGGGAGCTTCCCGCAAGATTTTTGCCTGACTGGGTGAAAACCGGCCGGGGAAAAGAAGAGAAAGAAGGAGATTCTTTTGACGGGGTGGGCAAAAGGAAAAGAAAAAGCACGCGGGGGTTCCGCTTTTCCAAAAAAGAAAAAGCACGCGACACCGGTGCGCTTGATCGTAATCAGCTTTCTGGTGATTATTCTGGTGGGAACGGTGCTGTTGTGGCTGCCGGTGTCCACCTGGAATGCTACATTTACCCCCATCTGGGATGCGCTGTTTACCGCTACATCGGCCACCTGTGTGACGGGGCTGGGCGTTTATGATACGTACACCCATTTTAACTATTTCGGCCAGGGTGTGATCCTCATGCTCATCCAGGTGGGTGGGTTGGGATTTGCCACCATGGCCACAGGATTTTCGGTGCTGCTGCGCCGGAAATTGGGGCTGCGCGAATTGTTGCTGGCCAGTGAAAGCGCCAGCGGCGACAGCCTAGATATTGCCCGGCTATTGCGGGTGGTGTTGAGCTTTACCTTTGCCTGTGAAATGGCCGGTTTCCTTTTGCTGCTCATCCGTTTTTATCCCCAATATGGCGTGTTGGGTATCTGGATTTCGCTGTTCCACAGTGTGTCGGCTTTTTGCAATGCGGGTTTTGACATCCTGGGGGTGAGCGATCCGGGCGCCAGTTTGCTGCATTACGCCGGTGACCCGCTGGTGTGTATAACTCTGGCGGTTTTAATCATCATCGGCGGGATTGGCTTTGTGGTGATCAGTGACGTGTATGTCAGCCGGCTGCGGCCGCTTTTGCACCGGGAACACGGCGTAGCGCTGAACTTCCATTCGGTGCTGTGCCTGTGGGGTACGGCTGTGCTGCTGCTGCTGGGTACGGTACTGTTCCTCATTTGTGAACATAACAATACCCTGGCGGGCATGAATTTTTGGGAGAGGCTGAATGTATCGTTCTTCCAGTCGGCTTCCGCCCGTACGGCAGGGTTTGCTTCGGTGAATATCGGGCAGGAAAACAGCATTACCAAGCTATTTACCATTTTGCTCATGCTGGTGGGGGCCTGTCCGGGTTCGACGGCCGGCGGCATCAAAATTACGGCGGCTGTCGTCATTATCAGTACTGTTGTGTGCGTGCTGCGGGGACGGGACGAAACCATTTTTCACCGGCGGCATTTTTCCCATTTGGCGGTATACCGCGCGTTTACCGTCGCGGTGGGGGCGTGTGTGCTGGTATTTACGGCCACTTGCGCGCTGATGGTACTTAACGACCATGTCAGTGGGATTGACGCCCTGTTTGAAACCGTTTCGGCTTTTGCCACGGTAGGACTGTCGGCGGTGGGGACGGCCAACTTGTCAGTGCCCAGCCGCATGATCCTTTGTGTACTGATGTTTGTCGGACGTGTGGGGCTTTTCTCGCTATTTATGGCGTTCGTCAATCAGCCGCCCCGCAAGAATGTGATTTTGCCCGAAGGAAAATTGATTATTGGCTGACGGATGGCCAGAAAAAGCGCAGCGGCATGGCGCTGGACATCCGTTTTCCGGCCTTTTTGTATCAAGCGGCCCGGTTTGTCCGGTGGAACAACGCCCGATGGGGCGGAAAGGTTCCCGGCAAGCCGGGCTGCGCCGTTTTTCCGTGGAACCTGCCTGAAAAGCAACACCGAACCGAAAGGAAAAAGTGGATTTTCACTTTACAGAACGGGGAAAAAATGATACTATAAACCTATACCAGGGTGTATTGCGCCGTTTTGTGTTTGCACCTTGTCGGACCGATTCGAAACACTGGCCGCTTGGCGGCAAGGGGGAACAGGTCCGGGCGTTCTTTGTTATTTTATTTTTCCGTAAAAGGAGGAAATACTTACCATGGTAGTAAGATCCAAGAAGAGTATGGATGGTAATACCGCTGCTGCGCATGTAGCGTATGCCTTTACCGAAGTAGCGGCTATTTACCCCATTACTCCGTCCAGCCCCATGGCTGACTATGTAGACCAGTGGTCTGCGGCCGGCCAGAAAAACATTTTCGGCAACACCGTACATGTTATGGAAATGCAGTCCGAAGCCGGTGCCGCCGGTGCCGTGCACGGCTCTTTGGCCGCCGGTGCCCTGACCACCACCTTTACGGCTTCCCAGGGCCTGCTGCTGATGATCCCCAACATGTACAAAATCGCCGGTGAACTGCTGCCCAGCGTGTTCCATGTTTCGGCCCGCTGCGTTGCCAGCCACGCGCTGAACATCTTCGGCGATCACTCCGACGTATATGCTTGCCGTCAGACCGGTTTTGCCATGCTGGCTGAAACCAACCCGCAGGAAGTTATGGACCTGGCCGCTGTTGCGCACCTGTCTGCCATCGAAGGCCGCGTACCGTTCATCAACTTCTTCGACGGTTTCCGTACGTCTCATGAAATCCAGAAGATCGACGTGTGGGATTACAAGGATCTGGCTGAAATGGTGGATTGGGATGCCATCCAGGCGTTCCGCGACCATGCGCTGAACCCCGAACATCCCGCTATGCGTGGTTCCCACGAAAACGGCGATATCTTCTTCCAGCATCGTGAAGCTTGCAACAAGTATTACACCGCCCTGCCGGCTGTGGTTGAAAAATACATGGACAAGGTCAACGAAAAGCTGGGCACGGATTACAAACTGTTCAACTACTATGGTGCACCGGATGCCGAACGCGTAATCGTAGCCATGGGCTCTATCTGCGACGTAGCAGAAGAAGTCATCGACTACCTCACCGCTAAGGGCGAAAAAGTCGGCCTGGTGAAAGTTCGCCTGTACCGTCCGTTCGTTGCCTCCAAACTGCTGGAAGCGATCCCGGCTACGGCTAAGAAGATCGCTGTTCTGGACCGCACGAAGGAACCCGGCTCCCTGGGCGAACCGCTGTTCCTGGATGTTGTGGCTGCGCTGAGCGAAGGCGGCAACAATGCCAAGGTGATCGGCGGCCGTTATGGCCTCGGTTCCAAGGATACGCCTCCTGCGAGCATCTTCGCCGTGTACGAAGAACTGGCCAAAGACGATCCCAAGACCCGCTTCACCATCGGCATTGACGACGATGTGACGTATCTGTCCCTGGAAGAAAAACCCGCCCCCAACACGGCGGCTCCCGGCACCACGGAATGCAAGTTCTGGGGCCTGGGCGGCGACGGTACCGTGGGTGCGAACAAGAACTCCACGAAGATCATCGGCGACCATACCGACAAATATATTCAGGCGTACTTCCAGTACGACTCCAAGAAGACCGGCGGCGTGACGATCAGCCACCTGCGTTTTGGCGACAAACCCATCAAGAGCCCCTACTACATCAACAAGGCTGACTTTGTGGCTTGCCACAACCCGTCTTATGTCATCAAGGGCTACAAGATGGTCAACGACGTGAAACCCGGCGGTATCTTCATGATCAACTGCCAGTGGAGCGATGAAGAGCTGAATCAGCATATGCCCGCGGAAGCCAAGCGCTATATCGCGAACAACAACATTCAGCTGTACACCATCAACGCCATCGACAAGGCCATCGAGATCGGCATGGGCAAGCGCACCAACACGATCCTGCAGTCGGCTTTCTTCGCTCTGGCGAACATCATGCCCAAAGACGACGCGATCCGCTACATGAAGGAAGCGGCCAAGAAGTCCTACTCCAAGAAGGGCGACGCCGTTGTCGAAATGAACTACAAAGCCATCGATGCCGGCGCTGATGCGCTGCACAAGGTGGACGTGCCGGCTGATTGGGCCAACGCTGCCGACAAGGCTGACGACCGCTGCCTGAAGGGCAACCCCGCCACCGTGAAGATGGTCAAAGAAATCATGGAACCCGTAGGCGCCATGAACGGCGACAGCCTGCCGGTATCCGCTTTCGTGGATCATGTGGATGGCCAGTTCGAACTGGGTGCTTCCGCTTATGAAAAACGTGGCGTAGCCGTGACGGTTCCCACCTGGGATGCGCAGAAGTGCATTCAGTGCAACCAGTGCGCCTTTGTGTGTCCGCATGCCTGCCTGCGCCCGTTCGCTCTGACGGCGGCGGAAGTCGAAGCGGCGCCCGCTCAGATCAAGGGCAAGAAGATGGTCGGCAAGGGCTGCGAAGACTATCAGTTCACCATGGCTGTTTCGCCGATGGACTGCATGGGCTGCGGCGTTTGCGTAGGCGTGTGCCCGGTCAAGGCTCTGGAAATGGTGCCGCTGGCTTCTCAGGAAGACCAGCAGCCTGTATTCGACTACTGCGTCGAAAACATCGACAAGAAGCCCGGCATGATGCCCGAAACCACCGTGAAGGGCTCGCAGTTCAACCAGCCGCTGCTTGAATTCTCCGGCAGCTGCGCGGGTTGTGCTGAAACTTCGTATGCTCGTCTGGTAACCCAGCTGTTTGGCGAAAGAATGTATATCTCCAACGCCACCGGTTGCTCCTCCATTTGGGGCGGCCCGGCTGCTACGTCTCCGTACACCCGCAACAAGCTCAGCGGCCACGGCCCGGCTTGGGCGAACTCCCTGTTCGAAGACAACGCCGAACACGGCTTTGGTATGTATCTGGGCCAGAAGGCCGTGCGTGATGCACTGGTTGCCCAGGTGAAAGAGCTGGCGGAAAAGACCGAAAGCGAAGAAAAGAAGGCAGCTTGCCAGGCTTACCTGGATACCCTGGAAGACGGCAAGAAGAATGGCCCCGCTGCGGAAGCGCTGATTAAGGAACTGGAAAAAGATCCTGATTGCCCCTACAGCAAGGCGATCCTGCCCAAGAAGTCTTACCTGGCCAAGAAGTCCATCTGGATCTTCGGCGGCGACGGTTGGGCTTACGACATCGGCTTCGGCGGCCTGGACCATGTGCTGGCTTCCGGCGAAGATGTGAATGTGTTCGTATTCGATACCGAAGTGTACTCCAACACCGGTGGACAGGCTTCCAAGGCCAGCCAGATCGGTCAGGTAGCCCAGTTTGCTGCCGCCGGTAAGGCCATTGGCAAGAAGAGCCTGGCGGATATCGCGATCAGCTATGGCTACATCTATGTAGCTCAGGTGGCTATGGGTGCCGACCGCAACCAGACGCTGAAAGCGCTGGCTGAAGCCGAAGCCTATCATGGCCCGTCGCTGATCATTGGCTATGCTCCCTGCGAAATGCACGGCATTAAGGGCGGCATGACCAACTGCCAGAACGAAATGAAGAGAGCTGTAGAGGCTGGTTACTGGAATATGTTCCGTTACAACCCGACTCTGAAGGCTGAAGGCAAGAACCCCTTCATCCTGGACAGCAAGCCCGCTACCGCGAGCTACAAGGACTTCATTTCCGGCGAAACCCGTTACAGCCGTCTGACTCGTTCCTTCCCCGAACGTGCTGCTGTTCTGTTCGACAAGGCAGAAAAGCGCGCCGAAGAACGGTACGAACAGCTGGTTGAACGTGCCAAGGGTGAATAAGTCATAATCCCCACATAAAATTGGCGCCTACCCCCTGAGGGTGGGCGCCTTTTTTACGAAAAAATCCGTGCGGGAAAAGTTTGAATTGTATACGAAAGGAGCCAGAAAGATGGAGCGAAAGGTACTGTTTATTGGCAACAGCCATAGCTATTTTAACGATATGCCGCAGGTTTTTGCCCGCCTGTGCAAAGGGGGCCGGGGTGAACATCGATGCTGTCATGCTGACCCATCCGGGTATGACACTGGGGTGGCATATGGAGCAGTACTATGAAGTGCGGTATAATTTGCTGTATGGGCACTATGATGACTGTGTGATTCAGCAGGGCGCTCACCCGTTCCCCGGGTACGAGGCGACGAAGGAAGCGCTGGAAAAATTGCTGCCGTTGTGCCGGGCGGGGGGCGCTCGTCCGGTGCTGGCCATGACCTGGGCGGAAAAGCGGGCCCCGGAACACCAGGCCGCTATGACCGATGCTTTTTTGCGGTTGGGAAAGGAAAATCACGTACTGGTTTCGCCCATCGGAATGGCGTGGGAGAGTATGCGAAAGGCCCATCCCGATTGTGAGCTATTTTATACCGACGGGGAACATGCCTCCCCGCTGGGCGATTACCTGGTAGCTTGCACCCATTATGAAACGATTTTGGGGCAAAGCTGCCTCACGCTACCCGCCGAAGGGATTGACTACCGGCAGGGGGGCGAAACAGAACTGATCGACCCGCAAAAGGTGGCGTGTACCTTCCCCGAGGACGAAGCCCGCTGGGTGCGGGAGGCCGTACATGAGGCGGTCCATCGTTTAAAAGAAAACGGCTAAGAAAAAAGAGGGGCAGCCTTTTAAGGGGCTGTCCCTCTTTTTATGCGCCGGGTGGATCAGGCGGCGTGCGTATAATATGCACCAAATGGGCAATGCCGGGAATGCTCTCCCCTTGCTGGCTGGATGTGGGGGACATCAAAGCCCCCGTGGCCAAAAACAAGATATTTTTCAGCGATCCCTGCCGCATGGCGGGCAAAATGGTGCTGCATAGCACGCTGGCGGAACACCCGCACCCGGAGCCCCCGGCGTGTACATCCTGTTTGTCCCGGTCGAATAACAGAAGC
>ENA-UONY01003328-UONY01003328.1-human-gut-metagenome-genome-assembly--contig:-CS9-NODE-3328-length-10217-cov-4.953848_pt1 | contig 10217 bp, 4 predicted proteins | sample MGYA00242465_ERZ724012 | MGnify/ENA metagenome assembly ERZ724012 | reverse complement strand
ATACCATGTCAATTATCTTTCCTTCAATCGGGATCAGCTCAAAAACGGAGCCCGTTTGAAAACGTTGAACGGTATTTATGTGCAGATTACCATCGACGAGGCCGGCGATATATATGCCAATGCCTCGAAAGTCCTCAAAACCTATCGCCTCAACAACGGTGTGATACATGTTATCGATGAAATGATGGCTGCCCGTATCAATCTTTACGAGTATATCAAGCAATTGCCCGATGAATATTCGATATACCGTGATTCTATCATGGCATACAGTGTCGAATTGTTTGACGAGTCGAAATCCACACCTATCGGCGTGGACAAGACGGGTAACACCATTTACGACTCGGTATTTGTCGTGTACAATCCGTTGTTCGATACGGTCGAGATCAATTCGGAGTTCAAGCAGTTCACCTGCTTCATTCCCGACAATAACGTGATGAAAGACTGTTTCACAAAAATGAACTCCACGTATGAGGCTATCGGTCGTCCGCTTATTGACGAAAGTGCCGAATATCCCTATTTGGCGCAGAGCGATATGGAACTTGCCATAAACTGGATAAAGAGGGCTACCATCTTCGAAGGTACTCTTTCCGAAGCCGAAGCTTCGGTACCAGATCTTTACTCGGCTTATGATAAGCAGTGGAAGAATACCGATATGAACGGAAATCCCGTGCAGGTAATCGATGTGCAGAACCCCGAAGAGTTATCCAACGGCCGTGTGTATTACATACAAGATTTGAAAGTTCCCAACAATGTGGTTATAACGCGCCTCAAACAGTTTGTTTACCACTATGAGAATATAACCAATCCCGATTCGCTGGCGGCTCTCTTCTGTATCCGAGGAACAGCGGGGGCAGTAAAGGTTTCAGATCAAGACGCCATTCCTACTTTGGCTGCCAATGCGGGTGCAGATTGGAATTCGCCGGCTTTTGCCGAGTACACCTATACCTACTTTGCCAATTATAGGGTATTGGAGGCAACTGGTGCAGAAGATGCAACCGAGTTCTCGGTTGCGTTCTCTCCGGTAACACCGTATGCTCCCTATAAGATAACCGAGTATAAAATTCCCGCAGGTGAATATACGCTCTATTTGGGCTTCCGTTCCTCGGCCATGTGTACCGGTAACGTCTATTTTGCAACGGCCGATACTCAAAACGGCGGGCTCGAACTCGACCCCTCTTCGGCCGATGCCGCCGGTGTACAAGATGTGAAGTTGATGTCGCCTTATAAACCTATTGCGTCGAATATCGACTTTACGGCAGCTACGCCGTGGAACTACGACCGTGCCGAGGGTGGTGAGATGCCGCAGTACTCGAATGGTAAAAACCGTTGGAACTCCAATGGAGGTAAAGTGGGTACCGTAACCGTAGAAGGTGAAGGTATGCAATCGGTACGTATCAAAGTCTCGTATGTATCGGGAAATCTGAAAATGCAACTTTATCACTGGTGTCTTGTACCTACCGAGAATAATTATTGATATCAAACACACAATACGATATGAAAAAACTTAGAAACATATTTCTGCTCCTGTTGATTGCTTTGGTGTCGATGCCGGCAGTTGCGCAACGTACCTATACGATCACAGGTCAGGTGGTCGACCCTTACAACGGGTCGCCCATCGAAGGAGCCGTTGTTTCGGCAACAAACCTGAAACAATCGGTAACGACCGATGCCAATGGCGCGTTTAAGGCTGAACTTTCAAGCCTAAAAGGAGAATTGAATGTTTGGTATCCCGGTTTTTATACCAAAGTGATTCCCGTTAACGGCCGTACAAACTTCAAAGTCATACTGATTCCCGAAGACAAGTACGGTTATAACGACCAGATTCTTACACCCAATGCCGTTACTCCCGGTCAGGATAAAAATACCAATACGTATGCTCGTCAAAGTAAAGATTTTACTTCGTCGACAGTCGATGTAGAAAAGACATTTACCAATATTCCCGGTCTCTATGTGGCCGAGAAAAGCGGTATGCCCGGAGAGGGGGCTTTCTTCCAGATTCGCGGTAACCGCACGGCCAATGCTACCGGTATGCCTTTGATCGTTGTCAACGGTCAGCCTTATTTCGGCGACTTGAATACGTCGGGTGTCATCAACGGGTATTCGTCGAGTATCTTCGATGCGCTCAATGCTCAGGATATTGCCAGTGTTTCGGTATTGAAAGGTGCCGATGCCGCCATGTACGGTTCTTTGGCATCGAACGGCGTTATCGCCATCGAGACCGAGCGGGCTATCGACCTTGATACCCGGGTGGAATTTATCGGACAATATGGTGTCGATCTCAATCAGTCGACTTTGCCGGTTCTCAATGTAAAAGATTATAAAAAGTATGTCTCGGCATTGGGCCTTACCGATGGTACCTATGAGGATATGGACGATCTTATTACCGATTTCCCGTATCTCTCGCAAGATCCCTCGACCTATGTCAATCCTTATCTTTACAATAACAATACTGACTGGCAGGACGAGATTTACAGCCCCGGTTTCGTAACCGACAACACCTTGAAAATAAAAGGTGGTGATGCTATTGCCAAGTATGACCTTTCGATCGGTTATAAGCGGAAAGAAGGTCAGGTCGATAAAACCGACTACAACCGCTACTACGCCCGTTTGAACTCCGATATCGCTTTGAGCCGTAACCTGACGCTCACATCAGCTTTGTCGTTGGCTTACATCAACAGCAATTTACAGGAGCAGGGACTCTCTTATGAGACCAATCCTCTCCTCACGGCTTTGCGTAAAGCTCCTTTGTTCTCGCCTTTTGAAAAAGACGATAAAAACCAGCTTTTGCCCGAATATGCGCCTATTCGCGACGAAAACGGTGAAATCATCACCAATAATGCCGTATCCAATCCCTCGGCTGTTGTCAATACGATACAAGCCAAAAACAATATCTATGATGTTCAGGCTCTTTTCGGTCTGAACGGAAAGATCAAAGAACATTGGACGCTGGGTGCTTCGGCCGGTCTTTATTACTACAAGAAACAAGAATCGATCTTCATTCCCGGTGCAACGAACCAGACCATCATGCCGTTGCAAAACGGATTGGCCGAGAATACTTCGCGTGTGGGTGAAACCGAGTTGCTCAACTTCTATTTTGCGGCTCGCACAGGTTACAACCAGACTTTTGCCGGTATGCACAACCTGAAAGGTTCTCTGGGCGTGCAGGCTGTTATCAACAGCACCGAGTACGATAGCGGTGAAGGTATAAACGCCGAGAGCGACTACTATTATCTCTTGGGTAGCACCAGCAGCAATATCGGTCGTAAAGTAGGCGGATATATCGACAAGTTCAACTGGGTCAACATCAATGCCAATTTGACTTATACCTATAACCACTTGGTAGGAGTAGGAGTAACGTTGGCTTCGGACTACGCATCTTCTTTCGGAAACGATGCTCCGTCGATGGCCGTGTTCCCCTCTGTGAATGCCGCATTCTATGCCAAGAATGCTCCCGGTGTGCGCAATGTCGATTTCATCAATCAGTTGACTCTTCGTGCCGAATATGTAACAACGGGTAACAGCCGGTTCTCTTCGGGTCTCAGCAAATATGCTTACTCGCAGGCCAGCTTCCGTGCTTTGTCCGGTCTTGTACGTGCCGGCGTTGCCAATACCGGCCTGAAATGGGAAACCGACCGTACGTTCGATGTCGGTCTCGATATTTCGTTGTGGAACAACCGTATCGATGCCTCTGTCGATTATTATAACGGGAAAACCAACGACGTGATCATGCTTCGCAGTATTCCGTCGGTATTTGGTACCAGTACGATGTATGACAACATCGGAACCTTGAAGAACGAAGGTGTCGAAGTGGGATTCCAGTTTGCTCCCGTATATACCAAAAACTTCAAATGGTATATCGGTGCCACACTTGCCCACAATAAGAACCGTCTTTCTTCTCTCGACGGCAATGCCTCTATCATAAGCGAAATGAGCGACGGAGCAGCTATTATTTAATAAGTGGGTAAACCACAGTACAATTTTTACCGCTAAGAGAAAGCCGGCGTAATATAAACGACAGAGGAGGCTGCGGCTGCCAACCTGAAAACTCCGGGCGGTGTTGCTTTTGGTGCCGGTGATGTACACTTTGTCGATCAAAATAATGATGGTGTGATCGATGAGAAAGACCGTGTAAACCTCGGTAGTGCCGATCCTAAAATTTTCGGTAACATCTATACGACGTTGCGTTATAAAAATTTCGAATTGTCGGTTAATTTCGGATACAGCCAGGGTAATAAATCTTATAATGCCGTGCGCCGTATCGGAGAGAGCATGAGCGATTACGGTAATCAGCTCGTGTCGACCAACCGCCGTTGGCAAAGCAACGGCGACATCACCACGATGCCGAAAGCCACTTATGGCGACCCGATGGGCAATAATCGTTTCTCCGACCGTTGGATCGAAGATGCTTCGTATCTCAAAATCAAAGAGATTTACGTAAGCTATAAATTCAACTTCTTGCGTGGAACGACCTTGTTTGCTTCGGCCGAGAATGTATTCACCTTTACCAAGTATTTAGGTCTTGATCCCGAAACAACTTATTCTTACGATGCTTCGTTGCGCGGATTCGACTATGCCAAAGTGGCGCTTCCTCGTTCGTTTAAAGTCGGTGTTAAGCTCGAATTCTAACCATAAGGAGATTTAAGATTATGAAAAATATAATGGAAAAATTTGCTGCCTTATTTATCGTTGCGGCTCTCTTTGTCTCATGTTCCGATGAGACGACCGACCTCCTCGATGAAGGCAATTATGTAGGAGTCAACTCCGAACTTTATTCCGGTCTTTGGGGGTGTGCCTCGACCGTAGCCGATGTGGCCGATCAGGCGCTTATTCTCGAAGCTCTCCGGGGCAATCTGCTCGAACCGACCGAAAATGCCGGAACCGAGGTATGGAATATCTGGAAATACAGCGACCTCAATGGTAACACCCTTGCCGACCCTGCGGGTTATTACCGTGTCATCATGAATGTCAACGACTATGTGGCGCATGTCGACAAGTATCGCAAAGAGAACCCTACGGCCCTTAACTTCGAGGAGAAATACGGTGTAACATTCGACTTGTATATTTCTACCGCGATCCGTTATAAAGTATGGGCTTATATGATGCTTGCCAAAATATACGGTGAAGCTATCTATTTCGACGATCCGTTGAGCGAGTATCAAGACATTGCCAAATATCCGAAACTCGGTTTCGACCAGATTATCGATAAATGTCTGGAACTCATGAATACCGGTATGTACGGGGTCGACGGTAAACAGATAACACGGTGGAGAACTTTCCTTTTCCCGAGTATTACGGGCGAGAACGAAGGACACATGCGTTACGACCGTTATCAATTTACCCCGCAGTGTCTGTTGGCCGAGTTGTACTTGTATAAACGAGATTATCACAATGCTGCCATCAATGCGATGACCGAGATTACACTCGGCGGTCGTACCGGCGGCGGTGAATGCTATATCATGCCTTTGCGCGGTGCTTACAGCAGCGGTTGGAAAAATTGCATACATACATATTTCCGTTGGGAAGACATTACGATGGCTTCGTACAATCCCAGAATGTATGAGACGAACCGTCTCGAAGATTTTGCTTCGAATGTTTCTCCGTATAGTTATTATGTGCGTCCTACCCAAGTGGCTATGGCCCGTTTCGATACGACAAGTGTACCATGTATCGAAAATGCAATCTTATCCGACCGTTATCGCGGTAGGGGAGGAACGTTTGCCGAAACGGAAACCGGACAGATCATTCTTCGGAAATGGGTCAGCGGTGTAGCTCAGACGACCGAAACAGTCATTCCTCTGTATCGTGCCAGCGGTTTGCACCTGATTCTTTGCGAGGCTTTGGCCGGTTTAGCCAAAGATCCTGCGACTACCGCGGAGATGAGAGATGCGTTTATCGAAACCGCTCTCGTGCTTCTCAATCAGGGTATCGGAACTTATTGGGACACGACAACCGGTGATTTTAAGGCCGGTAGCTGCTTCGATAAGGTTATCAAGTATTTCGATCCCAGCAATGCAAATAAATATCTTGCCAACCTGTATCGGGGAACCAACCATACGCAAAGCGCTTCGCAGTATATTCACAAAGGTATACGCGGTCGTGTAGCCATGGGTAATGTGGGTGGCGATATTTTGTCGACCGATGAAGATTCGGGCTTACCTTTGTATACTCCCGAAGAGCAATGCTGGAAACTCGATTCTTTGCTTGCCGATGAGTATTTCTTCGAACTCTCGGGCGAAGGTCAGGTAATGTTTGCTTTGTATCGTATGATGCAAAACTATCCCGAAAAGAAAGAGTATTTCATCAAATCGATGGCCGCCGGACGCGGTGATGTCGAATCGATACTTTCTGCCGATAAAGGTTGGTTTATCGATTATGATTTGACCGAAGGAAATTAATGTCTGTCGACATTGTTTAAGACAAGGTGTCCGGAGCGGAATATCCTGCTTCGGACACTCGTGTTTTCCCGATATTACATATATAATTTTTTTTTGACGCTATGCATATATCACGATTATTCTGTTCTTTGCTTCTATCGGCGGCTTGCCTTGTTCCTGCGCAGGCGCAGTTGTTTACCTCTTCCGACTCGAAGCGTACCGCTCCCGGCCAAAACCGCACGTTGCGCTACCAGCCCGACGGAGAAGATTTTGTCATCGTCAATGGCAATCGCAAGTTTACCCGAGCTTTGTATGGCAGTAATACGGGTTTCAGACTCGAAACGAGCGATGTTCCCGAGTTTGCCCTGTATATGCCCCGTATGGGGGGAAATCTTTCGCTTGGCGTGATTGTCGGCGGGAAAAGCCTTTGGCTGAATGATGCCCGACACATCGAGTCCCGATACAGTGCCGGAAGCCGTATCTATACGATTACCGACTCTCTCTTGGGAAAAGGTTCTATCGTCGTTACAGCGTTGGCCATGTATGAGGCCGATGGTATGATACTCAAAATCGAAGGCAATAAGTTGCCTTCGGACACCCGGCTTGTATGGCTTTACGGCGGACCTACCAACAAGCGTTTCAGTCGAGAAGGAGATATGGGAGTAGATGCACCCGACTGCTTCGACTTGAAACCCGATTATTGCGTCGATAATGTTTATCGTTTGGACGATGACGGTTTCGATGTGTGGTATGGTACCTCACGCGAGAAGATCCAACAATATTTGGCCGGTAAGAATCCCGAAACCGGCAAAAATCCCGTATGCCATCTTACGGCTGTCGTGCCCGACGCATCTTCGCTGTTACTGGGTGATGCTATGGTGCGTACCACGCCGATCTCTTTGCGTGAAACAGTTTCTTCCGACAAATATCCAGTCGTTTCGGGAACGGTCTTATTACGTAAGAAACCCTCTTATATAGCGATATATAATCCTAAAACCGCTCCCGCCGCATGGCGTTATGACGATTTGGCGGCCTGTTTCGATCGTGCCGACAAGAGCCGTGCCGAGGTCGCCTCGACGGTGAAGCTTGTTACGCCCGATCCCTATTTCAATACGCTCGGGCCGGCATTGAGTATGGCAGCCGACGGTATTTGGGATTCCTCCGCCAAGGTGTGGATGCACGGAGCCATTGGTTGGCGTATGCCTTTGAACGGTTGGCGTGCCGCTTATACGGGCGATGCCATAGGTCGCCACGACCGGGCAAGGGAACACTTCGACGGTTATGCCGCTTCTCAGATTACCGAGATAGAACCTGTCATTCCGCATCCGGCACAAGACAGTTCGCTCAATTTGGCTCGGGCTTTGAAGAAATGGGGAACGCAAATGTACAGCAACGGTTATATTACCCGTAATCCCAATCAGAAGAAGCTCATGCACCACTACGATATGAATCTTTGCTATATCGATGAGTTGTTGTGGCATTTCAACTGGACGGGAGATATGGACTATGTGCGCCGTATGTGGCCGGTACTGAAATCGCATCTTGCTTGGGAGAAGCGTAATTTCGACCCCGACGACGACGGCCTTTACGATGCCTATTGTTGTATATGGGCAAGCGATGCCCTCCAATACAACAGCGGCGGAGTAACGCACTCGTCGGCTTATAATTACCGGGCTAACAAGATGGCGGCCGAGATAGCCGAAAAAATAGGAGAAGATCCCGAACCGTATCGTCTCGAAGCCGAAAAAATAGGAAAGGCTATCAACGATAATCTGTGGCTGTCCGATAAAGGCCATTGGGCGGAATATAAAGACTTCATGGGCTTGAAGCGTGTACACCCCGATGCAGCTTTGTGGACGGTGTATCATGCTATCGACTCGGAGATTCACGACGATTTCCAGTCATGGCAGGCGACCCGTTATGTCGATACCGAGATTCCCCATATTCCTGTCAAGGCCGATGGTCTCGATAGAGACGATTATGCAACAATCGCTACAACGACGTGGTTGCCTTATGCATGGTCTATCAATAACGTCGCTTTTGCCGAGGTAATGCATACGGCATTGGCTTACTGGCAGAGCGGTCGTAGCAATGAGGCTTATAAACTTTTCAAGAGCTCGATTCTCGATGGAATGTATTTGGGCGGAAGCCCCGGAAACTTTGGGCAAGTGAGTACTTATGATGCCGCTCGCGGAGAGTGCTATCGCGATTTCGGCGATCCGGTAGGTGTAGCATCGCGAGTTATCGTGCAAGGACTGTTCGGTATTCTGCCCGATATGATGAACGACCGTGTTGTTTTGCGTCCCGGTTTCCCGTCGGATTGGGAATATGCATCGTTCGAGACTTCCGATATTGCTTATGATTTCAAGCGTAAGGGCAATAAAGACGTATATGAAGTGCAGCTTCATTTCGAGCGTCCGGCTACGCTTGCGTTACAGTTGAAAGCCCGTCGCGATAAAATCGCTTCGGTGAAAGTCAATGGAAAGAAAACGACTTGGACATTGAAAGAAAATAGTGTGGGAGAGCCTCAAATCGAAATTCTCGCACAACCGGTACCCTCTTGCAAGATCGAAGTGGCTTGGGAAGGCAAACCTTTGTCTATGCCCGAGTATGATACACTAGCGATTGTGGGGTCTTCTTGGAAATTGTCCTTGCCGTTGAGCGTGCAACTCATGGCGGTACGCGATGAGCAGAATCTGCTGTCGCAGACGAGATGGGACGCCCACTCTGTCTCGGCAGTCGTTCGGGATAACGTCGGCGAACGTACATTGTTTGTGCAACTTTCTCAGGGCGATATGACATGGTGGCAACCGATACCTCTTACAGTAATGCAGCCTGTAACACTGGCTTCTTCGGCTACCGAAGGATATGCTTTGTCATTTGCTTTGGCCAATCATACGGCAAAGCCGCTTTCACTGAAATGCGTCGTCAATCCCGGACGCTACGAGTATATTGTGTCGACCGAGATCCCGGCCAACGGTATATCACCCGATATTTTTGTACCGGCCTCTTGTGCCGAGCCGGGTACCAACCGTGTCGTAGTGTATGATAAAGAGAAAGAAGTTGCCCGTTTCGACTGCATCAACTGGGAGGTTAAGAATTCCAATGCCTTGCATTATGAATCAGTAGATTTGGATACCTGCATGAATGCCCGTGTAACAGATATATTCAAGAATCGCTATTTGTCTCCCCGATCGCCTTATACAACATTGCAAGTGCCTGTGCAGGGTATAGGGGAGTGGTGTCATCCCAAAGCTACCGCTGAGATCGATGATAGCGGATTGCGCCGTGCAGCTTCGGGCGATGTGCTCGATACACCTATCGGTGTTCCTTTCCGTATCCGTCAGGATACGACGGTGAACAATGTTCTTTTTACGACCCGTTGGGATAATTATCCCGATTCGGTAACCGTACCTTTGTCGGGGAGAGCGTCGCGAGCCTATCTGCTTATGGCCGGATCGACCAACCATATGCAATGCCACATGGTCAACGGACTTGTTACCGTAACTTACACCGATGGGACGACTTCAACACTTCCGCTTGTCAATCCCGAAACATGGTGTCCGATCGATCAGGATTTTTATGTAGACGGATATGCTTTCAGTCTCAAAGCCCCCCGTCCTTATCGTGTACTGTTGAAAAGCGGTGTGATAACCCGAGATGTAGAGTCTTATCTGAAACTGAGGGGAGCCGATAACCGGAATATACCCGGAGGAGCCGGTGTCATATTGGACTTGCCCCTCGACGGTACACGTACGTTACAAAGTATAACCGTTTCGGCAGTATCGACCGAGGTCGTTATTGGGCTTATGGCCGTTACACTCGAACGATAGCTCTTGTTTT
>ENA-UONY01003322-UONY01003322.1-human-gut-metagenome-genome-assembly--contig:-CS9-NODE-3322-length-10232-cov-5.917559_pt1 | contig 10232 bp, 9 predicted proteins | sample MGYA00242465_ERZ724012 | MGnify/ENA metagenome assembly ERZ724012 | reverse complement strand
GAGATTCTCCCGGGCGCAAGCCTTTTTTGTAATAAATTCGGAAAAGGAAGGCATACTAACGGCGGATTTCTTGTTTAGGAGGATTTCGCATGAAAAAGGGAATCGTATATATTCTCGTGCTTGCAGCGCTGCTCTCGCTCTGCGCGTGCGGCGCGGCGAATAAGCCGGCGGCCACGAATGCGCCGAAGCCTTCGGGCAGCCCGATGACCGCGACGCCGGACATGAACGACGGGATCGTAAACGACGATGACGGCATCATCACCGACGACGATACCGGCGTTGTGCCTACGCAGACGCCGATGACAAGCGCTTCGGCCAAGCCGTCCGCATCCGCCATGACGACCGACGACGCCGGAAACAAGTGAAAAACACCCCGCCGACCACACGGATCGGCGGGGTGTTTTATAAAGCGAGAAAGCCTGTAAGCCGGGTTCTGTCTGCGCAGCCATCTATCTAGACGCACCGTTGCCGATGCGTTCCAGCCGCCTCCTCGGGACGACCGGGCCGGTCGTATGTCCCTCCACGGCGTTGCTCCGAATAGAGTTTACAGCACCGTTCCGTCTCCGGACGGTGGGTGAGCTCTTACCTCGCCTTTCCACCCTTACCTGCCAGAAGGCAGGCGGTATATCTCTGTTGCACTTGTCCTGGGGTCACCCCCGGCGGGCGTTACCCGTTATCCTTGCCCTGTGGAGCCCGGACTTTCCTCACGCACAGGCTTTTGCCTCGTGCCCGCGGCTGCTTGGCTTTCTCACACAGATATTTTACCCGCTTCCGGGACGGTTGTCAACGCTGATAGGAGTTGAATTTTTGCCGAAAACCGAATATAATACATAAGTTAAAGAAGAACTTTCAGGAGGCAATTATGACGCTGGATTCTTATATACGATCCCTGCAGGGAAAGAGCATTACCGTCGTCGGTCTCGGCGTGAGCAACCGCCCGCTGCTGCGGCTGCTGCTTGACGCGGGCTATACCGTCACGGTGCGAGATAAACGTACGCGCGAGGCGTTTGGCGAGGACGAGGCCGCGGCGCTGGAGGCGGCCGGATGCCGCCTTGTGCTGGGGAAAGATTACCTTGCCGGTATTACCGAAGATGTGATTTTCCGTACACCCGGTCTGCACCCGTTTACACCGGAGCTTGCGGCGGCCAAGGAGCGCGGTGCTCTCCTTACATCGGAAATGGAGGCGTTCTTTGCCGTCTGCCTTTGCCGCATCATTGCTGTGACCGGTTCGGACGGAAAAACAACGACCACAACCATTATTTCGGAACTCCTAAAGGCGCAGGGATACCGCGTATTCCTCGGCGGCAATATCGGCACACCGCTGCTCGACAAAGCGCCGGAGATGACGAGCGATGATTGGGCGGTACTCGAACTCAGCTCCTTCCAGCTTCACAGCATGAACTGTAAGCCGGACATTGCGGTCGTCACCAATGTTTCGCCGAACCATCTCGATGTCCATCCGAGTTACGAGGACTACCAGACCGCCAAAAAGCAGATTTTCCTTTCGCAGGGCAGTGCCGGTATCACGGTTCTCAATGCCGATAATGCCATCACCCGCGCATTTGCGGAGGATTGTCCGGGGAAGGTGCTCTTCTTCAGCCGCCAGAGCACGCCGGAAAACGGCGTATTCCTTCGTGACGGCGTGATTTACCGCAGCCACGGCGGGAAAGAGACGAGACTCATGGATGCCGAAAGCATATTACTTCCTGGTTTACATAATGTAGAAAATTATATGGCGGCTTTCGCCGCTACCGACGGTATCGTATCGGATGAGACATGCCGCGCCGTGGCGGAGAGCTTCCGCGGCGTTGCGCATCGGTTGGAGATGATCCGGACGCTCCGGGGCGTTACCTATTGCAACGACTCGATCGCGTCGAGTCCCACGCGCACGATTGCGGGGCTGCACGCGCTGCGGGAGAAGCCGATCCTCATTGCGGGCGGCTATGATAAGCATATCCCGTTTGATACCCTTGGCGATGAAATCTGCCGCCATGTCAAGGCACTGTTCCTTACCGGCTTCACGGCGGAGAAAATTTATGATGCCGTGACAAAGTCGCCGCTGTACGATCCGGAGAAGCTTCCGATTCGCAGGATCGACGACTTCCGTGAGGCGGTACTTGCTGCTGCCGCAAGCGCAGAAGAGGGCGATCTCGTGCTGCTTTCTCCGGCATGCGCGTCATTCGATCATTTTAAAAATTTTGTGGAACGCGGCGAGCTGTTCCGCACCATTGTAAACGAATTGAAATAAAGGATATACGATCATGAATTACGAAGAGCTTTATTCGCTGGCCGGGCAGGTGGAAGAACGGCTTCAGCCCGTATTCCGCGGCTTTGAGCGCACGGCGGAGAGGAATACGAAGCGCGTGCTGGATGCGTTCCGCGCGCACCGCGTCTCCGAGCCGTGCTTTGCCGGGACGACCGGCTATGGCTATGACGATCTCGGACGTGAGACGTTGGAGAAGGTGTATGCTGATGTTTTTGGCGCGGAAGCGGCGCTCGTGCGCACCACGTTTGTAAACGGCACACACGCCATTGCCTGCGCGCTGTACGGCGCGCTGCAGCCGGGCAACACGATTCTCGCTGTCACGGGCGCACCGTACGATACGCTCCATACCGCCATCACCGGCTTCGGCCGCGGTTCGCTCGCTTCGCTCGGCATCCGGTATGAACAGCTGGAGCTCGCTTCGGACGGCGGCCCGGACTACGCCGGGATCACGCGGCGCGTATCGGAGCTGCGCCCCGCGGCAGCATTTGTGCAGCGAAGCCGCGGGTACGCTCCCCGGCGCGCGCTGGCTGTTTCGGAGATCGGAGAGATCGTCCGCGCGGTAAAGGAAGGCTGCGCGGATACGGCGGTCATTGTGGATAACTGCTACGGTGAGTTCACCGAAGAGTGTGAGCCGACGGCGCTCGGCGCCGATCTCATCGCCGGATCTCTGATCAAAAACCCCGGCGGCGGTCTCGCTCCCATGGGCGGGTATGTTGCCGGACGTGCCGGTCTCGTGGAGCAGGCGGCGGAACGCCTGACGCTTCCGGGCATCGGCAGCGAGTGCGGCGCTTCGCTCGGCGTGAACCGGACGTTGTTCCAGGGGTTTTTCTTTGCGCCGCATACCGTTTCGCAGGCGCTCAAAACCATGGCGTTTGCCGCCGGAATGCTGGAAGAGCTCGGCTTTGAGAGCTTCCCGGCATCCGATGAAAAGCGCTCGGACATCATTCAGACCATCCGCTTGAAAACGGCGGACAACCTGGTAAAATTCTGTCAGGGTGTTCAGAAAGGCTCTCCGGTCGACAGCTTTGCGCTGCCTGTCCCTGCGCCGATGCCGGGGTATGAAAGCCCGGTCGTTATGGCGGCGGGAACGTTTATTCAGGGCGCGTCGCTGGAGCTTTCGTGCGACGGCCCCGTGCGCGAGCCGTATCTCGGCTTTTTGCAGGGGGGACTTACGTATGAGTCCGGCAAGCTCGGCGTGCTGAGCGCGCTGACTGAAATGCTCGCCTGACGCATATACTTTTCGGCATAGGGGGTGAACCCGTATGCCGTTTCCGCGAAAAATCACGCCGAGGCAGACATCGATTCTTTTGCTTCTTGCGCTCATCGGTGCTCTGATCGCATTTTTGATTCCCGCCGTGCGGTATTTTCGGACGCTTACCGGCGCAATGGCCGTATCCAATGCGTCCGATCTCATCACGCAGACCGTGAGCAACATTGTAGAGAATGAAATGCGCCTTCTTGGCCCGGACGGTGGGAAGTTCGTATCTTTTGAAAAGGATGGCGAAGGACAGATCAGCGCCATCGTAACGGACACGGCGCGGGTAAATATTCTCTCCGCCGAGCTTCTCAACGCGATCGTGGAGGCGTCCGACCGCGGGGATCTGGATTTGTCCATTCCGTTTGGGAATCTACTGGGCGTTAGCTTTTTCCTCGGACGAGGCCCTACGGTGCCGGTCAAAATCACGATGCTGACATCCTCGCGGGTGGATTTTCGCAATGTACTGACCGATGCCGGCATCAACCAGACAAAGCACCAGCTTCTTTTGGAGGTATGCGTCGACGCGGATGTCCTGCTGCCGTGGGAGATCCGCTCCACACAGATCGTCACGGAAGTGCTGGTCGCCGAAACGATCATCGTCGGACGTGTTCCGCAGACTTATTTTTATACGGGAGAGACATGATGGACTATTTACAGGAGATTGCCGAGCTGCGCGAGGAGCTTCGCCGCCACAGCATTGCCTATTACGACAAGGATGCCCCTACCATTTCCGACTTTGAATATGACGCAATGATGCGCCGGTTGGAAGACCTGGAAGCGGAGCACCCGGAGACTATTACGCCGGATTCGCCGACGCAGCATGTCGGCGGCCACCGCTCCGAAAAGTTCTCGCCCGTGCATCATGAGGTACCGCTCGAATCGCTCAGCGACGTTTTTTCGTATGAAGAGCTGACGGACTTCATCCGCAAGACCAACGAAGCGCTCGGCGGTGAGCCGGTCTATACGGTAGAGCCGAAGATCGACGGGCTTTCCATGGCGCTGGAGTACCGGAACGGCGTATTCTACCAGGGCGCGACGCGCGGCGACGGCGTCACCGGTGAGGACGTAACGGAAAACCTCCGCGTCCTGCGGAATATCCCGCTCAAGCTTGAAAACGCGCCGGAGCGGCTGATCGTCCGCGGCGAGGTGTATATGGCGCGCGAGGTGTTTCTCGAACACAACCGCCGCCGGGAGATCGAAGGGGAAACGCTCCTTGCCAATCCGCGAAACGCCGCCGCAGGGTCGATGCGTCAGCTTGATCCAAAGGTGACGAAGGAGCGCCAGCTCGATATCATCGTTTTCAATGTCCAGCTCACCTCCGGAGAACAGCCGAAAACCCACGCGGAGTCGCTCGATATGCTGGAAAAGCTCGGCTTTTACACCGTGCCGCATAAGGTGTTCCGCACCGTGGAGGAGTGCTGCGAGGAAGTCCGCCGCATTGGTGATACGCGTGAGACCTATCCCTTCGATATCGATGGCGCGGTCATCAAGATCAACGATTTGGCACAGCGCGAAATTCTCGGCAGTACCGCAAAAGCGCCGCGCTGGGCGGTGGCATATAAATACCCGCCGGAGGAAAAGCCGTCCGTGGTGCGCGACGTTGTCGTACAGGTCGGCCGCACCGGCGTGCTGACGCCGAAGGCAATTGTGGAACCGGTGCGTCTTGCCGGCACGACGGTTACGGCGGCAACGCTCCACAATCAGGACTTTATTGATAAGCTCGATGTGCGCATCGGCGATACGGTCATCGTGCGCAAGGCGGGGGAGATCATCCCGGAAGTCCTCCGCGTCGATCTCACGAAGCGGCCAGAGGGAACGGTGCCGTTCCATCTGCCGGATACCTGCCCGGAGTGCGGCTCGCCGGTCGAGCGCGACCCCGACGGCGCGGCGGTGCGCTGCACGGGTGTGGAATGTCCGGCGCAGCGGCTGCGCAATCTCGTCCATTTTGCCTCCCGCGAGGCGATGGACATTGAAGGTCTCGGCTTCTCGCTTGCCGAGGCGCTCGTGAACAGCGGCATGGTAAAGACCCCGGCAGACCTCTACCGGCTTGATGCACAGACTGTTGCAACGCTCGACCGCATGGGAAAGAAATCTGCGGAAAACCTCATGGACGAGATCGAAAAGAGCAAACAGCAGGATCTCTCGCGCCTGCTATGCGCGTTCGGGATCCGGCAGGTGGGACAGAAAGCGGCAAAAGTACTCGCCCGCACCTTCGGGTCTATGGAAGCCATCGAAAATGCTACACCGCTCGAACTGACAGCCGTGGATGACATTGGCCCCATTACCGCCGAGAGCGTTGTCTCCTGGGCAAAGAATCCGCAGACGCAGCATCAGCTCCGTCTGCTTCGGGAGGCGGGCGTCAATATGCTCAGCCGCGAGGAGCGGCGCGATAACCGATTCCTCGGCAAAACGTTCGTCCTCACCGGAGCACTCACCAAATATACGCGTGACGAAGCGAGTGCCATCATTGAGTCCTTCGGCGGCAAGGCATCCTCCTCGGTCTCCAAAAAGACGGCGTATGTTCTCGCGGGAGAGGCCGCCGGGAGCAAGCTCGACAAAGCACGCACGCTCGGCATCCCTGTTATCACGGAGGATGAATTTGAAGAGATGATCCAGTAAAACACAATCGTTTCCCGTCAGAGATATAGGAGCACAAGAAAGGAAATGCTGAGCGGCTTTTATGGCCAGAGCAACGAAGATGGCCGTCTGAAGAGCCGGCATGACCCGCTGGAAGCGCTTGAAAAACGTCCAGATTTCTTCGTTTCGGAGGAAGACTTCGGCCTCGCTTGTGGCGTGACATCTTGCGTTTGCTGAAAAGTGTGAGCTTTTGGGTGGCTCAAATCATTTGCTGTATATCTGCCCAGAGACGGTATGATATCGATGAAAAACCTCCGCATGAGAACTCATGCGGAGGTTTTTCATCGAGATAAAGGAGAATTCCCCTGCGTATCTTCTAAAGAATCTGGTCGTTTTCAGATGGCGTGTAACGGAGAATTCTTTCCACCGGACATTTTAATATCCGGCAAAGATCATTCAAGGTTGTTGTATTGATTGGGCGGTTCTTTCGCAGCTTATCAATAGTTGAACTGGAAATGTGGTGCCGCATTATCAGCGTATAGGTTGATTCTTCGGATGCTTTGAGCGTTTCCCAAAAAGGTTCATATGTTATCATTTTCATCTCACCCTACCTGTTATAGTAAGGGTGTGATGTTTTACTTGACTATAGTCGTAATGTAGACTATATTGAAGGTGCGTGAACATAAATAAAAACAAGGAGGCAGTTTGAATGGGAAAGTTAAACAAATGGATTATGTTGTGTACTTTGATTCTGATCTGTGGAATTGTTATCACGGGATGTGGATGTGAGCATGAATGGACACCGGCGACCTGTACCGAGCCGGCAACCTGTCTGAAATGCGGGGAGACAGAAGGCGAGCCGAATGGGCATATATGGATTCCTGCAACCTGTACAAATCCGCAGACTTGCTCGGTGTGTCATGAAACAACTGGTGACATACAACCTCACGCTTTTGGTACCCCTGTCGTCACCCTGGAACCTACCTGTGCAGAAGATGGACAGCAGACGTTAATGTGTACAAACTGCGGCTACACTGAAACAGAGGTGTTGAAGAGAACCGGAAAGCATACGGTTGAAACATGGAAAACTGTCACCAAGCCGACTTGCTCGGAATACGGCGCAGAAGAGGGAAAATGCGTCATATGTGAAGAAATGATTGAGCAGCCGATGGAAAAGCTTGAACATACAAGCGACAATAACTTTGTCATTGTAACGGCGGCCACAGCTTCTTCCGACGGTACAAAAGCAACGCATTGCAAGGTTTGCGGGGCGGAACTGGAAACCGAAAGCTATTCGCTGACAATGGAAGAGAAAAATGCTCTTCGATCGGCAAATGACTATCTCTCGTTTATGGCATTTTCGAAGAAGGGACTTATCGAACAGCTGAAATATGAGGGCTACAGTACCGAGGCGGCCACAAATGCGGTAAATTCTCTGGATGTAGATTGGAACAAACAGGCGGCAAAAAGTGCGGAACAATACCTTTCCTTCATGTCTTTTTCCCGAAGCGGATTGATTTCTCAACTCCAGTACGAGGGGTTTACACGTGAAGAAGCGGAGTACGGAGCAACGGCTGTAGGATATTGATTTATTACTTCTAATTTTGATTAAAGAGCGAGAACGCGGTTCTCGCTCTTTAATATTTAGAGAGTTCGTACAGAAAGTTAAGTCTGACAGAGGAATATATTTGTTTTGCCAAAAATGAAAAGAATGCCTTGATTTTCTTGCGCATGTCCGGTAATCTAAAATGTGATATTCAACCTTGGAGGCCTCCCGTTGGAGAACAATATTCTGAAAAAAATATCGCAGCAGATCGTGGATCGGCGCGGGTTTATCATGATCGCGTTTCTGGCTGCCTGCATATACTGTGCGCTTTCCATCAGCCGCGTGCGGGTGAATAACGATATAACCTCGTTTCTTCCGCCGGATACCGATACGCGCCGCGGTCTTACGATCATGGAGAACGAGTTCACAACGTATGCGAGCGCCAACGTTATGCTCGCCAACACAACGTACGAACGCGCAAGTGCTGCCGCAGAAAAAATTGAAGAGCTCGAACATGTGACCGGCGTGACGTTTGACGATTCTCCGGCGCATTTTGTGGATTCGGCGGCACTGCTCACGATCTCCTTTGACGGTTCGAGCGACGATGAAAACGTTATTGCGGCCATGAACGAGATTCGCTCGCTAACATCAGGCTTTGATACATATACCTCCTCGGAGATCGGCGCTGACCTTCTTGGCGAGATTGCACAGCAGATGGTCGGCGTCGTGGCGCTGGCCGCTGTTGTCATCATGGCGGTGCTGCTGTTTACGTCGCGCAGCTATTTTGAGGTCGTTATTTTCCTTATTGTATTTTCGGTAGCCGCGCTGCTTAATATGGGCACAAACTTCTGGTTGGGCGAGATATCCTCCATCACAAACTCCATTGCCGTCATTTTGCAGCTCGCTCTCGCCATCGATTATGCGATCATTTTTTCCCACCGCTATCAGGACGAAATCGACCGCTTCCCGACGGAGCGCGAGGCGCTTATCGAAGCGCTTGCGAAGTCCATTGTGGAGATTTCTTCTTCGAGCCTTACGACAATTTCCGGCCTTGTTGCGCTGATGCTCATGCAGTTCCGGCTTGGGTATGACCTCGGCCTTGTGCTCTCCAAGGGCATACTTTGCAGTCTTATTACGGTATTTCTTCTGATGCCGGGGCTGATCGCAACGTTTTTCCGTCCGCTGCGCAAAACTGCGCACAAGTCTCATGTGCCGGATATCACCGGCTGGGGACGGTTCCTTATGAAAACACGCATCGGTTTTGTTGCGCTGTTTGTCATCATCGTTCCGATTGCGATCTGGTGTTCCAGCCGAACCGAGTATGCATTTAATGATGCCGGCATCGACGAACTCAAATATTCGGAGAGCCGCGCGGCTGCGCGGAAAATTACCAGTACATTCGCGAACGATACGACGATCGCCGTGCTTGTGCCGAGCGGCAACTACGAAGCCGAAAAGCAGTTCCTGCGCGAGGCCGCGGAGCTTGACAATGTGAAAGCCGTCACCGGACTTGCCAACATTGAGATCGAGGACGGCAAAGTGCTGACGGATTCCTATACGCCGCGGATGCTCTCCATGCTTCTGAACATTGATTTTGAAGAGGCGGAGATGCTCTATGCCGCCTACGGTGTGGAAAACGGGCAGTATCAGCCGATTTTCGGCAATGCCGAGACCTATTCCGTGCCGCTCATCGACATATTTCTTTTCCTCTTTGAAAAGATCGATCAGGGCATCGTGACGCTGGACGCCAGTTCGCAGGAAACGCTTGACAGTCTCCGCGGGGAGCTGGAACGTGGCGAAGCGCAGCTTCGCGGCGAAAACTGGGATCGCATGGTCATTACGGCGGACGTTCCGATTGAGGGAGACGAGAGCGTTGCGCTTGTAAATGCGCTGCGCTCGTTAGCCGACGGACACTACGGCGAAGGCGAATGCCTCGTCATCGGCGATGTGACAAGCGCCAAGGAACTGGCGGATACCTTCAACGGCGACTCGCTGCTCATCAACCTGCTCACCATCGCGTTCGTATTCCTCATTCTGATTTTCACGTTCAAATCCGTAGCGGGTGCTGCAATTCTTGTGTTCGTTATTCAGGGCAGCATCTGGATCAACTTCACGTTCCCGTATCTGACGCACACACGCGCTTCGTTTGTCACAAACATGATCGTATCCGCCATCCAGATGGGCGCGACAATTGACTATGCCATCGTGATTATGAGCCGTTATCTCGATTTAAAAAAGCTTCATCCGCCGCGGGAGGCAATGGCGATGGCAGTCAACGAGAGCTTCCCGACCGTTATGACTTCCGGTACCATTATGACCGTTGCGGGAATTCTGATCGCCTATCGCGTGACGGATGTGTACATTGGCCACATTGGCCTTGCCGTTGGGCGCGGCGCGCTCATCTCGGTCATTCTCGTGCTTACGGTTCTGCCGCAGCTCATTGTGCTGCTTGATAAGCTCATCGAAGTGACAATGTTTCGGAAAAAGACGGGAGGTGCCGCGAAATGAAACGATGGATCGCTGGGCTGCTGAGCGCGCTGCTTTTGCTTTCCGTCTCCGGCGCGGCGCTGGCCGCGGAGCCGGAC
>ENA-UONY01003321-UONY01003321.1-human-gut-metagenome-genome-assembly--contig:-CS9-NODE-3321-length-10241-cov-4.319164_pt1 | contig 10241 bp, 8 predicted proteins | sample MGYA00242465_ERZ724012 | MGnify/ENA metagenome assembly ERZ724012 | reverse complement strand
GCTTCGTGGGGGGATTTCGCCGCGCCGTTGTAGCCCATCGTTCCGCCCCAGGTCATGCGGTTGAAAAACATTCCGCAGATGCCGACGAAGATGTAGAAGAGATTGAAGTCCCGCAGATGATCCACATCGAAGGCGTTGAGAAAACTCTCGTGCGGCGCCCGCGCCATCAGCACCGGCATCATTTCGTCGCTCCAGGAGAATCGGTAGAGAATGTAGGCGACGACGATGACGTACATCGGGTAACTGAGCAGACCCTGGACGCAGTCCGTGACCATGATGGTGACCTGTCCGCCGGCAAGGGCGATCCACAGAGCCAGACCGAGAAACACGGCCATGACCAGAGCGAAGACCGGGCAATGCCATCCGAAGAGATTGAGAAAGACGGGCAGGTCGAGAAAATAGATCAGAAACCTCGCCCCCACCGCGGGAAAGATCGCATAGTTGATGATTCCGGAAATGAACTGGATGACCGACGCGGTCACCCGCAGGGATTTGCTGTACCTGATCTCGAAAAACTGCCCCATCGTCATACATCTGGTCTCCCGGAAACGGTAGGTGCAGAATCCGACCAGGCTTAACACCAGACTGATCGGGAGCGACAGCGTTCCCCAGAAGGAGACTGCGAATCCGCAGTTGTAATACATCTCCAGCAGGGCGACTGCGCTGATCAGCCCCATGGCGGCCTCGCCGCTGGCGACGGAAACCACGTAGCGGCCCGCAACCCGGCCGGCGGAGAGAAAGTCCGCAACGCCTTTCACATACTTCTGCGTCCTGAGTGCGGCATAGATCACCACGAGAATGGGAATCCAGATGATGAGCCAGTCCAGAAAAAACATGAAACAATCTCCTGTCGAATGAATTCCGCCGGGGCGTCACGGGGAGGGGGGCTCGGACGCCGCAGACGGAAATTCCGTTTTTTTGAATGGGGTCATCTCACTGATTTTCCAGGAGGAAATATTCCGCCGTGCCTCCGTCGATCACGAAGGGAATGCCGCGGGCGAGCTCTTCCCGGGTATAATTCCCTGTCGGCCTGCGGTCGATCAGGTTGATGATCCGGATCTTCCCGCCGAGGGCGGGATAGATTGCAGTGTCCAGCTGCAGGAGGGTCTCCTGTTTCTTCCGGGTATCGTTGTTCAGCACAACGAGATTTCTCGACGGGTACGCATACGGCTGAATCGCCGGATTGCCGGAGTAGAGCCGGTACAGCTCTTTCTCCCGCCCCGCCGCCCGGAAGATGGCGCGTTTGATGAGATCGTCATATTCCGGATCGTTACTCTGAAACGAAAGGTAGACGCTGCGTCCCCGGCCATACCTGTTTTCGCCGAACAGCGGCCGGACGGGATTTTTTCCGTCCGCGGAAGCCAGCAGCGTGAAGGTCGGCGCGGGCAGGATGTTGCGGTCGCACCGGAATGGTTCCCCGGAGAAACTTCCCGGAATGGATCTGGCCAGAAAGGCCTCTCCGGCGGCCGTCGGATTCAACGTGTTTCCGCCCGGGCCCGGAACGTATTCGAAACCGAGTACATCGGCCAGCTGGTTTTTTCCCTGATAATCCGCGGCACTGCCGCAGCCGAGGAAGCCGCCGCCGTTCTTGACGAAGTTGCGGATGTTGGCGGCCAGCCGGGGATCCCGCCAGCTCTCCGTTCCCACCCAGGCGCTCCCCCGGTCGCCGTAATTGAGCAGGACCGCGGCATCTTCCGGCACGCCGTTTTCCGCAATTTCCCGAAGACTGATCCACTTCATGTTGACCGGGATGTCGGTGAAATGACGGAGGAACGGATCCCGCCAGGGGCGCCATGAATATTGTCTGCCCCACTCGTTGATGACGTAAACGTTGAGGTCATGGGTGAAAATCTTCTGATCGTGCATATATTTGTACATCAGCAGAAATTCTTCATTGATCCGCTGGAACATGCGCATGTACAGATCCTGCGTCGCCGCATCGCCGTAGGCAAACACCGGACCGAATTCGGCGAAATAGTGCATGTCGCGAATCCTGAAAATGTCGCCCCGCCGGTTTCTCTGCCAGTTGTCCATAATTTTGGCGATGGAGTCGGGACGTTTGACCATGTGGGCGAAAAGCCACTCCAGCCGCCCGGAGGTCAGGGCCTTCCCGTTCTGTTCGGTCATGGAACGGACATCGACCGCGTCCTGAAGCGGCCGGGCGATGGACTGGATTCCGGTTTTCTCAAATGCATCGAGATCCGGTTCGAAACCGAGGTGTTTATCGCCCCAGTAGAACTGGTACATCATGCCGTTCTGACGGGCGATGTCGGCAACTCTCTTCATGAATCCGGTGACCAGATGCTGATTGAACCGCATCCACGCCCGGATTTCCGGCGTCGGGGTGTAGTTGATCGCCGGGCCGTCCAGCGAGGCGAACAGCATGGCCGGACGGAATTTCATCCCGGAAAATTCTTCAAATGCCTTCTGCGCCGCCGGATTGGCGTTGCAGCCGTTGTATCCCCAGAATTCCCACCATTTCATCCGTTTGCCGGTGAAATAGTGGAAACAGCCGTCCATGTGGTGAAAGAGGATTTTTCCCTGATTCTCCCTGCAGAATTTCTCCCAGTCGGCCAGGTAGCGGGCGACCTGTTCTTCGGATTGCAGCGAGAGATTCAGACCGGTCCCGTGACGGGCGAAGTAGTAGACCGCATAGCGGTGCCCGGGGATGGTGTTCTTCACGGTGACGGTGTATTTCTCCCGGTCCAGGGTCCAGCCGGATTCCGCCGGAACATCTGTTTTCGTGGTTTCATCCCGCACCTGCCAGTATTGATAAGGGTTGTAATAGAGGTTGGCATGGGGATCTCTGACTGAAAGCTGCAGCTCCCCGCCGGAGGCAACCTGATCGGAAAAACTGTAGCCTGCTTCCTGGCATTCCGGATGCTGCCGCAGCCACTGCTGGATCACCGCGTTGGTGATCAGAGGACCGATGGTGGAGATTTTCACCTTTTGCTCCAGCAGCATTTTGAACTGGTCCCGATCTTCGACTCGCGGATGTTTCCCGCCGAGGGAGAGCCAGAAGTTCCGGACGTACAGTTCCCGCGCCTTCCGGTAAACGAATTCCCGGAATTCTGATTTCCCGAAGGGCGGCAGTTCCGTCAGAATCGGCGGGAGCTTTTTCCCCTTTCCCTGCAGCAGGTCTTCGTCAAATTCCCGCTGCGCCATCCGATGCAGGCGGTCCGCATAGCGGAAGAGCTGTTTTTCGTGCAGACTGAGCTGCTGGAACAGTGCATCGAACTGTCCGAACAGGCGGTTGTCGAGACAGAGCTGCAGTTTGTCGGTGTACAGGGCAGGAAAATTCCGCCGGCTGACCAGTCCGGCCAGCAGACGCTGACGGCTCTCCGCCGATTTCCGGACAATTTTGCGCCGGATGGTTCCGGAATCGGTTTGCCATGACCAGGTATCCTGAACGACCTGCGCGTCGGCCGCCGCCTTCCTGCCGTCCATGAATCGGAAGGAAACCTGCTCTCCCGGAGCGAATATGCCGCTCTTTGAAAGTGCGGAAGGTCGGAGATGCCCGGTCGAAGCGGTTTTCATCTCCTGATCGCTCAGACGACGGTTGTAGAAGAGGATTTTTTCAATCGTTCCCTTGAAATAACGGTTGCTGCGGAAAGGGTGCCCGCCGATGCTGATGTCGCCCGGAGTCTGACGCGGAACTCCACGATAACTGTCTGATGTGTAAATTTTTCCGTTGACAGCGAGACCGATTTCGTCATTGCTGATAAAGGCGAAAATATGGAGTTTTTCTCCCGGAGAGACCTTGACCTTCGGGGAGGAAAAATAGTCCGGTTTTTCTGCCGGAGTGCTGTCCAGGCTGATGGTTCCAGACGGATCGATCCAGAGGCGGGCCCGGGTCGACTCAAATGCAAAGAGGGCGTTGACACTGTCGGCGGGAAATTTCTCGATGGTACATACCAGTTCCACCGTGAAGCTTTTGCTCCGCCGCAGTTCCGGATGGTCCGGAATGGTGACGAAGTTCCCGTTCCCGTCCCCCCGGAACACCTGTTTCCCGCCGGGCTCCCGGCACAGCGCATCGGAGGTTTTCCCGGTGAAGCTGTGCAGGATGGCCGGATTGGCATTTGGACCGTAATCCCGGACCAGGCCATCCTGCGCGTCCGTAAAGTCATACGCGGCGACAAGGCCGTCCGGATCGGCCGCCGCCATCGCACCGCAGGTGATCCCGGTGATGCAGAGAAGCGCAAAAACAGATTTATTCATTCCCGGCAATTCCCGCGTGATTATTTGTCGTCGTCAGCCAGCCAGCTGCTCTTCGGGTTGTAACCGTCCAGATTGGAAAGCAGTTTCGGTGCGGAAACCACCGCGCCGTCCAGCATCAGAACGTTCAGCTCTCCTTCATGTCTTGCCCGGGTCACGTTTTCCTTGTTGTCCATGGCTTTCCAGTTATCCAGCAGATGCATTTTCCCGTCGGTGGCTGCAATTGTCAGCGATGGACAGGAGAAGCCGGAAAGTTTTCCGCCCCTGCGGTTTCTGGCTGTCTTGGAATCCGTGGTATGAAGATTGACGTTCATCACATAGCCGATATGAGTGAAGGTTTCATAGTTTTCTTCTGCCGGACACTCCAGAACATTTCCTTTTTTTCTGATACCGGTCGTCTGGTTCAGGCCGAGATACGTGACATAGCGGTTGTCCAGACACCATATTTTCTTCCAGTTGTCCCGGTCGTTCACCACCGGGAGCATGTCTGTATTGTCCTTCGCGTATTGAGCGAGGGCGGTTCCCATCGTTTTGAGATTTTCCATACATTTCGCCCGGGCGGCCGCCTGCTGCGTACTGTATCCTGTCGTGAGAATGGCCAGGATGGTGCAAACGGTGAGAATGAGGCAGAGGTCGAGGAATCGGAAATTGCTGTTCATGGTGAGATCTCCTTTTGCGGGTTGCAGTTTCAGTTCAAGGGATATTGATACCAGCGCCAGGTATGGGTGCCGTCGGTATATTGGATAAATGTGGGCCGCGTGATGGTCGAAACATGTCCATCCACCCAGGCGATGTTGATTTTCTCTTCATGCCGGAACATGGCCCGGCCCTGCGCATTCGCGACAAAGTAGTTTCTGGCTTCCTGATTTGCATAGTATTCGTCGGATGTGTTGTAGGCGCTGTCCTGAAATGCAAAGACTCCGCCGGGTGTTTTGATGCGGGCCAATTTAGTGTCCCGCAGCTTACCGTCCCAGGTGATGTAATGAAGAAACTGATTCATGCCGTATCCGATTTTCACTTTGCTCTCTGTAGTATTCTTGTCCGCGTCATAATACTGTTTTACTTTTCCCTGCTGATAGGATTCCTGACTGGGACACTCCAGTACGTTGCCGCGCGGCCGTTCCACCGTGATGTCGTTGCTCAGATTGAGGTAGAGAGGGAACGTGCTCCGGCAGGACCAGGTGTGATAATAGCTTCCATAGTCTGCCGCGCTGGTTCCGACGGCGACCGGCGGCCATCCGTTGTAATCGGCCGCGTACAGTGACAGCGCGCTGCCGATCTGCTTGAGGTTTCCTGTACATTTAATTCGATATGCTGTCATTCTGGCTTTCGACAAGGTCGGCAGGAGCAGGGCTGCCAGGATGGCAATCAGCGCAATAACGATGAGAAGTTCAATAAGGGTAAAGTGCTTGATTTCGCGACGGACCGCAGATCGGACGGTGCAGTTGAAATTCTTTCTTTCGGCAGTCTGATTCATAACATGATCCCTCATGGTTTGCGATTGGTATTATGATGTTGTGATTCGACTTTTTCTGTTTGCGGAGCGAAGGTGAATTTTGCCGATATGTTTCCTCCATGCGATATCAACTTTCCCGAATGCGCCGTTGTTGCGAATGCCGCGGGCAGAAACAGGCGGTCGGAAAGATTCTGCTCTTCCACCACTCTGCGCGACCAGGGGAAATTGCCGATTCCGCAGCAGGAGTGCGTGTCGGAGCCCAGAGAGAACGAAACACCCGCCTCTTTCATGATTCTGATGATCCGGGAATATTCTGAATGGAAGTGTTCAAACGACGTTTCCGTGTGCCAGTAGTACATCTGATTCATGACTTCGAAAACTTTGCTGCTCCGGACAAATGCGTCTGCCACCTCCCTGACCATTTCATCGGTAAAGAGTTCCAGTTCCAGATGCAGAGGCGCCAGCCCGCAGTTGAAGGGATGCGCCATGATCGTCACTTCCGGCACGGAACAGGCGTTGATCAGAGTTTCACAGTAGGCGGCTGCGATCGCTTTCTTCTCTTTCAATTTTTCCAGCTGGCGGAACAGAATTCCGTTGCTGTCCATCAAAACCAGATCGAATTTGCGGAGCAGCCTGCCGGACACCGCCGGTTTGCCCGACCTGTCTGCCACGGTGGTTTCCGTGCCGTGGAGCAGCTTTACCCGACTGGACGGAAGCGGCTGCTGCCGATAATTTCGCAGCAGTGTTTCCGCTTCCTCGTCCGAAAAGGTGTGGTCGGAGAAAACCATACCGCGGATTCCGTAGGATTCTGCGGCGTGAAGCATGGTCGGCATATCATTGCGGCCATCGGAAAAAGATGTGTGTGTGTGCAAGTCGTACAGAAAATGCTCTTTCATATCTCGACCTCGATTCCATCATACGCGAAGATCACTTCCGTCGTGATTTTACCGTCGAAGATGTTTCTGATCTTTTTCTCCGGATCAACATCCAGATCGGGGTGGAAATGGGTAAGAACCGCCCTCTTCGGAGGCGCTTCCCGGAAGAGTGTGAGCAGCTCATCCGGATTGAAATGGGCCATCTCCAGAATCAGCAGTTCTGCGGGGCGTTTCAGCAGCGGGAGCAATTCCAGGGCGGATTTGATATCGCCGCTGTAAACCACCCGTTTCTCTTCCGCGTTGATGACGGAACAGTAACTTTGACCTTGATTTTTCAAACCGCTTTGTGCGGCGAAACCGGCGAGCCGTTTCAGGTGATCGTTCTCCTGAAATTCCAGCGCGAAATCGCCGATCCGCTGTTCGCCGGAACTGTGGATCGGTTCGAATGCAAGCCGGAAGGGCAGAACGCGGTCGAACAGATACAGCATGTTCAGCATGTTCGGGTATCCGGGAAGGCCTTCCGCAGGGAGCAGGACCTTGAATGGCGCCGTCCGTCCGGAAATCTGAAACGTTTGAATCAGTTGCGGCAGGGCTCCGGCATGATCCGGATGCAGATGCGAGATGACCATGCCGTCGATCCGGTTCAGGTCGACGTCATGGCGGATCAGCTGGGTGCTGAGCGGTTCTCCCCCGTCGAGCAGAAGCGAATGGCCGCGCGATTCCAGCAGAAGCATGTTGTGCAATCGCGTTCTGGTGGCGATGCCGGAAGCGGTTCCCAGGCAGTGGAGTTTCATGACGGCCCTCTATTTTTCTGTAAGATTTCCTACGGATCGCCCGTAACAGAGAACGGGATCGATCGTCAGGGTTGTCGGTTCGCGATCCCGGGAGAGAACGAGGGAAACCGCCTGTTGCGCACACTCTGTATAGCGTGCATCCGTGACGGTCAGCTCCGGTTCCACCAGCCGGGCCGGAAAGATATTGTCGAATCCGGCAATGGCAATGTCCTGAGGAATTTTTTTCCCCAGATGCTGAAACACCTTCATCGCCCCCATTGCGCGGGCGGTGTTGTAGAATACGGCGACAGACGACGGCTGATAGCAGCGGAGTATTTTGTTCGCCAGCTCCTTCCCGATGTTCTCGTAGTCCAGTTCTTTGGAATTCTCATCTTCTTCCGGAATCTGCTGAATCTCCGCCCCCGCTTTCTCCTGCAGTTTGCGCATGACATGGAAACGGCAGTTCTGAGGACCTGCGATCCCTCCGGCCAGATAGAAATTTCGATATCCCCGGGAAAGCAGATGTTCGGCAAGAAGAATGGCCTGCTCCTTTACATCCAGAATAATTTCATGCGTTGTCCGGAGCATCTGCCGGGGCGGGGCCATCACGCGAATGAGGGCGGCGGGGATGTGGTACTGTTTGATGAAATTCTTCAATACCGGCGGCAGCTCGGCGGTGATGATGCCGCCGCAGCCTTCTTCAACCATGATGCTGATGATCTCCCGGAAGGAGAGGGAAGTGTGAGTTGTCATCAGCCGCATCTGTTTTTTATGTTTCTGAAGCGCGGCTTCCGCCTCTGCCGCGAATTCGGAGAACTGCGGATTTTTCAGGTTGGGGATCAGGACGAAAATATTTCTGCCGCTGGTCGGGGTTCGCGGCGTGAGATCATGGCGCCGGGCGAGGAAGGTCCCGCTGCCGAGACGCCGGACGATGATTCCCTCCTCTTCCAGATCATTCAAAGCCAGCTGTGCCACTTTCTGGCTGATCTGCAGAGTTTCCGCCAGTTCCCGCTGGGTTGCCAGGCGGTCGCCGGGATTGAGTTTCTTTTCCTGTATATAGGTTAACAGATACTCTTTGGCCTGCGCCTTCAGACTGGTCTTTGCAATCGCCATGGGTGATTCCTGAAGATAAATTGAATTATTGAATCATTAATAAAAATATAATTTCAAAAAAATCTTTTTCAAGAGGGCTAACCGAAAAAAAACAATAATTCCCCGGAGTCATGGAAATTTCTTCTTGATGATTCGCTGAAACAATTTACTCGGGCATGGGAGCCGCTGTCAGGGGAGGGGGATTGAATCCGGGGGGGCGCAGACCGTGCATGAGCGGCATCTCCGGTTGGCTGCGGGAGGCTTCCGGGAGAGGGTGTTCTGGGCGAAATTTCTTTCGAAACCATTTTTTTTGAAAAAAAATAAAAAGCGGGCTTGCTTTTTCTTGTTATAGATATTATTATACATAACAGAAAGGATTTCAGCAGGGAGATTGGTTGGAATGTTCGACGCGAAATACACGGATGTGGTGGAGGCGCTGCGGTTTGACATCCGGAACGGCCGGTTCGGCGGGAGGAATGCCCGGCTGCCCTCCTTCCGCGAATTGTCGAAGGAGTACAAGGTTTCCCTGGTGACGATTGCGAAGTCGATGAACTTCCTGCAGCAGGAAAACGTGATCGATATTCAGGGCACCCGCGGGGCGTTCGTCAAGGCGGATGTCACCGCGCGGCCGCGGTCGAACGACATCGCGCTGATCCACAACTTCATCGGCGATATCGAGGGGTTCCACGCGATCGAAGCGCTGGAGGAGTATGCGAAGGAGAAGAAGATGGGGCTGCTCTCGCTCAAGGCGGCGGAGAGCACCCAGTACCTGCCGGAACTCCTGACCAAGCTGAACGCGGACGGCTTCATCTTCATGCACAGTTCGCTGACCGGAGAGACGGCGGAGGCGCTGGCGCATGCGCATATTCCGTTTGTCTCCTTCAACCGGCTCGATCTGGATTGCGTTTCGTGGGTGGACTACGACAACACCGGCAGTTTTGCCGGGGCGTTGAAGTTCCTGCTTTCCACCGGATGCCGCCGGATCGCCCATATCGACTTCAAGGTGAATTTCGGCAACTATCAGGCCGCGCTCCTTGGGGTTTACCGGAATACACTGGCGGAGGCCGGCGGGTTCGACGAGCGTCTTTTCATCGCGCGGGACCCCCGCGGAGTTTGCCCGGCACGGCGTCGATCTGGAAAAAAAGTCCAGACTGCTCTTTGCTCTGGAAGATATCCAGAGCTATCCGGAACGTTTCCCCGCACTGCTCTTCCCCTACCGCGAGAAGGTCCGTGCCGGGTTTGATCTTCTGTACAAGTTTATCCGTACCGGCAGCTGCGGGCCCGAGTGCATCCTTCTGCAGCCGGTTGAAAAGTTTGTCGTCCGCTAACAGGAAAGGAAAGGGAAGTCATGTGGAGAAAGAGATTTACCTTGATTGAACTTCTGGTTGTCGTCGCGATCATTGCGATATTGGCGGCGCTTCTCCTTCCGGCGCTGAACCAGGCGCGCAACAAGGCGCGGAGCATCGCCTGCGTCAATAATTTGAGTTCGAACGGCAAGGTGCTGGCGCTCTACACGGAGGATTACAACGGTTACATTCTCGCCTCTTACGACACGCGCAATGTCGGTTCAAAGTGGTGGGTCTGGAGTCTTGACATCAGCAAATACCTGAAGGTGGGAGTTCAAACGCCAGATGTTCGGTTCCAAAACGGAACATTATATTCCCCGGGATGACACGCCCTCGCTTTTTCCCGAGGAGATGTCACCTGAATCCCCGAAAGAAGTCCCCACGGCTACGGTAGCCGAACATGAACGGAAAGTCCGTCAAGTGAATGCGCTTTCCGAGATTCCCGCCGACCTGCCGCGGGAAGAACGCGTGATCGATGTTCCAG
>ENA-UONY01003320-UONY01003320.1-human-gut-metagenome-genome-assembly--contig:-CS9-NODE-3320-length-10244-cov-16.276180_pt1 | contig 10244 bp, 8 predicted proteins | sample MGYA00242465_ERZ724012 | MGnify/ENA metagenome assembly ERZ724012 | reverse complement strand
AGGGCTTTTCGCGCTCCTCTTTGGTCATGGAATAGATCATGGCCTCGATGCGGTCAAATGCCTTGTCGTCCACCTGGCTGGCGTCGATGCCGGAAGCACCGGGCAGCATGCTCAGCATGGCACCCGCGCCGCCCATCTTGCGGATCTGCGCGAACTGGTCCAGCATGTCGTTCATGTCGAACTTGTTCTCCAGCATCCGCTTGGCGGTCTCCTCGGCGGCTTTCTCGTCCGCCGTCTCCTGTGCGCGCTCAATGAGGCTCAGCACATCGCCCATGCCCAGGATGCGGCTTGCCATGCGGTCCGGGTGGAACACATCCAGATCGTCCAGCTTTTCGCCGGTGCCCTGGAACTTGATGGGTTTTCCGGTGACGGCCAGCACCGAGAGGGCTGCGCCGCCGCGGGTGTCGCCGTCGGTCTTGGTCAGGATGATGCCGTCGATGCTCACCTTCTCGTTGAAGGTCTTGGCCACGTTCACGGCATCCTGACCGGCCATGGCGTCCACCACCAGCAGGGTCTCGTCCACAGGAACGGCTTCCTTGATGTCCACCAGCTCCTGCATGAGCACATCGTCGATCTGCAAGCGGCCGGCGGTATCCAGGATCACGATGTCATTGCCGTAATCCTTGGCATGAGCCAGCGCCTTTTTGGCAATTTCCGGCGGCTTTGCGCCCGGCAGCGTGAACACCGGAGCACCCGCCTGCTTGCCCACCACCTGCAGCTGATCGATAGCAGCAGGGCGGTAAATGTCGCAGGCCACCAGCATGGGGCGGCGGCCCTGTTTGATGAAGTATTTTGCAAGCTTTGCAGCGTGGGTGGTCTTACCATTGCCCTGCAGGCCGCAGAGCATGATGATCGTCTGGCCCTTGTTCTTGATGTTCAGGCGGGCTGCTTCGCTGCCGCCCATCAGAGCGACCAGTTCTTCGTTGACGATCTTGACCACCTGCTGGGCGGGAGTCAGGCTTTCCATGACCTCCTGGCCCATGGCGCGCTCGGACACCTTGGCGCAGAAGTCCTTGGCAACCTTGTAGTTGACGTCGGCTTCCAGCAGTGCCATGCGCACCTCGCGCATCGCGGCCTTGATATCTGCTTCGGTCAGCTTGCCGTGGCCGCGCAGCTTTTTGAACACACCGGCAAGGCGGTCGGTCAGGGATTCAAATGCCATTGTGCGGTGCTCCTTTCAGAATGGTTCTCAGCTCTCGTTCGCTTCGTCGATGGAACGGATCAGCGCCAGCATCTTCGTCAGCTGGTGCTCATACTCGGTGGTGGTCAGGCCGCCGGGGCCGGTGCACTCGAACCGTGCATCAATGACCATCTGTTCCAGTTCTTCCAGTTTCTGCTGCACGCGGCGGTACCGCGCCGCAAAGCCGACCTTTTCCTCCAGCTCCCGCAGTGCGTTCTCGCCATGTTTGATGGTGTCCCGCGCACCCTGCCGGGTGATGCCGAAGTTCTCGCCGATCTCGCTCAGCGAGAGGTCATCGTTGTAATATTGGCGCAGCATCTCGCGCTGTTTCTCGGTCAGCGCTTCGCCGTAGAAGTCGAGCAGATAGCCCATTTCCAGATCTTTTGCCATCGCCTGACCCCCGGTAAACTGCCTTCGCTTTCGAGAAGTGATGTAAAGGTTTTTTGCTTTACGGATGAAGTATACCAGAACCCTTGTCCGCTGTCAAGAGTCTTTCAGAGATTTTTCCAGAAAATCTGCCAAAAATTCGCTGTTTTTGCCAAAATGCCGCTTGACGCGTGAGGGGCTTCTGCGTTAGGATAATAATGTTGTATCCCATGAGAGGAGGGCTTCTGTGCCGATCTACCCGAATTTTTATCAGACGCTCACCGCCTGCCCCATCGTGGAGCTGCGGGGCTATGCCGCCGCCTGCGGGCTGAAGGGGCGGCTGTACGCCTATCTGGATTTTGCAGGCCCCACCGGCACCGCCCGGGACGGCCTTGCCGAGGGGATGCTGGCCCTCGCCATCGAGAAAAAGAAGCTGCTGCCCGGCCAGCCCATCATTGAAGCGGCGTCCGGCCCCTTTGCGGCGGCGCTGACGTTGGCAGGCCTGACGGCCGGACATCCGGTGGTGCTGGTGATGCCGGAGGACGCCCCCGCCCTGCGGCAGGAGACGTTGCTGCGGCTGGGTGCCCAGATCCAGCACAGCCCTTCCCGCAGCGGTGCCGCCGGTGCACGCCGTCTGGCCGCCCAGATGGCCGCCGACAACCACTGGTACGATATGAACTGGCTGGCCAACGACGATAACCCCGAGTACCACCGCCGCGTCACCGGGCCTGCCATCGTGCAGGCCATTGCCCGCGAGGGCAAAAGCGCCGTGGATGCCATCGTCATCGGCGTGGGCAGCGGCGGCACCGTCACCGGCGTAGGCGAGACCATCAAGGCCTGGACCAACGATGTGCGCATCGCCGCCGTGGAGCCCTATGAGTCCCAAGCGCTGGGCGGCGGGCTCACCGGCCCCCACGGTATCACAGACATGGGCTACGGCTTCGTACCGGACAACTTCAACGCCTACGTGGTGGACAACGTGGTGGCCGTGAACACCACGGACGCCCAGCGTGCCGCCCAGAAGGTGCTGCGCACCGATGCCATCCCGGCTTCGGTGGCTTCCGGTGCCGTGCTGCAGGCAGCGGCCCAGCTCATCAACGTAGGTGCCAGCCGCGCGGCCCTCGCCATCCTGCCCGGAAGGCAGTTCATTAACGCATTATAATATGTACTTTTCCCGGCCAGCGGGTCGGGAATTTCTCCGAGGACCGTCCGCTGGGGTGGGCCCCTGTTGCCCGAAGGGCAATAGGGCGGGCGATGGAATGGCCTGCAACAACAGAGACCGCCGCCAGTGGCGGAAACAGGGAGCTGTTGTTGGGGCCGTGGCCAGCAAGCTGCGAGCGAATGTGAAGCAGATGCTGGGTGCCACAACCCGTACTCGTGTCCGAGGAGAAAGCTACCGGCACACTGGCCCACACCCGCATTCTATAAAGAAAGGATTCCCTGAAAACCCCCATGACAAACGACATGACCAAAGGAGCCATTACACCGCTCCTCATCCGCTTTACCATCCCGCTGGTGCTGGGCAACCTGTTCCAGCTCACCTACAACGCCGCCGACAGCATCATCGTGGGCAAGTTCGTCGGCGAGGAGGCGCTGGCCGCCGTCGGCACCTCCAATCCCCTCATGACCCTCGCCATCCTGTTCATCAACGGCATGTGCCTGGGTGCGGGCATTCTGGTCAGCACGGCCTTCGGTGCCGGAGATACCAAACTGGTGGAACGCCAGGTGTCCACCACCGCCATTGCCGGTACGGTGTTCTCGCTGGCCTTCTCCGCCGCCTGCGTCATTCTGGCGAACCCTCTGCTGCGGCTGCTGCAGGTGCCCACCGATATCATGCCCATTGCAGCGGATTACCTGCGCATCGTGTTCGCGGGCCTGATTTTCACCTTCTTCTATAACTTCCTTGCCGCCACCATGCGCGCCCTGGGCGACAGCAAAAGTGCCCTGTACTTTCTGATGATCAGCGCCGTGCTGAACATTGGCGGCGACCTGTTCTTTGTGCAGGCGCTGGGCTGGGGCAGCAACGGCTGCGCCCTCTCCACCGTCATCAGCGAAGCGCTGTGCTGCGTGCTGTGCGTGGTGTACATCCGCTGGAAGGTGCCGGTGCTGCAGCTGGGCCGCCGCTGGCTGGTGTTCGATGGCTCCCTGCTGCGCAAAACGGTCAGCTACGGCTGGGCCAGCGCCATGCAGCAGGCCACCGTGCAGCTGGGCAAGATTGCCGTGCAGGCCATCGTGAACACCATGGGCGTCAACGCTATGGCTGCTTTCACCGCCGCTTCCCGCATCGACGACTTCGCCTACACCCCGCAGCAGAATATCGGCCACGCCATGACCACCCTCATGGCCCAGAACCGTGGTGCCGGGGAGCATGAGCGCGTGAAGCAGGGCTACCACTGCGGTATGCGCATCGAGGCCGCTTACGGCATCCTCATCGCGCTGGCGGTCCACATCTTTGCCAACCCCATCATGAAGATGTTCGTCACCGACCCGGAAGTCATTCACCTGGGCGTGCGCTTTCTGCAGACGGTATCCCTGTTCTACCTGATGCCCGCTGCCACCAACGGCATCCAGGGCTTCTTCCGCGGTGTGGGCGATCTGCAGGTCACGCTGGTGTCCAGCACCATCAACATGATCGGCCGCGTCATTGCCGCCGCCGTCTTCGTGCTGATGTGGAAGATGGAGATCGAAGCTCTGCCCTACAGCTACGTTGTGGGCTGGGTGCTGATGCTGCTCTACGAGCTGCCCATGCTGGTGCGCTACCTGCGCAGCCACGAAAACGATCTGTAAATCCCCTATCACGCAAAAATGCCGCCGCATCGTTCGATGCAGCGGCATTTCCTTTATTTTGGCTTACTTGCGGTTTGCCAGCAGATTCTCGATCTTCTTCAGCGGGTCGATGATGCTGGAAACGGACATATCGTGGTTCAGTGCCACCACAAAGTAGGCAGCGTACTTGGACACGTCCACGTCCACATACCAGTCGCGGGTCAGCAGTTCCGGCTTGCGGTAGGTCAGGTTGGTGCCCACAACATAGGTCAGGATGCCGTCTGCCACAGCCTTGTCGAACTTGTCCAGACCGCTGGTGAACAGGGGGAAGGTGGCGTTGGCGATGATGTTGGCAGCGCCGCGCTCCTTCAGGTTGCTGGCGACCTCCAGCATGCTCTCGCCGGAAGCAATGATATCGTCCGCGATAAAGACAGTCTTGCCTTCCACGCTCTCGCCCAGATACTCGTGGGCCACGATGGGGTTGCGGCCGTTCACCACGCGGGTGTAGTCGCGGCGCTTATAGAACATGCCCAGATTGCAGCCCAGCACGCTGGAGAAGTACATGTTGCGGTTCATTGCGCCTTCGTCCGGGCTGACCACGGTGAACTTTTCCTTGTCGAAGGACAGGCCCGGGTCCTTCTTCAGCAGGCTCTTGAGCACCTGATAGGTGGGCATGGCGTTGTCAAAGCTCATCAGGGGCACTGCGTTCTGCACGCGGGGGTCGTGGGCATCAAAGGTGATGATGTTGCGCACGCCCATGGTCTGCAGCTCCTGCAGTGCCACAGCGCAGTCCAGACTCTCGCGCACCACGCGGCGATGCTGACGGCCGCCGTACAGGCTGGGCATAATGACGGACACACGGTGTGCCTTGCCTGCAACGGCCTGGATCAGGCGCTTCAGGTTGGCAAAGTGGTCGTCCGGGGACATGTGGTTCTCGTAGTTGAACAGCTTGTAGGTCACGTTGTAGTTGCCCGGGTCCACCACGATGAAGATATCATCGCCGCGCACAGACTCCTTGACCAGACCCTTGGCGTCGCCGCTCTGGAAACGGGGGCAATCGCAAGGAATAATGAAGGTATCTTTGTCAATTCCGGCAGCCTTGGCCCAGCGGACCAGATGCTTGTCGATCAGACCGGTCAGTTCCTCTGCACCGGGGCAGGAGATCAGCCGCATATCTGCCACACTGGGCTGCTCAAAGAACGACTTCGGGGAAATTTCAATAGACATAGTCATAACTCCTTATTGCTGTTTACGATCCGTATCATGCACACAAGAGCGCATATCTGGTCTTATTCTATCACATTTCGTCGATTCTGCCATATCAATTTGTTTCATGTCAGGATTTTCTGCGCCTTGCACAGCTGTTTTTTCCTTTTTCTCAAAGAGAATGTGTGTTTTTTACAAAAGCCATACTTTTGCAGTCGTTCTCCCGTATTTTCCCCTCAAAAAAGCGCCCCGCCGGGAGGTCCCGGCGGAGCGCATTCTCCATTTTACAGCCGACCCCGGTCCGCTCAGGCGTCCTGTTTCAGCTGCTGTGCCTTGTTCCACGCGTGAAGTGCCCATGCACGGCTCACGGCGTAATTCGGGAAGAACTTCTGCTCTTCCTCCGGCTTGCTGCTATCCCAGTTCAGATCCGGGATCAGCTCGTTCTCCATTGCCCAGCGGGCAGCATGCTGCAGATCCATATCCTTCTCTTCCTGCCCAATGTCAGGGTAAAGCAGCGTCGATTCCGGCATCGGGCGGTCGGCATCCTCCCACAGCATCAGAGCCAGCTCGCTGCGGTTTCTGGGCCAATAGGGCAGCCCGTAGCAATTCCTGAGCAGCTCGGTGCCCGCATAGTAGCCGACCACAGTCGTGCCGGCTGCAATGATCACCGCTGTGACCTCCCCGCAGCATCCCGGCCCTTCCGGCGTGTCCGGCACCTCAGGCGGCTCTTCGCCCCACTGCGCGGTCAGCTTGGTGTTAGCAGTCATTTTTATGGTGGCAGGATCCCCATAAAAATTGCCTTCTGCACCATCCCAGTAGTGGAAAAAACAACCTTCCTTTGTCGGGGCAGGCGCAAGCGTTACCTTTTCATTTTCCGGCACGATCTTTTCCGTGTAATCCGCGCCCTCAGCCGGATCACCGCCGTTCAGATCGTATTCCAGCTTGTAGCCGTTCTCGTCTTTTTCTTCATTATAGCCACAGTATTTACAGGTCTTGATCTCATGGCGCTTATAATGGCCGTCTTCTTCAACCCACCCATTGGGATTGCTGCTGCTATACGTGATATTATATGCGTTATCTTTTTCACCATCGGTGTAGTCATGGGTCTGCATTTTGCCATTCTCCCACACACGCTTACCGTCTATGTTCACCTCTGTGCGTCCGCTGTTGCTGTTCTTAACAAGTTCATTAATCTTACCGCCAAATCCAAACAGCTGCGTGCAGGTCGTAGTGTCCCGTTCTGCTGTGACCTGATTGCTGCCCGAGATGTTAAGGATGTACTTATAGTCTCCCATGTTGCTGTCGTTGATGTTCAGCGCAGTCTTATTAAGCGAGCCGCTGATGTGGTTTACCGTACAGTTTTCGAAGTTGACCGTGATATCGTTCTTTCCTGCACCGTAATCAGTGTAAACATTGATCACCTTGCCGGACGCATTGAAGGTGCAGCGTTCAAAGGTCATCACCGGGGAGGAGTACGTCCAGAGCGCATAATCGCCACTGGGAGCATTGAAGGTCGTGTCCTTGAACTCGGCACTGGTATAGCCCCAGTAGAAGGTCTTGCCGTTGATGACACAGTTATCTACGACCGTATTCGTCGCACGAATAAAGCCAAGATAGTTCGCATCACCGGAGCGGAGGGTCATGTTCCGGAAGGTAATCGTGCCCGCACCGTCAAAGCTGTAGTCACCGTTGTACTCGGTGCCAAAGTTTGCAGGGTCCGGGACCAGTGCACCGATGTTCCACGCCGTTTTATCGGTGCCCTGACCAACGAAGGTCAGATCTTTGCCTTTGGTCGTGCCAACACTGGAGATGCTATACAAGGTATAGTTGCCCTCGCCCAGCTCGATGGTATCACCGGTTCCGGCGGCTGTTACCGCTTCCAGTACGGTGTCGTATACTGTATTGCCGATCTTTGCCTTTCCCTTTGTCAAAGGCATATCCTCTGCCGCAAATGCCAGCATAGGAAGCACCTGAAGCATCATGGCAACAGCCAAAAATGCCGCAAGAAACCTGTTATGCTTCTTCTGTTTCACTGTTATCCATTCCTTTCGTCTCACTGTTTTTGATCCGCTTGCATGGTCTGATCTCCCGCCCCGTCACCTCCTCTGATGTGTTTATTCCATTGCATACCACCCACATTATACCCCCCCCCCCCATTTGCAAGAGCTCTGCGAAAAATCGTATTTATTCACAAAACGCATCCGGTTTCTTTGGTGATTTAGCAGTTTTTACAGCGGCTCCTTCTGTTCCCGATGGGCAGGTCCCCTTTTGCGAAAAAAAGCCCCTCTGTCTTTTCAGACAGAGGGGCTTTTCCTCATTTACCTTCGATCCGGAAGGGGAACTCTTTTTTGATTACAGGGCAGCCACAGCAGCCTTCAGGGCATCCACGCGGTCGGTGTTCTCCCACTTCACGCCCAGGTCCTCGCGGCCCATGTGGCCGTAGGCGGCCAGCTTGCGGTAGATGGGCTTGCGCAGGTCAAGGTCGCGGATGATGGCGGCGGGGGTCAGGTCGAACACCTTCTCCACAGCCTGCTCGATCTTCTCATCCGAGACGGTGCCGGTGCCAAAGGTGTCCACCATGATGGACACAGGCTTTGCCACGCCGATGGCGTAGGCCACCTGCACCTCGCACTGCTTTGCCAGACCCGCAGCCACGATGTTCTTTGCCACCCAGCGGGTCGCATAGGCAGCGCTGCGGTCCACCTTGCTGGGGTCCTTGCCGGAGAAGGCACCGCCGCCGTGACGGGCATAGCCGCCGTAGGTGTCCACGATGATCTTGCGTCCGGTCAGGCCGGTGTCGCCCTGCGGGCCGCCCACCACAAAACGTCCGGTGGGGTTGATGTAGTACTTGGTGTTCTCGTCCAGCAGCTCGGCGGGGATGGTGGCCTTGATGACCTTTTCCATCACGTCTGCACGCAGCTGCTCCATGCTCACGCTCTCGCTGTGCTGGCTGGAGATGACCACGGCGTCCACGCGCACGGGCTTGCCGTTCTCGTCGTACTCCACGGTCACCTGGCTCTTGCCGTCCGGGCGCAGGTAGTCCATCTCGCCGTTCTTGCGCACCTCGGTCAGGCGCTTTGCCAGCTTGTGGGCCAGGCTGATGGGCATGGGCATCAGCTCCGGGGTCTCGTCGCAGGCATAGCCGAACATCATGCCCTGGTCGCCTGCACCGCCCACCTGGTCGTTGGTGCCGAGGGCGATGTCGGGGCTCTGACCGTCGATGTTGGAGATGACGGCGCAGGTGTCGGCGTCAAAACCGAACTTTGCGCGGGTGTAGCCGATGTCGGAGATGACCTCGCGGACGATCTTCTGGAAGTCCACGTAGCAGTTGGTGGTGATCTCGCCCATGATGTGCACCAGACCGGTGGATGCGCAGGTCTCGCAGGCCACGCGGGCGTCGGGGTCGTGGGTCAGAATTTCGTCCAGAATGGCATCGGAGATCTGGTCGCAGATCTTGTCGGGATGTCCTTCGGTGACGGACTCAGAAGTAAACAGGTGTCTTGCCATTTGTTTTGCCTCCTAGTGTTTTTTACAGCAGGGTGTGTATTTCTTGCTCCAACATTCCGTTCAAGCTTTTTGTGCGCGAAAAATAAAAGCGCCCAGAGCCCGAAAGCTCTGAGCGTTGCACTCTTATCTCTCGGTTTCCCGCAGGATTTGGCACCTTGCGCTCACGCGCAGGTTGTCGGGCTTCACAGGGCCTGTCCCCTCAGCCGCTCTTGATAAGTCGGTATTCAGTTGGTACGTTCCGTATTCTATCATTCCTTCGTCAGATTGTCAAGATAAGTCGCACTCTTTTTATACATTCTTCCAACATTGATGAAGCTTTTGCGGCTTTTGCGGCCTCAAAAAAAGAAAAGGCACAGCCTCCGCCGTGCCTTTTCCATAAAAAACAATCAATAGCCCTTGGCCTGCTCGCCGTTCAGAATTTTGACGGCGCGGGAGGTGCCCAGACGGTCAGCGCCCAGAGCCAGGAACTTTTCCATGTCCTCGACGGTGGAGATGCCGCCGGCAGCCTTGACCTTGCATCGGCCATGCACGCCCTTGACCATCAGCTCCACATCGTGGAAGTTGGCACCTGCGGTGGAGAAGCCGGTGCTGGTCTTGATGTAGTCAGCGCCTGCCTCGCAGACGATATCGCACATCTTTTCCTTTTCCTCGTCGGTCAGCAGGCAGGTCTCAATGATGACCTTCAGGATCTTATCGCCCACAGCCTGCTTGACGGCGCGGATGTCCTCGCGGACAGCGTCGTACTCCTTGTTCTTCAGGCGGCCGATGTTGATGACCATATCCACCTCGGCAGCGCCGTTCTCGATGGCCGTCTTGGCTTCAAAGGCCTTGCTGGCGGTGTCCATGGCACCCAGAGGGAAGCCGACCACACAGCACACCGGGATGCGGCCTGCCATATACTCCACAGCCTGCTTGACGTAGCAGGTGTTGATGCAGACAGATGCGGTGTGGTTTGCAATGGCTTCGTCACACAAGGTCTGGATCTGGGGCCAGGTGGCCTCCGGCTTCAGCAGAGTGTGATCGACATGGGAGAGAATTTCTTCACGATTCATGTTGTTTCCTCCGTTTTACTTGCTGGCACGGCGCACTTTTGCCATGCCGACAGCGCTCAGGGCAATAGCCGTTGCAGAGACGGTTGCACCAATGATGCCCAGCACCAGACCAGAGACCAGAAATGCAAAACCTTTCAGACCACGCTTCATAAAACCGTACCTCCTAA